>Ga0164315_10000035_pt1 | contig 67491 bp, 68 predicted proteins | sample GuaBasSedimGuay6_FD_113737 | JGI IMG/M metagenome (GOLD analysis project Ga0164315, IMG submission 113737) | Subseafloor sediment microbial communities from Guaymas Basin, Gulf of California, Mexico - Guay6, Core 4569-2, 0-3 cm | ecosystem: Environmental > Aquatic > Marine > Hydrothermal vents... | reverse complement strand
TCAATTTTACTAAATTCAATATTCCCATTGATAGGATTGACAAAAATTTATTGAATGAGCTTTTTCTGCTTGTTATTCACGCTGGGTATTATATCATATTGTGATATAAATATATGTTTTTTTCTTTTGTTGTGTTGGAACAAAAAAAACAACTTCCCAAATAAATGATTTGTCTGTTTTATATTTTCCCTTAAGAATCAACAAATCTCTTAATTTTGCTCTTTTATTCGGATCTTTTAGTTCGTTGATGGCTTTGATTGTCTCATCATTAGGAAGTCTTGCCTCAAAACGGCAAGCCACGATGAATTATAATTTGATGATAAAACAAACTTATAGCATCTGATGGTTTGATGCCAATTGAAGACAAAATAGCATTGCCTCTTTTTTTTATATCAGGTTGCATCCTGACATTTAATTTTGCTGTTTTGTTGCTACTTATCATAATTTTTTAAAAAAGTAAAAAATGGTTATTGTATGCCATTTGACTTACATAGTCAATTTTTTCTTTTGTTATCAGATAAACTTCTTTTATAATTATTCTCTTTGTTTGCGATATTGCTTCAAGTTAGATTTTACAATATTTCTTTAATCGTTGTTATCTAAATCAATATGGATATCAGGTAATTTTGCAACTATTGAATTATTATACAAATTTCTTTCAACTATTTGGTATATCACAATATTTGGTTTATGTTTGGCAACAAAATTAGACAACCTATGTCCTTTTATGTGATGGTAATCTAATTTAAAAATTGTTCTAAAAGTCTGATTGTAAAGAATAGAATTTCCTATATATTCGTCACCTGTGGCACTAAAAGAATCGCATAAAAACAGTAATTTTTTATTATTTAATGCACTTTTATTTTTAATCAAGAAAAATTTTGTATTTGACCATATGTTTTTATTTTTTATGATTTTATGTTCACCATCATTATCAAAAGTTTTTTTATCAATATTAACAATTTCTATTTTCCCTGCAGTTGTTTTTATTTTGTAAACATTATCCTCATGATTGAAAGGATTTTTCATTTTTAACATAACACTTAGTGGGCTTTTGCCTCTTTTGTTGCTCATAATTCTGTATTTGACTCTTTGTATATTATTTTTGTATTTTTTATTTATAAAATTTATTGTGTTGTCATAAGCTATTGAAGCACCGATATTATTCCAATGTGATTCTCCTTTTGTATAAATTAAAATATTGTCTTTTTTTGATGCTTTTAGTGAATTTCTCAAATCCAACATATTTATATTTTTTTCATGTGATAATTTGACTATGTCATCTGTGATTGTTTTGCCATTATATTTCATCCAGTCTGGGAGTTTTTCTTTATACACTGAATGTTTGTTTGGAGCCATGACAATGACAAATTTAATGCCTCTATTTTCATACCATAATTGTATTTTTTTTAATTTATCCGTCCAATTGTGTATATCTGTTAGATTGTATTTATATGCACCTCGTGTTTTGTCTATGACACTTCCATGTCTATTACCTAAAAATAAAAAATTATCCACTCCAACCACTACATCTCTTTTATTTCTGGATACATTAAAGACCTTATAATAAAAATAGTTTGTTACCATCTCCATGTTATCAGTAGAAAATAAATACTTTTTGTTAAAGTCATTTGTATATGAATTGCCAGTTATAAAAAGCAATGTATTAAAAACAGGCAGTGGAGCTAACAATGTAGTTGCTATAATTACAAACAAAAAAGATAATCTTTTGTATTTCATAATAATTCTTAAAAATTAAAGTATAAAAATACTTGTGTTGATGATATTAGTGTTTTAAATATGGAATATGAAAATAATACAGCAGCCAATATTATCAACCATGTATTCACTTTTTTGTCTAAAAAACTATTAGTGTTTTTAAACAACAAAACCAGAACAAACCCAATAAGTAGCCAAATAACAGTAAAATAATCCCCTTGTATGTTTTTTATAAATCCACCAAACTCAATGCCATAATTAGTCAAAAATGATAGTTTTGAAGTTAGGAAATTTGGCAATACAATACTATTAAAACCAACCATTCCGCTCAAAACTTTGATTGCATCATCCCATTCTTTCGCCCTGAAAAACACCCAAGTAATATTTACAAAATTAAATGTGATAAACCATGCTAACCATCTCCACATTTTAAGATTTAATTTTTGCCATAATCTATTTATTGACAAAGCCAAACCATGCAAAAAACCCCAAAATATAAACGACCAGCTGGCACCATGCCAAAGACCACCTATGATAAAAGTAGCCATCAGATTGGTGTAGGTTCTAAACTGACCTTTTCTATTTCCACCAAGAGGGATATAAACATAATCTTTTAAAAATCTTGACAAAGTTATATGCCATCTTCGCCAAAAATCTTGAATATTTGTCGCTTTGTATGGGCTGTTAAAATTGATAGGTAATTTTATATTAAAAAGCAATGCCAAACCTATCGCCATATCAGTATAACCTGAAAAATCAAAATATAACTGAAAAGTATAAGACAAAGATGTCACCCAAGCTTCAAAAAGATTAAGTGTGGTTGCTGTATCAAATCCAGCTGTCGCCCATACCGCAAAAGTATCGGCAATAACAACTTTTTTAAATAAACCAATTGAAAAAATAAAAAGTCCTGTGGCAATATTTTTATAATTACGAACTTTATTTTTTATCTTAGAAAACTGTGGCATCATCTCACTATGATGGACAATAGGGCCAGCTATAAGTTGTGGAAAAAATGTTACAAAAACAGCATAATTTAAAAAATCATCTTCTTTGGTTTTGCCATGATAACTATCCACCAAATAGGCTATTTGTTGAAAGGTAAAAAATGATATAGCAAGAGGCAAAACAAGATTTAATGATGTTATATTTGTAGATAAAACAAGGTTGAAATTTGCTATAAAAAAATCAGCATATTTAAAATACCCTAATAACGAGACATTTGCTGCTATCCCGAAAATTAAGATGAATTTTTTTAAATATTTATAAGATTGACCCCCCCCCCTCATCTCTTTATTCATACTAACAGCCACAACATAATTAAAAAGTATTGATGATAGAATGATTGGTAGATAGATTATATTCCACCAACTATAAAAAAATAAACTACTGAATATTAGAAAACCTTTACTGGCGAATGTGAGTCTTTTATGGTTGAGGTAAAAATAAATTAGAAATGTAATTGGCAAAAAGAGGAATATAAATTCGTGGGAATTAAATAACATAAGGTTAACTTGATTAGTCTTGTAATTGGTGGAGACGGGGGGAGTTGAACCCCCGTCCACAAACACTCTGCATAAAGGTCTATATGTTTAGTATTGTCTTTTAGTCTTAGTTTTCAAACAACCGACAAACAGGTTTATTCAAAAAAGCAACCCTTTGAGAGGTTTCGTAATTATCCTAAGGGTTAGGTTAAAAACTATCTTGTATGTGTTGCACCGCCACATAGACTACAAGAGATCTGTGCTTTGGCTTCGCAGCGATCAGGCCGCGATTGCGTAGTTGTTTTCGTTTGCAACTATAAGTTTGCTAAGTTTTACGAGTATTAACACCTCGACATACACTTTATGTTTTGCAATTCATGTCGAAACCAAGTCGTCCCCACATTTATTTAAAGATATTCAAAACTTATGAAATCTCAAAACACGGCGGAAATTATATGCTTTTAAAATTATTTGTCAAGTTTTTTTTATTTTTTTTATTTTTTTTGGCAATTCGAACAATAAAATGATGCTCGCTGGGTGGTTATTATTTTTTTTATTTTGGTGGAGCATATACTGCAAGGCTCGTCTGTTTTGCCGTATATTTTAAGTTGGATAGAAAAATATCCTGCCCCACCCTCCGGATTGGTGAAATCTTTGAGAGTGGTACCACCTGCTTTTATAGCTTGTTTTAAGGTTGTTTTAATACTCTTTGTTAGTTGTTTTATTTGTTTTTTATTCAAATTTTTGGTAATTGTTTCTGGATGTATTTTTGATTCAAATAAAACCTCATTAGCATATATGTTGCCGACCCCTACCACTAATTTATTATTCATTAAGATGTTTTTTATTTTTGCCTCGCTTTTTTGGCAAATATTTTGCAAATAATTGTCATTAAAGCTATCTGTTAAGGGTTCTGGGGCCAGATTTTTTAATAATTTATGATTTTGTATATCTTTGTTTTTTACATACAAAACCAAACCAAAACGGCGAGGGTCGTTTAAACGCAAGCGAGTTTTGTTATTTAATACGATTTCAAAATGATCGTGTTTTTTAAGAGGAATATTTTGATTTTTCTTGCATATTAACAAGCTACCGGACATTCCCAAATGAAGCAAGATTGAGCCCTTTTGGGTGGTTATAATAATATATTTTGCTCGCCTACTTATGAATGTTATCTCACTTCCCTCTAATTCTTTTAATTTTGTATCAATTGGGAGGCGTAATTTTGGGAATAGGATATTTATATCTTGTATGGTGTTGTTTAATAGATAGGGAACTATCGCTCTTTTTGCAGTCTCTACCTCTGGTAACTCTGGCATATTTTTATAATCCTTCTATTGTTTTAAAGCGATTAATTTTACCATTTTTGGTGTAACAAAACCTATCAATATAGTTTATTTTTTTGATTTTATACTTTTTAAAAGATAAAACAGGAAAAGCTAAAGCACCATTTCCGATTTTAGTGGATTTTTCTGAAATTTTTTGTAGTAAATTATGTTTATTCTCTATCACAAGACATAGTTTTTCTTGTTGTTGATAGATAAAAAACTTATTATTTTTAATTTTATTTTTAATTTTATTTTCTAATGTTTCTGCTGATATTTTTTTGCCATCTATGTTTAAAATATTATCTAATCGTCCGATAAATTCAAAGTTTTTATCGTCAATTATTTTGACTATATCACAGGTTTTTATGGGAGTTTTGCTTATATGAGGAGCATTGATTATCAAACAATTATTTTTTTTATTTTGTTTAAAACTTATACCATCTAAGATTTTATAATATTTATCGTTAATTTTTTTAATAGCTATATGAGTTAGAGTTTCGGTCATTCCATAGGTTTGGTATATTTTTGTTTTTGTTCGATTGTCATTTATTGTTGTTATTGGGTTGTTGTATATCTCTGCCCCTCCGCATATTATGGTTTTTATTTTTTTGTCCCTTTGATTTTTTAATGTTGTCTCTAATTGTTTCGGTGACATTGCGATAAAATCTATTGTTTTGTTGTTTTTTATCAATGGATCGGCACAAACATCAAAAACGATTAAATTCATATTTAATTCTATAACTCGCAACAGTTGCATGATTCCTGCTACATAATCTAAACTCAAACACAAACCTATGTTTTGATTTTTTGTTAAATTAAATGTTTTTTGAGTAAGTTTGATTGAATTTTTAATTTGTCGCTTGTTGAATTTTATTTTTTTTGGTGTGTCTGTTGTGCCAGAGGTTTTAAAGGTTAGTTTATTTTTATGACTTAAATATTTACCTATAAGTTTATAAATATCATTCCATTGTTTTGAAATTTTTATATATAATTTGGATGATTTTTGCCACATATGGGATGGCAGATTATTTTCAAAAAGTTCTCCTGCTCCCAATCCTTGATAATTATCATCATTGATATAATAAGCACAAAATTGAGCGATAGCATTATGACATATGCTTGATTCCAAGCTGCTTGTTATCCAATATTTGATATTGTGTTTTTTTGCTATTTTAATCCAAGATAAACAATTTTTAAAACCGCCGAGCATCGTGGGTTTTAAAACAATATAGGCAGGTTTAACCGTTGTTAATAATTCTATTTTTTCCTTGTTGTTTTTTATATTTATTAATTCTTCATCCAAAGCGATGGGGATGGGCGAGGTTTTGCATAATTTTTTTAATTCATGGATTTGTCCTGCTTGTATCGGTTGCTCTATCGAATGAATTTTAAAAATTGATAGTTGTTTTATTTTATCAAAGGCATCGTCATTATCAAAAACACCATTGGCATCTAATCTTAGCTGAATTTTATATTGAGGGTCTTGTTGGCGAATATATTTTAAAATTTCTATATCAGAAGAAAAATCCAAGTTACCAATTTTTACTTTTATACATTTATATTTTTGTTGTATTTTTTCATCAATTTGTTGTTTTTGAAAATTAAAATCCCCCATCCAAATCAAACCATTTATTTTTATAAAATCCTTATTTGTTTTGCTAAAATATTTTTGCCCACCACCATTTTTCAAATCTAACTTAGCCTGCTCTATGCCAAAATTTATAGCAGGATATGACTCTAATAAATTATTATTACTGATGTATTTTTGTGGTTCATTACAAATTTTTTTTAAAATATTTTCAATGTTATCTATTTTATCTATACTTAAACCTTTTAATGGCGCTATCTCACCTATGCCAATTTTATTGTTTTTTTTTAAAAAAATATACCATATTTTGCGACTTTTCAAGGTGTCTCTTGATGTTATAGCTGGGATTTTAAATTTTAAATTTTTGGCTATAAAAGATGCTGTTATTTTATCTGTGATAATAAATCCTCCATCATTGTGTTTGCCTGATTGGCATAACCTCCACCAAAGAGATTAAAATGGTTTAAAATATGATAAAGATTATATAGGTTTTTACGAACTTTATAACCGTCATCTAATGGTAAAACTCTATTATAACTTGCATAAAACTCTTGGGAAAAACCGCCGAATAATTCGCTCATCGCTAGATCCGTCTCTCTATCTCCATAATAAGAGGCAGGATCAAAAATAATAGGTTGTCCCTTATTATCAAAGCCATAGTTTCCCGACCACAAATCTCCGTGTAATAGTGACGGATATGGTTGATATGATTCAAAAAACTGCGATAAATTATCGCATATTGTATATAAATTTTGCAGGTTTATGGTACCAGTTTTTTGTTGTAATAACTTTAATTGTTTTAATAGTCTATTTTTTCTATAAAACTCAATCCAGTTTTTTTTGTAAATATTTATTTGTGATGATAGTCCGATAAAATTATTCTCATCAAAGCCAAATTTGGGATATTTTTTGTTATGTAGTTTAGCAATATTTTCTCCTAATTTTATGGAATCTCCGCTATTTTTAAGATCAATATGTTCCAAGATCAAAAAACTTGTGTTGTTATTTTTATCGGTGCCATGTGAAATAACCTCTGGCACTTTGATTGTATTACTTTTTTTGATTTGTTGCAGTGAAAAAGCTTCTTTTTCAAACATTTTTAAAAATTTTATCTGATTGATTTTTACAAAAAATTTATGTTTTTTATTTTGAATTTTATAACATTGATTGATGCAACCGCCTGTGATTGGTGTTGTTTTGATGGTTTTGTAATTTATTTGTAAAGCATTGCTTATATATTTATCTATAACCTCATCCATAGTTATTTTTTGGCAAAAATGTCCTGTGTGCCCACCACAACATATTGCAAATTATCAGGTTGCAAATATTTTTTAATAACTTTATTTATTTGTTTTAGTTTTATGTTTTTTATATTTTTATTGATGGTGTTAAGGTAATCCAAGGGTAAATCATAAAAACCTATCATTGCCAAGTATCCTAATATTTTTTTGTTACTATCTGCTCGCAATGGAGCTGAATTTATCATATTGCTTTTTGCTTTTTTAAGTTGTGATGAAGTTATGCCTTGTTGATGAAACTTATTGATTGTGTTTTGCAAAACATCTAAGGCTTTTTTGCTATTTTGGGTTTTTGTTTGCAGACCAAAGACCCAAACTCCTGTCTCTTGCATCGGTGATATATAACTATGTGCGCTATATGAAAGCCCTCTTTTTTCACGAACTTCTTGGGTTATAATCGATGAAAAACCAGAACCGCCAAGAATATGGTTAGCAAGATATAACGCCCAGTAATCCTTATGCCCTCTTTTTATTGATAATTGTCCCAACAAAATATGGCTTTGTTTGCCATCAAATTTTATATAATTTTTGGTAGATTTTTTTATTTTTTGAGGTTTGATAAGGTTTGCCACTTTTACCCCTTCCTGCAAACCATTATCAATTTTGTTGGCAATTTTTATCGCTTGTTTTTTGGTTAAATCTCCTATAATTGCAATGCTCATATTTTTGACAACATAATATTTTTTATAAAACTCTATAATATCGGCGCGACTTATATTATTTATGCTTGTGTTTGTGCCATAGGGACTTTTGCCGTATGGATGATTTTTATAAATGGCTTCATATAGGGCATCAGAGCTTATCTCATCGGCTTGTTGTTTTTTATTTTTTAACAATAATAAAAATTGTTTTTTTAATCTATTAACCTCTTTTTCTTTAAAATCTGGTAAACCTATTACCTGCGATAAAATAGTAATACTTTTTTGCAATTGCTTTTCATAACTTAGGGTTCGTAATTTTATAATAGCCATATCTTTTAGAGAATCATTGGATAAAATCGCTCCGATATTTTCAAGTTCTGTGGCTATTTGTTGGGCATCATAACCTGCAGCTGCTGTATCTAATAGGGCATTGGTAAGCTTTGCTATCCCATATTTTTTGCCGTCTTTTGAGCCTGCGGCATTAAATGTGATTTGCACATCAACCATAGGTATATTATGGGTTTCAACAAAATAGACACTTGCCCCTTTTTTTGTTTGCCATTTTTGAATTTGTGGCATAGCCTGTGATACATGTGTCATGCAAATCAAAACCAATAGAGTGATTATTTTTTTCATAAATTTTTTATAATTAGATCGTTAATTGTTGAATAGGTATTCCTGTAGTGATTTTTTATTATTTATAACGATATGTTTTCCGTCAATTTTAATAAGACCTCTCTTGCTAAGAGAGCTTATAGAACGTGACAAGGTTTCAGGTTTAATTGATAAACGAGAAGCAATTATATTTTTTGCTATATCAAGTTTAATATTTGCAGTTTCATTCTCTTTGTTATTTTTAATATTATTTTTTGGAATTTGGTGCAATAAAAAACTTACCAGTCTGTATGATGCACCATGTAGTGTCAGGCTATCAATTTCATCCAAAAGAGCATGTAATTTAATTGCCATATTTAATAATATAGCCATAGATGTTTTATGGGAATCATTTAAAATTTCTTTTAAGAGTTTATTTTTTAGTTTTATTATGGTGCATTTTTCTAAAGAGCAAGCAGACACAGGATAATGAGCTTTTTGTGGCATAAAAATCAAAGCCTCTGCAAAGATTTCATTTTTCTTAATAATTTCAATTATTTTTTCTTGACCGTTAGGTGATGATCTCGCTAAAGAAACTTGTCCGTCAACAATATAATAAAAATTATTAGCCTCGTCACCTTGAAAAAAAATAGATTCTTGTTTTTTTAAATCAAACATTTCAGATTTTTCTGCAATTTTCACTAAATCCTCATCACTCATAGATGAGAATAGATAGTGTTGTTTTAAAATTGATGTTATGTTACTCATTTTTTTTTACATCGCTCCATTTTTGCATTATTTCGCCATGCATTCCCCACAAACCTTCTTTTGCTTCAATTGCTTGTTTTTGATGTTTTATTAATTTTGAGTTTTTCAAGCCATCATCATTTTTTAGAGCTATGGCATAGCCTTTTTTAATCATATATGAATTTACACTTTCTTTATTTGATGTGACAAATATCTCAACCAGATAGCGTCCGTATTTATCTTTTTTGTCTAATTTTTCTTTGAGTTGAATTTTATTATTATTAAGTTTTATCAATCTATACAAAAAAGATGCTGATTTTTGACCAAGTTCTATTATATCTTCTTTCGGCAATTTTATTCTTTTTACGTCAAGAATAAGTTTAGGGTTCTCTATGCTCTCTGGTGCATCTATGCCATATAATTGCAACCTCAATTCTTCTCCGCTTTTACCTCCATCTTTTTTTATCTTGATTGTGTCGCCATCTTCTATGCGGACAAAACTATATGTCTGCTCATAGTTTTGCGAATAACTTGTATTTTCAACGAACAGAAAAACCAAAAATAAAATCAAAACATACATTCTTTTAACTTTCATAACTATTTCCATAAAAAAGTATCTATTATAAGTTATTTTTTTAAATTTATCAAAAAATGATAAATTTTTGTTTATAAGAGGGTTATAATATTTACTATTACATCTTTTAATGAATTAATGTTATAATGTCAATTTTTTTATAGAATTTTAAGCTGTGAATGAATTAAATCATTTTAATCAAAACGGACAAGCCCATATGGTTGATGTCTCTGCCAAAAATAGCAACAAAAGATCTGCTGTGGTATCAGGGGCTATATCAATGGAGCCTGCCACTTTGGCAAAAATCAGACAAGGCAACCACAAAAAAGGTGATGTCTTAGGAATTGCCAGAATTGCAGGAATAATGGCAGCCAAACAAACCGCCACCCTTATTCCGCTGTGCCACCCTATTCCTATCGAGCATATAAATATTGATTTTCAAATAATTGATGACAAAAATCAAGTCAAGTGTATCGTCATAATTGAAACCTCATCAAAAACAGGCATTGAGATGGAGGCATTAACTGCGACCCAGATTGCTCTTTTAACTATTTATGATATGTGTAAAGCCGTTGATAAAAAAATGATTATATCGGATATAAAACTCTTAGAAAAACACGGTGGAAAATCAGGAATTTTTATCAGAGATGAAGGTTAAAAATATCATGAGACCAGCCACTAATAGGTTTTACAATTGGCTTGGTTTTTATTATTTTTATGTTTTTATCAAAAAACTTAGTTGTTTATTTTTATGCAAGATATCGCCACAAACAACAACTCCAACAGGAGAAAAAATGAAAAAATTATTATCATTAACGTTATTATTAGGCTTGTCCACAATAAGTATGGCAGATGCACCCTTAGATAACGAACTAAAACAAGCTATGGCTGCCACAGGTAACATAAAAAATGGCAAGCAGGTTTTTAAGTTATGTATCGTCTGTCACGGCACAGAAGGATGGGGCACCATTGATGGCAACTATCCACAAATTGCAGGACAACATCCGTCTGTTATTATCAAACAAATTGCCGATATCAGAGCAGGCAACCGCGACAACCCGATTATGTTCCCCATCGCCCAAATTAAAGTTATGGGCGGTCCACAATCAATAGCAGATGTAACAGCCTATATCGGCACCTTAAAGATGACCCGAAAACCAGAGCTTGGTAAGGGTGATAACCTAGCAAAAGGTGAAAAATTATTCTATCGCAAATGTGCCGAATGTCACGGTGCTAACGGCCAAGGAGATGAAAAAAGATTTTATCCTCGTTTGGCAGGACAACACTATGATTATGTGCTGCGACAATTAAAATGGATTCAAAGTGGCAAAAGACGCAATGCAAACAAAACTATGCAAAAAAGAATTCAAAAATTTAAACTTGCCGATTTTGAGGCATTAGCGGACTATATATCAAGACTTGAACCACCAAAAGAGATCACTGCTCCGATTGGCTGGAAAAACCCAGATTTTCAGTAACTTTGGCATTAAGGCAACTCTGATTAACTCCCGCATCATGCCAAGCGCCAAGTTTGGGTTGTCATGCCGAACTTGATTCGGCATCCATCCCACCCACCTCTCTACATCAACAGAACTAAATCAGCAGAATTGTTTTACTATTTTCGTAAAATTATATGCTTGTGGGATAACGATAAATAAATACCGCCTCCAATTAATGTCATTCCTACAATATGGTAAAAGTGCAAAACTTCATCCAAGAAAATATATGCCAAAAATGATCCAAAAATAGGCATAAGATGTGCAAATTGAGAGGTTTTAGTGGCACCAATCGTATGAATACCCTTGTGCCAAAAGTAATATGAAATTATTGAAGTAAAAACAGAGATATAAAAAAATACCCAGAAATTATTGTAAACTAAGTTTGCTCCATAAGAGAGACTGAAACCTTGATAAAGATAAAAAGGCAGTAACAGCAGAAAACCTATGAAAACCATAAGAGAAAAAAATTCAAAGTCGCTCAAGTCGGTTGGTTTAAATTTAAGGACTACAGAATATAAAGCCCATATAAAAGCAGCACCTATAATCCAAAAATCACCTTGATTGAATTTTAACAAATATATTCTATAAAAATCTCCTTGTAAAATTAAATACAACATGCCTATAGTTGAGATGAAAATACCAATAACTTGCTTGTAATTTATTTTTTGGTGCAATATAACGAATGACATAATTAAAACAAGAATCGGAATAATTGAATTGATAACCAAGGAATTTGTCGCTGTAGTTTTGCTAAGACCTAGATACAAAATAGTATTAAAAGCACTTACTCCCAAGGCAGACAAAACTAACATTATCCAAAAATGTTTCTTTAAGCTGTTTATTATATTATTCCATCTTATAATAAAAATCGGAGAGATGAAAATTAAAACAAAAAACCAACGGAAAAATGCCAATTCTATCGGTGACATATCATCTTTGATAAAACGACCAATAATAAAATTACCAGACCAAAACAAAACACATAAAGTTAGATAAAGATAAATTTTAATAGGATTTTTTTTCATTGATTTTTACTTACATTAAAGATAATTATTATAACAAATCATATGGGTCTTTGCATAAATCAAATCCTAATTATTGCAAAATTATCTCCAACACTCCTTTTTTAAAGTCTATCAATTCTTGTTTTATATTGCTTTTATTTGTTATTTTTCTATAATTTATGTTGTGATGAGAGCATATCAGCGAACTATTTTTTTTATGAGCAGTTTTTATGAGGTTATTTATCTTTTTATTCTTAATATTATTCGTTATTATATTAAAAATCCCGCCTCCGTCATTATTAAGAATGATTATTTTTAAATTATTTGGATAATTATTTTGCCACAAAGCATTGTTATCATAAAAAAAAGATAAATCTCCTATTATTAAAGTATGTTCGTTTTTTTTATCCGCCATAGCAATCCCTATCGCTGTGCTTATGGATCCATCGATGCCAGATGTTCCTCTATTGCAAAAAATTTTAAAATTATCTGATTTTTTGATGTGTAAATTTGCCAAACGTATGGGAGTTGAGTTACCCAGATGCAGAACACTATTACCAGATAAGTTTTGGATTATTGTTTTGACGATTGGTGAAAAGTTATCTCCATCAAATCTATTTTTAAATATTGTTTTGTTTTTTAAGATTTTTAAATATTCTTGTTGTCTTGGGTATTCTATTTTTTGTTGCTGTATTGTTTTAAAAAAATATTTTGGTTTTATTTTTATTATCTCTTTGAGGCTTTGAAATGGGTCACCTACCTGCCCTTCTCCGATATGATAATGATGCTTTGCTTGATTGATCTTAAAATAATTTAATAAACTTTTAGATAATAAATTATTGCCGATGGTAATTATAAAATCCGCAGATATATCTTTATTTTCTAGGTTAAAATCTATTGTAGAACTATTGATAAAGTTATCGCAATTAGATAAATTTGAGGTTATATCGCCTATAATTGGAATCTCGATAAAGTTTAAATATTTTTTTAATTTTTTACTCTTTGGCATAAATCCTGCTATTATTAAAATTTTTCTAACCTGTTGCAGTTTATTTTTAAAATTTTCTAATATTTTTAAATCAATTGTTTTTTTATCTATATTGAGTTTTATTTTTTTATGTGATGGATATTTTATCACTATGTTTTTAGGATAAATAGGATCATCAATGGGGATGTTGATGTGCATAGGACAGATAGGATTTACAAAATAATTTGTTATTGATTTCATAATATCATCCAAATTATTATCATCTAATTGTTTATTTATTTTGGTATAGGGTGCATACATATTTTTTTGATGAATGCACTGCCCATACCAGTTATCTATTTGTATTGCGGGCCTATCCGCCGTTAGGATTATAAGCGGTGTGTCGGTATAATATGCCTCGGCAATCGCCGGCATATAATTCAAAGTGGCAGTACCTGAGGTGCAAATTAAAATTACAGGTTTTTTTGTTTGTAATGTTATGCCTAATCCCACAAAACCTGCCACTCTCTCATCCACAATTGAAATAGTTTTAATTTTTTTATGTTGAGCTGCCGCTATAATCAGAGGGGCATTACGAGAGCCTGGGCTTATTATGGCATACCGACAACCGTAATTTACGACAGTCTCTACTATATTTTGAATCTGCTTGAATTTGTTCATAAAAAATCTAAAATGGCTTTTAATTTTAAGTCTATCTCTTGGATTTCATCTTTTATACTTGATGACGATATTATGCCAGCCCCTGCAAAAACATCAGCATTTTTATAGGTAAATTTGGCACATCTTATATTCGTCCATAATTTTAAGGTGTATTTTGATTTTAAATTTAACAGACCGATACATCCTGCATACAATAAACGATTATGGATCTCATTATTTTTGATAAATTCTTGTGCTTTTTTTTTGGGTACCCCACATACAGCAGGAGTGGGTAATAATTTTTGCAATAACTTTATTATGTTTTTATGTTTTATTTTAAAAGATATAGCAGTTTTTAGATGGGCGATATTTGCTATTTTAAGAGTTTTAGTTTTTTTTGTTTGATAATTTATTTTTAATTTTTTTAATATTTTTTGAATATATTTAACGACAAATTTTTGCTCTTGTTGCTCTTTTTTTTGCCATATTATTTTATCTTTGTTGTTTGTTATCTCTTGTGTTCCTGCTGTGGCAAAAATTGAAGTTTTTTTGTTGTTTTTTATTGATAAGAGTTTTTCAGGAGATGAACCTATCCACATTCCATATTTTTTTGTAATAGACAAAGAGACGAAATTATGCGGATTTTGGTCACATAATCTCTTAAAAAACGCTAAAATGTCATAATTTTCGGTTATTGTTTTGTTATGGATTACCGACAATACAACTTTTTTAAACTTTTTTTGATGAATTTCATCAATGGCTTTGGCAACATTTTGTTGAAAATTATTGCTGTTTATTGGGGGAGTTTTATCAGTATTCAATATGATGTTTTTATTTTTATTTTTATTTTTATTGTTATTTAATTTTTTAATAAAATCCAGCGGAATATTATCTTCATTGACTATAGATATTTCATTATTTTTAAAAGATAAATGGAGCTGATTTTTTATTAAATATAACTGTAAATCGGTATTTTTATTATAATTAAAAGGGCTAATAACAAAACCTGCTTGATTATTTATAACACCGTCAATATCCAAGACAGACAAACCATTAAAATCTATAATAAGATGAATTATTTGGCTATCTGGCTCTTGCCATAATGCAATATCTGTTTTATATTCAAGAGCGGCATCTAAAACAGATTTAAGAGGATTTTTTATGTCCTTTAAAAATTTTATCACAATATCGCTAATGTAAGCTGGGAATTACATATAAGCTTTTTCTCTTCGTTAAAAACTTTAATCTCCCAGAGTTGGCTTTTTTTGCCCTTATGAATTATTTTGGCAACTCCTGTGACATAACCTTTTTTAACAGGACGGATATGATTTGAGTTTATTTGTTGTCCCATTGCCCTATTTTGCTCACCTGCTGCTATTTGCCCGCCGATACTCCCTAAGGTTTCAGAAAATGCAACCGAGGCACCGCCGTGCAACACACCATAGGGCTGACAAGTTCGTTCATCAACGGGCATCTTGCCCTCTACCTTTTCTCTATCAGCATAGGTAATTTCAATCCCCAAATGACTAACAAGAGTTGATTTGCATCGCTCTTTGATGATTTTTAAAATAATATTTTGAGTCATAAGTAATTACAATAGAAGTAAAGAAAAGCCTAATATAACACGGTAAATAACATAGGGCGTCATACCAGTTTTTTGGATAAATTTTAAAAATAAAGCAATACAAAAAAAGGCACTAATCGCCGAGATAACAAAACCTAATATAAATGAATTATAATCAATAATTAAATCAGATTTTATAATATCAAGCCCTAATAACATACTAGATAACACTATCACAGGGATTGACAACAAAAAAGAAAAACGAGCCGCAGCTGTTGCATTAAAACCTAATAACAAAGCTGTCGTGATGGTAATTCCAGAGCGAGAAGTGCCGGGGATTAGTGCTATCGCCTGTGCCAACCCTATCAACATCACCTGTTTTAAATCCAAATCAAATTCATTTTTTTTATTATTGATTGATTTTCTATCTGCCACATATAACAAAAGCCCAAAAAAAATGGAGGCGATACCGATGATAAAAGTGCCTCGCATTGAGGTTTCAATATAGTCTTTGAATGCCAATCCTGCAAGCCCGACCGGAATTGTGCCGATTAAAACAAACCATGCTAATCTGGCATTATTATTAGTTATTTTTTTCAATAAAATTGACTGCCACCAGGCTATTATCATATTTTTTATATCATAACGAAAATAAAAAACAACTGCTAATAAAGTCCCCAAATGCAAAGCAACATCAAAAGCCAAACCTTGATCTTGCCAATCTGTTAAAGATGGCACCAAAATCAGGTGAGCTGATGATGATATCGGCAAAAATTCGGTTAATCCTTGCACTAGCGACAAAACTACTACTTGTAATGTATCCATTATTTTTAGTTATAATCTATATGTTTGATCGTTTTCTGCAAAACCTTGTAAACTACCATTATAATTTTTTGACCAAGCCATAACTTTAAATCTCTCGCCCATTTGTGATGGCATAATAAGCTCTTTTAATTGTTGAGCGGTTTGAGTTCTTTGTTTGCTGTTTTGTTTATTTTGAGTATTTTCGGCGATTTTTAAAATATTATTATTGATTAAAAAATCTCCTTGGTTAATAAAACCCTCTAAATCAAAACCAGAATTTATGGCAATATCGGCAACCGCAGTAAAGTCCACAAAACAACTAAGATCACATAAACCTGCATATTTTAATACATTATCAAGCACTTTGTGTTGATAATTTGCCAAAATTGTGCCTTTTTTTCGGTCTGCCCTATAATATTCGGCAGCAGGATAACCATAATCAATACATACAACAACTGCTGTATTGATTTTTTGAAATAGATTTTTAATATATAAATCTAATTTCAGGCATATCTCACTTTGATAATTATAAGGGATAGCGTGTGATAAATTTTGTTGAATTTTATTAAAATTATTTTTTAATTCAAAACCTGCATCTTTTTCAATCATGATAAATTTATGATAATGAATATCCACAAAAATCTGCTTTAATCCCTCATCAGTAGTTTTAAAAATCTCCACTGCCATCGCATCCAAAACTTCGTTAGCTATAATAAATCCCGAAAAATTATCAGGTATATCATCAACCCATTGAATATTAGCAAAATAATCTGGTAATTTTTGCTTTAATAATTGTTGTTGGGTTTGTTGTAAATCAGGACTAATTTCACAAATATAATATTTTGCCGGAAGTTTATTTTTACGCTGTAAATATAACAACAAATCAGCAGATAAAGTGCCATCACCGCCGCCTATCTCCATCATACAATCAAATCCTGTGTTTATAAATTGACAAGCGATAGTATATGAAAAAAGTGACGATACCAAAGGTGCGGTTATAAAATCCCCACCCACTCCAAAGATATTTTTTTTCGTTGTATAATAACCATATTGCGGATGATACAAAGCCTTTTGCATAAAATCCGCAAAACTCAACACCCCATTATCGCGAATTTCACTTTTTATAATCTTTGCCAGCGGACTGTTATAAGATAAATCTATCATAAATTTTTATAAATTACAAACTACAATAAAAAAACCAATATAATCGGAGGTGGTGCTTTAGCTCCACTTTTGCAACTTGTTGCAACTTCACAAGTTAAGGCTCTCAAAACACAAGAATGCGACACAAAAAAAATCCTCGTCATAACGAGGCGGACGGATAAAGTGATGCAAGACAAATAAATAAACCGCCTCGGTTATCCTCAAAAAGAATCCCGTCATAGCAGCGGTAGCGAAGCAATCTCATCGCGCGTAGACGAAATCTGTAACAAAAATAAAACAGAGTATGCGGATAACAACAAGAGATTGCCACGGCGGTTAATTATTCCGTATTTCTCTTTTTTTATCCGTCCGCCTCGCAATGACAGGGTTTTTTATTATTTTTGTTCCTTTTTTTGCTCATCCGCTTAGTGCCATGACGGAGGCAACTGCAAAAAACCCACTTCCAAAAATACAGGTTATTCAGACCTTCCTTAAAAATTAAATTACAACATATATAAAATTCTTATAGATTGACAAAAAAACCAACAAAATATTCTTTTTCTTTTGGCAAGTCATAAACTTTATATTTTGTTTGTCTCTCTATTTCTTTGAGAACCTGTTGTTTTCTTTTTATACCAGTGGTAGCGATAACAAACCACATATTAAATTTATGTTCTCGTTCATAATTATGGGCTACCTCATCATATGAATTTACAATTTCTGTGACATTTTCAAAATCTTTATCTTTAATGCTCATCGCACACAAAGACAAACAGCCACCCAATTTTTCAGCATTATATAATGGTCCGAAACGGCTAAGATATTTTTGCTCCAAGAGGTTTTTTAATCTTTTTATTAACTCATCTTCGCTAATGCCAAGCTCGGCGGCACTTTGGTGAAATGGACGCGAGACTAACGGCAACCCATATTGCAAATGATTGATTATTTTTTTATCTGTATTGTCAATTAGATATGTTTTATTTGTCATCTAAAAACTCCGGTTGATAAATATCTATCTCCTCTGTCTGGAATAATTACTACTATGGTTTTATTTTGTAATTTTTTGGCAACTTGCAAAGCGACCCATACCGCACCACCTGCGGAGACACCACAAAAAATTCCCTCCTCTGTGGCTAAGTTTTTCATCGTTTGTTCGGCTTGCTCTTGATTGACATCAACACTTTCATCCACCAAACTTGGATCAAAAAATTTAGGCAAATATTCTTTTTCCCATTTTCTAATTCCAGGAATTTGTGAATCTTTGGCAGGAGTTGCCCCTATAACTTTAATTCCTAATTTTTTATCTTTAAAATATCTACCGCACCCTGTAATCGTGCCGGTTGTTCCCATTGAGCTTACAAAATGAGTTATTTTGCCGTTGGTTTGTTGTATTATTTCAGGAGCAGTTGTTTTGTAATGTGCCTGTGGATTATCTGGGTTTGAAAATTGATCCAATACATATCCTTTGTTTTGCTGTTGCATCTCAAGCGCTAAATCTCGAGCTGTCTCCATGTTATCAACAAGAATTAACTCTGCCCCATAAGCGCTCATACTGTCTTTTCTCTCATCCGACATATCATCTGGCATAATAAGAATTATTTTATATCCCAAAATAGCAGATACCATCGCAATTGCTATTCCAGTATTGCCACTTGTCGCCTCAATTAAAGTTGTGTTTTTATCTATATCACCTCGTTTTTGGGCTTGATATATCATATTAAAAGCCGGGCGATCTTTGACAGAACCTGCAGGATTATTACCCTCTAATTTTAATAAAATATTATTGCTCGTGGGGTTCATTTTTTGCAAAGCCACGATGGGCGTATTGCCGATATAGTCGGTTATGTTTTTATAAGACATATTTTTTTAATGTTTTCATGGGTTTTAAAATATTATTACCTGATTTGTGCCTGCCACCTATTCCTATCAAGTTATTATTTTCATCATATAATCTGCATATCACAGGAGACTCATATTCCAAAGTTATAAAGCGTCCATAGCCTATTTCATTAAGCTGTTCTGGGTTTAATATTATTTTATCAAAATCTTTTAAGATCATATCAACAGGCAATAAATATTGTTTTAATTCATCATCAGAAGCATTTTTTAACTTATCTAAATCGTGCATCATCTCGTTTTCAAAGGGATGAATATTTACCCTATGCAACAAACTAACATATGCACAGGTTTTTAATTTGGCTCCTATATCCTCTGCCAAAGTTCGTATATATGTGCCTTTGGAACAAGTGCATATTATATCAATTTGATTATTTTTAAAACTCAAAACTTCAATATTTTTAATATTTATTTGCCGAGATTTAATTTCTACCTTGCCACCTTTTCTGGCAATTTTATACAAAGGTTCACCGTTGTGTTTGATAGCACTATACATAGGTGGAGTTTGATTTGACAAACCCACAAAAGATGACACAGCTTTTCTTATCTCATCGATATTAACATTCACCTCTTTTTTGTCAATTATTTTGCCCTCGCTATCGCCTGTATCAGTTTTTATGCCAAGTGCAACTCTGAATTGATAGGTTTTATCAGAGCTTATATTATATTGTAAAAATTTTGTTGCCTCGTTAAAACAGATGACTTGCATTCCTGTTGCCTGTGGGTCTAAGGTGCCACTATGCCCTGCTTTTTTTATGTTATAAATCTTTTTTACAATTTGCAAGGCACGATGAGAACTGATGCCGATCGGTTTGTTTAAGAGCAAAATTGCATAAGTTTTGTTGGGAGTATTTTTCATATAAACGAACATTATATTTTATTTTATGTTTTAATGTTGTTTGTTTTTATTTGTTTTTATTTTATTTTTAAATTATGTCATTACAAATTATAGCTATTATTTTATTGTTATTGAGTTATTTATTAGGCTCAATATCCTCCGCTATTATAGTTTGCAAAATTTTCAAATTACCCGACCCGCGATCCGATGGCTCTAATAATCCGGGGGCAACCAATGTCTTGCGTCTCGGTGGCAAAATCCCCGCTTTCATCACTCTATTAGGCGATTTTGGCAAGGGCTTGATTGCGGTTATTGTAATGAGTCAATTTACAGATAATGTTTTATTTATCTCCCTATCAGGATTTTTTGCCTTTCTGGGGCATCTATATCCGCTATTTTTCAAATTCAAAGGCGGTAAAGGCGTTGCCACCTCTTTGGGGGTTTTGTTAGGTTTCGGTTGGTGGTTAGGTTTAATAGTCGCCCTTATTTGGTTAGCCGCTAATCGCATTATAAAAATATCCTCACTTAGTGCTTTGAGTGCTTTTTTTCTCGCCCCATTTGTTGCTTACTTTTTAAATCTTAATATAATTTATATCATCACAACTATCATCATTTCAACAATTCTTTTTTGGCGACATCGTAGCAATATAAAAGAATTACTAAATAATAAAAAATAAAAGTGAACGAACAGGAAACACTACAACAAAAAATCGCTCTTTTTAAAAGAAACCTTGCCACCTATAAATCAGCAGATTATGACGAATATAATAACCGTGCCGATTTTATTGATTTTTTATTTGCAGCATTAGGTTGGGATATGCACAACAGCCAAGCCGTGATAGAACAATTTCGTGAGGTTATCAAAGAAGACAAGCTCAAAATAGACGGTAACAAAAAAAGACCGGATTATTCTTTTAGAATTGGCGGACAAATAATTTTTTATGTTGAGGCAAAAAAGCCTGCCATTGATATTAAAAACGACAAAAAATCAGCCTATCAACTTCGCCGTTATGCCCACACCCAAGGTTTAGCTTTATCAATCCTCACCGACTTTGAAGAGATCGCCGTTTATGATGGCAGACTAAAACCTGCAGAATCCGACAATGCTGCCACTGCCCGCGTATTTTATTGCACCTATGATGAATTATTCAAGCCCACCAAATTAGAAGGATATAACACCAATTTTGATTTTTTATCCAATACATTTTCAAAACAAGCGATTTTAAATGGCAGTTTTAGTAAATATGCCGACAGCACCAAAAACAAAAAAGGTAGCATGAGTGTGGATAAGGGATTTTTACAACTCTTAAATACTCTACGAGAAAAATTAGCCACCCAAATCGCTTTAAAAAATGAAAATATCGATGAGTTCAATCTAAATATAGCCGTCCAAAAAATAATTGATAGGTTAATATTTTTACGAGTATCCGAAGAGCGGCAAATTGAATCTCCTGATGCTTTATTAAAAATATCACAAAAAAGCGATATTTATAACAATTTAAATCAACACTTCAAAGAGGCAGACAAAAAATATAACTCAGGATTATTCATAAGTGCCGACTGGTTAAAAAATTTAAAAGTTGATGACAAAACCTTACAAGACATTATAACAAATTTATATTACCCCAAATGCCCATATGAATTTGCTGTTTTGCCGATTGAAATCTTAGGGCAAGCTTATGAACAATTCTTAGGCAAAACTATTAAATATATCCGCAAAACAAAATATGGCAACAAAGTTCAGATAGAAACCAAACCAGAAATAAGAAAAGCCGGCGGAGTTTATTATACTCCAAAATATATCGTTGATTATATAGTGCAGAACACGATAAAACCATTACTAACAAGGGGACATGTCCCCTTGCCAAAAGAATCCCGTCATTGCGAGGCGGACGGAAAAACAAGTAACACCAAACATTTAAACCGCCGTGGCAATCTCACAGGGTTGGCAACTAACCATCTTACTCCTATTAGTATTTTAGACCCCGCCTGTGGCTCTGGCAGTTTTCTAATCGGTGCTTTTGAATACCTCTTAAAACACCATTTAAACCATTTTTTACAAGACGACAAAACAAAAAACAAAGCCCTTAAAACAGGGCAAATTTATCAGGTGGCAGAAAATGATTATCGCCTCTCCACGACCTACAAATCACAGGTTTTATTAGACAATATTTATGGAGTTGATATTGATGCCCAAGCCGTGGAGGTTACCAAACTATCATTATTATTAAAAGTTTTGGAAGATGAAAATTTAGAATACAAAAACCAACTTTTCAAAACCCAATTATCCCATATCTTACCAAATCTCGGCAACAACATAAAATGCGGTAATTCACTAATAGGCTCTGATTTTTATCAAACCCAAAATATGGATTTATTTGATAAAAACCAAATGCGAAAAATAAACACGTTTGACTGGCAAGATGAATTTCCACAAATTTTCAAAAACGGCGGTTTTGATATTGTCATCGGCAATCCGCCTTATGTTGGCGTTAGAAACCAAGACAATGAAACAAGAAGTTATTTAAAAAAACAACACCTCTATTCCAATAGTGCAGATTTATATGTATCTTTCATGGAAAAATCTATGGATATAGTTAAAAAAACAGGAGAAATTAGCTTTATAACACCTAATAAATTTTTTGGTGCAAACTATGGTAAAAAAATAAGAAATGATTTGCAAAACGGAGATTTTTCAATAACAAAAATATGGGACTTAAAAGATAGAAAAGTATTTAAAGATGCAGCGATCTCTACTATTGTTTTTTGTTTATCAAAAAATACAAAAGATAAAAAAACTATTTTAATAAATGAAAAAGGTGTAGAAAAAACATTAAATATTTTTGATGAAGACGGCAAAATACAAATAGAGCAAGATACTAAAAACAAAAAAATAATTGACAAACTTAACAAAAATTTAAAATTGACAGAGTTGTCAGATATTAGAACAGGAATAATGGGTTTTGAATACTGGAAAATGAACGATATTATATCAACAAATTGTAGTAAAAATTCAGTAAAACTTTTGCTGAATGGAAATTTTGACAGATATTATAATTCTTGGAAAGCAAAAGAAGTAAGGTTGTATAAGAAAAAAATAATTAAGCCTTGCATTAAGTTGGATGAAAAATATTTAAACAGCAATACAATTGATTTGTTTACAAAAAAACCAAAAATAGTTGTAAGGGGTGTAGCAAAAAGATTATCTTGTATTATAGATTATGAAGGTTCTGGGCTTCTTGTAGCCGTGCACTCTATAACCCCAAAAACAAATGTTAACATAAATTATTTAACTGGTTTACTAAATTCAAATCTGTTAAATTACTTTCATTTAAAAGTTTTTTATTCAATTAGAATTCCAGAGGGTTCATTGAAATACCCAATCAATTTTCTCCAACAATTACCAATCCCAAAAATTGATTTTAACAACAAAAAAGAAAAACAACAACACGATGATTTAGTCCGTTTGGTAGAGCAAATGTTAGAGGCACAACAAAAATACCACATAAGCAAGATAGAAACCGACAAAAAATTCTTAAAACAAAAAATAGATGCAATCGACAAACAAATCGATACTTTGGTTTATAAGCTCTATAATCTCACAGATGATGAAATAAAAATAATAGAATCTTGACATAACTCCATCGGAGGTGGGACTTTAGTCCCACTCTTTGGACGAAGTCCAAACATTCATCGGAGGTGAGACATTTGACGAAGCCCAAACATTTTGAGGCAACAACAATACTAATTGTTTTTGCGTTGCAAAAAGAGTGGGACTAAAGTCCCACTTCCAAAAAGAGAAAACAAAAAATAGATGCAATCGACAAACAAATCGATACTTTGGTTTATAAACTCTATAACCTCACAACCTGCGAGATAAAAATAATAGAATCTTGACAAGCGGATAGGCAAAAAAAAGAATACAAAAAAAATAAAAAAACTCCGTCATTGCGAGCGGTAGCGAAGCAATCTCATCAACAGAAACGGAAACCATTGGAAGTGGGACTTCAGTCCCGCCGAACGAAACCACAAATATTGGTATTTTTTTGTTATTCTGTTTGAAGCCACAAGATAAAACACTTTATTTTTGTAGATTTCGTTTTATCAACATTTAGTGCTTTTAAATAGTAAATTTTTTATTTGGCGGGACTAAAGTCCCACTTCCAATTTTAGTATTTTGTAAATTATTTTTTCTTCTTTTGTGGTTTTTGTTTTGGTGCTTCTTTTTTTCTTGTTTTTGGCGGAACAGCACCATCTTCAAATGTTTTAGGTGGTATCGCACCTTCTGATTTACTTGTCATTATTTTTCTCCTATATATTATTAAACACAAAACCCACTAAAAACATTAATGCAACAAAGAAAGTAATGCCACCTATTGCACTTAACCAATATGTAACTTTTGTCCAAAATTTAATTTTTGTCTCATAAATTTTTTTTTGCTTGTCAGCATTCAAACTTGCATAATGCAATGAAACTTGTCCTGTTACAAATGTCAGCAAAATGCTTAAAATAGCAATCAGTAGCAATATCCAAGAGGCTAAAATAAAATTAGTGCATATTGCTTTTTCGACTGGAACAACAAACTTAAAGAAAGTTAATGACAAACCTAATGCAGAACTTGACAGAGTCAAAATTGCACGATCAAATGCTTGGGTGTTGTATAACTCCCTTTTGTTTATTTCGTCAATGTGGCTGTCATCATTCATTTTTTTTCAAATATTCTTTGATATCCATTTTCCCATGCAAGATTGCCAAAATATCTATATGATTTTTATCTTTAATCAAATATGCAATTCTATAATGCCCATACATAATAATCCGAATGTCTTGATTGTTATTTTTTTTAAACACAAAACCAATTTCTGGAAATGCTTTTAATAAATCAACCTGTTCATAGATTCCAGATATAACTTTTTTAGCAGCAGTGGGGTTGTCAACTGATATATAATCAAAAATATGTTTTAACCAGCATTTCGCTTTATTTGTCCAAACTATTTTTACCACAGCTCAATTTCTTTTTTCAAATCCTCGTGTTTTGTCGTTCTATTGTTTTTTGAATCATCTAATCCTTTTTCTATCATTCTGGCAAAAACCAACTCTCGCAATATTTCATCATAAGAGCTATCAGCTGGTTGTTTTGCTACTATTTTACTTATTCTTTCTTTAACTAATGTTGCCATAATATAATTTTATAAAAAAAAAGAAAATTATAACACAGATTAGTTTGTTTTTTAATTTTTATTTGATGTTTGATTTATAGATTCTATAACCTTACAACCGATGAAATAAAAATAATAGAATCTTGACAAGCGAACAGGCAAAAAAGAATAAAAAAAACTCCGTCATTGCGAGTGGAGCACAGTGGAGTGCGGCAATCTCGTGTTATTATCCGCACACTCTGCTACAAGTTCAGTGCACACCAAACAGAGATAACCGCGGCGGTTCAAATGCTTGATGTTGCATCGCTCTATCCGTCCGCCTCGTTATGACGGGGTTTTTTTAGATTTAGGATAGAGTTTTTAATTCTCAATTATCCATTCTCAATTTTCAATTATTATCGTCCGCCTCGTTATGACGGGGTTTTTTTAGATTTAGGATAGAGTTTTTAATTCTCAATTATCCATTCTCAATTTTCAATTATTCTCGTCCACCTCGTTATGACGAATCTATTCTTTTTTGATGTTAGCGGACAAAGGTCTCTTTTAATTTAAAATTGACAAATTATTTGTAAAAAAACACCCGCTCATAAAGAGCAGAGCGGGATGTTTTATTGTTACAGCTATTACTTAAGAAGACCTGCTTCTTTATAATATTTGGCAGCACCTTTGTGTAATGGAGCAGACAAGCCGTCTTTTACCATTTCTGCTTTTTTCAAGTTATTGAATGCAGGATGCAGTTTTTTGAAAGAATCAAAATTTTCAAAGACTGATTTTACCACGGCATAAATAACATTCTCTGGTATCTTAGAAGATGTTACAAATGTTGCACCTACACCAAAAGTTGTAGTATCGGCATCTGTGCCGCGATACATTTTACCGGGGATTGTAGCAGTTCGATAAAAATCATTATCTTTGACTAACTTAGTTACCTCAGGTCCTGTGATATTTACTAAAACACTATCGCAGGTAGTTGTTGCCTCTTTGATAGAGCCTGATGGGTGACCGACAGTAAAAACCATAGCATCAATTTTGTTATCACATAATGCTTTTGACTGCTCTGATGATTTTAACTCAGAGGCTAATTTAAATGAAGATTTGCTCCAACCCATAGCTTTCATTAAAACTTCCATCGTGCCTCGTTGTCCTGATCCTGGGTTACCGATATTTACTCTTTTGCCTTTTAAATCAGCTAAATTTTTAATGCCTGAGTCTTTACGAGCAACAACTGTGAATGGCTCAGGATGGACAGAAAAAATAGCTCGTAGTTCTTTGAAAGCGCCTTTTTCTTTAAACTTGCTGGTGCCGTTATAGGCATGATACTGCCAGTCTGATTGAGCAACGCCCATATCTAACTCACCTGCACGAATTGTATTGATGTTATAGACAGAGCCACCGGTTGATTCAACCGAGCAACGCACACCATGTTGTTTTTTGCCCTTATTCACTAAACGACAGATTGAACCGCCTGTTGGATAATATACACCTGTTACACCGCCTGTGCCGATTGTGACAAATGACTTTTCAGCAGCGATTGCCGAACTCGCTACTAATGATGCACCTATTATGGCACCTAATACTTTCTTGTTAATCATATTATATTCCTATAAAAATAAAAAAATGAGATTGGGATAATCTCGCTTGGTATTATAGGTAAAACCTCTCTTATAGAGCAAGAATTACCTGTAATTTATAAAACTCTCAAAATGGCATAAAACTATTGAAAAGCTGCATAGGTTTGCCGATATTATAACCTAATCTACCAACATCTTGACTCATAAGATTATTATTTAAGGCTATGTTTTTAGTAGAATTATCCATTTTCTTGATGCTTATCATCATATTTTTCATTTTGTCATCCATAATAGTCATATTTTCATTCATTGAGCTTACCGAAGAATTGATAGCCTGCATATTTTGCACCATAGGTGGCAATGTCTTCATTTTATGAGATATTATTGACATTTTGGATGCCATTGAAGTTGTTATGTCTGTCATTTTATTCATACTCGTTGTCAGAGAATAAATAAGAAAAAATCCGTATATAGATGATAAGGTAAAAATGACAATCAGAGGAATAATCATAGCTTGCCAATGATTTGATCTTTTTTCAAAAGTCTTAGCAAATTCATTGATGTTAGCATATAATTTTGGTGTTTTGTCGCTAAGACCTTTAAAAAAATCAGATATTTCTTTATTAATCTCTTCTTCTTCTTTTTTTGGTTTTTTTTTGTCATTCGTGATTATTACATAACCATCCTTATCTAATTTTATATCCTGTGGTTTTATTACCATTTATAGCTCCAAATTATCAAACCATTAACTATCAATTATCAATTATCAATTATCTTGTGCCACCATGTTGATAATATGTAAGATTCAGTTTGATAGTATAGTGGCATCTTATCTGGTTTGTCAAATATATTTTTATATGCTATTCGATGATTATTTGTATACCAATTAGGAACAAGATAAAAACCATCTAACAGAATCCGATCCAAAGCTTTGGTAGCATTGATTAAACTCGCTCTATTTTTGCTATAAATAACCTTATCTATCAGTTTATCTATCAACGGATTTTTTATACCAATAATATTAGCAGAGCCTTTTTTATCTGCTGATTTTGATGAAAAATATTGACGCAATTCGTTGCCGGGAGATTGTGATTGTCCATAACTTTTGACAACCATATCAAAATCAAATTCTTCTATTTTTTTTTGATATAGGGATGTGTCTATGGTTCTATAGTCAACAAGAATACCTATTTTTTTTAAATTACCGACAAATGGGGCTACAATTCTTTCAAAGCCTTTTTGTGCTAACAAAATTGAAAATTGTAATTTTTGCCCTGTTTTATTTTGTAAAACTCCGTCTTTATGTCTCCATCCTGCCTCTGTTAATAATTTTTTAGCAAGTTTCAAATTTTTCCGCAATGATGATGGTGGATTCGTGTCAGGTGGCAATATAATTTTTCTATCTAAAATTCCCTCTGGCAAAATATTTTTGAATTCTGTTAGAATCTTTCTCTCTTCTGGGTTTGGTTCGCCGGCAGCTGCTAATTCACTATTAGAAAAATAACTATCACAACGGACATACTGATCGTAAAATAAATTTTTATTAGACCATTGAAAATCAAGCGCTAAGCCGATAGCACGGCGAACTTTTTTATCTTTGAAAATATCACGGCGAATATTAAAAACAAAACCTTGCATCCCTGCATTATTCTTATGTTTTAATTTTTCTTTGATGAGTGTTTTGGTCTTAAATTTTTTACCTCCGTAATCTCTTGCCCATCTTTTTGAGTTATTTTCTAAAATAAAATCAAGTTCTCCTGCTTTGAATGCCTCCAAGGTTATCGTCAAATCTTTGTAATACTTATATGTTATTTTATCAAAATTAAAAAACCCACGGCGAGTATTTAAATCTCTTCCCCAGTAATTAGGATTTTTTTTGTAAGTTATATACTTGCCCTCTTGCATTTTATCAATTAAATACGGTCCAGTTGTAATTGGTTTATTTTTGACAGTTTTGTTAAAATCATTGCCTTGTAACCATTCTTTTGAAAAAATTGGCATATCACCTATGATAAGATGCAACTCTGGGTTTTCTTTTTTAAACTCAAACTTGATTGTCTTGTTGTCAATAACGACAGCTTTTTTTATATCTTTATAATATAACTGATACTGGGGATGGGCTTGATCTGATGTTATGGTATCAAATGAAAATTTAACATCATCTGCCACAAGTTTTTTACCATTATTGAAGCTAGCTTTTGGGTTTAATTTAAAAATAACGGATAAGTTATCGTCTGATAAAGCAACATCTTCTGCGAGTAATGCATAGGCAGAAAAAGGCTCATCCCATGATTTTGTCAGCAGACTTTCAAACATCAGAGTGCCCAACCCATTAGCCGATATAGATTTCAATAAAAAAGGATTAAGAGAGTTGTAACTGCCAAAAGAACTTAACTTTATATGCCCACCTTTTTTGGCCACAGGATTAACATAATCAAAATGAGAGAATCCAGTTTTATATTTTGGTTCATAACCTAAGGCTATTGCACCTTGCGACCAGGATTGTAGGTTATATAACAGCATAAAAAAAACAAATGTAATTTTAATTTTTATATTCATATGTTGCAAACTCCAGAAAGATAATTTATAATTTGCAAATTCTAACAAATCATAGGAATCAAAATATGGGTTTTTTAAAGAACAAGAAAATACTTATTGCTGGCATCGCCTCAAAAAAATCAATTGCTTGGGGTTGTGCTACACAAATGCACGAACAAGGAGCAGAATTAGCCTTTACCTACCCAAACGAAAGATTAAAAGGCAGAATAGAACAAATGGCAGCTGATTTTGGAGTTAAAATTGTCTTACCATGTGATGTATCCAAAGATAAAAACATTAAAAAACTATTTACAGATTTATCAAAAAAATGGGATAGATTAGATGGTTTGGTGCATTCTATCGCTTTCGCCGATAAAGAGCAATTAAATGGCAGTTTTGTCGATAGCACAACCAAAGAGGGCTTTGCCATGGCACATGATATAAGCTCTTATAGTCTAACCGCTATGGTGCGTGAGGCTCAACCTCTGATGAAACATGGATGTTCTATTGTTACCATGACATATCTGGGTGCTACCAGAGCCATACCTCATTACAACGTAATGGGGGTTGCCAAAGCAAGTTTAGAGGCAAATATGCGTTATTTAGCATATACTCTCGGTGAAAAAGGTATTAGAGTAAATGCAATTTCAGCAGGACCTGTGCGCACCTTAGCCGCCGCTGGAATTTCAGATTTTCATTTATTATTAAGCCATGTAGAAGAAAATGCACCTTTGCGACGCAACATCACTATTGAAGAGGTTGGCAATGCCGCATCTTTTTTGTGCTCTGATTTATCATCAGGCATAACAGGCGAGATAATGTTTGTTGATAGTGGTTTTAATATGTCAGCAATTTCACCGCCAAGATGATTAAAACAGTTATTTTTTAAAAAAATAAAAATAACCTATACTTTTTAAAAAATAAAAATGTATAATTTGCATTTTTGTTTTCAGTTAAGAATTAAAAAAAATATTTTTAATCTTAACTCTGTTGTGACCCATTTTATTTGGATTTGGGTTTTTTAAACCATATACCCATTATTTTTATTTTTTTGGGTTATTTTAGAGGATAATACATATGTCAAATGTCGTAAAAAAGAGTGAATTAGTGGCTTCAATTGCTGATGCTGCTGACCTGAGTAAAGTAGATGCCGCCAGAGCATTGGATGCTACCACAGATGCAATTACAAATGCACTTAAAAAAGGAGATAAGGTAACTTTGGTAGGTTTTGGAACTTTTTCTGTAAAAGACCGTGCAGCACGCACAGGAAGAAATCCTCAAACAGGTGAATCAATCCAAATTAAGGCCAGCAAAGCACCACACTTTAAAACTGGTAAAGCCTTAAAAGAATCTGTCAACAAATAACAAATTAAAAACTTGTTATTACAGCAGATAAAACAATCTTATTTGTTGGGTTGTTTTATGGGTGCTTAGCTCAGCTGGGAGAGCATCGCCCTTACAAGGCGAGGGTCGCAGGTTCGATCCCTGCAGCACCCACCATTTTATCACGGAACGGTAGTTCAGTTGGTTAGAATACTGGCCTGTCACGCCAGTGGTCGCGGGTTCGAATCCCGTCCGTTCCGCCATTTTATTTTAATTTTTTATTTATTTTTATGTTACAATCCCTATCAGATGGTATAAAAAATTCAAAGGTTTTGGCCTACACCATTGTTATCGTAATTATAGTGCCATTTGCTTTATTTGGCATCCAGTCTTATCTCGGTGGTGGCGGAGATTCTTATGTAGCAGATATTGATGGTGACACAATTTCTACAACAGAATTAGATAATGCCTACAATCAGCAAAGATATAATCTAATATCACAATTTGGAGGGAAAATACCATCCCAATTAGATAACCCTAAAATGTTAAAAAAAGATGCCTTGAATCGTCTAATAGATACCAGGCTTTTACAGCAATATAGCACAAAAAATAAACTATACTATTCCAATGATAATTTATCTGCCAACATACTGTCACAAAAACAATTCCACAAAAATGATAAGTTTGATGAGGAGTTATATGATGCACAACTGAGATCACAGGGTTATTCAATCGCAGAATTTGAAAATAGGTTACGCAATGCTATGATTTTGGATCAAATGCAAAATATTATAACAAAATCTTCATTCACAACAGAGCATCAAAAAAATAGAATAAATAACCTATTAAATCAAAAAAGAGAACTAAACTACTACACTATAAATGGAGAAAAAACTACCACTGATACAACAGTGGACGAAAAGCAAATTATAGAATACTATAAAAAAAATAAGGATCAGTTCCAAAACCTGCCAAAAGTCAAGGTTAATTACTTGGAGTTAAAAAACACAAAAATTACAAAAAACATTGAAGTTGATGATAAAAAATTAAAAGAATTGTATGATTTGCAAAAACAAGACCTTATAAGTTTGGAGTCAAGAGTTGCTGCACACATCCTAATAAAAATACCCAAGGATGCCACAGATAAAATAATAACATCTAAAACAAAAATAATAAACGATATCAGAGAAAGACTGGATAACAATGAGGATTTTAAAACCATAGCAACAAAAAAATCAGAGGATGTCGCCTCGGCTAAGCTTGGTGGAGATTTGGGTGTAATTGAAAAAGGGATGATGGTAAAACCATTTGAAGATGCCCTGTTTTCAATGCAAGAAGGAGAGGTATCAGAGCCCATCAAAACTCAATTTGGCCTGCATCTAATACAATTATCAAAAATTAACAAACCTGAGCAAAAAAGTTTTGTGGAATCAAAAGATTCATTAAAAAAAGAATATATTAAAGCTAAAACTGATTCTTTGTTTTATGATTTATCGGAGTTAATGGCAAATTCAAGTTATGAAAACCCTACTACATTGGAACCTGCCTCGCATGCCATTGATGTAAAAATAATAAAGACTGATTGGATAGAGCAAAATTCATCTAAGAGTATAGCCAAACATCCTAAAATCGCTCATTCATTATTCGATAAAACTCCTATTGATGAAAAAATTAACTCCGAGGTTATTGAAGTTTCCGCAAACCATTTAATAGTTTTCAGAGTCACAGATTACCAAGATGCCAACCCAAAACCCTTAAAAGATGTAAAAGATATTATTATAACTTTAATAAAAGATGGTTATAAAAACGATAAGAAATTAAAAATTGCAAATGAAGTTAAAAAAACTCTTGAAAAGGGTTCAAATTTAGAACTTTTAAAAGAAAAATATAACATAAATTACAAAACAATAGGATTTGTATCTCGCAATAATAATAAAGAAAACTCACAGATAATAGATCGTTTATTCTCTTTACCTACTGTGGTTGATGATATTTCAAAAATTATCTCATCCCCTGTTCTGTTGGACAACAACAAATATGCATTAGTGTTAGCCGGCAAAGTTGCAAACAAAAAAAATAAAATTGACAATAATAAAAATGATGATGAGCCACAATTAGAGGATAAGAATACAGGGCAAACTCAATACCAAGTATGGCTTGATTATCTAAAAAATAATACCAGCATTACAATCAATAAGTATTGATTGCAATATGGAGAATTATTTTTATATTTTTAATCTGAAACCTACCTGCAATATAGACTTAATAAAGTTAAAACAACTATACCAAGATTTGCAAAAAAAATATCATCCGGATAATTATGCTACATCAACAGATGAGACCAAACAAAAAGCTGTGCACAACTCATCCTTAATAAACATTGCTTATAAAACATTAAACACACCGATTTTAAAAATAAATCATATTTTTGAGATACAAGGAATTGATGTTAAAAACGACAAGAATCCAATTGATATTGAATTCTTATCACAGCACATAACTCTACAAGACCAAATATCATCGAGCAAAAAAAATGCAACAACCATCAATGCCATTAAAAATAAAATAAATACAGAATACGATGAATATTTAAACAATATTTGCACTTTAATCGCAAAAAAGGAATATTATAAATCCCTATCTCTTTTTAAAGAATTGCAATTTATTGACAAAATAAAAAAACAACTACACTAATAAAAAACTATTTTTAGGAACGAACATGGCGCTTTTACAAATTGCAGAACCAACAATGGCAACAGTTGCCCATCAACATAAAATAGCCATGGGAATAGATCTCGGCACAACCCACTCTTTGGTAGCAATAACCCAAAGTGGCAAGCCAAATATAATTAAAGACGACTGCGATAATTCTTTATTGCCATCTGTTATAACCTATCTAAAAGATAAAACTGTTATAGGTTATGATGCTGTAAATTTAATTCACAAATATCCTATGGATACAATCTCATCATCCAAAAGAATGATGGGTTTATCTTTTGATGATATTAAAAATTACGATTTAAAAATCATCAGAGGTAAGAATAATAGTGTTGAGTTTTTAACATCTGCTGGAAAAATATCTGTTATAGAGGTTGCATCAGATATATTATTTAACCTAAAAACCAGAGCAATAGCGGCCTTACAAACAGATATTAAAGATGCGGTTATTACAGTTCCTGCATATTTTGATGATGCCCAAAGACTATCCACAAAAGATGCGGCAAAGCTTGCAGGAATCAATACTTTAAGGCTTCTAAACGAGCCTACAGCCGCTGCGATAGCATATGGATTAGACAAAAAAAAACAAGGATATTTTGTAGTTTATGATTTCGGTGGTGGCACTTTTGACATATCTATTTTACACTTATCCGATGGAGTGTTTGAAGTCTTAGCAACCGCAGGAGACACAAACTTAGGAGGTGACGATATTGACAGCATTTTAATAGATTATTTTAATCATAATTTGCCCTCACATAACAAAAATATAAGCCTAAAAACAATCGCAAGAAAAACCAAAGAATCATTAAGCACACAAGAAAAAATAAATATAAATTTTAAAGAAATTGGCATAAACAAAAAAATAGAATTGGACAGAAAAACATTTGAAAGCATGACAAGACCAATAGTCAACAAAACAATAGAGATTTGCCGACAAGCTATGAAAGATTCAGGAATAGATAACAAACAACTAAATGATGTTGTGATGGTGGGTGGCTCTACACGCTCTCCTTTGGTAAGAAAAATTGTTGGAGATTTTTTTGCGACCAAACTTTTGGTTAACATCAATCCTGATGAAGTTGTAGCCTTAGGAGCAGCTATTCAAGCCGATATTTTAATTGGCAACAAGCAAAAAAATTCAATGTTATTGCTTGATGTAAATCCCCTTTCAATTGGCATTGAAACTATGGGAGGGATTTGTGAAAAAATTATTCCAAGAAATAGCACCATACCTACTTCCATTGCCCAAGAATTTACCACATTTAAAGATGGGCAGACCTCGATGAGCATTCATATTTTACAAGGTGAGCGAGAAATGGTGGCAGACAATCGCTCATTAGCAAAATTTGTTTTAAGCAATATAAGTCCTAAGGTTGCAGGAGCATCTCGCATTAAGGTTATGTTACAAATAGATTCAGATGGTCTTCTTACAGCATCTGCCGAAGAAATAAATACAAAAAATAAAATAAGCGTTCGGATTAAACCATCATACGGAATATCTTCTGATGATATTGAAAAAATGTTACTTGATTCACAAAAAAACGCCAAATTAGATATGGAAAAAAGAATGTTGGAGGAGCAAAAAACTGAAGCAAAAAGAGTATTAGAAGCGATAAAGTCTGCTCTTAATAAAGACAAAAAGCAACTGTTATCAAGACAAGAAATTGATAAGATAAACAAAGCGTGTGATGAATTGCAACTATCAACTTTAAGCCAGGATACAAAAGACATCCAGCAAAAAATTAAAAACTTAGAAAAAAGTTGTGAAAATTATGTGGCAAAAAGAATGAATAAAGCCGTGCAAGCATCAATGGTAGGACAAAAATTAATGTAATAAATACAATGGTAATTGATGCAATAATTTTAGCAGGTGGCAAAGGAAGTCGCTTCAATAACAAAAACAAAGGTTTGCTGGTAATAAACAATAAACCGTTTGCGACCGCTCTTTATAATGAATTCAAAAACAATGTCCGTAAAATTTTTATCAATAGCAACAGCAACCATCAAGAGTACAAAACCATAGGCATAGAGACCATAAGGGATGACAAACAAGGTTATATGGGACCATTAGAGGGAATAAAAACCATTATGAGATTAACTGATGCTGATTATTTGTTTGTAATTCCAGTTGATAGCCCGAAATTAGACCAAAAAATACTCCAATCCTTAAAAAAATAAGCTATAAAAAACCCACAAAAAATAATTTGTTGCACTGATGGAATTAGAAAACAACCGCTAATATGCCTCATACCTCTATCATATAAAAAATCATTAGAATCTTATTTATCAAAAAACAATAACAGAGTATTTCCATGGTTTAATCAAAACGACCCTATATGGTGCCAACTATCAAAACAAAAAAAAAAGATATTAAATATTAACAAACCATCTGACTACAAAAAACTTGATTTGTTATGATGTTTTTTTATAATATTTTTTCTTTTTTGCTGAAAGAATAATTGCAAAATGTTCTTTGATTTATCTGCGAGGATGTTAGTTGTTATTTTTGGTTTATGATTTAAAATATCATTTTTTAAAATTTGAAAATTTGATAAAGCGGCACCTGATTTTTTATCCATAGTTCCTATTATTACCCTATCGACTCTGGCATGAATTATAGCTCCTGCACACATACAACAAGGCTCTTTTGTGATGTAAAGATGCAAGTTTTTTGTGCGATAATTGTTTATTTTTTTCATGGCATCTTGCAATACAAGAACCTCTGCATGAGCTGTGGCATCATTTAATGTTATCACTCTGTTATGGTTGCAACTTATTATCTCATTATCAATCACACAAATAGCACCAATTGGCACCTCATCTTTTAAAAAAGCTTTTTCTGCCTCATTGAGGGCAATTTGCATAAAACGTTTATCTTTTTGCTCTTGAGTCATTTGTGTATTTTGTTTTTATGATAGGGATAGGTAAATTTGATCGGGACGAGAGGATTTGAACCTCTGACCACCTGCACCCCATGCAGGTACGCTACCAAACTGCGCTACGCCCCGTATAAAAGATTAGAAGTGGTTTTATATGATGGTATTTGAACTTAGGATATCAAGAATCTCTTCCAAATCTTTTTTTATCCTATAGTTTTTATTAGTAGAATTTTTATTTGAATTGCTTTTTTCTGATAAAAAATATTTGTTAGCACCGCTTATAGTAAGACCTTGATCATGAAGAACATATTTTATTTTAAGGACTAATTTTATATCTGAATGACGGTAATAACGGCGATTGCCTTTTTTTTTCACAGGAGATAACTGTGGGAATTCTTCTTCCCAATAACGTAACACATGTGGCAAAACACCACATAACTTGCTAACCTCTCCAATCGAAAAATATTTCTTACTTGGTATTGTAGTTTCTAATATGTTGTGGTTTACGTCCAGCATATATTTTTATCCTCATTTTAAGTTTTTTACTAGCCTTAAATGTTACAACCCTGCGAGCATCTATCATAACTAACTCAGATGTCCTCGGATTTCGACCAGGCCTTGGTTTTTTATCTGTTAAAACAAAGTTACCAAAACCCGATAACTTTACATCTTCTCCTTTTTGCAAAATTGTGGAAATTTCACCGAAAAACAAATCTACTATTTTCACGGTATCTTTTTTGCTAAGACCCAACTCATTGCTAATCATATTTGATATATCAGCTTTAGTAATTGTCATAGTTTTTCATTTCTTAACTTAGCATTAAGTTTTTGTGATAAATTTTGCATAACTTGGTGTATATCATCCTGTGCCATTTTGTCAGTTAAAGTTCTGTTATTGTCCTGCATAGTCAAAGAAAATGCAAGGCTTTTTTTGTTAATCCCTATGTTGTTGTCGGTCCATACATCAAAAACACTGATGTCTTTGATATACTTGTGATCCGATTGCTGTATAACCCTTACAACATCAGATGATAAAATATTGCTATCTAAAACTATAGCAAAATCTCTTTTTATCACAGGGTACCTACTAAATTTATTATATTGTTTTATCTTTTTTTTAGATTTTTTTATGGCAAATAAATCTAACTGACATACAAAAACATCCCTTTCTATTGTTAGTTTTTCTGTTATTTTTGGGTGTAATTTACCAAAAAATCCTATTTTCTTGTTGTTGAGTTTTATATCTAACCCTTGTTTTGGATGCAAAAATAATTCATTTGATGTTACAAATTGACAAGATTCAGAGTCTGCCGATGATGGTATTAGCATTTTTGTAATGCCTTTTATATCGTAAAAATCAAACCCTCTTGTTTTATCGCTCCAACTACGATTTGTTATATTACCACTTATCAAAACACAAAGACAACTTTTTTGTTTAATTATTTTATCGTTAACACTAAATATATTACCAGTTTCAAAGAATTTAACCGATGAATTTTGGTGTTTTATGTTGTGTATTAAAGAGTTTAACAAGCCTGGAAGCAGTCCATATCTCATTATCGACATATCAGATGATATTGGGTTAATGAGTTTTATTTTTTCTACATTTTGGTAGATTAAATCGTGCATAGAATCATCAATAAAACTATAAGAGATCGTTTCATTGAAACCATTGTGAATAAGTTTGTTTTTGATCTTCCGCTCTTCTTTTTTGTTTATTAGTTTTTTAAATATTGGTTTTATTTTTGCTGATTTGCGTTTTATATTATCATAACCATATAAACGGATAATTTCTTCTATTAGGTCTTCACTTTGTTTTATATCAAACCTATGTGATGGAGCATAGGATATTATCTTGTTGTTTTTTAAGGAACTGTTGATTTGCAAATTATTTAAAATTTCTACGGCATTTTTCGCTTTAATCGAAACACCTAATAGTTTTTTAATTTTTTTATGAGGTAGATTTATTTCAAGTTGTTTAAATTCATGTGCATTTTTATTTATTTTGCCAATTTTGCAATTATTTTTATAAACCTGCATAAAACACTTATTAGCAAATTTAAAACTGCTATCGGCAATAAAGGGATCTACTCCTCTTTCAAATCTCATTGAAGCATCAGTATTTAAAGCATATTTACGAGCAACTGATGCCATAACCGCAGGAGTAAAAAAAGCAGCCTCCAAAAGAATATTTTTTGTTTTATCTGTTACAGAGGTAGAGTATCCTCCCATAATTCCCGCTATGCCAATTGCTCCATTATCATCTGCAATTACTAAAGTTTTTTCTGCTAATTTGCATTCTTTTTTATCTAATAAAATAATTTTTTCATCTTTTTTGCTAAATCTTATTTCTATTTTTCCGCTAATTTTATCCAGATCATATGCATGCATAGGCTGACCTAATTCTAAAAGAGATAGGTTTGTAATGTCAACAATAGGATTTATAGATTTTAAACCACAACGACGAAGTTTTTCTGCCCACTCTATGGGGCTTGCAATGGTTGGGTTTATATTTTTGATAATTTGGCAGGAATAAACAGGACAACTGTCAGGCTCCATATTATCAAACTCAAAAATATCGTTATTATCAATGTAGTTATTGTTATCTGTAAAATCTTTAAATTTAATATGGTTTTTAGCGGATATTTCACGAGCTATACCACGAATTGACAAACAATCGCCACGATTAGGAGTAACATCAACATCTATAATATTGTCTTTTAATTGCAGATAATCGTTGATTTTTGTTCCGATGGGTGCATCATCTGGCAAGATCATAATGCCATCTGATTTGTTTTCAAAGCCTAATTCAGATGCAGAGCATATCATTCCATTTGATTCTATCCCTCGCAACTTAGCAGGTTTTATTTTAAAATTTTCTCCTAATACGGAACCTACCTGTGCTAAGGGAATTTTAATGCCTTTTTTGACATTTTTAGCACCACAAATAATTTGTAGTTTTTCTAATCCAGTATCTACTTCACATAGATTTAATTTATCGGCATTAGGATGAGGCTCCACACTTAAAACCTGTGCTACAATTACTAATTTATCCAACACATCAAGAGGTTTTGAGCTCTCTACCTCCAAACCCAACATTGTTAATTGTTGTTGCAACTTTTCATTACTGATTGCAGGATTGACCCATTCTCGTAACCAATTTTCGCTAATTTTCATAGTTTAAAATTGCCTCAAAAAACGCAGATCATTTTCAAAAAATAGTCGTAAATCTGATATTCCATAATATAACATTGCTAATCTTTCAACTCCCAAACCAAACGCATATCCTTGATATTTGTTGTTGTCAATCTTCATCATCTTTAGGACATTCGGATGCACCATTCCACACCCTAATACCTCTATCCATCCTGACCCAGAGCACACTCTACATCCCTCTCCCTCACACATAACACAACAAATATCAATTTCAGCGGATGGTTCAGTAAAAGGAAAATATGATGGACGGGCACGAATTTTTAAATCTTCGTCTTCAAAAAAAGTTTTTAAAAATAATTCTAAATTTGCCAATAAATTTGCAAAGGTTATTTTTTTATCTATCCACAATCCTTCAACTTGATGAAACATAGGGGTATGAGTTAAATCAGAATCACAACGATAAACACGTCCAGGAGATATGACCTGATGAGGAGGTTCGTTGTTCTCCATTTGGTGGATTTGGGCACTTGATGTATGAGTCCTAAGCAGTCTTCCATCTGGAAAGTAAAAGGTGTCGTGCATGGCACGAGCAGGGTGTGATTTGGGGATATTTAAAGCTTCAAAATTATGATATTCATCCTCAATTTCATCGCCTTTTACTTTTTCAAAACCAAGAGATATAAAAAAATCATTGATGCGGTTTAGGGTAAGAGTGACAGGGTGCAGTGATCCTTTGTTATGTTTTCTACCAGGTAGAGTTAAATCTAAAACTTCACTTTGCAGTTTTTTTTCTAAAAGTTGCTCTTTTATGAGTTTACTTTTTTCTTGTATTTGTGTTGAAATTTTATTTTTAGCAACATTAACATCAGAGCCAAATTGCCCTCTTTTTTGTAAAGGCATGGCTCCTATTGATTGCAATAATAAAGATATTGATCCTTTTTTGCCGAGATATTGCAGGCGCAAGGATTCCAACTCAATAGAAGATGCAGATTCATCTATGTCTTTTAGAGCTTTTTGTGTTAGGGTTAAAATATCTCCCATTTTATTTTTATCAGAGTTCTTTTTTGACTATTTCGACAATTTTTGCAAAGCCTGGTTTATCAAAAATTGCCATATCAGATAAAACTTTTCGATCTATTTCTATCTGGGCTTTTTTCAAACCATTCATAAAACGGCTATATGATAAGTCAAATGGGCGCACAGCTGCATTGATGCGGACAATCCATAAAGCACGAAATTGTCTTTTTCTTTGCTTGCGGTCACGATAAGCATATTGTCCTGCTTTGGTGACAGCTTGTTTAGCGACCCGGTAAACTTTTGAACGAGCTCCGTAATAACCTTTGGCTTTTTTTAAGACTTTTTTGTGGCGTGCATGGGCCGTGACACCTCTTTTTACTCTTGGCATTTTTTATTCTCCTGTATAATTAAATTTGTTATGAAAAAGGTAACATTCTTCTAACCATAGCAACATCAGCTGCATCAACATAGTCAGTATCACGCAAACCGCGTTTTCTTTTGGTTGATTTTTTGGTTAAAATATGACGCAAATGAGACCTCTTGCATTTAAATCTACCAGAGGATGTTTTGGAAAACCTTTTAGCCGCTCCGCGGTTGGTTTTTAGTTTTGGCATTTATATACTCCCGTTTAAGTTAAAATTAAAACTGCTATTCGACTGGGTCGGAGACAACATTTACACCAGCGCGAAAAAATCTGTTATTATACAACAGCAAAAAAAAGAATGCAAATTATTTTATTTTATGGTTAGTATTTCTGTTAATAAATTACAATAAATATCGTTTAGAATATTTAAATCTGCAGTTTTTACTCGCTCATTTATTTGATGAATTGTCTCATTTAACAGCCCCAATTCAATCGTCTCGGCTCCGGTAGGGGCGATAAACCTGCCATCTGATGTGCCACCTGTTGTTGATAATTTTGTTCTTAAACCTGTTATTTTATAAATAGCATTTGTGGTAGCCTCCACTAATTTACCAGGAACACTTAAAAAACTATTGCCTGATAGAGTCCATTTTAGATCATATTTTAAACCATATTTTTGGAGCATTTTTATCGTTTTTTCTTGAAGTGATGCCGGAGTTTGGGCTGTTGAAAATCTGAAATTTGCCTCAATAATCATATCTGCTGGAATAACATTAGTGGCTCCGGTGCCGGACTTTATGTTAGAGATTTGAAAAGTGCTGGGTGGAAAGCTCTCATTACCATCATCCCATTTATGATGACATATCTCATCTAAAAAAGCGGTTGCATTATGAATAGGGTTTTGGGCAAGATGTGGGTAGGCAACATGTCCTTGTTTGCCGATTATGGTAAGTTTTAAACTAAGTGAGCCTCTTCTGCCTATTTTTATCTCATCACCTATTATCTTTTTGCATGATGGCTCGCCAAGCAGACAATAATCAATTATCTCTGCTCTTTTTTGCAAAACTTCAATAACTTTGATGGTGCCATCAACTGCCTCTGCCTCCTCATCGGCGGTTAATAAAAAGCCAATTGAGCCTTTAAAGTTTGTGTTGTTTTTTAAAAACTCTTCAACAGCCACGACAAAAGCTGCGATGCCTCCTTTCATATCAGCACTACCACGACCATATAAAATATCGTCGCCATTATCATCTTTTATAATATTACCACTAAATGGTGGTTCATCCCATAGGTTTTGATCCCCTGTTGGCACAACATCTGTATGCCCTGCAAATAATAATAATGGGCTTTTATCTCCAAACCTGCTATATAAATTATTAACCTTGTCAAATTTTAAAAATTCATTTTTAAAGCCTATTTTTTTTAATCTATCAGCTATTATAGGCAAACATTTGCTGTCATCTGGGGTAATTGATTGTTGTTGAATTAACTTCTGACAGAGTTTTATGGTAGGTGATATTTTTTTCATAGTTTTGTATTTAAGTATTTTATAAGACCTTTGCACGAATTATAAAAAATGTTATAATAGCAAATATTTTTAACTTTTACGAATTAAATATCATGTCTGCGGATATATGCCGCCCAACACTCATTTGTCAATAGCTTATTAGTTTAAATTATAAGAGATCTTTGCATAATTCAAGCACAATTTATAAAACAAATAGATTACATATGCTTATAGCAAAAACTCGTCAAAGGACTTGCCATTTTCCTTATTTTTGCTATAAAAATGCACTATTTTCTGTCCTCTCTAAACAGCACTTGAATTATGCAAAGGTCTCTATAAACATTTTTGCTTTGAATAACTATCAAATAAATTGCCATTTTTTAAATAATATTCTGTTGTAATTTTACAATATGAGACAATAATTTTTAATGCACCATAATCTGTGTCATTTTTTGCATGCACAGTGGCTGTTGTGCTACCTGTAAATGAATACAAACCTGTTCCACCTGCACCATTGATTATAAAGACCGTATTACTTTGACCTGGAACTGTTATTCTTTGATAGTTGTGGTCGTGTCCATTGATTACAAAATCAACACCCATAGCATCCCAGCCATAATTTGTGTCTCTGGCAGGCACATCACCTCTTCTTAATGAATAAGGAGGATGATGAAAAGATACAATTTTCCAACTTGCATCAGATGCCATAATTTTAGGTTTAATCCAATTCATTTGAGGATTGTTGATAGTGGTAAAATCATGTCTATTGCTATCTAACACAAACCAATGGATGTTTTCATCTTTATATTCGTATACTCTGCCTCCATAACCTGGCATTTGATTATATAAAAACTTATCAACTTGATCTACACCAAAATAATTAGCATAAAGATCATTGTTTCCGCCTCCATATAACTCATGGTTGCCGATAACAGGTAAAACTCTATTCATGTCAATTGATGAGTCTCCGTATATGCCTTTATAAGGTAACATTTTATTATGCCACAATTCTCCTACTTGTTTATCCGCAGATTCAAAAGGTGTTAAATCTCTGTAATGACCGACATCATAATTATCTCCACAAAACAAAACTCTTTCAGGATTCCATGTTTTTATCATATTGGCAATTGCAGTTCTGGTTGGTCGCATACTATCTCCTCCTCTAAAATCGCCATGAGAGGCATATATTTTTATAGGATCAATGACTGTTAATACAAAAGATGCAATAACATCATTAAATTTATCATCTCCTTGCATTGTGGCATATATTCTTGTTACACCTGTTGCCACCAAAGTAATTTTTCCAGATAAGTTTATGGTAGCAATTGTTTCATGACTTGAATCATATGACACTGTTCCACCTGTTGACCCACCAGTAACATTGACAACACCATTATAGTGACCAATTTTTTTAGTAATATCTCCTCCGATTGATAATGTTGCTTGATTGGCTTTGTTGATAACAAGATTATAACTTGCTTGATTTGAGGTGTTATAAATATCATCGGTAGCTTTGGTGGTTTTGATGGTTGTATTGCCTGCTTTTATGATATGAATTAAACCTGTATCGGCATTGATTGTAGCAATGCCGGTGTTAGTTGATTCCCAAGATAAAGCTCCTGTGCCATTACCTCCTGTGGTGGTAAAAGTAAAATCTGCATCTGTGGCAGTTTTTTGGGTGCCGTTGATTGATAGTGTGGTCTGATTGGCTTTGTTGATAACAAGATTATAACTTGCTTGATTTGAGGCATTGTATTTGTTATCAGTAGCTTTGGTGGTTTTGATGGTTGCGTTGCCTGCTTTTAATATATGAATTAAACCTGTGCTGGCATTTATTGTGGCAACACTGGTATTGGTTGAAACCCAAGATAAAGCTCCTGTGCCATTACCTCCTGTGGTGGTAAAAGTAAAATCTGCATCTGTGGCAGTTTTTTGGGTGCCGTTGATTGATAGTGCTGCTTGGTTGGCTTTGTTGATAACAAGATTATAACTTGCTTGATTTGAGGTGTTATAAATATCATCGGTTGCTTTGATGGTTTTGATGGTTGTATTGCCTGCTTTTATGATATGGATTAAACCTGTGTTGGCATTGATTGTGGCAACACTGGTATTGGTTGAAAGCCAAGATAAAGCCCCTGTGCCATTGCCTCCTGTGGTGGTAAAGGTGAAGTCTGCATCTGTGGCAGTTTTTTGGGTGCCGTTGATTGATAGTGCTGCTTGGATATATTTTGGCAAATCTTTTGAGGAAGAAATATCATGCTCTTCACTACAAGCTACAACTGTTATTAAAAATAAAAATAATGGTTTAAAATAACTCATATGAGACTCCAAAGTTAAAATTTGTTAATTCTGTTGGTGTTTTATCTGCCCTTGCTTTGCCTATCTCTATGCGTTTGCTGATATATGCCACATCTTTTGATGCTTGAATAAAAAATATCATAGATTTATTGATTTGAAAACCCATACCCAAACCAATTGGTAATGAAAATGAGGTCATTTTATATTCATTATCGCTCCAATTTCTCCCCATTGTTGTTATCATTTGGCGGTATTTTATGCCAGCCATAAGACTAAAATAATGATTGTTGATAGAAATAAATCGTTTGTCAATATCAAAACCCATAGTTTTGATTTTTGAGTCTGTCCACATAGGGGCATCAATGCCATCCATACTATAATTTGCTCCGGTGTATGAGCCAATATATGTTTGCAAATGGACACTTTCTGTGACAGGGGTTGATATGCCGATTACAAAACCTTTTGATGTTGCATCACTTTTGATTTTTGTTTTGTCAATTTTATTGATAGAAAAATTATCCGCCCCTAAACCAAAAAACAAAGAATGATTTCTGGTTGATTGCTCTTTTGTGGTTTTTAACCTTCTGAATTTTGGTTTTCGTCCTCTAAACCTTAACTTGCTTTTTTTAACTCTATATTTTTGTTCTCTCTTTTTACGGTAAATTATTTTCTTTTCGTTGTTAAGAGTTATTTTTAAAGATTTTTTGTCTTTGTTTTGCTCTTGTATATTTTCATCAACTAATTGGGTTGCTGATAAACCACCAATCATTTTGATGTTGATAATTATAGATAACAGTATTGATATTTTTATTTTTGAAATCATTTTAAGTGCTCTTGTTGATGGTTTTTTTATAATAAATTGAGGTCTTTGCAAAAATCAACAAAAACCAGCATAATATTATGAGACCTTTGCATAATTTAAGCATAGTTTATAACAACAATAAAATGCACCTATTTTCTTACTATTCTAAACCGCACTTAAATTATGCAAAGGTCTCATTATGAAACTAAACACTTAGTAAACCTTAATCGCAAGTTGCAAACCTGCAAAACAAGCCAGAATACACAGGATAACACTCATCAATATATTTAATATCAAATACAGATATTGTCCTTGCTCAAAAAGATTTAAACTCTCTAATGAGAAACCTGAAAATGTCGTAAATGCTCCCAAAAAACCAATAATTAAAAAAGATTGAATGTCTTGGGATACGCTTAGTTTTTTTAAAATCAAAATTGATAAAAAACCGATAAAAAAAGAGCCTATTATATTAACCCCAAGAGTCGCCCAGGGGAAATCTCGCCCTATAAATCTATATATAAAAGAATTAAAAGAGAAACGACTTACGCTTCCTAATGCTCCACCGAATGCAACTAATAATATCTGGTTCATTTCTTTCTACTCGTTTTTTTTATTGTTTTTTTTACTGCTGTTTTTTTCTTTGTTGTTGTTTTTTTGCGAGCTGGGGCTTTTTTACGGTATTTTTTTTCAGGGGCTTTTTTTATCAAATCTTGACACTGCTCTATTGTCAGAGTTTTAGGTTCGGTGTCTTTGGGGATTTTTGCATTTTTTTTGCCATCCGTGATAAATGGACCATAACGACCGTTTAAAACTTGAATCCCCTCTTTTTTGAAATCTAAAATTATACGATTTGCATCTTTTTCTTTTTTATCATTCACCAATTCTAATGCTTGCTTTAATTCAATAGTATAGGGATCACAGTCTTTTGGCAAAGATACAAATTTGTCATCATAACGGACATATGGTCCGAATCTGCCAATATTTACTGCTATCTTTTCACCTGCGGGAGATTCTCCGAGATCTCGTGGCAATTTAAAAAGTTGCATTGCATCATCAAAAGTGATTGTCTCTAATTTTTGGTTTTTAGATAAAGAGGCAAATTTTGGTTTTTCTTCGTCATCAACTGTGCCTATTTGTGCCATCGGTCCGAAACGCCCCATCCGCACTGATAGAGGTTTACCACTTCTCGGGTCGTCTCCCAATATTCTTGATTTTAATACATCCGATCTTTGGACATTTTTTTGAGTTTCATCAACATTTTTTTTAAAGTCTAACCAAAAGTTTTTTAAAACTGGCAACATATCTTTTTTGCCTGTGGATATCTCGTCCAAGCTATTTTCTAATTTTGCCGTCCAGTCATAGTCCACATATTTGGTAAAATAATCGGTTAAAAATCCGTTGACAATCTTGCCGATTTCGGTAGGGATAAATCTTTTTTTCTCCATTTCTACATAGTTGCGATTTTGCAGAGTTGAGATTATTGAGGCATAGGTTGATGGTCGTCCTATTCCATATTCTTCCAGTCCTTTTACCAATGTTGCCTCAGAATATCTCGGTGGCGGTTCGGTAAAATGTTGCTCTGGTTTTATTTTTAATAAATCAATAATTTGCCCCTCTTGCATATCAGGTAATATCTTATCATCTTCGTTATTAGAAGATACAGGATATACTTTTAAAAAACCGGCATGGCGGATTGATGAACCGGTGGCACGAAAAATCGCTTCACCTGTGGCACAATCTAAATCCGCACGCACTGTATCCATTGTAGCATAGATCATCTGTGAGGCAACTGCCCTTTGCCATATTAAAGAATACAATCTATACTGGTCGTTATTGAGTTTTGTTTTTAAAGTAGTAGGCGATTTTAAAACATCAGTAGGACGAATTGCCTCGTGAGCTTCTTGGGCATTTTTTGATTTGGTTTTATAATAGTTAGGTTTATCAGGAATATAATCATTGCCATATTTTTTTGTGACAAAATCACGAAAACTTGTAATGGCATCGGAGGATAAATTTAATGAATCCGTTCGCATATAAGTTATAAGTCCTGTTTGTCCGTTTATTCCCTCATATAATTGTTGGGCAACCATCATGGTTTTTAAAGCACTAAAACCTAATTTACCAATAGCTTGTTGTTGCATAGTTGAGGTGGTAAAAGGCGGTGATGGGTATCTTTTTCGTTGTTTTTTTTCAATTTTTGCGACTGTGATTTTATTTTGTGCTTTGGTTTCTAAGTTATTTTTTAAACTCTTGGCAGTTTTTTCATCTGTTATTGTAAATTGTTTGACTTTATCTTTTTTTATGCTGTATAACTTGGCATTAAATATTTTTTTATCCGCTTGGACCTTTGCATCAATGCTCCAATATTCACGTGCTACAAAGGCATTTATTTTCTGCTCTTGTTCTGTTATCATCCGTAAAGCGGGGCTTTGCACTCGCCCTGCGGACAACCCCGTTCTTATTTTTTGCCATAATAATGGCGAGAGATTAAAACCTACCAGATAATCCAAAGCACGGCGAGCTTGTTGGGCATTCACCAGATTCATATCAATATCTTGGGGGTTGGCAACGGCATTTTTTAAAGCTTTTTGAGTAATTTCATTAAAAACTATCCGATGAACTGTTTTATTTTTTAAGTCATTTTTCTCTTTTAAGATTTCTAATAGGTGCCATGATATTGCCTCGCCTTCTCTATCAGGGTCAGTTGCAAGCAATAAGTTGTCACATTTTTTCAAAGCTTTTTTGATGTTCGTTATATGTTTTTGGTTGCGATCAATCGTTTCATATTTCATAAAAAAATTATTATCAACCTCAACTGCTCCATTTTTTTTAATCAAATCTCGCAGATGCCCGAATGATGCTAATACCTGATAATCACTCCCGAGATATTTTTCGATGGTTTTGCTTTTCGCAGGTGATTCCACTATAATTAAATTTTTTGCCATTGTTTTTATTCCTTTTAGTTATTTTGTTTAAAATCCGTAATTGTTTGTTTAACTTTTTGTAACTTATGAATTCTCGGTTTGTTGATACTAAAATACTCATGCAAAGACAAAGCTTCTTTTGTAGCAATATCTTTGTTTTTATGTAATCCTTTTGTTATGACAAAAAAAGTAATATCGTCTTTTTTTAATATTCTATATACATAGATTTCATTTTGTAAATTATGCACATCAATAAACTGTTTTATGCTTGCAATACTATCTAATGTTGCAAGTTGCAGAGTAAAATATTCATCTGGCTGCTCTAATAGATATTTTTCGTCATTATATATTTCTTTCATGCTTTTTGTTGTCACAGCAGGTTTTTTATTGTTGTCTGTTTGTTTTTCACGCTGAATTTTCTTTTTTTTATCAGCAGAATCCACAGGGAGATTTAAGGATTTTGCTTTGGTGTTTTTATCAGGTCGTGGCGGTTTGATAAAATGCTCTGGCTCGTAAATTACTAAATTTTTATCTTGACTGGATGTCCTGTCAATGTTATATTTTGTATTAGTCTTGACAATATTAGAGTCCTTATCGTCTCTTACAATTTCTATAACTGATGTTATGATGTATGTCATGGTTATAATTATGATAGAGATTACAGTTATTGACTTGTAGTTATTAGCAAGATTCTCCAAATAATAATCCCATAATTGACGAGGATTTGCATTAAAATAGTTAGCAGCCTGCTGATTTATCTGCGAGGCGATACCAGATGACTGACTATACAAATTCTTTAATGTTTTTTTGGTGAAAGGGCTTGGAGCGGCGATATCTGCTAACATCAGGCGATAATCTAAGTATGCTTTGGTTTGATTCAGGTTAAACGGTCTCAATAATGCTGTATAAACCTTACCATTTTTGACAGCTTCCACATCTAAATCTGGTAAATTAAGCTCAATTGATGGTTCTGTAATAAGCAATAAACGTAAATGATCTTTTAAAACCTCTGTGAGTGCTTCCATTGACTGTAAAATATATTGCAAGTTTTTTGCAGGCAAAAAATGACAATCATCAATAAAAATTATGGCTTTATTTTGCTGAGATATATTATTTTTTAAATGTCGTGACAAGCTTATTATACAAGACCTCAAATCAACAGGAATATTGTCTTGATAATATTTTAACATCTGTTTTATAACCGTTCCAGCTTGTAGGCTTGTGCTACCTTTTAAGTAAAATACTGTCGCTTGATCGTCTATTTGATGTTTTAAATATTTACAAATTGTTGTTTTGCCGACACCTTTTTCACCTTTTAGAATCTGCAAATTATTACTATTAAATAAATTGTTTTGCAAGACGCCAAGTTGCATTTGTAAATTAGTGTCTAAGTAAATATGTTCATCCGTATTTTCTGTCTCAAATGGTTGGCGAGAAAAACCCCAAAATCTTAAAATATCTTTGTCTAAGTAATACAATTGTTTATTGTTTCGTGCGTTCATTGACTTAAAAAACTATGCAAATTTTGTTTATCAACATCTTGTGCTATATAAACATCAGCAATATCATTTATTAAGATTAGGTTTATTTTGCCGTTTTTTGTTTTTTTATCAACCGCCATCACATCCATATAATCATCTACTTTGATATTTTTATCCATACCCATAGGAATTTGTGCCATTTGTAGTATTTTAACAATCATATCCTTTTTATTATCTTTTAATTTTCCGTATTTGTTTGAATAAACTGCGGCAAGTTTTATACCTGCTCCTACTGCTTCACCGTGTAAAATATTGCCATATCCCAAAATAGTTTCAATCGCATGTCCGAATGTATGCCCTAAGTTTAATAAAGCTCGGATGCCCTGTTCGGTTTCATCAATTGCCACAATATCAGCTTTTATTTTACAAGATTGATAAATTACATCTTGAATTAGATCTTGTTTTAAACTTAAAATACTGTCCATGTTATTGTATAGTTTTTCAAAAAACTGTTTATCTTTTATGATGGCTACTTTAATAATTTCAGCGAGCCCTGCGCTAATTTGTTTTTTATTCAGAGTTTTTAAGGTGTTTGTATCCGACAAAACGCATTCAGGTTGCCAAAATGAACCAATCATATTTTTGCCCTTGGGGTGATTTACGCCTGTTTTTCCTCCTACGGATGAATCCACCTGTGATAGTAATGTAGTCGGAATTTGAATAAAAGAGACGCCTCGCATATAGGTGCTCGCTACAAAGCCTGTTATATCTCCTATTACTCCTCCTCCTAAGGCTATTAAAGTGCAATCACGATCAAATTTAACATCAATAAGTTTGTCATATATTACATTAACGGTTGTTATATTCTTATATTCTTCACCATCTTTTAAAATAATTGTTGCAGGCTTGATGGATTTTAAAGATTTTTTTAAACTATCAAGATATAAAGGAGCGACAGTTTCATTACTTACAACCAAAACCTGATTATTTTTCAAATGGGGCAGTATATATTTATCATCTGACAGTAGGTTCTCACCTATATATATTGGATAGGTTTTGTGTTTTGTGTCTAATGATAACTTTTTCATCTTCATCAAAAATAAAGTAAGTGTAAAAAATTTTGCAATAATACCATATATTTAAATTTATTCTTTAAATAAATAAAATTTGCTATTAAAAACTCTTATAAAAAAGTTCGTTGTGGCAGAATAAAACTCAATCGTGGTAAAATTATAACCCCTGCATTGATGCCAGTTACCACAGAAGGTAGATAGTAAAAAAATTGTTGGCAAGATATGATTGGTGAAAAACCTAAGCCCTAACGAACAAACAAAAAAGAAGCCGTCATCGCGAACAAGCAAAAGAAATCGTCATCGCGAGCGAGCCTGCGAGTGTGGCGATCTCATGGGGCTGACGGATAATTTTCAAGAGATAACCACGGCGGATTATTATTTTTCATGTATTGTTTTATCCGTCTGCCTCGTTATGACGGCTTGTCTTTTTTTTTATAAGACTTATAAGACTCATGTGAAGTATAACCTGCAAATCGCTCTTTGACTACATTCTCTATTTTATTTATAATGATTAGTGAGGGTTATTATTTCAATGGTATTTTTATCAACATAAATAAAAATTGCTCGGTATTTTATATCTATTCTAAAAGAATATATTAGTCTGCTTTTTGGCTCTAAAAGTTCTGTATTTAAGGACAGATAAAACGGATCAGTTTCAAATAAATTTTTTGCTTTTTTGAATTTTTTCTCTAAATTATGTTTTTTAAGATAAAGCTGTAAATCGGCTCGCAGAGGTTTAATTTGCATTATAAATTGAACTTTTTTTCAAACCATTTTCTAAGTCATTTAAAAATTCTTGCGAATAATCCTCTTGTTTAAAGTCAGATATAACATTCTCAATCTTGTCTTTTTTGAATTTTTTAAAATAAATTTCCTGTTGAATTATTTTATTTTTTATCTCTTCAATCTCATCATAAGACATTTGAGAGATAACAGACAAAATACTTGGCATAGATACATTTATCGCTAATTGCATGATGATAGATTATGGATATAAAAAAGCAAACTATAACATTTATTTTTTAAAAGTGCAAATTGCAAGCAAAAAACTAAAACTATTTTGCCCCTTGCAACAGGAATATTTTTAAAGGCACATCACCCCAACTATTGGTAAGATATGGTTGATAAGGAGCATATTGTTTATAACCTTTATAGGGTTTATATTTTTTATAAGACTTATAAGGCTCGTGTGAGGTGTAACCACTAAATCGCTTTTTGACGCCCCTACTGCTTTGCCTTGGTGTTGCGAATATCGCACCCTTGATAAACCAGCCCAAATGTTTGCCATTAAAACCATATACCTGCAAATGATAGTTATTTTAATTGTATTCTAACACATCGCCATTGTTGAATACAATTAAGATTTTCTCAAATATATTAGGTATGGTTGATTTATCTAAAATTTGCTTATAATCTTCAATGTGATTTTTGTCTTTAAAATTACTATACATAAATAAATAGCCATCTTGTAATGCTAACCATATTGGTTTTTTGAGTTCTTTACATTTATGTTTTTTGGTAGATAATCTTTCATTGACAATATTAAAAAGTTGAATGTCAACATTGCAAAAAGATATATTTTTTAATACTTCTTCTATTGTTTTCATCTTAAAAAATTTTCCACCAAAAGGCATAACACTCAAGCATATATTAGATTTGTTTCTTGGTATTGTTTTCACTGCTTCAATGCTGTAACCAACACCACCTATAACATCTTCTATTTTTTTACCAGCCACCAATTTTTTGTTTTCAATATAATTCATTAAATTTTTTATAAATATTTTTTTAATATTTTTTATTCCTATACTGTTATGATAAAAAGTTAGATACAAATACAAATCATTCTTTTGTAAAAAATCTCCAATTTTTTCATCTAACACTTTTCTGAAAGCAAAGTACCCAAAATTGATGGTATCAATGTCAGTAGTGGAATTTTGATTCAATGTTGATATTTCCACAGAAATATTTTTATTGTCAATACTTAAAACAATATCTGGTGGATTTTTTCCTTCTACATAACTAACATCACTTCCTTTGTTTTTAAAATATTTTTCTAAACTATCTGCTACAAATACTTCGTTTTGTTTTAATGTCATAAATCACTCCGTAAATAAAAAAAATTAAGGCCAATTTGGCTCAGTGCAATTATCACAAAAATTATCATGGCTCGTTACATTGCTGACATCCCAGCCAGATAAATCTTGTGTAAAATCTGTTGCACCAGAAAACATACCGCTCATATTTGTAACATTAATGACATCCCAATTTTTAATATCATGGTTAAATATCGATGCACCATTAAAAGCATTTGACATATCTGTTACCTGTGATAAATCTGGTTTGTCGGTGGCATTACCCGATAAATCAGAACAACCAGCAAAAGCATCTTTAAAAGTTTGCCATTTTTGGTCGCCCCATTGATCAATTGCTACCAGCTTAGCATAACCATCACAACTAGTAGATTTAATCACTGGGAAAGTGCCACTGATTTTGACAGTATACAAACCTCTGGAACAATGCTCATGATAGGCATCAGTTGTTTGATTAGTCTCTATTGTGCCATCACCCCAATCAACTGTATAATTATAAGTGTAGCCTGAAACAGTGCCGATATTAACACCAGTTTCAAAACAATAACCTATTCCCACTCGCCATTTCATAATAAAACTTGTGGTGTCTGTTGTTGGTGTATCATCGTCTGAACTGCTGTCTGAACTGCTGTCTGAACTGCTGCCTGAACCGCTATCAGATGAGTCATCGGCACAACCAACTGCAAAAAAAGTTAAAAAAATAATTGATAAAAAACTTATCAATTTTACATTGCCAAATTTTAAGTTAAAAGTTTTCATAAGTTGCCTCGTGAGATAAAAAATTGGTATTATAAATTAGAAATTTTATAAAATCAAGTATTATTTGATTTTAATATCAATCTATATTTGATTGATATAACTGACAATGGTTATTTTATTTTTTAATATCCATATGTCATATTTAAAAACCCAAGCGGTTAAAAATGAATTCGCTCAAAGATTAGAGACGGCTTTGAAAATTCCTGTTAATGCTCGCTCTGGTTTGATAAAATTATCTCAATCGTTTGGGGTGAGTCGCCAGGCGGTGGACCACTGGTTAAATGCTGTGAGTATGCCCCATCAATCACGGATGCCGATTATCGCTGAAAAGCTTGGGGTGTCGCTTGCTTGGTTGCGAGATGGGACAGGTGATATGTTGGCAAATAAGGTTTTTGTTGATAATAATGGTGGTGATGATAAATCTGATGGAAGCGGACAAAAAAATGATAAATTTTTTATCAATAATGAGGAGTTGTTGCTGATTAAAAACTATCGTAAAGTATCTTTTCGTGATAAGGGAGTTATCAAAAAATTGTTAGGTTGGTTTGATGGTTAGAGAAGTAAAAATTCCGTCATTGCGAACGAGCCTGCGAGTGTGGCGATCTCTATTTGGCATACGGACAATAACAAGAGATAACCACGGCGGTTTACTATCCTACATTACATACTTATTCCGTCCGCCTCGTTATGACGGACTATTTTACCGCTTGCAACAGGAATAATTTCAAAGGCACGTCACCCCCAACTATTGGCAAGATATGGTTGGTAAAAAATCTAAGTCATAACGAACAAACAAAAGAAGCCGTCATCGCGAACGAGCCTGCGAGTGTGGCGATCTCATAGGGGTCAAGAGACTGCCACGCTCACAAGTTCGCTCGCAGTGACGACAGTAACAAGAGATATGGCAGTCTATATAGTTAATAGAGACCTTTGCATAATTCAAGTGCTGTTTAGAGAATGCAGAAAATAGTGCATTTTTATAGTAAAAATAAGGAAAATGGCAAGTCCTTTGACGAATTTTTGCTATGAAAAGGTGCATTTTATGTGTTTTATAAATTGTGCTTGAATTATGCAAAGGTCTCTAATAGTTATTAGTTAAAAATTAATAGCGGATTTTAAACTAATAACTGTTAATTATCAATTATCAATTATTCTCGTCCGCCTCGTTATGACATGATTATTTTTGGTGTGTGGTTTTGTTGTGGGTGATTTTTAATTATCCATTCTCAATCATCAATTATTAATTATACACGAACCCCCAAAATCAAAGATTTTGATTGCTTAAAAGTGCTAAATTAAAATAAAAAATTTGCTATTGTGTATATAATTTTATACAATACCGCTTTATGATTGATGAAAAACCTATTTATTGGATTGGCAGCAGTTATAAGGATTTGCTTAAATTTCCAGATGGAGTTAAAAAAATGGCAGGTTATCAACTCCATCGTGTGCAAAGTGGTTTAGAGCCTGATAATTACAAACATATGAAAACCATTGGTAGTGGTGTAAAAGAAATTCGTCTAACTGATTCGGATGGGAATTACAGAATTATTTATATCGCTAATTTTGGTGAAAAAATATATGTTTTACATTCGTTTAACAAAAAAAGCCAAAAAACATCACAGCAGGATATAAAAATTGCAAAAAAACGTTTTATGGTAATAAAAAGAGGTGGTAATTTATGAATAATATTGAGGACAAAATAGAGCATATAACTCCAACTGATGGTAATATTTTTGTTGATTTGGGTTTTAGTTCGGCTGTTGCTACTAAACTTAAAATCAAATCACAGCTTATGTGCCAGATTGAAAAGTGGTTAAAAAATAAACAACTTACCCAAGCACGAGCTGCAACTATTTTAAAAGTGCATCGTCCCAGAATATCTGATATAGCACAGGGTAAAACTGATAAATTTACGATTGATGCTTTGCTTGATATGCTTGATAAAACAGGGCAAAAAGTGGCTATGCAAATAAGATAAGTTTTGTTGTATAAAACTTCTATTTATGGTATAGTTGTGATAAAAATAATTGCTTTTCATGGGATTGAGTCTTATCAAAACCTATCTTAAAATTTAATTTTTAAAAATGAAATTTAATATTAAAAATACTTATAAAAAAGCTCGTTGTGGCACAATAAAATTCAATCGTGGTGAAATAAAAACTCCGGTTTTTATGCCAGTTGGCACTTATGGCACAGTCAAGGCGATGTTGCCAGATGAATTAGAGCAGATGGGTTTTGATATTATTTTGGGTAATACTTTTCATCTTTATTTGCGTCCTGGACTTGATGTTATTAAAAATCATCAAGGTTTGCATAATTTTTGTAATTGGCAACAGCCAATTTTAACAGATTCTGGTGGTTTTCAAGTTTTTTCACTAGCAAAAATGCGAAAAATAACCGAAGATGGGGTTGAGTTTAGATCCCCTATTGATGGGGCAAAAATCTTTTTAAGTCCTGAAAAATCAATCCAAATTCAACAAACATTAAAATCAGATATTATTATGGTTTTTGATGAATGCACGCCCTATCCTGCGGACTTTGAAACCTCTGCTAAATCTATGCAAATGTCTATGAGGTGGGCGGATAGATGTAAAAAAGAACACAATGGCGAAGGTGCATTATTTGGCATAGTGCAAGGTGGAATGTATCCTGATTTACGAACAGAGTCTGCATCTTTATTGCAAAAAATAGGGTTTGACGGGTTTGCTATCGGTGGCTTGTCCGTGGGCGAGAGCAAACAGGAACGAGAGATGGTTTTGGATTGTTGTGTTGACAATCTGCCAGAGGATAAACCTCGTTATCTGATGGGAGTTGGCACCCCACAGGATATTATAAATGCTGTGGAGTTTGGGGTTGATATGTTTGATTGTGTAATTCCGACCCGTCATGCCAGAACCGGTTTTTTATATACCAGCGACAAAATAGTTAAAATCAGAAATGCAAAGTATAAAAATGATAATAGTCCTTTGGATCAAAACTGCACTTGTCACACTTGCCAAAACTATTCAAAATCCTATTTGCATCATCTTGATAAATGCAAAGAAATAACAGGGATAAGGCTCAATACCATTCATAATTTGCATTATTATCATAATCTTATGGCAAGAATAAGACAAGCCATCCAGGATAATAATTTAGATATTTTAAAAAAAGAAATTAAAAGGAGCATGCAATAATGAATAATATCTTAAAAGTCAAAAATCTACACAAGTCATACGGTAAAATAACAGCAGTTAATGATATAAGTTTTGCTATAAAAACTGGAACTTGTTTTGGACTATTGGGTCCAAATGGTGCCGGAAAAAGCACGACAATCGAAATATTAGAGGGTATAATAAAAGAAAATAGTGGTGAAATCTTGTATCAAGAACAAGAGAGGACAAAAAACTACAAGCAACAAATTGGCATAGGTTTTCAACATACGGCTTTGCAGGAATTTTTAACCGTTAAAAATCAATTACAGTTGTTTGCAGGATTATATCAAAACCCAGTAGATTTAAAAAAACTAATCCATGATTGTCAATTACAAGATTTTTTAAATCAAGATGCTAATAAATTATCAGGTGGCCAAAGACAAAGATTGCTCTTTGCGATCGCCCTTATCAACGATCCTAAAATTTTATTTCTCGACGAGCCTACGACAGGATTAGACCCCAAATCAAGACGAGCATTTTGGCAACTAATCAACGAGCAAAAAAAACAAAATAAGACAATCCTGCTTACCACTCATTATATGGAGGAGGCATATCAGTTGTGTGATGAGATAGCCATAATGCAACAGGGTAAAATTATCGCATCAGGAAGCCCTCAGGGGCTTTTAAAACAACACTTTAAAAGTGTAATTTTAGAGCTACCAACAGATGCAATTAATAAAAGCAGTAAAATTGACTACATTATAAAAGATAACACGGTGCACATTCAAAGCACCAATATAAACGATACTTTACAAGAACTACTGCAACAAAAAATTTGTTTGGATAAATTGCAAATCCATCAACCAACATTAGATGATTTATTTATTCTACTAACAACAGATGAATAAAAGCTAAACTACAAACATATCCATAAAATCATCTACTGCCATATTTTCTAATTTTTGCTGATTCAATGTTATGTTTATTATCTTATCACATTGATTTTTGCTAAATCTTGTTTTGATGGCTTTGATGTATTTTTGCTCTAATACTGGAATCCCCTCATCTCGGCGTCTTTTGTGACCGATAGGATATTGGACTGTTACCCTATCACTTTTACTGCCATCTTTAAAAAAGATTTGAATGGCATTTGCAATTGATCTTTTATTTTTGTCTAAATAATCTTTGGTGTATTGTAAATCTTCTTCGACTTGTATTTTATCTCTTAATCTATCAATTAGAGGATTATTAAGGTGATATTCGTCTTCATAATTATCAGCAGTAATATTGCCTTCAATTAAAGCGACTGCCACCATATATTGCAGGCAGTGATCCCGATCCGCAGGGTTTGATAACTCCCCTGTTTTGCTAATAATTCTTATGGCAGATTCGTGGGTCGTGATAATAATTTTTTCAATTTCATTTATTTTATCTTTTGTTGATAGGTGCAATTTTACCGCACACTCTATCGCAGTTTGGCTATGAAATTCGGCAGGATAGGATATTTTAAATAAAATTTGCTCCATAACATATGAGCCATATTTTTGGGAAAATGAAAAAGATTTGCCCTTAAACAAAACATCATAAAAACCCCATTGCTTGGCAGTTAACACAGAATTTATTCCCATCTCGCCCTTAATCGCCATCTGGGCTAATTTCAAGCCACGTGATGCGGCATCTCCTGCGGCATATGATTTACGGCTCATCGTGTTTGGTGCATGGCGATAGGTTCGAAGAGCACAGCCATCAACAAAGGCATGCGAGAGTGCATTTATAATTTGCTCTCTATTGCCTCCATACAGATAAGTGGAAAGTGCACAACTTGCCACCCGAACCAACAAAACATGGTCCAACCCTACCTTATTAAAACTATTCTCCAAAGCTATCACACCTTGAATTTCATGAGCCTTAATCATCGCCTCCAAAACTTTTTTCATCTTTATAGGTGGCAGATTTTTTGCTCTATTTATCTGACTTAAATAATCACATACCGCCAAAATAGCACCGATATTATCAGATGGATGACCCCATTCAGCAGCCAGCCATGTATCATTAAAATCTAACCAGCGAATAAGACAACCCATGTCCCAGGTGGCTTTGGTAGGGGATAAAATATTAGAACTACCAAAAACACGCGAGCCATTGGGGGTAATTGTGCCGATGATTTCAGCCCCGAGATGTTTGGTGCATTCAGGATAAGAGTAAGCCAACATCGCACAACCTATGCTATCTATCAAGCAATTTCGTGCCGTGTTATAAGCCTCATCAGATTGAATTTCATAGTTTAAAATATAATCTGCTATATCGGACAAAACCTCGTCTGGCTGTTGTTTAGTATTTGTATCGGTATTTTGATTCATAAAATTTTTCCTTTTAAAAACATACAAACTATACCATAAAAATTACCTGTAAAAATTAAAAAATAAATTAGACGATATATTTAACTAAAGTGTGACAAAAATTATTATTAACGATTTTGAAGATCCACCCATACGGCTTTTTCTACTCCATTATATTCTGCGGTGGGGCGAATCAAACGATTGTTTTCTCTTTGTTCCATAATATGAGCACACCAACCTACCAGACGGCTACATACAAAAATTGGAGTAAATAATTCAGTGGGGATTTCCATAAAATTATATGCCGAAGCATGATAAAAATCTGCATTAGCAAACATTCCTTTTTCTTCTTTCATTATTCGCTCCACCTCACATGAAACATCATACAAAGTAGGGTCAGCAACCGTGTCGCTTAATTGTTTTGAAAATTGTTTTATAACTGCGGTTCTGGGATCTAATTCTTTATAAACCGCATGCCCGAATCCCATTATTATTTGTTTATTACTTAACATTTTTAATAATTCTGTTTTTGCCTCATCAACAGATTTAAACTGCTTTAATAATTTATAGGCTGCCTCGTTTGCCCCACCGTGAAGCGGGCCTCGCAGAGTGCCTATCGCAGTTGTGATACAAGAGTAAATATCAGATAGAGTAGAGGCACAAACACGGGCAGCAAAAGTGGAGGCATTAAATTCGTGTTCGGCATATAAGATCAGCGAGGCATCCATAACTTTTTTATGTAAATCATCCACAGGTTTATCAAAAAGGCTCGATAAAAAGTGTCCGGCAATTGAGTCCTCATTATTATCGGTGTTAATTTTTTTGCCAAAAGTTGCAAAATTATACCAATAATTTAAAATCGATGGCATAATAGCGAGCAATCTATTGGTTTTGTCTTGTTGTTCGGCAATTGAGGACTCAGGCTCTAAGTTGCCAAGGTATGAAACTCCTGTTCGCAACACATCCATAGGGTGAGTATCTTTATCAATACTCTCTAACACGGTTTTTAATTTTGTTGGCAAAGATCGCAATTGTTGCAAGGTGTTTTTATACTCTTTTAACTGCGATAAATTTGGTAATTTGCCATATAAAACTAAAAAAGCCACCTCTTCAAAAGTCGCTTTTTCTGCCAATAATTCAACATCAAAACCACGGTATTTAAGCGATGAACTGCCAGCTCCAACAGTGCAAATTGAGCTTGTTCCTGCACTCATTCCTCGTAATCCTGTGGGTTTTTTATTATTTTGTGTCATTTTTTCTTACAATAAAAAGAGTGTCTAATATAACATTAAAAAAACAATAACACACAACAAAAATATATTTTATTGGATTTATTAAAATAACTTGTTGTATAATATCGTCTCGGTGATTTGTATTTACGACTTTACGATAGAGTTGAGGTGAACCTGGTCAGATGCGGAAGCAAGCAGCCACAGCAACAAATTTATGTGTAGATAATCGCAGTACAAATCACCCTTATTATTTTAAAAATTTTATGACATTCTCCCCTATTAGGTGGCAAAACAATAGTTTAGAGCTTTTGGATCAGCGAATTTTACCTCACAAAGAAAAGTGGATAAAATACTCTAATCCCATTAAAGCAGCAGAGGCAATTACCAATATGGTTGTCAGAGGTGCACCTGCTATTGGCATCACTGCATCCTATGTCATGGCTTTATCCGCCTTACAACACAAAAACAAAACAAACATTAAAAACCTGATTTTTGCAAATTTACAAATTATCAAAAAATCTCGCCCCACAGCTTATAATTTATTTTGGGCATTATCGCAATATCAAAAACTAATTGATGAGAATAATTTTAATTTTGCTGATTATTTATACTTGGCTAAAAAAATTCACAAGCAAGACATAGAAAATAATATTAAAATGGGAGATTTTGGCAACGAATATATTAAAGATAACGATGGTATTTTAACTCACTGTAATGCAGGAGCATTAGCAACTGGTGGTTATGGCACAGCACTCGGGGTTATAAGAGCAGCACACAGAGACAAAAAAATCAAAAAAGTCTATGCCGATGAAACTCGTCCTTGGTTGCAAGGCACAAGATTAACCGCCTGGGAGTTATTAAAAGATAACATAAGCACGACAATTATAACCGATAGCAGTGCCGCAGTTTTGATGGCACAAAATAAAATCCAATGGGTTGTTGTAGGTGCTGATAGAATCACTGCAAATGGTGATGTAATAAATAAAATTGGCACCTATAGCTTGGCAATTTTGGCAAATTTTCATAAGATCGGATTTATGGTAGTGGCTCCCACTTCCACTATTGACAAAAATATAAAAAAAGGCGAAGATATCATAATTGAACATAGACATAAAAATGAGGTTTTATTCCTTAACGAGCAAAATCTTGCCCCTGACAAAGCAGATGCCATCAATCAGGTTTTTGATACTACTCCTGCGAATTTAATAAGTGTTATAATCACAGAAAAAAAAGCGATTGAAAACCCTAACTTTAAAAAAATAAATGGACTATAATATCATCCAAGACGAAGTAGTTTTTAATGGTTATTTTGCCGTCAATAAATTACACTTAAAAATTGATCTCTATAATGGCGAGCAGAGCGATATATTTACTCGTGAGGTATTCAAAAGAGGTCATGCAGTCGCCCTATTACCATTTGACATTAAAAATAATTTAATTTTAATGGTGGAACAATTTAGAATAGGTGCAATCGGTCATATGGATAACCCCTGGTTAATCGAACCAATAGCAGGTATCATTGAAAAAAATGAAACCTCCCAAGAAGTCGTGCAAAGAGAGGCCTATGAAGAGGCAGGTTTAAAAATAAGGAAAGATGATTTAATTTTTATAACTAAGTATTTGGTAAGTCCGGGAGGCTCCACAGAATCGATGATGCTGTATGCCATCGAGATGGATTTATCAAACATCAAACCTGCAATTTTTGGCTTAAAGCACGAAAACGAAGATATAAAAATAAAAATTATGGATATTGGTGATGCCATAAATGACATAACAAATAATAAAATAAATAATGCAATGGCGATGATTAGCCTGTTATGGCTGGCAAAACACTTAAAAAAAAATGATTAAAAAAATAATTCAACAAAGCATTGACACCAAACAACTCATTATGCAAAACGATAATGTCATCAAACAAATTAAAGTTTTGTCCCATGACATAATCAAGGTTTTGAAAAACAATGGCAAGGTTATTCTTGCAGGTAATGGGGGCAGTTTTGCTGACAGCATTCATATTTGTGCCGAATTTGTCGTGCGTTTCGCCAAAAACCGTAAATCCTTATCCGCTATCTCGCTCGGTTGCAACAGCTCTATCTTAACAGCTGCTGCTAATGATTTTAACTTTGATGATGCTTTTGCTCGTGAATTAGAAGCAGTCGCCAATGTAAACGATATTTTTATCCCTATCTCCACCAGTGGTGATTCTAAAAATATCATCAAAGCAGTGGAATATGCCAACACAAAATCAATCAAAACTATCTGTATGACAGGGGATAAAGGTGGCAAGATAAGCCATATCACAGATTGCATCAAAGTGCCATCAAATATCACAGCTCGCATCCAAGAATCCCATATAATGATAGGGCATATAATTTGTGAACTAGTTGAAAATTATTTTGTCAATAAAAAATGACTTTATCCGTTCTTTGAGTATAGAACTTGAGATAAATATATTTTTTTAGGATTTAATTAAAAATGAAAAACAACGACCAAATTAACCAAAGTTATAACTGGCTTTTTACCAAAACAACCGAAGTTTTTGCAAAGCACGATGAGAATGATAAAATCTCACTTGAAATAAAAAATAAATTATTCCAAGCAAAAACCAAAGCCTTATTAAAATATGACACTTTAAATCAACCTACTCTACCAAAACTATTACAACAAATTGATGATATGTTTTATGTGCCACAACTATCGTTCGCCAAGGCAAGTTCGTATTTATTCATAACAATCTTTACAGTGTTTCTAAGTGTATCCATAATTACCCCAAAAGATTCATCATCTGAATCAGCCTCCGTAAAATCACCCCCAATTAACACCTGTTTTTTTGGATAAAATTAACCCTTTTACGAATCCGCTCCATCTCCTACAAAAAGATTAGATATTTTTTCATAAAATTAACCCAGCAAACAAATAAATAAATAAAACAAAAGTTATAATTATCAAATCCCTTGCCAAAACTGCCATTAAAAAATTTTTAGGATATGATTGGAGTGCCGCCAAAGACAACGAAGGCATTCAATATCTATCAGGCAGCCAAAACAGATGAAATCGAAAATAACGACAAAAGAATTATCCAAAACCTAACAGGCTTAAAAAATATCAACACCCCACTTTATAACTCCCAAAATCCAGAGGATGAGAGCAAAATAAACACCATTATAAAAAATAATTTTGATTATGGTTCAAATTCTAACCCCCCCTCCCCCTATTCCAAAGGATTTAAAAAAATATGTATCAACTACCAACCTTATTGATATGATAGATTTTAAAACCACAAATTTTGATTTGTCTTTTAACTTCATGCCAAGCCAAAAAGTTGAAATAGAAAGTAAATATCCGCTTGAAAAAATTGATAGTTTGATATTAAACTGGCAACAATAAACACCTCTTTATTGAAGCACATTAATGATTCATAAAATTGGAAGTGGTGCGTAAGCTACCGCCATTTTATCCAATAAAAACAAAGACGGACAAGGCGAGTCTTGCGTCCCACTTCCAAGGATCAGAGTTTATTTAAAACTTTCAAAAGCAAAGTTCTTAACTGCGAGTTAATAACATTTTTTAGTTTGCAAAAACACAAAAAAATCCGTCATTGCGAGGAACGAAGCAATCTCATCAGTTACCGTCATTGCGAGGAACGAAGCAATCTCATCAGTTACCGTCATTGCGAGGAACGAAGCAATCTCATCAGTTACCGTCATTGCGAGGAACGAAGCAATCTCTTGGGGGATAACGGACACCCTGGGAGACTGCCACACTCGCAAGCTCGTTCGCAGTGACGAGATATTTTCGTTGCATTCGCAGTGACAATATATTTTCGTTGCATTCGCAGTGACGGACTTTTTTAAGAACGAATACCATGTCATCTATGCCTCGTTATGACGGACTCTCACAGACAGTCCTAATGTTGTCGGTCTCATCTTGATTTTAATTTAATCTCTCTCGTCTATCCAAGAGGTGACTATTGCCTCTAAGATTCGCTCGCTTGATTTATTTTTATCATCATCAAAATTATCTAAATTGCAAATTCTGCGATGCAAATCTGGGAATGAGATTGACAAAGGGTCATCATCTGGATATTTTTCGCATAATTCTATTGTTATATCTTGAATGTCAAGCCATTTCATTTTTATTTTATTTTGCCTCGCTTACCATATTTATCGTGTGTTTGGGAATTTCCACCACCAAATCTCTATCTGTTATTATGGTTTGACACGAAAGACGAGAATCCATATCAAGCCCCAGGCTTTATCAAGCAAATCATCCTCTAATTCACAGGCTTCATTCAAAGACTCACCTCCTTCACGAATATGAACATGGCAGGTCGTGCAAGCACAACTTTTTTCACAAGCATGTTCGATAAAAATATCATTTTGATTCGCAATATCACAAATAGACTCTCCGCTTTTGGCATTTTCAATTACTGCTCCTTCTCCTTCGGGGCATAATTTTCTTAAAATAAAAAATGAGACTTTTGTGTCCAGCGATGCTCCGCCGTTTTTATGTTTTTAAAATCAAGCACTCAAAAAGTCTGAAGACAAATAACTATCTGGACTGACAAAATTCAATACACACATTTTTGCCAGATTTTTGATACAAAAAAAGCACTCAACAACAATGCCAAGTGCTTTTAATGTGTATTGATTTATTTATGGCCAGGTAGGCTCTGTATTACCCGAACCTGCTCCCATCATAAAGTTTGTATGATCTGCAACACTTGTCACAGTCCAGCCACTTAAATCTTGACTATTAAATCCAGCAGCAAAAAAGAACATATGTGACATATCAGTCACAACTGCTGTATTCCACGAACTTATATCTTGGTTAAACACTATGGCTCCTGAAAAAAGAGCTGCCATATTAGTCACAGATGAGGTGGTCCAGCTTAAAGGTTGGTTAAATTCTTCGGCACCAGAAAACATTGAAGACATATCAGTAACAGCTGAGGTGTTCCAATTGGTATCTAAGGCTTGGTTGAATTTTGCCGCATCTTTAAACATATCCGACATATCAGTAACAGTTGATGTAGCCCAGTTATTCAATGGTTGGTTAAATTTTTCTGCCCCAGAGAATAATGCTGACATATTAGTAACCGAATTTACAGTCCAAAGACTTATATTCTGGTTAAAAGATGAGGCATTTTCAAACATACTTGCCATATTTGCAACAGAGGTGGTAGTCCAACTACTTAATGCTTGGTTAAAAGATGAAGCACCTAAGAACATAGCATTCATATTAGTAACAGAGCTTGTATTCCAACTATTTAAAGCTTGGTTAAAAGATGAGGCACCTGAGAACATAGCAGTCATATTAGTAACAGAGTCCGTAGTCCAGCCATTTAATGCTTGGTTAAAAGATGAAGCACCTGAGAACATGCCTGTCATATCTGTAACAGATGAGGTAGTCCAGCCACTTATATCCTGATTAAAGGAGGAAGCATTTTGAAACATATATGACATATCTGTAACAGCTGATGTAACCCAATTATCTAATGGTTGGTCAAAGGCTGAGACATTTACAAATATATTTGACATATCGGTAACAGCTGAGGTGGTCCAGGCATTCAATGGTTTGTTAAAAGATGAAGCATCAGAGAACAACTCTGACATATCATTAACGTTTGAGACATTCCAGCCACTTATATCCTGGTTAAAAGATGAGGCATTTTTAAACATAGCTGCCATATTAGTTACAGACGACAAATCAGGGGCATCTTGGCTATTGCCAACTAAATTAGAACAACCATAAAAAGCGTTCTCCATCGAGCTCCAGGTTATGTTACCCCAGTTTTCAATACTTAATATTTTATCTTTGTCACCTGAATTGTTAAAATATATTCTAGGGAATGTGCCAGAGATTTTTACCTTATAACTACCAGCAGAAGCATAGGTATGGGTGGCATCACCTGTTATACCAGTATCAGTATTAGTATCCCCCCAATCTACATCATAAGTATAGCCACCACCTGTGGTAGGAATTGTAATACTCTCACTTGCCGAGGTGGTATACCAATATGTAGTAAAGTCATTTGATGCAACAAAAGTCTCAACAGTTATATCAATTGTAGCAGGGGTTGCATCATCTCCTAAAACATTGGTGCCTGTGACTGTGTAAGTATCAAGAGCATCTGCAACTGTTGGTGTGCCTTGCAATAAACAGGTGTCATTGGCTGCCACAACCTCTAATCCAGTAGGTAGGGATGGGCTTACTCCACAACTATCAACATCACCTAAGATATTGGTAAAATAAATTGCATTGATAGGGGTATCAGTTGTGTATACACGTGCTATGGTCTCGTTTTGTAGATCTGGTTTTCCAGCTAAGATTTGGATGCTGATTGTGGCAGGGGTTGCATCATCTCCGCCAGCATTGTTGGCTGTGATAACATATGTAGCAGCATCTGTTACAACTGTTGGTGTGCCATATATTCTACACGAATCACCATCAACAACAAGATTCAAACCAGTTGGCAAACCAGGGTCAGATAAACAACTTGTAGGGTCACTACCAGTTGCTATGAATGTATAATCTGCAATCGCTACATCTTTTTCATAAATCTTTGCCACAGCTTCACTATTTATATCTGCTAAACCATCATCACTGGTTAAATCAGCTGTGTCATTAGATGAACTAATTGTAACTAATAGATTTGAGATATTAGAGATGGTGGCAATTATATCCTCTGTAACTTCATACAGATTATCATCTGTGGTGGTAAGAGTTATTACAGCATTATCTGAACCATCGGCTATAGAGAAACCAGTAACAC
>Ga0164315_10000033_pt1 | contig 68895 bp, 68 predicted proteins | sample GuaBasSedimGuay6_FD_113737 | JGI IMG/M metagenome (GOLD analysis project Ga0164315, IMG submission 113737) | Subseafloor sediment microbial communities from Guaymas Basin, Gulf of California, Mexico - Guay6, Core 4569-2, 0-3 cm | ecosystem: Environmental > Aquatic > Marine > Hydrothermal vents... | reverse complement strand
CAGAAAATAGTGCATTTTTATAACAAAAATGAGGAAAATGGCAAGTCCTTTGACGAATTTTTGCTATTAAAAGGCGCATTTTGTGTGTTTTATAAATTGTGCTTGAATTATGCAAAGGTCTCTTTTAATAGTGATGCCATTATTTACCGTATGTTTTACCTTGGGTTAAATCAACAAATGCTTTGATGGGTTTATCAAAATCTCCCACTTTTTTTAAAAAATTTAAAGTTTCATTTTTAAAATCTTTTTTGGCGAGTATAGGGGTTTGCTGTTTATTCCAACATATTTTCAAAATAATTATTTGAATATTGCTTGTAATTTTATGTTATGAGAGGTCTTTGTAAATAATTGCTGACAAGGGGGGTTTGCTTACAACTGCATTTTATGGTTGGTTTTGTGAGTTATTCGACCGGCATTCCTTAATTAAAAAAAGGGTGCAAAAAATGCACCCTTTTTAAAACATAACACAAAAACTTTTTAAATATTTATTTAGCAGCTTTTTGTTTTTTGATAATTTTTTCTAATTTTTTGATTAACTTTCTTTGCTTTTCTATAAGTTGTTGTTGCGTATCAACTTTTTTTGTCATAGATGGTGGTGGTGTTTTTACTACTTTTTTAGCTGCTCTCATCTTGATATCCGGACGAACTATCGCATGAGTTGAGATTATCATATCGCCTTCTCTATAAGAGTTGTTTGACATATAATTAATCACCGGATAAAGATCCATATTGTTGACATATGATAACTCTTTTCTTTTCTTGATTAAATGAGGAACAAAATTTTGAGTATTGTATGAAACATTCAAAGAAGATGGTAACTTTTTGCGAGAAACAATAGTTTTTTGAATGTTATTTTCATTCACTTGCACATCAACATCAGCTGCGGTAATTGTAAATTTTTGCACTGGTTTGTCATTTAAAAAATATGCTCTATCAGATGCTTCTAATTTATACTTTACCTGGCGAGGAACAACTTTAAATTTCGCCGACACCATACATTCAGAGTTAGCAACCTCACAAACTTCTGTAAGTTGAACGCCGTTTGAAGACCCTACACTAACCTTAATGTTGCTACCATGGAAATGTCTGCGGTCAATAGGTAAATTAAAATACACTACCTGTGTTTTGCCAGAGGCAGAAGTACGGAATATATTTTTATTAGGACCCACAAAGGTTATTAGGTTGGCACTATTTTTTAAACTGTTGCTTAATGATACCTGGGCTATTGCATTCAAAGATGTGCCATATTTCACTTTTGATTTAACAGCAGATGAATAAATTGTTAACAATCTTCGCTCACGAGAGTTTTTAATCGTTAATTTAATCGGCACCATAAGATGAGCTTTTAATTTATTGCCACTTAACAAATCTTTATAATACTTTACAGGAACAGGGAATACATCGTTATCCACCTTAGGGGCAACAACCTCAAGAGTGTATTTTTCAGCCTTTGCTGTTCTACCTGTAAGTGTTGTTACATTATCATCATCTAAGTTAGATTTTTTTGCAACTGGTGATTTTTTAACAGATTTTGATGCTGCTATTTCAGCATCTAATATTTTTTGTTCGTTAATTTGCATTTGTGCATTTGCTACTTCTAAATAACAAACATCGTCTTCTTCTGAGCATTCATCAAAAGCCTTTATACAAGATTTATTACTTTCATCACATATGCCCCAGTAAGGCTCACACTCTGCATCTTCGGCAGTACATTCTTCATACAACGCAGTATCATCTTTACCAGCATATTCGGCGGCTAATATGTTTGTTACATCTAATACACAATAGGCATCACCTTCACAATCATCCACCATTTCTTTACATTCAGTATCGTCGTCCTCGCAAAGCTGCCAATAAGCCACACAGCCGTCTTCTCCTTTTGAACACTCTTCATAATCAGCAGAATTCAACTCGTCACCTGACGAGATTACTAATTTTTCCGCAGAATATGCAGGATTAAAACTAAATAATGCAAATAATATGCTAAAAATAAATACAAGTTTTGTTGTTTTCATGATGTTACCTTATTAAAGTTAAAAAAGTGGTTAAAGTTAAAAAAGTGGTATAGTAAATTAAACTTTTATGCTTGTCAAGTTTTTTTTTATTTTTTTATTCTTGATGTAAAATAAATACATTGTTATCTCTAAATAAATTTTGGGAATTTATTGAAGTTTGGTTTTCTTTTTTCTAAAAAGGCTTGTTTGCCTTCATTTGCCTCTTCTGATAAATAATATAACAAAGTTGAGTTGCCGGCTAATTCCATTATTCCTGTTTGTCCGTCTAATTCGGCATTAAAGGCGGATTTTAATAGTCGGATTGATAATGGGGATTTTTGTTTGATTTTTTGCGCCCACTCTATTGTGGTTTTTTCTAATTTATCATATGCCACTACTTTATTTATCAAACCCATATCAAGGGCTTGTCTAGCATTATATTGCTCGCATAAAAACCAAATTTCACGGGCTTTTCTTTGCCCTACTAATCTTGCTAAATAAGATGCTCCAAAACCGCCATCAAACGAGCCGACATTAGGTCCTGTTTGTCCGAAAATTGAATTGTCAGAGGCGATTGAAAGGTCACACACAACCTGTAAAACATTGCCACCACCAATGGCATATCCTGCCACCATTGCGATCACAACCTTTGGGATTGTGCGGATAAGTTTTTGTAAATCCAAAACATTTAAACTCAGATTATTATCTTTGTCTTTATAACCGCCCTTGCCTCGCCTGCTTTGGTCGCCACCACTACAAAATGCACGACCGCCCTCGCCTGTTATAATGATTACGGCGATATCTTGTGATGTTTTGCAATAATTCATCGCCTCTATCATCTGCATAACAGTATCTGCAGTAAAAGCATTGTGTTTATAGGGGCGGTTGATGCTAATTTTTGCAATACCATCAAAAACACTAAACTTAATATCATTATATTTTTTGATGGTTTGCCATTTTATTTTATTATTCATAGTTGCGGTATTTTAATAGAGACCCTTATATAAATCAAGTTTTAGTTAAAAATTAAAATAATCATCCTTGTTTTTTGTTGATTTGCTATTATATTGTTTTTTTAACTTTTTTTTATAAATAACTATGGCAAACATTGACAAACAGCAAATTGAGGACAAAATCAAGGAATATATTGACCCTTTTATGCAACAAGATTTAATTAAAAGCAACTGCATCAAAGACATTAAAATTAACGGCTTCGATGTGAATGTTGATATTGTGTTAGGTTATGCAAGCACAGGATTTCACGATAAATTAACACAAACTATTACGGATAAAATTAAAGAGATAACAGGTATTGGTAAGGTAAAAATTGACATAAAAACCGACATAATCGCCCATACCGTGCAAAAAGGCATTAAACGCAAGGACAATATTAAAAACATAATTGCAGTAGCCTCTGGTAAGGGTGGGGTTGGTAAATCTACCGTCTCGGTAAATCTGGCGATCGCTTTGCAAAAAGAAGGGGCAACAGTGGGGCTTTTGGATGCAGATATTTATGGTCCATCTCAACCGCAAATGCTTGGCATCGATAAACAACCTGATTCAAAAGATGGTAAATTATTAGAACCTTTGCAAAACCATGGCATCCAAGCTATGTCAATTGGTTTTTTGGTTGATAGCGAACAACCGATGATTTGGCGTGGCCCTATGGTAACCCAAGCTTTGGAGCAACTGCTAAACGACACCAACTGGCAAGATTTGGATTATTTAATTATTGATCTTCCCCCCGGCACTGGTGACACTCAACTGACTCTGGCTCAAAAAGTGCCGTTATCCGGGGCGGTGATTGTAACTACTCCACAAGATATAGCGTTGCTTGATGCGCGCAAGGGCTTGAAAATGTTTCAAAAAGTTGAAGTGCCAATTTTAGGAATTGTTGAAAATATGAGTTATCATATCTGCAAAAAATGTGGCGAAGAAGAGAATATTTTTGGCACAGGTGGTGGTAATAAAATGGCAGATCAATATGAGGTTGATTTTTTGGGTGCTTTGCCTTTGGATATTTCTATTCGAGAAGATACGGATAGCGGTAACCCTACCGTAGCCCGCGATGAAAGTTCAAAAATATCGCAAATTTATCGTGATATAGCTCGCAGAACTTCCGCCAAATTAGCATTGCAAGCAAAAGACTATTCGGCAAAATTTCCTAATATTGTTATTAGCAATGATTGATGAATAAATTTACCAACACTCTTTATACTAATGATAACCTATTTATCTTAAATGGTTTAAATAGTCAGAGTGTTGATTTAATTTATTTAGACCCACCTTTTAATTCAAAACGAACTTATTCTGCCCCTGTGGGCTCTAAGTCTGCTGGGGCGAGTTTTAAAGATATGTGGAGCTGGGAAGATGTTAATGAGTTTTATCTTGAAACTATGTTTACCGATTATCCTTTTTTGGTTAATTTTATTCAATCTATTGAGGGTATTTATGGCAAAGCTATGATGGCATATATTACCTATATGACTCAACGCATAATCCAAATGCACCGAGTTTTAAAAGAGACAGGTAGTTTATATTTACACTGCGATCCTACGGCATCACATTATTTGAAAATTGTGTTAGATAGAATCTTTGGTAAAAATAATTTTAGGAATGAAATTGTTTGGTGTTATTCACATGGTGGCAGGTCCAAAAAAGGATTTGGAAAAAAACATGATATAATATTAAGATACTCAAAATCAAATGCATTTACTTTTAATGGCAATGATGTAAAAATAGAAATGAAAAGTGGGAAAAAATCTTTTGGTGGTAAAATGAAGATTGATAACACAGGCAGAAAATATAGATTAGTTTATGGAACAAAAAACTCTAAAGGAGAGACAAAGTATTATAAATATTATTTAGATGAAGGAAAGATTCCAGAAGATTATTGGACTGATATAAACAGCTTACAATCTGGAGTTGCAGAACGCACAGGCTACCCTACCCAAAAACCACTTGCCCTTTTACACAGAATAATCAAAGCAAGCTCCTGCGAAGGTGATGTAGTGTTTGATCCTTTCTGTGGTTGTGCGACAGCTTGTGTGGCAGCCCAGCAATTACAACGACATTGGATAGGAATAGATATAGAAAAACAAGCCGCCGATGTTTTGGTCGAGAGGTTATCAGATGATGCAGGTTTATTTAAAGATTTTATTCATAGAACAGATATTCCAAAAAGAGATGATGTCAAAGAAGAACTACCAAACCAAAACATCAAAGAAAAATTATACAAAGAACAACAGGGGCATTGTAATGGTTGTGATAATAAATATTTAATTAAAGATTTTCATATTGATCATATAATTCCAAAATCAAAAGGTGGTGGTAATTATTATGAAAACTATCAATTATTATGTGGGCATTGCAATACTACCAAAGGAGACCGACCGATGGAGTATTTGATGACAAAAACAAATAAAAGAGATGAGTTATTAAGATCTAAACTTACTTTTGGCATTAGAAATTAAAACTAAAATTAAATATTGACTATGAGTATTAAATCAGACAAGTGGATTAAAAAAATGGCCCAAAATCATGAGTTGATTAAGCCATTTTATCCAACCCAAATTAAAACCGACAAACACGGCAAAAAGGCGGTATCTTATGGCACCTCATCCTATGGTTATGATGTGCGTTGTGCCGATGAGTTTAAAATTTTTACCAACATTAACCATGCAATAGTTGACCCCAAAGATTTTGATCCCAATAGTTTTGTTGATGTTAAATCTGATATTTGTATTATTCCTCCTAATTCTTTTGCTTTAGCTCGCACGATTGAATATTTCAAAATTCCTCGTAATGTTTTGACAATTTGCTTGGGTAAATCTACCTATGCAAGATGTGGCATAATTGTCAATGTTACCCCATTAGAGCCTGAATGGGAAGGACATGTTACTTTGGAATTTTCCAACACGACCCCCCTGCCTGCCAGAATTTATGCTAATGAGGGTGTTGCCCAAATGTTGTTTTTTGAATCTGATGAGGTATGCGAGGTATCCTATAAAGACAAAAGCGGCAAATATCAAGGTCAAACTGGCGTTACTTTGCCAAAATAATTATGAGTCAAAAATTTGCCGATTTGATAAACACAGCCAAAATTGTCCCTTTAAAAAAACAAAATAAAATTAGCCACACCAAAAAACCGGCAACAAAAACACCACAACATAACCAAAAATCCGTGACTGCCACTAATTTTAATTATTTTGTTGATACAGATTCCTTGTCCCAGGTAGATACAGATTCAGACTACAAACAAGACGGTTTGCAAAACAAAACTTTTAAAAAATTAAAACAGGGTAAAATTCCTGCCGAGGTTGAATTAGACTTACACGGACAAACAGCCAATGAGGCCTACCAATCATTAGCAGTTTTTTTAAATCAAGCATCTGAGCATCATATAAAGACTATCCGCATAATTCACGGCAAAGGTTTTGGAAGCCACAAAAATAAACCAGTTTTAAAACCTTTAGTCCGTCAATATTTGCAAAGATATGATAATGTTTTGTCCTATTGTTCTGCTCCCATAAATCAAGGTGGTTCAGGCGCCACTTTGGTTTTGTTAAAATCATAAAAATATTTTATGTTATAATGCTTTTTATGGAATCTGAATCAAGACACAACAAAATAACAAATTTTAAACATATCAGAGATTATTTTGATAAGTTGAATTTTGATAAAAATCACTTTGTAAACTCAAATGATATTTGCACTCCGATGGATTGTGTCAAAGAAATGGTAGATAGCATTCCTGATAATTTTTGGCAAAAAGATAACTTAAAAATCTTAGATAGTTGTTGTGGTAATGGTAATTTTCACGGTTATATTAGAACCAAAACTAATTTGAAAAATTTATATTTCAATGAAATAAACCCCAAAAGAATTGAAAATGTTAAAGAATATTTTGGGTCTAAGATAAATTTAACTTGTCAAGATTTTTTAACCTATCCTACCTCTTGCGATGATTTATTAACAAACACAGATAAAAACATAAAAAAATATGATTTAATTGTCTCAAATCCACCCTATGCTAAATTTAATGACAACGGCAGGGTCTCAAAAAATCATAATTTATCACGAGATTTTATAAAAAAAGCCCTTGATTTAACTTATGATGGCGGTTATATTTTATTTATTGTGCCAAACAATTGGATGTCATACTCTGATAGAAATACTCTGCCAAAAAAATTAAGCCAATATCAATTTATCCACCTTGATATAGGCGGAGCAAAAAAATATTTCCCCAAAGTTGGCTCATCTTTTAGCTGGTTTTTGTTACAAAAAAGCCCCAATAGACATAAATTCACGATAAATAATCATTATAAAATAAAAGATACTCAACAAGCCCGTCTCAACAAAAATGTCAATTTTATCCCTCTTTATTATTCGGATATGGTGCGAGAGATTTTAGATTTAACCATCAACAATAAAAAATTACCAAAATATGAAATTCAAACCACCAGCGACCTACACCGCACGACCAAAAAACAGTTTATCAGCGAACATAAAACAGCTGAATATAAATATAAACTAATTCATACTCCAACCAAAACCCTGTGGAGCAAACAAGCCCATAAGTTCCAAGATGGTTTTAAGGTCTTTTTGTCGCTTACCAATCAATATGGTTTATTTATTGATAACTGTGGTATGACTCAATCGGTGGCATTTATAAGGTGCAAAACGCAAATACAAGCGATTAAAACAAAACAAGAATTAGAGCAAGATGTGTATAAGTTTATCAACAATATAACCCGTTATGGCAACTTTAACAATGTGCGAGTTTTGCAAAATTATCCGCTGTGGGGTAGTTTTAAATTAAATTCAGCTCAAAACTCTTTTATCAAAAAATTTAATACCAAATACTATGGCAAAAAAGAAAAATAGAAATATTGTTTTATTGAAAACAAGTGACGAATTGCAAAATGAAGTTAATTTTAATGACTTTGAATACAAAAAACATTTTCAGCATTTGTGCGATTTAAAACCTAATAAAGATCGTGAGAGGTTAGAGGTGATAAACCCCAATAAGGACAATATCAATAAAAACGGCTTAGTTTATTTATTCGTTATAAACGACAAAATCTTTAAAATCGGACACACCATAACATCTATTGTTAAAAGAGTGCAGTCATATAATTGTGGCAAAATAGAATACAGAATAGCAGGAACTAATTCAACCACCAATTATTTCGTCTTGCAAAGTTTGTTAAATATGAACAAAATTATAAATGTTTATGCTTTTTTTCCTATCCAACCTAAGTATAAAATTTTTGGTAAAGAATATCAAGACGGCAGGGCTCCTGCAAAAACCGCAGAAAATAAAATTATTAATGAGTTTATAAAAAATCACAACAAAAAACCAATCGGTTGCACACAAACTTAAATAAAAAAATAGTGTATTTTATGTACTTTACGAATTGAATAAAATTTATGAAAAAGCCTTATGTTTTATAAAATATATTTGCTTATTGGCTTTAAAAAAGATTATAATTTTATCTTTTTGATTTTAAAAATACTCTTATGAATATAACAGATTGCAAAATTAAGGATAAACCTTTCTATTATAACCAAAATAATGAATCCTCTTTATATGAAGCAGCCTATGGCAAAAAAATGCCTATGATGTTAAAGGGACCTACAGGTTGTGGCAAATCTCGTTTTGTCGAACATATGGCATATTCTCTCAACAAACCCCTGATAACGGTCGCTTGCAACGAGGATATGACAGCCTCTGATTTAATTGGTAGATTTTTATTAGATAAAGACGGCACCAGATGGGTTGACGGACCTTTAACTAATGCCGTGCGATATGGAGCAATTTGTTATTTGGATGAAATTGTCGAGGCACGGGCTGATACCACTGTTATCATTCATCCTTTAACTGATTATCGCAGAATGTTACCGCTTGACAAAAAAGGCGAGCTTATTGAGGCACATAAAGATTTTCAACTTGTTATCTCTTATAATCCAGGTTATCAATCGTTAATGAAAGATTTAAAACAAAGCACCAAGCAGCGATTTGTTTGTTTGGATTTTGACTATCCAAAATCTGCAATTGAGGCAAAAATTATTATCAAAGAAACGGGTATATCCCAGGATATTGCGGATAAATTAGTGCAAATAGCAGCAGCTTCACGTAACCTCAAAGGACACGGACTTGACGAGGGAATCTCTACTCGTTTGTTGGTATATTGTGCTACATTATTAAAACAAAATATCAACCCAAAAGATGCAATTAAAATGTCACTTATCTCCCCTATCACAGATGACAAAGATATAAAAGATGCCATTGAAAAGGCGGCTTTTGCCACAGGACTGATTGATAGTTGATAGTTAATAGTTAAAAATTGATAATTATTTATGGAAATACCTGTCTTAAATTGTAGTTTTGAAGAGGTGCAAAACATATGGCAGGACTCATATGCCAATGCTTATAAAACCAAAAACTTAAATCTTCAAAAATATCAACAATATGCCGAACAAATTGCCGCCTTTGGTCGTGGTGCAGACCCTGTTTTAAGTTTTATATCTGAAATACCGCAGATTGTCCGAATCATTGGCGAGAACATATCGGACTTAGTTTTTAATCTTATTTTATTTTTACAAAAATCCCCCAATAGCAAATCAATAGCTTTGTTTTTACAGCACTTACCTGCTATCAGCCGTTGTTTGGAAAGCCCATTATTACTTAAAAATTATCTTAAAATTTTGAGAATCTTATCTGATAAAACTAGTGTCTCGGTGCATGGCATTCACTCCACTCATCCGAGTGTTGCCTTGCCTGTTTTTATCGAAAATTCGGCAAAATTATTAAAAATTGTTAATGTTGATGGTTTAAAAAAATGGGCAGAATATGGGATTTTATATTTCAAAGACAATCCAGAACATCAAACGGATTTTTTCTCGCTTAAAACATCTGATAGCAAGTCAATGTTGCAAAGACAAAGAGCAGGCACATTGCTTATCAATATTGAAAATTCTTTGCAAAAATATGCCAAAAGTTTGTGGGATATTAAATTAAATTTTCGCCCGCAACCTGTAACTCTTACCAAAGCAAATCCTGCTGGTTGTTTTTTGGATGATGGGACTTTATTTATGCCAGATTCTTATGACACCAAAAATAATATAAGTGGCAAAAATCGTTATTTTGCTCAAATTTGTCATATTAGTTCGCATATAAAATGGACCAAACAAGTTGTAGGTGACAACCTCTCGCCGATGCAAAGATTTTTTATTGAATTATTTGAAGATTCCAGAGTAGAATATCTGGCAATGCAAAAATATCCCGGTTTGCGATATTTGTGGCAAAAACTACACCCTGTCCCGATTGATAATGATTGTGATGATAAAAATATATCCTGTGTTCGCCACAGAATGGCACAATTATCTTATAAAATATTAAATTCAGATTATAAATGTAGCAACCAGATAATTAACGAATATGTTGATAAGTTTTTAAAAATGATGCAAACAGGCGAGCATTCAACGGCAAAATGTTTAAAAATTGGGTTGGATTTCACGATTAAAGCTCAACTCAAAAGTGACTCGTATTCACAGGTTTATTTTAAAAATACCCTAATTGATTATCGTGATGACAATCGCACTATGTGGCTTTTTCACGAAGAAAATGATGAGCCTGAGGATATGATGGAGAGAAAAACAACCGATGAGGACAAAAAAACCTATGGCATTCCTTATTTATATGACGAGTGGGATTATATAGCCAAAATTTTTAAACCAGATTGGGTCACCCTATATGAAAGCAAATATGCCGAGGCAAATTCAGATAAAATAAACAATATTTTATTAAAACATAAAAAAACAACAAATAAACTCAAAAAATTATTAGATTCATTAAAACCGCAAAACCATAAACGTCTGCGATACCAAGAAGACGGCACAGAATTAGATACCGATATAGCCATCGGCTCTTATATTGATTACAAATCTGGGATTGAAATTGATAATCGCATCAATGCTAACACAACTCCCTATGAGCGAGATATCGCACTCTCACTATTGCTTGACTTATCTGCCTCTGGCAATAATAAAATTAACAAAAAATCTTCGCAAACTATCTTGAATTTATTACAAGAGGCAATAGTTATTTTAAGCTGGGCTATCGAGCAACTGCAAGATAATTTTGCCATCGCAGGATTTAATTCCAACGGCAGGCATTTTGTAGGGTATTATCACATTAAAGGATATAGCGAAAAATTTGATGATAGTGTAAAAAAAAGATTGTCGGCTATGCGAGCTGGTCTCTCAACAAGAATGGGGGCTGCTATGCGCCACAGTGGTAATATCTTACAAAACCAAAAAAATGATAAAAAAATTGTCTTGATTTTAACCGATGGTGAACCTGCTGATATTGATGTCAAAGACCAAAATTTATTGATAGAAGATGCCAAACAAGCCAGAATAGAATTACAACAAAAAAATATCTTTACCTACTGCATAAACTTAGACAAAAAGTCGGATCAATATGTCAAAAGAATATTTTTAAAAAATTATGCTATTATAGACGACATTTTAACCCTGCCAGAAAAGCTGGCACAAATTTTTTTAAAACTCACCAAATAACCGTTATGAAAAATCTATTTTATTTTTTACTTCCCTTAATTTTTTTTAACCTTGTTGCTTGCTCATTTAACAATAAAAAGCCACAACCGCAACCCTATGCACGCCATGTTGACAAATCTAATGTGGGGTTCATTTACCATAGACAACAAATACAATCATCATCACAACAACAAAACAATGGACAGATTGTGCTCTCAACCGCTCAAAAAATGGTGGCAAAAGGTGAGATAATTCGTGGTGGTTGTTGGGATTATTTAAATGTTGCTTATAATCGGGCAGGCTTTGATTACCAAAACAGACAAACAGTTTTTAAATCTCATAAAAAAAGAGGACCATTTGCCAAACAATCCATAATTAAACCTGGCGACTGGTTGTATTTTATCAACCATTCATATCACAATTCAGAACACAGCGGAATGTTTGTAAGTTGGGTAGATTATAATAAAAAAATTGCTAACCTATTAAGTTATCCAGGTGGCAACCGTAAAAAACCTGGACGTTATAGAAATTATAATTTAAAAAGTGTGTGGAATGTAATGAGACCAAAAGATTGAGTTTAATATCTTGCAAAACCAAAGAATTTTAATTATAAGTCCACACTGGTTAGGTGATGCGGTTATGTCCCATAGCCTCATCCGTGCTCTGCCAAAAAATTTAAAAATATCTGTCTTATGTCCTTTATGGTTAAAACCAATCTACCAAAGAATAGCAGAGGTTAATGATATTTATCCACTTGATTTGCAGCATGGCAAATTTCAACTATCATTATATCTGAAAACTGCCAAAAAAATAAAAGGCAAATTTGATAAAGCCATTATAATTCCACGTAAATTCAAAGCAGCCCTTATCCCCTATTTTGCCAAAATTCCTATAAGATCTGGCACATCAGCAAATATCCGTAATTTTTTTATCAATGACATAAAAAACATACCACACGACAAAAATACCCCTTGGCTTGAAAAAACTTTAAAACTAATCAACTATAAACAAAAACCACCATATCCAAAATTACAAATTGACCCAAACAACCAACAAAAATGGCAACAAAAAATCAAAACCAAAAAACTAATCGCATTTATGCCAGGGGCAAGTTATGGCAAAACAAAACAGTATCCCGCGAACAAATTTGCGTCCCTTGCCACTGTTTTGCAAAAAAAAGGTTATGAAATTATAATTCTCGGTGGCAAAAACGAAAAATTAATATGTGATAAAATATGCAAAAATAATGATAATATCTTAAACTTATCTGGGAAAACTACAATTTTTGATGCAATTGATATTTTAGATTTATGCCAATATGCAATTACAAATGATTCAGGATTGATGCATATAAGCTCGGCTGTTAATTGTCATCCTATAGTTATTTATGGTGGATCATCACCTTTTTATACACCACCCTTAACAAATAACAAAACAATTTTACAAACAAATTTAGAATGCCAACCATGCTTTAAACGATTCTGCCCTCTCAAATCCTATGAATGTTTAGAAAAAATAACAGCGGAGCAAATTTGTCAAAACATTTCATAACTTTTATAAAAATACAATGTTATAATAATAGTTTTTTTTGGAGCATAAAAACATGAGCGAGAATCACTTGAAGCTTAAAAATGGTGTTAGCCTTGATGAAGATGAAGTTAAAAAAATAGCCTGTGCTTTGAAAGGTTTGTCTATATATTGTCAGATGGCATATGATCACGATGATTCACCTGATGAATTGCAAGAAGTGGTTGATGAGGGTATTGATGCCTTAAATAAAATGTTTGAATAGTCTTTTTGGCGAAAATGATAGCCGATTTACATTGTCATAGCAATATTTCAGATGGAATTTTATCTCCTACTGAATTAGTTCAAGTTGCCAAAAAAAATTCTATTGATTTATTATCTTTAACTGATCACGATTCTGTCGATGGCTTAAAAGAGGCAAAAAAAATAGCAGATAAATTAAATATTCAATTTTTAACTGGAATTGAAATCTCCACTATTTGGCAAAAAAAACCTATCCATATTGTTGGTTTAAATTTTAACCCTGATGATAGAATAATGCAAGAAGGCTTAAAGAAATTGATAAACTCTCGGCAAAATAGAGCCATAAAAATTGCCAAAAAAATTGAAAATTTGGGATTGAGCGGTGTTTTAGAAAGAGTTAGTATATTAGCAGGCAACAAAAATATTTCTCGCACTCATTTTGCTACCTATTTAATTGAACAAAAAAAATGTAACACGATGCAAGAGGCATTTGACAAATATCTTGCTGATAATAAAAGGTGTTGTGTGCCTTTGTTATCTGTTGATTTATCCGATGCTGTGGGTTGGATAAAAAATGCAGGCGGGGTAGCAGTTGTCGCACACCCTATGAGATACAAAATGACGATGAGTTGGTTAAATCACTTATGTCAAGATTTTAAAAATCTCGGTGGTGACGGAATTGAGGTTATATCAGGACGCACCAACGAACAGGATATAAAAACTGCCACAAATCTTTGTGTGGATTATGATTTTAAAGCATCAATAGGCTCTGATTTTCATAACCCTAAAAATAAATTTGTTTATTTGGGAATGAATAAAAAACTACCAAAAAAACTTACACCTATTTGGCAAGATATGTTATAGTGTGCTTTTTAATTTTTTTTAGATTTGAAAACATTATAGAGACATCAACCAAGAACAAGCAAGGCACTTGGCTACAACATTAAGAATAATTGCTATTGCTCGGTTTGCTACAATTGGTTATGTAGGTTTTGTCAATAGTGCATTTTTATCTGTGACAATATCTTCAATTTTATTTATCTTTTTGGAGTTTATTTCTCTATTGATTTTAAGGAGATTTGATTATGATTGATTATCTTTGGGTTTTTCCTAGTTTATTGCTATCGTTTTCATTTGTTGGCTTGTTTGTGGTCTTGCGAGCTAACAAGCAGTGGAACAGACATCTGACACACAAGTATAAATAATTATGACTGATTTTTTATGACTTTGATTTACTTTTGTATTTTTTTTAGGAGCAATACAATGAAACTTAATTTTAAAACTTTAACCCTATCTTTAGCAATGCTTGTTTTGCAATCCAATGTTATTGCGAGTGTCGATGGGCAGCCGATTGGCCCTAACATCAATCTTACAAATGCCAGCAATCAAAACACAATTTTTGCCAGAGACAGCAACCCTGCTTGGCTTGGCAATTATCAAAAAAAAGATGGTAATTATGGAGCAGGTTTGGATTTGAACTTCTATCTTGAAGAAAGCCAAATGGAGTCTTTTATTGATGATCTTGAAGATGGTATGGATGCCATTGACAATAAAGGAACTGATGGTATAGACAATGCAGTTGCTACCACCGAAAAAATGATAAAAGACATTAACACTGCTTTTGGCAACAACAAAGACGCCTTTTTGAGCATAAAAGCCAGCATCTCTATTCCAATTGTTTTGGAATCGTCCAAACTATATGGTGGCTGGTCAATTAAACAAAGCACTCATTTGGTTGGTAAATTTAATGCCTTGCAAACTGCCCCTGGCACATTTGATGGCAAAGTTGCCTTAGAAAAACTGGTCGCTGACGCCGAAGCTAAAATACTTGCCAATGCAGCTCAGGATCTGATTGATTTAACCCAACAGTTAGGCAGAGCTCCCAGTGCACAGGAGCTTAAAGACCATACAACAAAAAAATATATGCCAGATACCGAGGATATATTAGATGAAATTACCACCAACGCTGGATTTGGCCTGATGTATGGCAAATCTTCTGAATTGGCGATAGGATACGGCAGAAGAGTTGACAATTTATTAAAAATAAAATTAGCAAAAAAACAAAAAATTAAAGCAGGTGTTCGCTTGAAAATTTTAAAGTCAAGTTATAATCAAAGCATAATAGGTATTGATGAATATATGAGAGCCTCAGCTAAGGGCGATGATGTCGGTGATAAAATGAAGGATGATGTTAAAGACTTAGAAGAGGATCACAATGATACCACAATTGGCATAGATATAGGTGGACAATTTCAAACTGATAAATATCAAGCGGGGGCTATTTTACGCAACTTAAACTCGCCATCAATCCCTATTCACAATACCTCAAACTCGGCAACAGGTTTTGGTGCGGTGGCAGATAAAGAAATTGAGTTAAAGCCACAACTTAGCATTGATGGTGCTTATTATATGACAAAAAACAAGATGTTTGTATTGGCAGGATCTTTGGATCTTAACAAAACAGAAAACCTATCAAATGATGAAAGCCAATGGATAAAATTAGGAGCCTCATATAATGTCCCTAAAAAATCAGCTTGGTATTATTCTTTTGTGCCTGATGTTCGCACCAGTTATAGCAAAAATATGGCAGGATCTAAAATGAGCCTGATAGGGTTTGGTTTGACATTTGGGGTTTTAAATCTTGATTTAGCCACAGGCAAAGACGACGATAAACAAGCATATTCAGGCTCTCTTGGTTTAGAGTTCTTTTTCTGAGAATATTACATTTGTCTTTCTGATTGTTATGGTCTGTGAATCTTATAAAAAATAAGATTTAGATGCTGTAATCTGTCTTAATAAAAATCTTACCACCGCATTCTACATGGTTTGATTTATATTTAGGGACAGACATTTTTATAAAATGGGTCTGTCATAAAATCATAATCCGTTTTATGTTATATTTAATGCCAGCCTTTTTTAATACGGTAACTTGTCTACCGCTTCCGAAAAAATAGATTATTTTCTATGTTTCAATATTTTTTTGATCCATTCCTGTATTATCTTTTATGTCTTTAAATCTTAATTTGATATAAATTCCGCGGGCTTTGGTCTCGTCCCCTAATCCATCGCTCAAAGCTTTGCCCCACAAGCCTTTTTTCATTTTGCCTTGTTCTAATTCATCCATAACTTCGGCATAAATCCTCTCTTGTGTTTTGTTAATAGCAATTGTTGTTTTTTTGAATTTATTAAACAACGACATCTAATTTCTTCTCAAAATTATTAATTTCACGATTGACAAGTAGTCTATGGTGCTTTTTTTCAGCTTTTTTTATTGATAAAAATATTTTATCTAAGTCATAGTTATATTTTTTTGCATGCAAATTACGGTTTTTGCGAATTTCTGCTACAATTGGGTCATCTATCATTACCTGTTAAGCTCCTCTGGTGAACATAATATTGGGCTATTATAATCATTTTTTTCAATTATGTGTTTTATTTTTTCTTTGGTGTTAGCATTATTGATGTGTTTAAAATTCCATGTTAGCAAAAAATCAATATTTTGCACCGCAGAAATAGCAATATGCAAAGCATCCTCTGCACTTGTTTTGGGAACAACTCTATTCTTAATCAGAATTTTTGCTAATTTTTTAGCATTCTCTGTTGTCTCCAACACCTCAACACCTTCAATCAAAGATAATCTTTTTTTAGATTGAGCATCGCTCCCCAAACTTATCTCTTTTATAGTCAATTCAGAAACAAAAATATTATATTCTTTTTTGTGATTCGTCCACCAATCCATTGTAATAATCTGACGAGCAGAGACAATTAAGTCCCTGCTTGGATTGGAGCTAATATAACTTATGACAGATGATTCAAGATAGACAGATTTCAAAATTTTTATTTTTTTATCGGACAATCAAAACCGAACAATCAGCATGACGGACCACATGGGCAGCGGTGGCACCGAGGGTATAAAAGTGGCTTTTCTCACGGGCAGTAGGCAACACAATCAAATCAGCTTCAATTTTTTTAGCAATGTTTAAAATTGCATCTCGGCGGGTCCCTTCGGTAATTATCGCTTTGGTTTTTATCTGGGCTGGCACATGAGTTTTGATAAAGTCTTGAAGTTGCTTTAAAATCTCTTGTTGCACTTTTTTATCATCAAAATTTGAGGGGAAAAATTGCGCGACAATAGGCATCCCAAAATCTGGCAGACAGGTTAAAATATGCAATCTGGTCTCTGGTCTTTTTATCAACTCAACACAATGGGGCAAAGACTTAATCCAAGAATTTTTTTTATGCATATCGACATAAGTTAGGATATTTTGATACATTTTATGTTGCCTCCGATAATTGTTGTTGTTTTTTACGGCGGATTTGTAAAAAACCGATGAAAAATATTAAAGCCAAAGTTGGGATATAAACTATTTCTTTGGGGACTCTGTCGCTTTTTACTCGCACTGATTTTATAATCCAGCCACTATCGACTCCGGCTTTTTTGAATGATTCTAATTGTTTGGTGATGCCAGTATTAGATGAAATACCAAGATTTATCATCGCCACCTCCATCTCTCCCAGACTATCGTCTAATTGCAACCCAGTATTATTTATCCGTTGCCTACCAGTTTTGCCTGTCTCTAATGGAATCATAAAAGTATATGACCTCTCCACCTCTTCTAATGTCTCGCCCTCAACGACAAATTGTAATAAATCACCCGCTTGCATCTTGTCGGCAACTTGGAATATTTGCTTACCAGACAAATTTTCAAACGGTGGTTGCACTTTATCCCAAACAAAACCCGGACGAAACAGTAAAAAAGCGCATAGGACAATAACTAATGTTTCCCACAGACGACTTTTTACTAACCAAAAACCCTGAGTGGCAGCGGCGAATAACAAAATAGCCATCACTGATGAGACCACCACCACCACAAGATTTAAAATACTATCAACTCCAATCATCAATAACTGAGTATTAAAAATAAATAAAAATGGCAAAACAGCGGTTCTTATGTCGTAGGTAAAACCTTGAATACCTGTTTTTATCGGGTCGCCTTTGGAAATAGCAGCCGCCGCAAAAGCAGCCAGACCAACAGGTGGGGTATCATCCGCCAAAATCCCAAAATAAAACACAAACATGTGAGCTGCTATCAGCGGAATTGCAATCTCGTTCGCGGCTCCCAAACTTACAATAACAGGTGCCATAAGGGACGAGACGACAATATAATTCGCCGTAGTAGGCAAACCCATCCCCAAAATCAAACTAATAATTGCGGTAAATAATAGGATTAAAAATATATTGCCACCAGAAATAAACTCTACCAAACCTATCACCACCTGCCCTATACCAGTTAAGGTCACTGTGCCGACTATGATGCCTGCGGCTGCCGTGGCGACACCGATTCCTATCATATTACGAGCGCCATTCACCAAACCAAACTTAAAATCATTCAAACCGATTTTAGTCTGTTGCCATAGTTTCAACGAGCCTCTGAAAAAGTTGATAATCGGATGTTGAGTTATGATAATAAAAATCATAAATATCACCGCCCAAAAAGCCGATAAATCAGGAGATAATCTCTCAACTGTCAGCAACCACACTAAAACCACGACTGGTAATAAATAGTGTAATCCTGCTCGGACCGTCAGACCAACTTTTGGTAATTCAACAATTTCTTCGGTAGGTAAATCTGGCACTTTGGAAGAGTAAAACAACAAGACAAGATAGGATACTAATAAAATAGCACAAATTACCCAAAATGTGTAATCTCCTGCAAATTGTTTGATGAAAGCTATGGCAGGTGGCAAAACCCAAACCAAAAACCCTACCACAATCAACACGCTCAACACCCCAAAAAGCTTGGCTTTTTTATTCATTTTAAACGGACGAGGCAAACCCTGCATTCCGGCTTTCATAGCCTCCAAATGCACAATATAAACCAAAGCGATATAGGATATTATAGCAGGAAGAAAAGCATGTTTTATTACCTCAACAAACGGAATACCAACATATTCCACCATCAAAAAGGCAGCTGCCCCCATAATCGGCGGGGTAAGTTGACCGTTGGTGGATGAGGCAACCTCAACAGCTCCTGCTTTTTCTGCTGAAAATCCTACTTTTTTCATCAAAGGAATCGTAAAAGTGCCAGTTGTCACAACATTCGCAATTGATGAACCTGATATCATGCCGGTCATAGCAGATGATACCACAGCGGCTTTGGCAGGACCGCCTTTGAAGTGTCCCATTAAAGAAAAAGCTACTCGAATAAAATAATTGCCAGCTCCTGCTTGCTCTAACATCGCTCCGAACAAAACGAATAAAAAAACCATAGTGGCAGACACACCAATCGCAATACCGAATGCTCCCTCGGTAGTAATCCACATATGCGAGACAATTTTATTCAAAGAGGCGCCAGCATAATCAGCCATCCCAAAAAAAGCATAAGACAAAGCCAAAATAGCCACTACCATTAAAGGTGGGCCAAGCGAGCGACGGGTAGCCTCTAATAACAAAACTATACCTATGACTGCCAAAATCAAATCAGTGGCATTTGGCACACCCAAACGCATTTCAAAATGCTCAGAATTCCAAACCTGTTGATAAATCAAATAACTACAAGCTATGACAACCAACAAAGCCATAATCCAGTCTACAATGGGGATATGATGACGAGATGAATTTTTAAAAGCAGGATATGATAAAAAAGCCAAGAATCCTGCAAAAATTAGATGGAATCTTTTGACAACATCGGCATTCATCCAAGGAGTAAATTCTAATACCAAAGGGGAGGAGACATATAATTGAAAAACCGACCAAACCAAAGCCGTGTAAAACAAAAACTTAGCAATTAAAAGATTGTCAGGAGATCTGGCACCTGTTTCTGCTTCTGCTACCAAACTTTCAGCTTGGGATGGTGGTGTGGTGGTTGTCGTGGTCGTATTTTTGTTTTCTACCATAATTTATAATCCTTTTAGTTTTATTAACACTTTAAATAATAGTTATAATTGTGCCACTATAACATTTTTTAATTCTTTTGATGGGAAATGTTTTAAAAAGTAATAAATCTCACTGTATGCGGTGCATCTATTCCTATGTGGTATAATTATTTTGCTAATCTCATTCTCCATTTTTCATCATTGTTGTGCCATAACAAAGATTGCCGAGCGAGGCGAAAAACTTTAACTTATTTTATGGTATGCCCCTCATATTCGTCATTGAAATACTTGACACGGAATCCATTCAAATGACATGGAAGGCCTTGTTACATAGATGGATACTGAATCAAGTTCAGCATGACCGTAGTTATTTATTCGTTAATCGTTTGATAAAGTATTTGCCAGTGCATAATAGCACAATAGGCTTGGGTTTTTTTAAGTAGTTTTTGCAAGTTATTATTTAGTTTTGCTGATTTTAACAGTGTTTTTTTGTGCCACTTGTAAAAAAATGGCTTCGCTGTATTTTTTATCGCTCCATATTTATTGGCCGATATAAGACAATTATGGATGGCAAAATTATTACTCTTATCAACAGCTAATAGATCCTCTCCTGATTTAAAATATTTTGTATCTTTAAAAATTCGGTTGTATATTGTAGGAAATATATCCTTATGAGAGGCTATAATATTATTGTCATATTTTATATTTTGTTTTAAATCATCTGGCAAATACAAATAAAAAGGCACTCTGACATGGTTAAAAATTGACCTGTTTGAATTATATTTTATTATATCACGAGTATTATGATCTCCTGTGGTGGCTATAATCGTCTTATTTTTTAGATCATTATTGTTTTTTATTTTGCTGATAAACAATCCTAATTTATCGTTGCTATATTGATAGCTTTTTAATACTCTATGTGCTTCTTTTTTACTTTTGTCAAATAATATATCATCAAATTCAGCTGGTATTTGATATTTTTTTAACTTATAATCAGGAGGGATTTTATATGGTGGATGATGGCCGGTGCTGAGCAAAAAAATAAATAGAGGTTTTTTGGATTTATTATTTTGTATTAAATCATATGTGTAGTCAAATAAATATTCGTCAAAAACTCCCCAGGTATTTTCGGTGGCCTGTGGATATTTATTTTTAATTGATATTTTGTCAATAATCTTATCGAAACCTTGCTTTGGTAAAAATTTATCCAAATCTCGCCAGCCATTACTGCCGCCGGTTATAAATATAATTTCATAACCATTTTTTTTAAAGGGTGTAATTATATTTGATTTAAAATTTATATTTTTATAGCGGCTTTGTCCGATAGGATAAATTGGAGTATTTAATAGTATATTTTCTAAGCTGGGGTTTGTGCCGTGCTCGCTTGATAAAAATCGATTAAAAACTATATCCTTCTTGAAATGTATAGATAACTCACCTAACAAATTATTTTTATTGCTGTGGTAATCGGATAGATGTCCGCTTTGGCTTTCCATCAAAGCAAAAATAACATTTTTTTTATTATCTTTTTTAGCGGTAGTTTTGATAAATAAACTCTCAAACGCCTCTTTATCACTTATGTTTTTATCAAATTGGATGCCAAAATAATCTGATAGTGGTTGTGATATATGGGAGTAATTATATTTATCTAAAATACTTTTGGGATTTATGTTGTCAAAAATATGTGCTCTTTTTACAATAGTTTCATATAATTCAATAACAGAATTGGTGCCAAGTTGATTGATGAATTGATTATCGGATACGATTTTATCTTGCGATCCTAATGGATGCATGGCAAACCCTCCCCTGGCACCATAGACGATTAAAAATAACAACACTATTACAAAAATTATTTTATGGATAATGTGGTATTGTTTGGTATTTATTTTATTGATATTGATAAATTTTCCCAATAAAAACCAAGATAATGGGATAAATAGTATAATTGATGATATCGTGGTTATTAGTGGATATTGTGCCCAGATTGTTTGCATCAATGCCACAAAATCATCTTCAATTAAACCGAATATGATGCCGTTAAAATGAGATTGATAAAATTGAAAATAAAAGTAGTCAGAGATATTTAAAAATAACACACTTGCCAAAACAACCAAAGAATAAATTTTTAAAGAATTTAGAAATTGTTTATTTATTTTGCCCCAACTTGCTAGTAAAAAGAATGGTAAAAATAAGATTATAGCTACTCTTAAATCAAAACGAAATCCTACCATAAAGGCATAGGATAATTGATATAAGTCATATGTTAAAATTTCTGCTTGTGATAAAAATAATAAAAAAGCAAAACGGCTTACAAAAAACAGTGATAAAAGTAAAAAAAGTGCTATTAAAACTGCTTTTATACTATGGGTAAATTGATTAAACCTATGTATTGTGGTGGGCACGATAAATGGCTCCACAATAAGGGCACACACCTTCTCCCTTTTTATCTAATTTGATAAAAATTTTAGGGTGAGATTCACTCTTTGACATATTTTTACCAGGACAGGATAACGGGTAATCAGAAGATGTGACCTGATATATGTTTTTATTATTGGCAATTTCCATTTTTATTAAGCCTCTACGTATGATAACCAAGAATCGTATTTTGGTAATTTACCGTTTACAACATCAAAAAACATTTGTTGTAATTTTTTGGTAATTTGACCTCTTGTTCCTGTTCCTATGGGGCGATTATCTACCTCAGAAATAGGGGTAATTTCTACTGCTGTGCCACTGAAAAATGCCTCATCAGCTATATATACCTCGTCTCTTGTGATGCGTTTTTCTATCACTTTTATTCCAATATCAGTAGCAAGATTCATAATTGTTTGACGAGTTATGCCATTTAATGCTGAGGTAGAATCCGGAGTATAAATCACATCATTCTTGATGATAAAAATATTCTCGCCTGATCCTTCGGCGACAAATCCTTGTGGGTCTAACAACATAGCCTCATCATAACCATCATTTAAAGCCTCTTGTAAAGCCAACATTGAATTTACATAATTGCCATTGGTTTTTGATTTACACATTGAGATATTCACATGATGGCGAGTATGTGAAGATGTTTTTATACGAATTCCTTGTTGCATTTTATCCTCGCCCATATAAGAACCCCAGTTCCATGCGGCAATTATACAGTGAGTCTTTAATCCCTTTGCACGAAGACCCATACTCTCTGACCCATAAAAACACATCGGACGAATATATGCAGAAGATAGATTGTTTTGTAATACAGACTGTATTTGAGCATCATTTATCTCTTGTTTATCAAAAGGAATATTCATTTGCATTATTTTGGCAGAGTTAAATAATCTTTCTGTGTGCTCCTGTAGTTTAAAAATAGCAGCTCCTTTATCAGTTTCATAAGCACGAACACCTTCAAAAACCCCCATTCCATAATGCAAAGTGTGAGTCAATACATGAACATTAGCATCACGCCAGTTAACCATCTTGCCATCAAACCAAATAAGCCCATCTCTATCTGCCATATTCATATAAAAAACCTATTTAAAGTAAATAAAAGAAATACTAACATAATAAATTTATCAATTCAAATTTATCTACATTCTACAACATTATAGTAGAGATCTTTGCATAACTCAAGTGCTGTTTAGAGAGGACAGAAAATAGTGCATTTTTATAGCAAAAATGAGGAATATGGTAATTCCTTTTACAGTTCCTCGCTTCGCTCGTGATGACGAATTTTTGCTATGAGCATATGCAATCTATTTGTTTTATAAATTGTGCTTGAATTATGCAAAGGTCTCTATTAATACAATTTCAATTAAAAAACTATTTTTCTATTGCACTATCAATTGACTTGATTAGTTTGTTGCATATTTGTTCTATGTCGGACGAGGTAGCAATAAAAGGTGGAGCCAATAAAATATGGTTGCCATTTTTCCCATCAATTGTGCCACCCATAGGATATATCATCAAGCCATTATCCATCGCTTGTTTTTTTATTGTTGCATGCAATCTTCTTTTATAACCAAAGGGCTGTTTATTATTTTTATCCTTGACTAACTCTAAACCTACGAATAGTCCTCGTCCTCTGACATCTCCTATAAAGGGATGATTTGTGGCAATATCCTGTAGAGTATTTTTTAATAATTCGCCCTGTTTGTTGACATTTTCTAAAAGATTTTTTTCTTGAATTTCTTGTTGCACAGCAAGCCCTGCGGCGGTTGCCATAGGATGCCCTATATAGGTATGGCCGTGATGAAACATTCCTGATCCTTGACATATTTGCTGGTGAATTTTATCCCCCACCAAGACCGCACCGAGTGCTTGATAACCCCCCGCCAAACCTTTTGCTATGGTTTGTAAGTCTGCCTGAATGCCCTCTTGTTCGCAAGCATGGAGCGTGCCACATCTTCCCATCCCACACATTATTTCATCTAAGATAAGCAGGACATCATATTTATCACAAATAGCCCGGATAGTTTTAAAGTATCCATCTACCGCAGGCAATACTCCGACAGTTGCCCCTACAACAGTCTCGGCAACAAAAGCTGCTACATTTTTTGCCCCCAATTCTATGATTTTATCTTCTAATTCAGTGGCAACTCTTTGTCCGTATTCATATTCGCTCTCATTTTCTTTTTTATCACGATAAGCATAACAGGCAGAGATATGTTGCCCAGGTTGTAAAATAGGGTCAAACATTGTTCGTCTCCATAAATTACCACCGATTGACAAAGCACCAAGTGTATTACCGTGATACGATTGTTTGCGAGCGATGAAATATTTTTTATCAAATTTTTCTTGTTCGTAAAAATATTGGCGGGCTAATTTTAAAGAGGTCTCAATTGCCTCCGAGCCTCCTGAGACAAAATAGACCGAGCCAAAATCTCCTTTTGAATTTTCTAAGAGGTTTTGGGCTAATTTTTCTTGTGGTTCATTCGTAAAAAAACTGGTATGAGCATAGGATATTTTATTTAACTGCTCCATCATCGCCTGTTTTATCACAGGATGATTATGCCCCAAACACGATACTGCCGCCCCACCGCAAGCATCAATATATTTTTTACCGTTAGTATCATGCAAATAAACCCCTTCGCCTCCTGCTATGGTGGGTAGATTTGATTGGCATATTCGATGTAAAACTTTGCTCATAATATATTCTCAATAATCAGGCAACTTGCACCGCCACCGCCATTGCAAATAGCGGCTACTCCAAGTTTTGCCTTTTTCTGTTTTAAAACCTGCAATAAAGTAGCCACAATTCTTGCCCCTGATGCTCCAAGTGGATGACCGAGCGACACGGCTCCACCATTAACATTAACCCTATCTGGATTTAATTTTAATAATTTTATATTAGCAAGCGCCACCACCGCAAACGCCTCGTTGATTTCAAAACAATCAATATCCTCTATTTTTAAATTAGCTTTTTTCAAAGCAAGTTTAATCGTTTTGGCAGGTGCTATACCAAAATCCACAGGTGCCATCGCAGCATCCGCATATGATACTATTTTTGCCACAGGTTTTAGGTTTAATTTTTGTGCTGTTTTTTTGCAAGATAAAACAACAGCCGCTGCTCCATCGTTCAAAGTTGAGGCGGAGGCGGCAGTTATTGTGCCACTATCTTTTATAAAAACTGGTTTGAGATTTGGGATTCTATCAAGGTTCGTATTATAACATTCCTCATCTTGGATGATTATTTTATCATCGGCTTTTTTTTGTGGCACAGATACAGGCACAATTTCATCAATGAATTTATTATTTTTGGTGGCAGTTTGAGATTTTTGATAGGATTTTATCGCAAATTCGTCTTGTTCTTTGCGACTTATTTTCATCTTGATAGCAGTTTGTTCGGCACAAAAACCCATATGTTTTTTTTCATAAACATCGGTTAAACCGTCTTTTAATAAAGCATCAACAAGTTTTAAATCCCCGAGTTTTTGCCCTTGACGAGTGTCGGATAAATAACGAGGAGCCTGCGACATATTCTCCATCCCACCTGCTACCATCACTTTATTATCACCGCATAAAATGGACTGGCTTGCCATAATAATCGCTTTCATACCAGAGGAACAAACTTTATTTATTGTTGTGGCAGGAGTGGTATCTGATAGTCCTGCTTTCATCAAGGCTTGGCGAGCAGGTGCTTGTCCTAAGTTCGCAGACAGGACGTTCCCCATATAAAGCTCATCCACTAATTTTTTGTCAATTTTTGCGGCATCAATCGCACCCTTGATGGCAACTGCCCCCAAATCTGTGGCAGATATTGATGATAAAGAGCCACCAAAACTACCAATAGCAGTTCTGATGCCTGACAAAATATAAACTTCTTTCATTTTTTAAAAACCTTTTTCATAATTGATTGTAACATAAAAACAATCTCGTTATTGTTGCATACCTTTAAAATTTAGTGGTTATTTCATAAGGAGCCTTGTATCTCTGATTGACTCCCCCGTCATTGCGAGCATAGCGTGGCAATCTCTTGTTATCTGACGGATATAACAGCCAAGAGATAACCACGGCGGTTTATTGTTCTGTGTTCCTCTTTTTTACCCGTCCGCCTCGTTATGACGGACTCCGGCAAAAACTGAAGCCATTGGAAGTGGGACTAAAGTCCCACCTCCGAAAACATAGGTTAATTAGAGCTTCCAAAAGGGGTATGTCCCCTTGCTATAACTGCATTTGTTATTTATTATTGGCAGTTAATCAGAAGTTCCATAAATGATAGCTATTATGATTTTTTGCACGTTTTTATATCATAGTTACTTTGTTGTGAAGTTTTTAGTTTCGTTAAAAATTTTTTGTTAAAAAATTCGTAACTACCGAAAAACAAAAATACAAAAAATAAGTCTCCTATGATAGCATTTTGCCAAAATGCTAATCCTGCAAGATAGGATTGGATAAGTCCTGCAAAATTATATGGGTAAAAATCACCCATTAACCAAACAGCAAAATTTGTAATTATAAAAAATACAAAACTTGCCATTATAGTTGTCAAAAAAACATTATGGATTTTAACTTTGTTTTGAATAAAAAAACTACCCATTAAAACGGCGATAAATAATGCTCCATATACAAAAATCATGGTGTTATGGAATCCTAATAATAAATCACTGACTAACATTGTCAAAAGTGGCAACAAAACGGCTAATTTTTTATTGTTGATATAACATCCTGCAAACAATGCCATCGATAGAATTGGGGTAAAATTTGGCGGATGTGGTATGAGGCGATATAAAACACTAAGAGCGATTATAATAATAACTCCCACTGGCACGATTTTTAATATTTTTGTTAAATTTGTCATAATTTTATAGCAATTTTGTTGCCGAGTTGAATATCTTGCCCTATTTTTAAATTACTGGCAAATTTTATTTTTTCAGGGAACAATAAAATTACCGTAGAACCCATATTAAATCGCCCCATTTCATCGCCTTTTTTGATTTGCGGTTGTTTTGAATATGAGGTTTTTTTAATTTGTTTGTTTTTTTGTGCTTTAATTAAACCCGCCCAGGTGGTTTCAATCGCACTTACATTAACCGCTGCTACTAATATTTGTCCGAATTTAAAGCCATCATTGTTTTTAAAAAGGCACACCAATCTTTCGTTGCGGGCGAATAAATTAGGAGTTTTGTTGACTGTTTTTGCCGAGACACTAAAAAGTTTGCCAGGGATATGAGTCATTTTTTGAATGATGCCGTCTGATGCCATATGGATACGATGATAATCTTTTGGCGAGAGATAAATTGTTATAAAATGACCGTTTTCAAAATTTTTAATCTCTGGGCTGTCGTTTGCGATTAAATCTGATAATTGATAATTGTGGTTTTTTGCTTGAATTATTGTGCCGTTATTTATAACACCAAATTGTGATATTGCCCCATCAACAGGACTTGTTATTGATTTGTTGTCGTTATCTATCGGACGGGCTGATTTTTTAATCTCTCTGGTAAAAAATTGATTTAAAGTTTTATAATGAGAGATATTTTGATATTTTGCAATTGACATATCAACTTTATATATTTTGATATAAATTTTTATAATTAAATTTATACCCCATATTTTTTGGCGACTTAGATAAAAAATAATTACTGATAAAAAATGATACAGCATAATAAAATAAATTTAATTCATAAAAAAAATGTATTATACTTGTTTTTTAAACAAATGTCCCAACTATATTCTCACAAATTTTTTTTGATTATAGTTTGTAATCAAAAATTATTTTAAAATTGATATGAATACATAAAACCGCCAAAAATTTGTGAACTGTCTACATTGTATGTTGCTGATGAATGTGCTTGGTAATAACCTGTAAGTTTATGAGAATTATAAAGCAAATCTAACCCCAAATACAAAGATGCGGATTGTGGTTTTTTATCAATTTTATAACCTTCTTCTTTTGCTTTGTCCAAAATATATAAATATGACACTGCTTGAATGTTGATGCCACCACTTAAAGCCCAGCCAAAACCTTTTCTGTTGTTTGTGGTCTTTAACAAAGACGCTTCTTCTTTTAAATACGGATAATGAACATTAAAATTTTGTTGGTAATTTTGTCCTATCCGATAAATACTTCCTGCAAAAATATGGTTTTGAAAATTGCCAAGACCTGCACCATAATGATTAAACCAATCAGAGCTTAAAGTATCATTTTGATTATTATAACTTATTTTACCATATCTGAACATTGTGTTTAATATCCATTTAGTAGGCAATTGTGTTTGCCAACCATGAGATTTTTCAACACCAATCAATGAATGAAAATTGTTCTGCACCTGTTCTGCTCTTGCCTGTTTTCCTACTACACCAAACTCAATTCTATATTCATTAAATTCTGTTTTGTTCCATTCAAAAAGATAAAATGATTGTGCCACATAACCTGCATAAGGAATGTCGTCATACTGTGCTGTTGTTTTGGTGGTATCCACAGGAGTTATGATAATATGATACAAAGCAGAGCCTGCGTTATATTTTTTATTCTCATCAAGATTAAAAAACGGAATGTTGTTGACAATATTTTTTATGCCACTGCTAAAAAATTGCGAATTATCATCATAGTCAATTGTGTCATCCAACCAACTTATAACAATGCCATTGGTAAAATACTGATCTGTGCCGGCAAAATAATCATTATAAACCTGAGTTGATAATTGTATTGCCTGTGATTTGCTTCCCATCAAAGCGAGCAATAAAAATAATAGATATTTATACAAACACCTCATTTATGTTTTGTTATCATTTTATTGGGTATTTTGGCTACCAACTGCCACCAAGGGATAGATATAAATTAATTCTTTGCTCTAATAATGCTTGCTTGATTGACAGCACATTGCTATCTGCAACAATTGCTTTTTGTTGAATCTGAATAGTATCCAAGAGACTTATTTCGCCCTCTTTGTAGCGTAATTGGGCGATATTATATGCTTTGTTACTTTGTTTTTGAGCCTCTAATAATTGAATTTGTCTCTTTGATAATGCCACCCCTTGATCAAGATTTTTTTCAACCTCTAAAAATGCACTCATGGCAGTTTTTGTATAATTTACAACCGCTTGTTTTTGGGTCTCTGTGGCAATCTGCATATCAATTTTTCGTCTGCCGGCATCAAATAATGGAGCCAGTATATTAGCGCTTAATTGCCAACCAACAGTATCAAATTTTACAGCATTAGATAATGAGTCGGATGTGCTAGCTAAGGTGCCAGTTAATGAAAAACTAGGCAAACGAGCGGCTTTTTTTTGTTCTGTGGCATCAAATGCTGATGCAATGTTTCTCTCAGCCGATATAATGTCAGGACGTCTTTCTAATATTTGTGACGGAAGTCCCACAGATGGCGGTGGTGGAGTGTTCGGTAATTTATTTGCTACCTCTAATTGAGCATTAGGATAACGACCTAATAAAAATTCCAAAGCACGCATACTGTCTCTTTGGACTTTTTTGATAATTATGAGTTGCTCTTGTGCTGATGATAGATTGCTAAGACCCAATGCCACATCCAAAGATGATGATGCACCACTCTCATATTTTGCTTCAGTAATACGGACAATCTCTTGAATAATTTTTAAATTCTTGATGGCAATTTCTGTTTGTAATTTTGTTTCAATAATTTTGATGTAATTTTTTGCTACACCTGCAGATAATGAGTATTGAGCAAAAAGATAGTCCGCCTCAACCGATTGAGCATGTGCTTCGGCTGATTTTACACCAGAGCTTATTCTGCCCCATAAATCTAATTCCCAACTGGTTTGCAGAGCAATTGTGCCTGATTTACTGTTAGGAACATCAGTATCATCAAGCACACCCTGTTCGGTCTGATTGATGGATAAATCTAAGGTCGGATATAAAGCAGAACCTGCTTGTTTTGCCAGCAACCATGATTTATTCATATTTAAAGCCGCTATTTTTAAATCATAGTTATTTTTTATAACTTCTTTGATAAACTTTAACATCAATGGATCATTAAAACCTGATAACCATTTAGGTGAAATATCGTCTGTTTTATCCAGATTGTTGGTGCTAAATTTATCAGGAGCATTGATGGCTGTATCTGTGGCATCCTTGACATCACCGCTGGTATCTGTGGCACAAGAGATGATTATAGACAACAAAACTAACAAGATATTTATTTTGAATATATTTTTCATAATGCGGTCTCTTTAATGCTTATTTTAAAAAATAAAGAATATAAAACTGGCACAATAAATAAAGTAAGAATAGTAGCGAAACCCAAACCAAACACAATTACAACTGACATAGATTGAAAAAAGGCATCAAAAAACAGTGGAATAAATCCTAAAATTGTTGTCAAAGCGCCTAGCAATACCGGACGAACACGGCTGGCAGTAGAACTTATAACAGCATCAAAACGAGGCTTGCCTTTGGCGATTTCAGAGTCAATTTTCTCCACCAGAATTATTCCATTTTGAATCAACAAACCAGATAATGAGATTGATCCCAATATCCCCATAAATTCCATAGGAAATCTGGTAACAACCAACCCAAAAACAACTCCAATTGTTGCAAGTGGCACAACTAACCAAATCAACAGAGGTTGTTTAATTGTGCCGAATGAAACCACAACTATCAAAATCATAGCTAATAAACCTAAGGGTATAGTTTTCATCAAATTACCCATAGCTTCGTCTGAATCGCCTCTTTCTCCGCCCCAATTAAAACTATAACCATGTGGCAGATTGATATTTTTAATGTCATTCTCAATTCTTCTTAAAAAAGTTTCAGGCAATTCATCATTGTGAGGATCAGATTGTGCTTTCATCCGATAAATTCTATCTTGACTGCGAATCTGTCCATGTCGCCAAATTGTCTCAAATCCATCTGTAATTTGGGTAATTGGCACCATCTTGCCTGTTGTTTTGCTGAGAATTTGAATAGTTTTTATGCTATTTATGTTGGCTCTTTTGGTTTCTGGTGTTTGCCAAATAATTGGAATTAAATCATCTTTTTGACGATATTGTCCGACTTGTTTTCCCACATAATGCTCTTTTATTGCATTTGATAAATCTACTCTCGTAACTCCTGCACGACTTGCTTTTATTTCTGAATATATCGGTTTTATGACATTCACTGGTTGTCGCCAATCATCTTTTACTAATAAAGCACCATCATCATCCAACATAATTTTTTTAGCCTGTTGGACAAGATCACTTAACACATTTATATCAGGGCCGCTAAATTCTGCTTCTATTGATGCTCCTCCACCTGGTCCTAATTTAGTTTTCCAAGCTTTGGCGGTAGCATCTGGGAAGTTTTTTGCAATAAATTTCTGAAATTTTGGAATCATGCTGTTGATGGTGGTGTAATCATCAACACGCACAATTAGCTGACCATATGAGCTATTGTTTGACTCCGATTCGTAGGTTAACATATAACGAATGCCACCTCCGCCAATGAGTGTTTGCACGGCATTTACTCCCTCCATTTTTAAGGCAAATTTTTCAATTTTTTCCATATCTTGTTGGGTTTTTTCAATTTTTGTGCCCTCTGGCAACCAATAGTTAACAATCACCTGTGGCAATGTAGTTTGAGGGAACAAACCATGAGTCATAAATTTTGTACCCCATATAGAAAATGCAAATAAAAATACACTAACACCTATGACATACCAACGATGTTTTAACGACCAGCCTATCATTTGTTCGAATTTACTGAAAAATTTACTTGGGGTTTTTTTAGTATTTTTTGTGATTTTATTAGGAAATATCCAATAACAACTCAGAGGAGTAATGGTAAGAGCAAAAATCCAACTATATAACAATGCAATCATAATTACCCAAAATAAATCTCCGGTAAACTCTGCTATCTCGCCTGGGGCAAAACCAATTGGAGCAAATGCCACCACACCCACCAGAGTCCCTGCCAGTAAGGCCCATTGAGTTTCAGAGACAATTTTTTTAGCCACATCAAGTTTTGATTTTCCTTGTTGGACTCCTACTAATATTGCCTCGGTAATCACCAAAGCATTATTTACCATCATCCCCAAAGAGATTATTAAAGCTCCCAATGAGATGCGATGAAGCGGAATACCGATTATGTTCATAGTTGCCAGAGTGGCAGCCACTGTTATAAGAAGCACCAACACCATAACCAGAGAAGATCGGACCCCCATTGAAAGCAATAAAGAGATAACAATAATAATTATAGCTAATATGACATTGATAATGAAACCGTTTACTGATGATTCAACCGATGCCCCTTGATGATAAAAATTAGATACCTCTATACCCAGAGGTCGACTTTTTTGAGATTCAATTAGTTTTTTATCTACTTTTTTGCCCATTACAACCACATTGCCACCACCAACATTAGCAACCCCCAAAGCTATGGCAGGTTTACCATTGTAGCGGACAATTTTTTCAGATGGGGTTTTGTATCCCATATAAACATTTGCAATATCTTTGAGGTAAATTCTTTTGCCGTTGATACTGGTCACTAAGAGATTTTGAATTGATTTGACAGAATCAATCGATCCTGATGGGTCTATTACGATACGATAATCTCCTATGACAACATCTCCTGCGAAAACAACCGAGTTTTGTTGTTGTAGAGTGTTTTGTAGATTTGTGATTGATGGACCTAATCTATTTACATTTTCTTGGGAAATTTCAATAAAAATTGACTCTTGTTGCTCTCCTAAGAGTTGCACCTTTCCCACGCCCTCTACTTGGAGGATTTCTTTTTGCAGTTGTTTGGCATATGCTCGCAGCTCAGCGGCAGAAAAATCATTGCCAGTTATAAAATAATACAATCCATACACATCGCCAAAATCATCATAAACAGCAGCAGCAGACACTCCACTTGGCAGAGAGTTTTCAGTATCTTTTAATTTGTTTCTAATTTTTGTCCATATTAACTGCAAACTATCTTTTGTTGGTGAGAACTTAAATTTTATATCAATAGATAACTCTGACAAACCGGCGGTAGATTTTGATCTAATTTCTTTTATTTCTTGCATTTGTTGTAGGGCTTTTACCAAAGGTTGTGATACCTCATTATCAACCTCTTGTGGGTCGGCCCCTGGATATTGAGTATAAATCAAAGCGGTACGAATAGTGAACTCTGGGTCTTCAAACCTATCCATATTTTGATAAGCATTCCAGCCGCCACCTATCATCAACAAAACAACAATTATGGTTAATAATTTATTTTTTATAGAAAATTCTGCAAGATTCATAATTATTTATGCCAAGCTTTTACTAACATGCCTTCTGTTAGTTGGTAAATACCAGATATAACAATTGTATCGCCATTATTTAATCCCACCAAAACTGTAACTTTATCGCCAATTCCTTTTTTAATTTTGATATATTGTTTCACTACTTTTTTTGATTTGTCATCAACAATCCAAACAAAATTTTTGTTTTTTTCTATCCCTACAGATTGCAGAGGAATGGTTATTTTGTTTGCTTTTTTGTTAAAGTTTTCAGGGTTCTTGAACCATACCATAGCACTCATGCCGGGTAAAATATTAAGGCCATCTTGCTTATCAAAAGACAAAGTTATCTCATATGTTTGAGTTGCTGAATCAGCTTCAAGCGATACTTCTTTGAATTTGGCAGGGATTTTTAAATTAGGTTTTGCATTTAAAACTATATATGGTTTGAATTTAGATTTGTCGGTTTTTTTAGAGTTCACAATTATATTAGACGATATATTGAATTTAACCTCTAAACCAGTTTCTCCAAGAATTGTTATTGCTTTATGTCCAGGTGCAATAACTTGCCTTTTTTCAATTGATATGCTGGATATTGCACCTGAGAATGGAGCAATTATGACCGAATCTTGCAAGGCTTTTTTGGCAGTATCAAGTTGAGCTTTATTGATGTCTCTTTGTGATCGTCTTGCTTCTAATTTACTACGAGATATAGCATCTTGTTTGATAAGCCTCAACGACCTTTGATATTCTTTATTAGAGATTTTAAATAGTGATTTAGCTGATGAGAGTTTAGACAACAGATTTTGTTGGTTTAATTTTGCCAATACAGTACCTTTTTTGACGTCTTGACCTTCTGTGACATTTATCTCATCTACCATACCACCAACCTCAAAACTCAAAACTCTTAATTGTTGCGATCCGACCACCGCTGGATAATTTAGATAATTTTGGCTATTATCTGTTGTGATTTGCAACAATTTAGCATATTTTGCCTCTGTGTTTTTATCATCTTTTGCAAAAGAGTCCAAATCAGAACCACAAGATGCCATAAAAAAAACCAACAATAACAACGAAAATTTTCTGTATAAGGGAATTATAACCATAAAATAAAACTTAAAAAAAGAAAAAAATGTATTATACTTGTTTTTAAATAATAGAGTATGAAAAAAAATATCTTAAATCCTATTTTTTTGCTATCAACAGGGTTCGGTAGTGGTTTGGTTCGATATGCCCCTGGCACCTTTGGCTCGCTGGCGGCTTTAATTTTGGTCGTTTTTTTTAAACAATTTTCAGATTTTATTTATGCATTAATAACTTTGATTGTTATTATTAGTGGAGTTTTTATATGTAATAAAGCTTTAAAATATTTTAAAAATGATGATCCGGCAGCGATAGTTTGGGACGAATTTGCCGGTATCTTTGTTAGTTTTTTATATATTGAAACCACTAATACCAATTTATTGTTAGGTTTTATTTTATTTCGTTTTTTTGATATTTTAAAACCTTATCCGATAGGTTTGATTGATAAAAAAATCAAAGGCGGTCTTGGTATAATGTTGGACGACATTGTAGCAGGTTTATTTACTTTAATATTATTACAAATTTATGTCATTTTTTAATAAAAATTTAAGTTTTATTTTTTTGATTATTATCGCAGATCAGATAACCAAAATAATTGCAGATAATAACTTAACTCTTGGAGTGTCTCAAAAAGTTTTGTCATTTTTTGATTTAACCCTGTTATACAATCACGGAGCAGCATTTAGTTTTTTATCAAGTGCCGGCGGTTGGCAAAGATGGTTATTTTTAATCCTAAGCCTTGTTATTAGCATCATATTGTTAGTGTGGTTAAAAAGAACCAAGCCTTATCAAAAATATCAAGCTACCGCTTTGATTTTAATAATAGGCGGTGCTATTGGTAATTTGATTGACAGAATTTATTTAGGATATGTTATTGATTTTTTGCACTTTCACATCGGCGGATATTATTGGCCGTCCTTTAATATCGCAGATAGTAGCATAACCTGTGGGGCTATATTGTTAATAATAATCAGCATCAGAGAGCCTAAAAATAGTTAATGTTTGACAACAATATTGATTTTTGTTATAGTTTTTATTTTATGTTTTTGGAAATACCATGAGTATTATGAGACCTTTGCACGAACAGAAAAAGGTGTGTTTATGGCACCTTTTTTTTACAAAACAAAATGAAAGAAAATAAATATATTCCTGGTAAAACAATTAACATAGAAGATAGATTTCGTGGTTTTTTACCTGTCGTGGTAGATGTAGAAACTGGTGGCCTAAACTCACAAACTGATGCCCTATTGGAAATAGCAGCCATAGTTATTCATATGGATGAAAAGGGGATGTTGTATCCTGGTGAATGCAACAGCACCCATGTAAAACCATTTGAGGGTGCAAACATAGAAGAATCAGCTTTAAAAATAAATGGCATAAAACCAGATCATCCACTACGGGCAGCACGTGATGAAAGCCAAGCTTTGGGTTATATATTTAAATCAATTCGAACAGCAATAAAAGCCTCTAATTGCAATCGAGCAATTTTGGTGGGACATAATGCAACTTTTGATTTATCTTTTGTAAGATCTGCGGTTGATAGATGTGGCATAAAACGCAACCCATTCCATAAGTTTAGCACCTTTGATACCGTTTCTTTGGCAGGTCTTACCATAGGGCAAACAGTTTTATCAAAATCTGTTGAGTATGCAGGATTAGGATGGAATGAAAAGAATGCCCATTCGGCAATATATGATACCCAAAAAACAGCAGAATTATTTTGTCATATTCACAACACATGGGAAATGAAAAACATATGAAAAAACTTATCTTTTTATTAACAATTTTTGTTCCTTTTAATCTTTATGCGGTTGAGGTTAATTTTGCAAATCGAATTGACTTAACTGGCACCACCTTAGGTCTTAGTGCCATTGCTATTTTTATTATCGCCTATCTTGTTGTGATGAGTGAGGAATTTACTCATTTGCGTAAATCAAAACCTGTTATTCTCGCTGCTGGAATTATGTGGGCTATGTTAGCTTATTACTATGCTCATTTAGATCCTGGTAAATATGGACACACAGTAGAAGAGGCAGTTCGTCATAATATTTTAGAATATGCCGAATTATTTTTATTTTTGTTGGTTGCTATGACCTATATCAACACCATGAACGAGCGAAATATTTTTAAAGTTCTGAAAGTTTGGCTTATTAAAAAAGGTTTTTCATATCGACAATTATTTTGGGTTACAGGCTGGATTGCTTTTTTTGTCTCACCTGTGGCTGATAACCTTACCACCGCTCTTTTGATGTGTGCTGTGGTGTTAGCAGTTGGCAAACATAATGCTAAATTTATCTCAATTGCTTGCATTAATATTGTAGTTGCAGCTAATGCAGGTGGTGCATTCTCACCTTTTGGAGACATTACAACTCTTATGGTGTGGCAAAAAGGTATCGTGCCATTTAGCACTTTCTTCTTGCTTTTTGTGCCATCTGTTGTCAATTTTTTAATCCCTGCTATTATTATGCACTTTTTTATTCCCCAAGATAAACCTACGACCTCAGGCAGCGATGCAAAATTAAAAAGAGGTGCTATTTTTGTCATATTTTTATTTTTAATCACTATATCTTTTGCAGTATCTTTTCACTCTTATTTACACTTACCACCTGTAATTGGGATGATGACAGGTTTTTCACTGTTGCAGTTTTTTGGTTTTTATTTAAAAAAAACCAAAGGACGTTATATCAGACAACAAATAGATATATCAGCGAGTACAACTCATGCCGATGCAGGTGTAGGTTTTGATATTTTTAACAAAGTCTCGCGTGCCGAGTGGGATACTTTATTATTTTTTTATGGGGTAGTTTTGTGTGTTGGTGCTTTGGGAGTTATGGGTTATCTTACCCTTGCATCTAATTTTATGTATCAAGACTTAGGTGCTACAAATGCTAATATTTTGGTAGGCATTCTCTCCGCTATTATTGATAATATTCCGGTTATGTTTGCAGTTTTAACTATGAACCCTGAGATGTCGACAGGTCAATGGTTGCTTGTAACTTTAACCGCAGGTGTTGGGGGCAGTTTATTATCAATTGGTTCGGCCGCAGGGGTTGCTCTTATGGGTCTTGCTCGTGGTAAATATACTTTTTTCGGACATTTGAAATGGACTCCGGTTATAGCCTTGGGTTATGCAGGGAGCATTGTTTGCCATCTATGGATAAATAATTCATTATTTTGACATAGAGACTTGAATACTATAAAAACCATAAAACAAGAAAAAGCTGCCATTGTTGCCATTTTGGCTTTATTTTTATTTATCCCCTTAGAACATAGTTTAAGCCTATCTTTTGCAGGCTCAATTATATCTTTTATCATTATTTTTGCTGTTATTATTTACTGTGCTTTGTCTGTGGCACACCATGCTGAAATTTTAGCCCATAAATTCGGCGAACCATATGGCACTCTAATTTTAACCAGTTCGGCAGTTTTGGTGGAAATTATTATAATCACCATAATGATGTTAAGCTCTGCCAACCCAGAGCTTGCTCGAGATACAATTTATTCAGCAGTAATCCTTGATATTAACGGCTTGCTTGGAATTGCAGCTATTATCGGTGGTATTAAACACGGCGAACAAAAATACAATATAGATTCAACAAATTCATACATCTCAATGATAATAGTTGCTATTGGAATTGCGATGGTTCTGCCTGATTTTTTACCTGACTCATCCTTACCTACTTTTGAAATTTTTACGATAATTATTTTTGTGTTTTTATATGTGGTTTTTACCAGAGTGCAATTAAAAGAACATAGTTATTTTTTCGAATTTGATTACGATAAGTTACAGCCTGTAACTATTGACCCCAAACCAAACAACAAAAATAACAATAAAGCTCATAACATTAGTGGTTTGTATCATGCTATGACTTTAATTTTTTATATTATAATTATTGGAGTTTTGGCAGAATTATTATCTGTTTTTATGGCAGAGAATTTAAAAAGTTTAGGTTTGTCGGTTGCTATCGGAGCATTTATTGTAGCTTTAATATCAGCCTCTCCTGAATTGATTACTGCCATCAATGCAGCGGTTAATAATAGGATGCAAACCGTTGTAAATATTGCCGTGGGAGCCAGCCTTGCGACTGTGTTGCTGACTGTGCCTGCTATTTTAATAGTCTCAAAGTTTTTACAAATACCAATAAACTTAGGTATAACCGCCGAACAAGGATTGATGTTGGGGCTTACTATGATTGTGTCAATTGTAAATTTTAATGACGGCGAAACTAATGCTTTAGAGGGTTTTATTCATTTAATTTTATTCGTTGTTTTTTGTTATTTATTGTTTGTATGATAATTTGGGTTATGACAAGACAACTTAAAAGCGGTATTTTCCAGACATTTATAATTTCTTTTTTGGTTTTGCACTTGAATTCAGCCGTAATGTTAGCGGTCGGATAGAATGATTTTTGATGCATTTTTCTTATATGCACTTTTAATTGTCATTTCTAAAGTTTTATTTTGGAGTAAATATTTATCAAATTGTTTTATATTGGAATCTTTCATATGCAACTGACCTTCGTTACCATGATTTCCTCTATGTTGTCCTTTTGAAAACAAAGGGTGCATATGGAGCCTCTGAACAACCTATGAAATCACTAAAACAGCAACTTTACCACCGCTTGCAAACTTTTAAAAAGCCACTAGAACCCTGCTATTACTGGCTCCTTAAAAATTTACAATCAGTGGCAAATTCACTATTCTACCAACCTCATAGGTTGTTCAGAGACTCCACAAGAACATCTTTACTTGGTATAACCCAAATTAATATTTTATCTCTAAATACTGCCATCCAAATAAAAACATCACAACACAAAGGTTTTAGTTGTTGAAAATTCATTAAAAACTGCTGATTAGTGTTGCTTGACAATGCTTTCATATATAAAGGTTCATCTGAATTTGAATCCACAGCCCTGCTCGCTTTAACCTCTATCTTGATGTTGCCTAACATCAGATCATATTCACCAGAATAATTTTTATCTTTTTTCTTATCAGGTTTTGATAGTTTGCAACACATACCCATTAAATGAGTTTCTGCAAACTTTTCGCCAAATCCTCTGGGTACTGATATTTCAAATACCCACAAATGAGGATTTTTGTTAATATATTCTTGTCGTATTTCCAAATACTGCTCAAAAGAAAAATTATTACTATTGATAAGATGTTGCAATAAATACTCATATTCATTAAATGGAAATACTGATTTATCGTTATCCACCGAAGCAATAATTTTATCTAATTGGGCTTTTTCACCAGAAAAACTATTTAAGATTTTATGTTTTAACTCTAAAAGTTCCATTGTATTTTTCTATATTTAAGTATGCATGCAAATCTTGCTCACAATAATTATTGTGTATTTTAAAAAACTCATTAAAAATTGGTAGTTTTTCCAGATCAGACCTTAATATTTTATGTGTTCTAAAAAGTTTTTTAAATAACCAGTTCATAATTTCAGTATTCATTAAAAATACCAGTTGCTCCTCTGTTATCTCTAATCTATCCTCAATAAATAAAGTATCTTGTTTTAGAATTAAGAAATTAGCGCTATTTAAAAAATAACGTTGTTTTTCATCAACTGCAAAAATTAAATTAGAATTGATAAAACGATACACAATTTTTTTATCGGCAAGGTAGAGCTTTTTGTTGGCGGTTTGTTGCAACTTTGAAAAATCATCAAAAATATAAAAATTATGCTTCTTTATTTTACCTTTTTCAATATCTACCCCTTTAAAAATAGGCTTGTAGTTATTTTTTGTTGTTGTGATTAAATGTTTAGCATTGTTGCCTGTCACAATACCTAACCCCCATTGTGCCTTGCCTGTCAATGTTTGATGTGGATATGAGTACAGGTGAGAAATAATTTTTGCCTCTATTTTGGTAGCATCAAAATTGATAATATAATTAGGGTTTTTTATAAAATCAATTTGTTTTCTGGTGTGTTCACTTGTTTGTGTTTTGCATTTAATGTTTGTCAAAGTGTTGCTGTTTTTAACAATAAAACTATATGCTTTGGTTTGCAAGCCATCAAAAGGTTTATTGTGGTTTATAAGTTGGATAATTGCTTTTTTTAATAAGACCTTTCTCACAGATTTAAAAGTGGAAATATTAAAAAAAGAATCTGGTAACAATACACCCATCATTCCATCTTTTTGCACAATATTTAAACAAACCAAAACAAACAAAGCAGACGAGTCAACTTTAATACCATTATTAAATTTCTTGGCATAATTGTTTTTTTGTTGTGTGTTGAATTTATATCCCCAAGGCGGATTAGTAAAAATAAAGTTATATTTTTGCTCATGTTTTTCTTCTAACAAATTAACAAGCTTAATATTATTTGAATGTTGCCCTGTGAGTTGATAAAAGCGATTGTTTGCAATTTTAAGAGCAGTTTTATCAATATCAAAACCATAGATATTTTCAGGTTCAATTCCTTTTTCTAATGCTTTTATTAGAAAATTGCCTGTGCCACAACAAGGATCTAAAAAAGTATCGGTTTCTTTTAATGTAGGTAGAGCAGAAAATATTTCATCAATAGAACTATTTGGAGTGTAATAAATACCTTTTTTGTTTCTCTCTGCAATACTTAATGATTGTTCGTATTGAACTGCATTTTTATTAGCATCATCATTTTTATTGATGTTAAAAGCAATATTAGGTTTATCAAAATATTGTTTGTTTGCTCGCTTGTTAAGTTTATTTTTTCCTAAAATATTTTCTTTAAAATAATCATAACTTTCCGTGGTAATAAAACCATTTCTATCAGCAGTAAGACAGTTAGTTTTTATCCAGTTTTGCAATGTTGCGTTGGATATATTTAATTCGTTTGTGATATTATCAAATTTTATGCTCATGGAATGAATTTGCTCTATATTTATTTTTACGATTAAAATCTAACAATTACTGGACAAATATTCGTAATTTAGTAAAAAATTACTTATATTCAGATAGTTTTTCAAAAAGACAAGAGAATTTGTATTCTCTCAACCAAATTGCATTATACACAATTTAAAAAAATTGTGTATAATTTTTTTAGAGACCTAAATAATCTTGCGATTAAAGTCATATGTTTATATAACAGTGGTTTATATGCCCCATTTTTCGCCCTATTCTATCTTCTGTTTTACCATATAAGTGAAGTTTGTTTTTATCATCACTTAGTATTTTTTTAATATCTAATTCACCGTTTTTATAGTCATCACCCAGTATATTTGTCATTTCTGTCTTGAATAATAACAAGCTATTGCCAAACGGCAGATCAGCCATAACCCGCACTTGTTGATCAAATTGTGAGCTCAAACAACCGTCCATACTGTAATGTCCGCTGTTGTGAGTGCGAGGAGCTAACTCATTTACCATAACATTATTATTTTCATCTATAAAAAACTCAATTGACAGTATTCCTTGATAGTTTAAATTTATGGCAATTTTAGCGGTTATTTTTTCAATTTCTTTTTTGGTGTTATTATCTATTTTTGCAGGTGCTGTTGATTTTGATAAAATTCCATTGATATGAATATTCTCAGCAATCGGCAGATGATATTTTTGTTTATCTTTATTGATAGCTACGATTTGGGATACTTCTTTTTGTAGGTTTATTTTTTTCTCTAAGATGCATTGTTGTTGTTTTAGATTATAAAAAGCCTCGCTTGCCTCTTTTGCATTATGGCAGATAACCTGTCCCTTGCCGTCATAACCTAATTTGGCAGTTTTTAAAATTGCAGGATAGATAAAATTATCAATATTTTTTAAATCATTTTCATTTTGAATTGATAAAAAATCAGCCGTTAAAATTTGATTATTTTTTAAAAAATTTTTCTCTAAGATTCTATTTTGACAAATTTCCAAAGCAAGAGGTGGTGGATAAAATATAGTTTTTTGGTTTAAATATTCTGCTGCTTTTAAAGGAATATTTTCAAATTCTATCGTGATGGCATAACATTTTTTAATCATCATATCCAAAGCATTTTTATCATCATAGTCTGCTTTTATAAACTCACTGGCAACACTTGATGCAGGGCAATTTTGTTGTGGATCTATGACGCAGGTTTTATAACCTAAGCTTGATGCTGCCAAACAAAACATTTGTCCTAATTGTCCTCCTCCTATCATCCCGAGCATCATAACAGTTTCAGGTTGGAAGTTTGCTATTAAGAGAGTTTTTGCTTTGCAGAGCGCGATAATCGGTAAGTTTTTGTTTTAGTTTATTATTGTTGATAGAAAGGATTGAAACTGCGGATAAAGCAGCATTTGCAGCCCCTGCCTCGCCTATGGCAAAGGTTGGCACAGGGATTCCTTTTGGCATTTGCACGATTGAATATAAAGAATCTAAACCCTTTAAATGTTTGCTTGGCACAGGTACACCGAAAACAGGAATCGTTGTATTCGCAGCTAACATTCCTGGCAAATGGGCGGCTCCCCCTGCTCCTGCTATAATTATCTTTATGCCATTTTCGTCACAATCTTTGGCGAATTTTGATAATAGGTCAGGCGTGCGATGAGCAGAGACAACTTTTTTCATAAATGGCACAGAAAAATCCTCTAATATATCTACACAATGTCTCATTATATTCCAATCGGAGGTGCTACCCATTAAAACAGCTACTATTGGTTTTTCAGTATTCATATTTTTTTACTATTTTTTCCATCTCTCTAATCTTGGGATTCCACGAGTTAAAATGTAGGCTAAAATCCCATTCATTCCTCGTTTTTTCATCATTTTAATACACATTTTTTGCATTTTTGCAGTAGTATCAATTTCATCTTTTAAGAAAAAGTCACCGCCTTTGTAACAATACGAGCAGTATTTGTCTGATTTTGAACCATCTTTTTCTGTGCCGCCACCTCCATCATCCATTTTTTTTGGCATTCCGCAACTTTGACAATTTTTATATTTTTTCATTTTTTATACCGTTTTTAAAAATAAACCGATTCTAACAACTTCCAACTACATATGCATTCCCATCGTGGACGGTGGGAACGACTCCAAAAGAAACCCCGTCATTGCGAGCGTGGCAATCTTTTTATAATTGAGAATGGATAATTAAAACCCCACCACCACAAAAACTCCACACAAAAAAACCGCCCCACTACTTTAAGTGGAGAATGTGAAACAACTAAATCTTAAATATTTGACGAACAAAAAAATAATCCGTCATAACGAGGCGGACGAGAATAATTGATAATTAATAGTTAACAGTTATTAGTTTAAACAACGCTATTAATTTTTAACTATTAACTAATAACTAATAACTATATAGACTGCCGTGGTTATCTCTGGTGTCCGTTTACTTCAATGAGATTGCCATGCTCGCAGGCTCACTCGCAATGACGAGATTCTTTTCTTATTTGGTTACCAAACCCCCAAAATCATAGATTTTGACCCCTTAAAAGGGATGATTAAAATATGGTGGAGAAAGAGGGATTCGAACCCTCGATGGACTATTATGCCCATACTCCCTTAGCAGGGGAGCGCCTTCAGCCGCTCGGCCATTTCTCCTATAAATCATATGAAGCTATTATTTATTTTTCTTTTTCTGTTTTTTGGTATATCTCTGACCGATGAATAGAAATATCATCTGGTGCTTCTATCCCCAAACGAACCTGAGATTCTCGGATATCTAAAACTGTAATTTTTACTTCGTCTCCTACCATAAAAGACTCGTTTGTTTTTCTTGTTAGTATCAACATTTATTATTATCCACAACACAATAAATATAAAAAACTCGCTATTATGCTATTGTTTTTTTGTTTTGTCAAGTTCAAAAGTGTTGTGTAGTGTTCTTTGGGCTAATTCATTATATTTTTGCTCTATAATTACCGAAATTTTTATCTCGGAGGTAGATATTACTAAAATATTTATTCCTTCTTTGGCAAGAGCACTAAAAGCACGGCTTGCTATACCTGCATGAGATCTCATCCCTACCCCTACTATTGAGACTTTAACTATATTGTTTTGCCCATACACCTTGTGAGCTTTTATTTCTTTGGCAGTTTTGCTAATTATATTTTTAGCATTTTCATAGTCATCAGTTCGAACCGTAAAAGTAAAATCAGTTGTATTTTTTTCACCTACACTCTGCACTATCATATCAACTTCAATATCAGCATCACTAATAGGTTTTAATATTTTTGAGGCAATTCCTGGTTGGTCTGGCACACCTTGCACGGTAAGTTGTGCTTCATCTTTTGATGATGCAATACCTGTAATTAGTGGTTGTTCCATAGTTTGTTGCTCCTCAGTTGTAATTAAAGTTCCCTGCCCTTCTTCAAATGATGACAAAACTCGTAAAGGGACTTTGTATTTGCCTGCAAATTCAACAGAGCGACTTTGTAATACCTTCGAGCCCAAACTTGCTAATTCTAACATTTCTTCAAAAGTAATGACGGATAGTTTTGTAGCATTTTTAACGACTCGCGGATCGGCAGTATAAACTCCATCAACATCTGTATAAATTTGACATTCAGAGGCTTGCAAAGAGGCAGCGATTGCCACAGCAGAGGTATCAGAGCCGCCTCTACCAAGAGTTGTAATCTCTCCTTTTTTATCGCAACCTTGAAAACCTGCAATAATGACAATTTTACCCTGCAAAATATGATTTTTAATTGTTGTATTGTCTATTTTTATAATCCTTGCTTTTGAGTGACTATTGTCTGTCAAGATATTTGCTTGTTTGCCAGTCAACGAGATGGCACTATACCCCAAATCATCAATTGCCATAGCGAGCAAAGCGATTGTCACCTGCTCACCTGTTGAGAGCAACATATCAAGCTCTCTTTTTTTAGGATTTTTGTTGGTTTGTTTGGCAAGAGAAGTAAGATAGTTTGTTTGTCCGCTCATAGCAGAGAGTACAACAACTACATCATATCCCTTTTTCTTGTAGGAAATAACTTTTTTGGCAACGGCTTTAATCCGCTCTATCGACCCTACCGAGGTGCCACCATATTTCTGCACTACCAATGCCATTGTTTTTAGTTAAAAAATAGAATATGATAACACATTATATTTTACTGTTCTGCTTTATGCAAAGTAAGTTGGGTAAATGGAATAGTCCAATTGTATTTATTACAACATTCGGTGGCAAATTTTTGTAAATCTCTTTGGATGTCACGGTAATACATCGCAGCCTCACCTGTGAATTTAGCAAAAATAAAATAATCCAATGAAGAGCTATTTGCCGTATCAAATTTAATCTTTAAAGTTTCAAAAAATTTACCATAGTTTTGTTTTAGAATCTGCTCTTTTACATATTTTTCTAATTTTTTTGGCACACTCGTTGTTGATTCTTGTTGTAAAGCATAATCCACTCCGAAAACAGTTCGCACAGAAAAACCTAATTCCGATAAGTTTAATGGTCGTTTTTCTAAAAATATCGCAGTAGGGTATGTCATAATAGAGCCTCCATAACCCTGCAATAAAACGCTCTCAGGGCTTGCCACTACAACCTTGCCATAAGTATCATCATCTAACAAAACAAATTCTTTCTCCCTGCAAGGAAACCATGGCTCTTTTGAGTTGTATCTACGCGAGTGCATTTTGGCAAGATCTTTTAGGTAAATCCTTATTTTGCCTCCGTGTAATTGTGGATTTATTAGAGTTGTAAAAAATCCTATTTTTTCTACTCTCCAAGGAATTCCCTGATAAACTACCCTTTCTTTTTCACGCACGGTTGAGATATTTAATAACAACTTTATGTCACTTAAATATTTTGGCACGTTGTTTTTAAGGCCTAATGCCATTAAAAATATAAAAATAATAGCAAGACCCATAAGCGCCCAATCATTGCGTATATATAAAACCATTAAGAGTGCCACCATTGCCAATAATACACTTACTCCTTGATACACTAACTTACCAATTCTTTGATAAAAACCTAAAATTTTTCTTTGCTTGCGACGGATAAAAATTAGTTTTGGCAAAAAATAACTCATTACCATAATTGTCGCAAAAGACATAGCAGATAGAAAAAGAGTGAGTCCACGTCCTTGAATAAATTTTTTAATTTTGCGGTTAGAGCTTTCTAAAAAACTCTCCGCATCTGTGGTTTTTTCCTTAAATTTAAAAAGAGCAACATCATAAATTCTTTTGGCATCAAGATATTTTCGATTATGGTTTTCAATTATGGAATCTACCTCAGTATCTACACTTGATGGTAGATTAAATTTAGCAATTGCATGAGCGTTATCAAGGGCACGTTTATGTTTTTTAACTTGAATTTCTTGTGTCGTAATAATTTGTTTTAATTTAGCAATTTGTCGTGGTTTGTTAGTTATATCTTTTAACTCCCCTATAAGAGGTTGCACTATTTCAACCAATTCTTTTTGCCAGTCAAATTTTTTATTCATATCTTCCTTTACGGAAAAATCAACTCCTCCGGTTACAAAAGTTTTAAAAGAATCTTGTAACTGCTTTAGGTTGTCACGATTCTCGATAAGTTGCATTTGAATCAGGTTTTTTTCATTATTATCTATGCTTTGCTTTAATTGTGCCATAAGGTTATTTATCCTATCAGCAGATAATTCAATTGAATTTTGTAAATCTGTAAGTTTTTCTACAATCTCTACAGACTTTTGACGATCTGTTTGTCCATAGACCGATAAAACAAAAAAACATAAAAATATACTAATAAAATAACGCATTTTGAAACTCCGCTAAAAAAACAATAACAATTAACAACAATAAGGGGAATTCATTAAACCAGCGAAACCACCGATGTGAATGGGGATTTGTCTCACCTCTGAATTCAACTTGCAAAAAACCACACCAAATATTATACAGCACCAAAACAAACACCAAAAATATTTTAATATGCAACCAATACATTGTTGTAAAAACCTGCCAACTATACAGATAAAAACTCATCCATGTTCCAAAAACAATAGTCAATACCGCCCAAGGAGTAATAAACCAAAAAAGTTTTTTCTCCATAATCGACAATCTTTGACGAGTTTGTTTATCACAACTCATCGCATGGTGCACAAACAAACGAGGTAAATAAAAAAGTCCTGCAAACCAAGAGACCATAAATATAATATGGAGAGTTTTTAACGACAACAACAGCATAAATTTAAAATCATTTTAAAAATTTGCTATTATAACAAAATTAAATTTTAATAATGACAAGACCATGCAAAAAGAAAAAGAAAAAATAAAAATAATGGGGATTTTGAATATAACAACAGATTCTTTCTCTGATGGTGGATTATATTTTAAAAAGTCAGATGCCATAGAACGAGCGATGATTATGATTGATGAGGGAGCTAATATTATTGACATAGGAGGAGAATCATCTCGACCTACGGCAAAATCTATCACTATTGAGGACGAGATAAAAGCTGTGATACCAGTAATTGAAGCCATACGATCCAAAACAAATGTAACAATTAGCATAGATACTTGCAAACCTGCGGTTATGCGTCTAGCCCTTGATGCAGGCGCTAATATTATCAACGATATTACAGCCTTAAATTGCGATGAAAGTGTAGATATTGTGGTTAAGTATAATTGTCCTGTATGCCTTATGCATATGCAAGGAATGCCACAAAATATGCAAAATAATCCGACATATAAAAATGTCGTTACTGAAATTTATAAATTTTTTAAAGACAAAATTAAATATCTTGTCTCTTGTGGGATGGATGAAAAAAATATAATCATTGATCCTGGTTTTGGTTTTGGCAAAACCCTGCAACATAACATTGACTTGTTGCAAAATCTTGCTTATTTTAAAAACTTAAAAAAACCAATTTTAGTGGGTTTATCATACAAAAGTATGATAACTATGATTACAAATGACTTTAAAACTAAAAATAGATTGGGTGGTAGCATAGCTTTATCTATTCTCGCTGTAAAAAATGGAGCAAACATTGTTCGCACTCACGATATAACAGAAACTAAACAAGCCATAGAAGTTTTTAATCAAGCTTTTTAACATTGCAAGGAATATTTGAGTAACTTTGTTAGTTATCCAATATAAATATTTGTTTTTATAGGATAAAATTAGCAGTAGTTGCGCCCCTATTCCGATTCATAGAAGCCATTTCATCTTCTAAAGAATTTCTTAGAGACCTTTGCATAATTCAAGCACAATTTATAAAACACACAAAATGCGCCTTTTCATAGCAAAAATTCGTCAAAGGGAATTACCATATTCCTCATTTTTGCTATAAAAATGCACTATTTTCTGTATTATCTAAACCGCACTTGAATCATGCAAAGGTCTCTCTTAATAACCATTTTTTATGGTGGTTATTATTATTTTACGACTGAAACTTCCACGACGATGCTCGTATAAAAATATACCTTGCCAAGTGCCTAATGCTAATTTGTTGTTTGTTATGGGAATTGTAATTTGTGGTGAGGTTATGATTGAGCGAATATGAGATGGCATATCATCAGAGCCTTCCATCGTGTGTTTGTAGTTAGGGTCATTTTCTGGAATTTGTTTGGCAAGCCAATATTCCAAATCTTGCAAAACAGCCAAATCCGCATTTTCACAAATTATCAAAGATGCCGAGGTGTGTTGAATAAAAATATTACATAAACCATTTTTTATATGGTAGGACGATATAACCTCTTGCACCTGTTTGGTGATTTCATAAGCTTTAATGCCAGAGGTTTTAATAATAATTGTTTTTTGCATAGTTTTATAGTTAGATTAGGGGCAATTTCATACAGCGGTATTATAACAAAATTTCGCTGCAACATTTGATTATGAGGCACAATTAAATTTTTGTCGTTAATTTGTTTATTATCTATCAGCAAAATATCCAAATCCAAAATTCTTGAGCTCCACTTTTTTTTGTTTTGCTCTCGCCCTGCTGTCTGCTCCATTTGTTGTAAAACAGCCAACAAAGCAAAAGGCTCTAAGTTAGTTTTTATTTGACAAACAGAATTGATATAGTCAGGTTGAGCCATATTATCCAAAGGACGACTTTGATACAAGGATGAATAATCAATCATCGCAAAATCTTTAATTTTTGCTATATCTTGCAAAGCCTTGATGATTTGTTTTTCTGGATTTTTTAAATTACTACCCAGTGCAATATAAATATTCATATTTTTAAGTTCGCTCGTTCCCATTCTGCAAGGCTGTGAAATAACTAATTTCTACACAACTACCAAGCAAAAAAGAGAATCCTGTCATTGCGAGGCGGACGAATAGTAATAGGAACATGAGGCAATTAACCGCTGCGGCAATCTTGTGTTATTATCCGCTCTCCCTGCTTTGAGTTTTGTTTTGTCACAGGTTTAGTGCATACCCTAAGAGATTGCCACGGCGGTTAATTGCCTGATATTGCATCGTTTTTTACATCCGCCTCGCAATGACAGGATTCTCTTTTTTTCTTTTAAGTGCACGGATCAAACTGCTCTTGTTATTTCTTTTTTTAAAAAAATAAAAAAGAACCATTATAACACAAAAAAATATCAAACAAGCAAAAAAAAAGAATGCTTGATTTTTATAAGATAAAGTTTTATAATTGTTGCTTTTTTTTACAAAATATGGTTTCTTTGGATGCTGGCTGAATATTTACCAATTTTAATCTTTTTGACTCTCGGTGTTGGGTTGAGTTTTGTTCTGTTGTTTGTGGGTTTGTTGTTAGGGCCACATAAACCAGATGATGCTAAAAACTCTCCTTATGAGTGCGGTTTTGACGAGTTTGGTAATTCTCGAATGCGTTTTGATGTCCGTTATTATCTCGTGGCAATTTTATTTATTATATTTGACTTAGAAATCGCTTTTATGTTTCCGTGGGCGATTGTTTTGGATTCAATCGGCACCCAAGGATTTGTCGCTATGGCAATATTTTTGGTGTTGCTTACCGTAGGTTTTGCTTATGAATGGAAAAAAGGAGCATTAGAGTGGGATTAGAAAATATAATGGAACAAGGATTTATCACAACAACTGCTGATAAATTAATTAACTGGGCAAGAACAGGCTCGATGTGGCCGATGACATTCGGCTTGGCTTGTTGCTCGGTAGAGATGATGCAGGCAGGAGCCTCTCGTTATGATCTGGATCGTTTTGGAATTATATTTCGCCCTTCCCCTCGTCAATCTGATGTGATGATAGTTGCAGGCACTCTAACTAATAAAATGGCACCTGCTTTGCGAAAAGTATATGATCAAATGGCAGAACCTAGATGGGTAATTTCAATGGGTTCGTGTGCTAATGGTGGCGGTTATTATAATCACTCTTATTCTGTGGTGCGAGGAGTTGATAAAATCGTGCCAGTTGATATCTATGTGCCAGGTTGCCCACCGACTGCGGAAGCTTTGATTTTTGGCATCTTGCAACTTCAAAATAAAATAAAAAAAACCAATACTATCTCTAAGAAACCCACACTAAAAACTACAAAAAAAAATAAATGAAAAAACAAGAATTACAAACAAAATTAAGCGAATATTTTGATGATAAAATATCAAAAATCTACATTCAAAACAACGAGTTAAATCTAATAGTTGATGAAAAAAATTATTATGATTGTATCTTATCTCTAAGGAACGAATTTAACTTTGAACAACTTATTGATTTATGTGGCATTGACTATTTATTGTATGGCACAACACACGAACTATTAGATGATGAATTGCCAACAAGCCATAATATTAAAAATGATAATGACACCAACCATAGATTTGCGGTTATAACTCACCTATTATCCTACAAAAACAACCTAAGATTACGAGTTAAAGTTTATTTATCTGATGATACAAAACCTGCTATAAAGTCTATTTGTGATATATATAGTGTGGCGAATTGGTTTGAACGCGAGGCTTTTGATTTATTAGGAATAGATTTTACCTCTCATCCTGATATGAGACGAATTTTATCTGATTATGGTTTTGAAGGACATCCTTTGCGAAAAGATTTCCCCACAGGCGGTAGGGTTGAAATTATTTATGATAATGACAGCAAAAAAGTCAAATATCAGACAACAACTCACGAACCAAGAGTTCTTGTGCCAAGAGTTATAAAAAATATCCAAAATTCATTATGAATAAAATTAAAGACTTACAATTAAATTTCGGCCCGCAACACCCGGCAGCCCACGGAGTTTTGCGCCTTATCCTAGAGATGGACGGCGAGGTAATTCGCAAAGCTGATCCGCATATAGGGCTGTTGCATCGTGGCACAGAAAAACTTGTCGAATCAAAACCTTATAACCAAAATATTGCCTATATGGATCGGCTTGATTATGTCTCAATGTTATCAAACGAACATGCTTATGTGATGGCAGTTGAAAAAATGTTAAATCTAAAAGTACCTATTCGCGCTCAATATATTAGGGTAATGTTTGATGAGATAACCCGAATTTTAAACCATCTCTTGTGGATCGGTGCCCATGCACTTGATGTCGGAGCAATGAGCATGTTTTTATATGCTTTTGCCGAGCGTGAAGATTTAATGGACTGTTATGAGGCAGTATCGGGGGCAAGATTACACGCCCATTATTATCGGGTTGGCGGAGTGTCGGCGGATTTGCCAAATTTTATGCCCCAATATCAAGAGTCTCGCTTTAAAACTAAAAAAGACATAAAATCATTAAATGAGGCTCGCACTGGCACCCTATTAGATTTTATTGAGGATTTTACTAATAGATTTATCGGCAAAGTTGACAATTATGAAACTCTTTTATCGGACAACAGAATCTGGAAACAAAGAACAGTTGATATAGGTGTCGTCTCCCCTGCTCGTGCTTATGCGATGGGCTTTACAGGTCCTATGTTACGAGGCTCAGGGATACAATGGGATTTACGCAGAAAACAACCCTATGCTGTTTATGACAAGATGGATTTTGATATTCCAGTTGGCAAAAATGGCGACAGTTATGATAGATATTTAATCCGGATGCAAGAGATGCGAGAATCCAACAAAATCATCAAACAATGTGTTAGTTGGTTGAGAGAAAACGAAGGTGCTGTGATAGCCGATGGTAAATATTCAGTGCCATCCAGAGATGATATGAAAGAGAATATGGAGTCTTTAATTCAACATTTTAAGCTTGCCACCGAAGGATATTGTTTGCCAAAAGGCGAAGTGTATGTCGCTGTCGAACACCCCAAGGGCGAGTTTGGAATTTACTTAAACTCTGATGGGGCAAACAAACCATACAGATTAAAAATCAGAGCTCCGGGATTTGCTCATATATCCGCCTTAGAAGAGATGGCAAAAGGACATATGCTCGCCGATGTAGTAGCAATAATCGGCACCCAAGATATAGTTTTTGGCGAGATTGATCGATGAAAACCTGCACTCAACAAAATCACTTAAACTATAAAGACAGAATAAATCTTGGCAGTTATTATACTAAAACTCCCCATGTTGATTTGGTATGGCAAATGATAGACAAGCAAATTAACAATAAAACAACAATTTTGGATAACTCTTGTGGGTATGGAAATTTTTTCAGAGACGATGATTCCTACAAACAAATAGGGGCAGATATTGATAGAACTGCCATCACAAAAGCAAAACTACAAAAACTAAATACAGAATTTATTCATCACAATTCATTAGAAAATGTATCAAGAAAATCTTATAAAATAAAAAACAATACTAATTTGTGTGTTATTGGTAACCCACCATATAACGACAGAACATCCATTATAAGAGGCGACATAAAACAACAAAATACAGGTATTGACAGCGACATTCAAACTCGTGATCTTGGAATGTCATTTTTGCTTTCTTATAAAAAATTAGATGCAGATGTTGTTTGTGTTTTACATCCATTATCATATTTAATCAAACAAGCAAACTTCAAGTTATTAAAAAAATTTACTGATAATTATAAATTAAAAACAGCGGAAGTAATTAGTAGCGGTGTTTTTTCTAATAGTTCAAAAACAATGCAGTTTCCAATTATTGTTGCCATGTATGTCAAAAACGATAAAGGCACAAGTTATGATGATATCTTAAACTTTTCTTTTAATTTATCAAATAGTGCAAAATTTAAAATAAATGATTTTGACTATATAAATAATTACGTCCAAAAATACCCCAATAAATTAAAAAAATACCAGCAAGATTCAATTTTATTTTGGACTATAAGGGACATAAATGCCCTAAAAAGAAACCAAACTTTTGTTAGAAAATACAGTGCAAACACAATAATTGTTGATAGAAAAAAATTAGATTATTATATTTATATTGATGTTTTTAAATATTTTTCTCATCATGTTCCATATTATCTTGGCAATTGTAATGTCATTATAAACGACTCTTTGTTTAAAAAATATAAAAAATATTTTATCTTAAATTCGCTTGTCCGCCACGAACATTTGAGGCAATATTTTGCAAAGTTTGATTTTTCAAAAACAGATATAATTAAATGTTCCAATCGAAAGATAACAGAATATTTTAAAATTTTATTGGGAGTGCATTATGTTGTCTGATTCCATGTTAGCACAAAATACAAAAAAATTAAGATTCTCAAAAAACGATGTCATAGGTGATGGATTTCGTATCTATAATGGTGATTGTATTGATGTGTTGCAAAAAATACCAGAAAAGTCTGTTAAACTTATTTTTGCAGATCCGCCATACAATCTACAATTAAAACAAGATTTGTATCGTCCAAATTTAACTCGTGTTGATGGTGTCAATGATAATTGGGATAAATTTTCCTCAAACGATGATTATGATAAATTTACTAATGATTGGTTGCAAGCGGCTCGTCGTGTTATGGCGGACGATGCCACGATTTGGGTGATTGGCTCTTATCATAATATTTTCAGAGTTGGTAAAATTATGATGGATTTGGGTTTTTGGGTTTTAAATGATGTGCAATGGTATAAAACTAACCCTATGCCTAATTTTCGTGGAGTGCGATTCACTAATGCTACCGAGACTTTAATATGGGCAAAGAAATCAGAAAACCAAAAAAAATACACTTTTAACCACCAAGTTATGAAACAATTAAATGGTGGCAAACAAATGACGTCTGTTTGGCAAATTCCACTTTGCACAGGACATGAAAGAATTAAAAACAAACAAGGTAAAAAAGCTCATTCAACCCAAAAACCAGAAGAACTATTAAAAAGAGTTATTTTATCCAGTAGCAGTGAGGGAGATTTAGTATTAGACCCTTTTTCAGGCAGTGGCACAACATGTGCTGTGGCAAAAAAACTAAATCGTCCGAGTGTTGGCATAGAAAAAGAAAATGAATATATAAAAATTAGCCAAACAAGATTAAACAATATAAATAAGAATAACTACCAGCATTTAAGAATAACCGAACCTGACAAAAAACTAATTCCAAGAGTTAGCATGGAGCAGTTGTTATTAGCAAATTTACTTCAAGAATCTCAGGTAATATATACAAAAAATAAAAAACACTCTGCTGTTATTTTGTCTGATGGTAGCATAAAAAATGGAGTCGGTAGAGGCTCAATACATAAAATAGGAGCCTTAATAAAGGAGGCACCAAGTTGCAATGGTTGGATGTTTTGGTTTTATGAAAGCAATAATGAATTAGTATTGTTGGATGAAAAACGTCAATTATATAGGAGTCGCCATGGATTATAATAAATTTATAAATATCCTAAATAAAAGAATTTTTCAAGAAAGTAAAGCTGATTTAGTTCGCAAATTTGCCGAACATCCGCATAGATATATAGGATTGTTTCGCCCAACAAAACCAAAGGGCAAAATCATTCAAAACCTCACTCAATCGGCAGAGATAAAATTTGGCGATGCCTTTGAAGAGATTCTCGAAATTTATTTTAATGATTTTGATTACACAACATTGCCAAGAATTTATAAAACAGATGGCAGAAAAAAATATTGTTTAGATCAATTGTTTGAAAAAAAAGATAAAATAGTTTTTATTGAACAAAAAGTCAGAGATGATCATGACAGCACTAAAAAAAAGGGACAAATAGATAACTTTATTAGAAAAATTGATATTTTACAAAGCGAATATCCAAACAAAATTATTGAGGCTAATTTTTATTTTATTGACGATTGTTTGAAAAAAAATAGAAAATACTACCAAGAAGAAATTGACAAAATAACCAAAGACTATGGATTAGATTGTTTTTTATTTTATGGTGAAAAATTGTTTGAAAGGTATCAAATTGATACATGGAGTGAAATCTTAAAATACTTAAAAAATTGGAAAAAAAGCATACCAGATATGCCAGAGATAAATTTTGACATTGATGCAGACAACAGTTTTCAAGAAATTTCAAAATTAGAAACACTGGTGTTTAGAAAAATCTTAAACAACGATGAAATATTCAAAAAAATGATACTTACAATATCGCCTGAAAAAAAATTATTATTCCTCTTGTTAGATTTTTTTAAAAAAGAGCATAAAAAAACTAATAAAAAAATATATGATACTCTCTATGGGTTATTAAAAAATAAATTAAAAATAAAATGATAAACGAAAATTCAAAAGGACAAATTGACAAATGGATAGCAAAATATCCCAAAGGCAAGCAGCGGTCGGCTGTGATCGCAGCTTTGCGGATTATGCAAGAGCAAAATAAAGGTTTTTTAACCGTGGAGTTGATGGATGCGGTGGCAGATTATTTATCCATGGATAAAATTGCTGTCTATGAGGTAGCATCTTTTTATTCTGTGTTTGAAACTAAACCTGTTGCCCCTAATACTATTTCTATCTGCACTAATATATCTTGTATGTTATCGGGTTCTGATGATATAGTCAAATATGTCGAGAAAAAATTAAAAACAAAAATTGGCTCTAACACTGATGATAATCGTATTTTTTTAAAAGAAGAAGAAGAATGTTTGGCAGGCTGTTGTGGGGCACCAATGATGCAGGTTAATCATAAATATCATACCAACTTAACACGTGACAAGGTAGATAAAATTTTGGCAGATTTAAAATAAATATTATGAATAAAATTTGTTTAACAACATTAGATTTTGACAAGCCATATACCTATGAGAATTATCTTAAAGTAGGCGGTTATAAGGCTTGGCACAAAATTTTAAAAGGAGAATTATCAGCTTCGCAAGTTATTAATGAGGTTAAAAAATCTGCTCTGCGAGGACGAGGCGGTGCTGGATTTTCAACAGGTTTGAAATGGAGTTTTATGCCACAAGGCGATAATAATTATTTGATTTGCAATAGTGATGAATCAGAACCAGGCACCTGTAAGGATCGTGATATTTTACGCTTTAATCCACATAGTGTTGTGGAGGGCATGGCGATTGCAAGTTTTGCTGTCGGGGCAAAAACAGGATATAATTATTTGCGTGGTGAGTTTTGTGATGAGCCATATTTGAGATTTGAACAAGCCTTAAAAGAAGCTTATGAAAATGGATTACTCGGCAAAGATATTCAAGGATCAAAAATTGATGTTGATTTATATGCAAGTCTTGGTGCTGGAGCCTATATTTGTGGCGAAGAGACTGCCTTGCTTGAATCGTTAGAGGGCAAAAAAGGACAACCAAGATTCAAACCACCTTTCCCCGCAGGATACGGCTTATATGGCAAACCCACCACGATAAACAATACCGAAACTCTTGCCTCTGTGCCTGCTATTATAAGAGAAGGCAGCGGATGGTTTGCAGATTTAGGGGTGAAAAATGCAGGCGGTGAAAAACTTTTTTCAGTCTCCGGACACATCAATAAACCCGGTAATTATGAGGTGCCGCTTGGCACACCATTTAGCGAATTATTAAAAATGGCAGGTGGGATGAAAGGCGGCAAAAAACTCAAAGCCGTAATTCCAGGTGGCTCGTCTGTACCGGTTGTGCCTGCTGATATAATGATGAAAGCTAAGATGGATTATGACTCAATCGCATCCATTGGTTCTTATTTGGGATCAGGGGCTGTAATTGTTATGGATGAAACCACGGATATGGTCAAAGTTTTACAAAGATTATCACGTTTTTATAGTCACGAATCCTGCGGACAATGCACGCCCTGTCGTGAAGGTACCGGCTGGTTGAAGCAGGTTTTAAATAAAATAGTGGCAGGCGATGGCACAGAACAAGATTTAAAAAATTTAACCAGAATCGCTGATAACATTGAAGGCAACACAATTTGTGCACTTGGTGAGGCAGCGGCAATGCCAGTGCAAAGTTTTTTAAAGCATTTTTATAGTGAGTTTTTATCTTACATAAAATAAAAAAAATGAGAATAACCGATAAAATGCAGCAATTTTTTCATAATTGCATTAAAAATAATGATAAAATTTATCTTTTTGGCTCGCGTGCTGTTGACGACAAAAAAGGTGGCGATATTGATGTATTTATTTTATTTAACAACAAGTATAGCTTTGATGAATTAGCAAAAATACAAATTGAGACCTTTGCATAAATCAAGTGCTGTTTAGAGAATGCAAAAAATAGTGCATTTTCATAGCAAAAATGAGGAATATGGTAATTCCCTTTGACGAATTTTTGCTATGAAAAGGTGCATTTTATGTATTTTATAAATTGTGCTTGATTTATGCAAAAGTCTCAAACAATTTTGTGAGAAAATTTGGTATGCAAAAATTAGATTTAATAAATTGGACTTATAACGAAAAAAATAACTTCAAAGATATAATTATGCAAAATGCTATAAGATTATGATAACAAACGATAATAAAATTAACATAACAATTAATGATAAAAAAATCTGTTGCAATGTCGGCGATAAAATAATTGATGTAGCAGATGATAATGGTATAGAAATCCCCAGATTCTGTTATCATAAAAAACTCTCTACCGCTGCCTCATGTCGGATGTGCTTGGTAGAGATAGAGGGCGCACCAAAACTTATGCCCTCTTGTGCGACACAAGCATCTGATAATATGGTGGTTCAAACTAAATCTGATAAGGTTGTTGCATCACAAAAAGCTGTAATGGAGTTTTTATTGATCAACCATCCATTAGATTGCCCTATTTGTGATCAAGGTGGCGAGTGCTCTTTGCAGGATAATGCTTTTTCTTATGGTAAAACAGACTCAATTTTTAAAGAAGACAAATTAGTTAATCTATCATCTGATATAGGTCCATTGGTTGCCACAAATTTTAACCGCTGCATAATGTGTACCCGTTGTGTGCGTTTTGGTGAAGAAATATCAGGACACAGAGAACTCGGTGGCATAGGTCGTGCTAATACAATTGAAATATCAACCTATATCAATAAAAATGTGGACTCGGAGTTGTCTGGTAATATTATTGATTTATGTCCGGTAGGATCGTTAACCTCAAAACCATCACAATTTCAAGCGCGAGCTTGGGAGGTTATAAAAAAACCTGCTATTATGCCGTTTGATTGTCTGGGTTCAAATGCCAACTTACATATAAAAAACAATAAAATAATAAGAGTCTTGCCAAGAGAAAATAACGATATAAATGAGATGTGGTTATCAGACCGTGATAGGTTTGGGTTTTTGGGACAATATTCTCAAGATAGATTATCAAACCCTATTATCAAAAAAGATAAGAGTTGGCATAACACCTCTTGGGGTGATTCTCTTGCAAAAATGGCAGAAAAATTAAAACAAGCAAAATCATCTAATATCGGCTGTTTGATAGGTGGCAACAGCTCTAACGAAGAAATTTTTTTATTGTCAAAGATAATAAGGAGTTTTGGTTGCAATAACATAGATTACCGTCTATTACAAAAAGACTTCAGTGACAACACAAAGCAAAAAAACACTAATTGGTTGGGATTAGATTTAAAACAATTAGAGCAGTGTGATAGTGTTATTCATGTTTGTTCTAATTTACGCAAAGATGTGCCAATGTTAAATCATCGAGTTTTTACAGCCTACAAAAATGGAGCAAAAATAAGCAGTATTTCAAACCGCTTATATGATTTTAACTACCCTCTTGTCGAGCAAATAGGTTGCAAGCCATCTAATACAATTTTTGAATTAAAAGCAATTTTAAAAGAGATATTAAAGATTAAACCTCAAAAAATAGCTATAAATTTGGATGACATTGTAAGCACAAAAGAGCATAAAAATATAGCTTTACAATTATCAACGGCTCAAAAATCTGTTGTTATGCTTGGCATACAGGCAAAACTTTTACCGGACTACACTGCAATAAAAACGTTATGTGATTTAATATCACAAGCAAGCAATAGTATTTTTGCAATAGTTCCTGAATATGCCAACTCTTTGGGTGCTAAATTATACGGTGCTATCCCCTATTACAGCGATAACTTAGGCAAAAATAGCGAACAAATACTAAAAAGCAATTTGGATGTGCTGATTCTTTATAATTTTGATTCGGAGTATGATATAAACTCTGATAAAATCCAAAAAGCTGCCAGTTTAGCAAAATTTGTCATAGTTATTAACCCATATTCATCTCAAATATGGCAAGAATATGCTGATTTAATTTTACCTCTTGCTACAACTTTTGAATCATCAGGTAGCATGGTAAACTGCTGCAATACTTTGCAAAAATATCAACAAAATATTAAACCATATAAATATTCCCAAGAAGGTTGGAGAATTTTACTAACCTTAGCCGACAAATTATCATTAGATAGTTTTAAATATAAAAGCGTACCAGAGATACAAAATGATTTAACCGACATTCAACAAAAAATAATCCTTAATAATGACACTAACAATAAAGATATAAAAAAAATAGGAATAAAAAATAATGTGGATGATTTTGAAGTTATAAATGAATTTGCTATCTATCAAAACCACCCTATGGTTCGCCGTAGTTTAGCTTTACAAAAAACAAATGATGCTGCTTCATACAACAAACTCATTATATCATTAGTTGATGCAAAATTACTCGGAATAAAAAGGGATGAAAAAATATCGATCACAACAAATAACATCGATCATACAAAAATAATAACATCGGTGCAACAAAGCGATAGCATTCCAGATTCCTGTATTTTTTTGCCCAATGGAGCAAAATATGCTACGATAAATAATAATACAACCATTAGGGTTAAAGAATCAATATGATAGAATTTATTATGACAATTTGGGGCTGGTTTTACCCTGAGATACAGACAATATTGATAATTGTTTTTAAAATTATTATCATAGTTTTGCCTTTGATGCTCGCTGTGGCATACTTAACTTTTGCAGAGCGTAAAATAATTGGTTTTATGCAAATGCGAATAGGTCCTAATCGTGTCGGTCCGCGCGGTTGGTTGCAACCTATCGCCGATACAGTGAAACTTATGCTAAAAGAGATTATCTTTCCTGCCCAATCAAATAAATTTTTATTCATCTTGGCTCCTGTTTTATCCCTAACACCAGCTCTTGCAGCATGGGCTGTGATTCCATTTTCAGATACAATGATTCTATCAGATATTGATGCTGGTTTGTTGTATATTTTAGCCTTGACTTCGCTTGGTGTTTATGGTGTTTTAATAGCAGGATGGGCATCTAATTCAAAATATGCTTATCTTGGAGCCATGCGAGCGGCTGCTCAGATAATATCCTATGAAATTGCCATGGGTTTTGCCTTGGTTGGTGTTTTAATGGCAAGTGGTTCTTTGAATCTAGGCGACATAGTAGATGCTCAATCAGGAGGGTTGTTCCATTGGTTTTTTATCCCTCTATTCCCTTTATTTTTTATCTATTTTATTGCAGGGGTAGCTGAGACAAATCGTGCACCATTTGATATGGCAGAAGGTGAGTCCGAGATTGTTGCAGGTTTTCATGTAGAATATTCAGGGATGGCATTTGCTTTGTTTTTCTTGGCAGAATATGCTAATATGATTTTAATCTCGGCTTTGACATCTGTCATGTTTTTGGGTGGTTGGCAGTCTCCGATTGCAGGTTTTGGTGATAGCATATTTTGGTTTTTCACAAAAACTTCGCTTTTTTTACTGTTGTTTCTGTGGTTTAGAGCAACATTTCCACGATATAGATACGATCAAATAATGCGTTTGGGGTGGAAGGTATTTTTACCCATTACAATTGCATGGCTTTTTATCTTAGGTTTGGCGATATATTTTAAACTACCTCCTTGGTTTGCATAAAAATATGAAAAATAAAATAAAGCAACTTATTAAATCTTTTTCCTTGTTGGAATTACTGCAAGGGATGAGATTTACTGGCAAAAATTACTTTGCCAAAAAAATTACAGTTTTTTACCCAGAAGAAAAAACTCCCCAATCTAACAGATTCAGAGGTTTGCATGCCCTAAGACGCTACCCTAATGGTGAGGAGAGATGCATAGCTTGCAAATTATGTGAGATATCCTGCCCTGCTGTGGCTATTACCATTGAATCTCATTGTCGCGATGATGGATCTCGTCGAACTAGCTCTTATGAAATTGATTTATTTAAATGCATATTTTGTGGAATATGTCAAGATGCATGTCCTGTTGATGCTATAGTTGAGACACGAGTGTTTGAATATTGTTTTGATAAAAACGAAGATAGAACTTTAAATAAAGCAAAATTATTATCTATTGGTGACAAACATGAGAAACAAATAGCTTATGATAGAGCAAGTAATATGACAAATAAAAGGGGGGATCGTGAATTTTGAGCTAATAATTTTTTATTTTTATGCCTTAGTAGCCACCCTATCTGCTTTAGCAGTAATTTTGGTAAAAAATCCTGTACATTCTGCATTAAACTTAATTCTTTGTTTTTTTAGTGTAGCTGCAATTTGGATTCTATTAGAAGCAGAATTTTTAGGGTTAGTTTTAATCTTAGTTTATGTAGGAGCAGTGATGGTTCTATTTTTATTCGTTTTAATGATGTTAAATCTTAATATAAAAGAATTAAAAGAAGGGTTCGTCCAACATTTACCACTTGCAATACTGTCAGCTGGCATAATGCTGGTTCAAACTATACTGTTATTTTTTAACATCAAAATAAAAACAATGCCTGAAATCAGTAGTAATATCACAAATAGCAAACAATTAGGAACATTGTTGTATAGCGAATATCTATTACAATTTGAAATCGCAGGAGTAATTTTGCTCGTCGCTATAATAGCTGCCATCGGTTTAACTATTCGTAAAAAACCAAAAGAAAACAAATATCAAAATCCAGCAGAACAAGTTAAATCACACAAGAAAGATAGGTTAAAAATAGTTAAAATGAAAACGGAGGACTATGATGGTTGATATAATTCATTATCTAATATTATCAGGGGTTTTGTTTGCTATTTCAATCGCAGGCATTATATTAAACCGCAAAAATGTGCTGATTATTTTGATGTCAATTGAACTTATGTTGTTGGCAGTTAATTTAAACTTTATCATCTTTTCTCATTTTTTAAATGATTTATCGGGGCAAATTTTTGTATTTTTTATTTTAACTGTGGCAGCTGCTGAGTCTGCTATTGGTTTAGCAATTATTATTATCCTGTATCGCAATCATGGAACTATAAATGTTGAAAAATTATCGGGATTAAAAGGATGATAATACTATGAAATCAATATATCTTATAATAGTTTTATCCCCTCTATTTGGAGCCATTATTGCAGGTTTTGCTGGCAAATTAATTGGCAAAACTGCGACTCATTGGATTGCCACAGGATCGGTGGCTTTCTCATTCATTTTTTCAATGGTAGTTTTTAAAGTTCACATATTTGATAACATTGGTGCTTTTGACGAGACAATATATCAATGGATGTATTCAGGTGGTATCTTTTTTGAAATAGGTTTCTTGGTTGATAATCTTACCGTCATAATGATGAGTGTGGTTACATTTGTATCCTTGATGGTGCATATTTATACGATAGAATATATGAAGGACGATGAGGGTTATACTCGTTTTTTTAGCTTCATAGCATTATTTACCTTTGCGATGCTAACCCTGGTTATGGCAAATAATTTTATGCAATTGTTTTTAGGCTGGGAGGCGGTAGGTTTGGTATCTTATTTATTGATAGGTTTTTGGTATAAAAAAGAAACCGCCATCTATGCCAACCTTAAAGCATTTTTGGTAAATAGAGTAGGAGACTTCGGTTTTATACTCGGAATTGCTTTAATTGTAGCCTATAGTGGCTCGCTACATTACGGACAAGTTTTTGATGTATCATCTGACCTTGATAGGATTCAATTGAATTTATTAGGTTATGATATTCCTCTCATCACTTTGATTTGCATGTTGTTATTCATAGGAGCCATGGGTAAATCAGCCCAAGTGCCACTACATGTATGGCTACCAGATTCCATGGAGGGTCCTACTCCCATATCCGCTTTAATCCATGCCGCCACAATGGTTACAGCCGGTATTTTTATGGTAGCTAGAATGTCTCCTTTGTTTGAACTGAGCGAATTCACCCTATCTTTTATAATGATAATAGGAGCAACTACGGCTTTGTTTATGGGTTTTATAGGTTTGGTACAGGATGATATAAAACGAGTTGTCGCTTACTCTACCCTATCACAACTAGGTTATATGACGGTAGCTTTGGGGGCGTCTGCCTACTCTGCTGCTCTATTTCACCTGATGACTCATGCTTTTTTTAAAGCTTTATTATTTTTATCAGCAGGCTCGGTTATCATAGCTATGCATCATATCCAAGATATTAAAAAAATGGGAGGTTTAAAAAAATATATGCCTATCACCTATTGGGTCTCACTAATAGGAACATTAGCCTTAATCGGCTTTCCTGGATTTTCAGGATTTTTCTCCAAAGATGCCATTATTGAAGCTGTCGCCCACTCAAATATTTTTGGCTCAACATATGCATATGTTGCGGTATTGATAGGAGTTTTAATAACATCACTTTATAGTTTCAGGATGCTCTTTCTAGTTTTTCATCAAAAACCTAGGATGGGCAATAAAACAAAATCTCATCTAAAAGAATGTTCTCCTATTATAACTATTCCTTTGATTTTATTGGCAATCCCATCTGTTATTATAGGTGCAATTACGATTGAGCCTTTTCTTTTTGGAGATTTACTCAAAACAGAAATCTTTGTCTTGCCAGCACATGATGTTTTGGGGCAAATGGGACAAAATTATAATGGCGTATTTAATTTTATTGTCCATAGTTTTTATTCACCCGTTCTTTATCTTGCCCTATCTGGAATTTTAATATCGGGCTTGATTTATTTAAAATATCCTTTTGTAGCTGATATTTTGGGCAAAAGATTATCAATTTTAATTAAAATCTTGCAATACAAATATGGCATTGATGAATTGTATAAAATAATTTTTGCCAAAGCCTCCATTTATCTTGGTAGCTTTTTATCAAAAACAGGTGATAAAACAATTATTGACGGCTGGATAGTAAATGGTTCGGCGCTCTTGGTGCAAAAAATAAGCATCGTGGGTAAAAAAATGCAGACAGGATTTATTTATAGTTATGCTTTGGTGATGATTGTGGGGTTGATAGTTTTATCAATTTTTTTAATCAATTTTTAAAAGGTTTATAGATGATAACAGACTGGCCAATTTTAACAACTCTTATACTGTTGCCTATTGTGGGAGGAGTCATAGTTTTGATGCTGGATTCAAATCTGGCAAAAAAACTATCGCTATTTTTTGCGCTTTTGACTCTTATTTTATCCTTGCCGTTATACATTGAATTTGACACTAGCACAGCCTTGATGCAGTTTTCTGAAAACTATCAATGGTTATCAGTTTTTAATATCAGATACTCGCTTGGCATTGATGGATTTTCAATGCCCCTTATTATCTTAACGACCATTACCACTCTATTGGTGATTATCGCCAGTTGGCAGACAATAACCTATAAAACTTCACAATATATGGCAGCCTTTTTAATTATGGAAGGCTTGATGATTGGTGTTTTTTGTGCTTTGGATTCCATCGTGTTTTATGTATTTTGGGAGGCAATGTTAATCCCGATGTTTTTGATTATAGGAATCTGGGGCGGTAAAAATCGTGTTTATGCCACAATAAAATTCTTTTTATACACCTTTCTTGGTTCTGTTTTTATGCTGATAGCTCTAATATATATGGGAAATATGGCTTCAAGCTTTGCTATCTTAGACTTTCATAGTTTAAAATTAAATAACACTGAACAAATTTTAATATTTTTGGCATTTTTAATCGCTTTTGCGGTAAAAGTTCCGATGTGGCCTGTGCATACTTGGTTGCCAGATGCTCATGTAGAGGCTCCAACCGGAGGCTCTGCAATCCTCGCCGCCATCATGTTAAAAATGGGAACCTATGGTTTTTTAAGGTTTAGCCTACCCATAACCCCTGATGCCGCCTCACAACTTGATTTATTTGTTATAACCTTGTCACTTATTGCTGTGGTTTATATCGGCTTTGTCGCTTTGGCACAACATGATATGAAAAAACTTATCGCTTACTCATCTATTTCTCATATGGGTTTTGTAACTTTGGGAATTTTTATAAGTTTTGCGATTATCAACAACCAAGATATAGCAGGAGCAGCTTTGGGGATTGAGGGGGCTATGGTGCAGATGATATCACACGGTTTCATATCAGCTGCGATGTTTTTGTCCGTGGGAGTGTTGTATGATAGAATGCACTCGCGTAAAATCGCCGATTATGGCGGAGTTATCAATACAATGCCGATTTTTGGGGCTTTTGTCGTGTTTTTTGCAATGGCGAATGCAGGGTTGCCCGGCACCTCTGGTTTTGTTGGTGAATTTATGGTCATTCTTGCCAGTATCAAAGCCAATTTTTGGTATGCAGTGTTAGCAGCTACCACCTTGATAATCGGAGCTGCCTATACTCTGTGGATGGTAAAAAGAGTTTTTTATGGAGAGGTTAAGAATGAAAATGTAACCTCTTTAAAGGATATCAACAAACGAGAATTATTAGTTTTAGCATCCTTAGCATTATTCATTTTAATTATCGGTGTGTATCCTGATATTTTAACTCGTGTTATGCATGCAACAACGGATAATTTATTACAACATATAAGTATCTCAAAAATAAAATAAATATGATAGAATATATTACAATTGGACCTGAAATAGTTTTATTGACCTGCACTATCTTAGTGCTTGTAATTGATTTGTTTCTAAAAGATAAAAACATCACTTATTATTTAACCATAAGTAGTTTGATTTTTACCCTATCGGCCATAATATTGCTTGTCCCTCAATCAAAACAAATCATTTTTTATGGTAGTTTTATCTCGGACAACCTCAGTGCTCTTTTGAAAGTGATCGTGGTAATTTCTGTCCTATTCACTCTAATATACTCCAAAAATTATTTAAAAGAACAAAAAATGTTAAATGGAGAATTTCTTACCCTATCTTTGTTTGCATTGCTTGGCATGATGATTATGATCTCATCCGCTAACATGTTAAATATTTATCTGGGTTTAGAGTTATTGTCCTTGTCTTTATATGCGATGGTTGCCTTGCAAAACAAAAGTAAAACTGCCGCCGAATCTGCCATAAAATATTTTGTCTTAGGGGCTCTTGCCTCAGGGTTGTTGTTATATGGTATGTCGCTAATTTATGGCATCACAGGCACACTCAATATAACCCAAATAGGTGCATTTTTTATTGAAAACCAACCAGATAAACTATCTATTCTTGCTTTAATATTTATCATCTCAGGACTTGGATTCAAGCTCGGTGCTGTGCCTTTTCATATGTGGTTGCCAGATGTGTATGAGGGCTCACCTACCCCTGTTACCACCTATATAGCCACTGCCCCCAAAGTTGCAGTTTTTGCCATATTTTTGCGATTATTAACCGAAGGTTTTATAACTCTCCATATCCAGTGGGCACAGGTTTTAATTGTATTAAGCATATTATCATTAGTCCTAGGCAATATAGTTGCTATTGCCCAGCACAACCTAAAAAGAATGTTGGCATATTCCGCTATATCTCATGCAGGCTTTATAATGCTCGGATTGTTAGCAGGCACCAACATAGGATATAGTGCCGCAGTTTTTTATGTTATAACCTATGCCATCACAACGACTGTAATTTTTGGGATTATTTTATTTTTAAGCCACGACAATAAACAATGTGAAAACTTGGAAGATCTCAAAGAGCTTAACAAAACCCACCCATGGTTTGCTTTTTTAATGTTAATTGCCCTATTTTCTTTGATAGGAGTGCCACCGACCGTAGGATTCTATGCCAAACTTGCCGTTTTGCACGCCATCATTGATGCAGGATATAGTTATCTTGCCATCATAGCCGTCATAACCTCGGTAATCGGTGCTTTTTATTATCTACGAGTTATAAAATATATGTATTTTGATAAAAACCAAAACCCACCACAGCTTAACAAAAATACGAACTTTTTGATGAAAGCTACGATCACGATCAATGCTTTGATAATATTAGCCCTCGGCATCTATCCTGCTATTTTAATGACCTACACAACCTATGTCATGAAATAGGTTTTATTGAGATAAGGTAGCAGACATTCTATATGGCAAAACACAACCAACAACAAAATATCGGCAATTCCACGACACAATGAAATCAAAGAATTTTTATGTTATAAAATCTGCCAAGATTTGGAAATAAACCGCCCATAAATTCTGTATGCATTCCCATCGTCCAGAGACTGTGAAATAACTAATCTCGTAGAGCGAAAACAAGCTCAAAAAATAACCCCCGTCATTGCGAGTGAGCGTGGCGAAATGTGGCAATCTCCTAATGGCAAACGGACACTATCAAGAGATCACTTTGTCGCTACCGCTCCTCGTGATGACGAGAATCCGCTGGCAGTCTCTTTAAAAGAATCCGTCACTGCGAGCGAGCGTGGCGAAACGTGGCAGTCTCTTGTTGTTATCTGCACGCCAAGTAGAGATTGCTTCGTTCCTCGCAATGACGGGGAGTCCGTCATAACGAGGCGGACGGGTAAAAAAAGAGGAACACGGGACAATAAACCGCCGTGGTTATCTCATTGGGTTGTAGATATGCTCTTTGTTACAGGCTGAGTGCCCACACGATGAGATTGCCACGCTAACGCTCGCAATGACGGGGGTTTTTTTTGATTGTGGGATAAAAAAACCCGCTTAAAAAGCGGGTTTTTTCGTTAAAAGTAAAATTAAAAAATATTACTTAAACAGTTTTGCTTTGTCAACCAAATCAACATGAGCACGTTTGAAAACAGTCCATTTTTTGGT
>Ga0164315_10000032_pt1 | contig 69358 bp, 60 predicted proteins | sample GuaBasSedimGuay6_FD_113737 | JGI IMG/M metagenome (GOLD analysis project Ga0164315, IMG submission 113737) | Subseafloor sediment microbial communities from Guaymas Basin, Gulf of California, Mexico - Guay6, Core 4569-2, 0-3 cm | ecosystem: Environmental > Aquatic > Marine > Hydrothermal vents... | reverse complement strand
TAAATTCATAAAGGTCAAAGTAAAAAACAGCGACAGAGATGGAAAAACTGCTAGCCACCAAGCGATGGTAAAGTTTTTCTGTGCTTGGGAAAGTAATTCCCCCCAAGAAGGAGTTGGAATCTCCAGTCCAAAGCCTAGGAAATCCAGCGATGCCAGTCCTACGATATTGGCGGTAATCGCAAATGGTGCAAAGGTTATAACAGGAGTTAGTGAGTTAGGCAGAATATGCTTAGTGATAATCTTAGTAGTACTAGCGCCCATGGCCTTTGCGGCCTCAACAAACTCTCTATTTCTATTTTTAAGAAACTCTCCCCGAACATAGTAGCTGATGGGAATCCAGGAAAAAACTGAAGAGATCACAATCAGCATGGTAAGACTTGGTGTAAAAATAGATATTAAAATAATCAAAAGAAAAAATTGCGGTACAGTTGAAAGGATTTCTACAAACCGCATGCCGAAAAAATCTACTTTACCACCAAAATACCCCATGATTCCACCCATGATAATTCCAAATACGGTTGTGATGGACCATACAAAAATGGCATAGAGGATAGACCATTTAAAACCATAGACAATTCTGGTGAAGACGTCTCTTCCCCGATCATCCGTACCCATAATATTAGTAGCTGTTGGTGGAGAAGGGTAGGATTCCACTTCCATATTGGATTCAAAGGGATCCCATTTAATTATAGGCCAGATTACCGTATCATCTGAGCTTAACTCCATTCCCCGGTAATCTATAACCAAGGTATCGGTAATACCAAAATCAACTGGATTATAGATTTTAAAAACAGGAAAATAACTATTTCCTTTATAATTTAGATAAATAGGTTTCGAGTTTGCCAGCATAGGCGCCAAAAAAGTAGTGACAATCATGACTAAGACGGCAATACAAGATGCCATTGCCAATTTTCTTTTTTTAAATCTTCGCCATCTCTTTCGAGTGAGCTCATTTTTCATAAAACGTTCTATCATTTGAAATCAATCCTTGGATCAACAACCACGTAGGCCAAATCAGATATTAAATTCCCAACAAGCATTATTACCGCTTGAATAAAAAGAGATCCCATAATGAGGTTATAATCCCTTTCTAAAACCGCTTGATAAGACATCAGTCCTATACCATCTAAGTTAAAAATCATCTCAAGCAGCATTGATCCAGCAAAAAAGACGGAAAGAAATCCACCAAGTCCTGTGACAATCGGAATCAAAGAGTTTCTAAGAGCATGTTTTAAATAAACCATTCTCTCTGAAAGACCCTTCGCTCTTGCAGTCCTGACATAGTCTTTGCCAACTTCGTCTAAAAGAGAGTTTTTCATTAGCATGGTTAAAACGGTGAAGGATCCAATCATATAACAAATCAGTGGTAGGATAAAATGTTCCACCCTATCTGTGATTTTCTCCCAAGTAGAAAAATCATCATACATATCTGAATAGAGCTCTCCTACTGGGAACCATTCATAAAAACTACCACCGGCAAAAAAGACGATAAGTAAGATCCCCAACATAAACCCCGGAATTGAATACATAACAAAGAGGGCAAAACTAGATGCAATATCAAATGGCGCTCCGTTTTTAACCGCCTTCATTACTCCTAAGGGAATACAGATTAGGTAGGAGAGAAAAAGCGATATCACCCCAAATTGCAGGGAGACGGGAAATTTGGAGATGATGACATCGGTTACCGGCTCTTCATAAGTAAAAGATTCACCAAAATCAAATTTAAAAATATTTTTAAGCCAGATTAGGTATCTGATATGGACTGGTTTATCAAAGCCGTATTGTTTTTTAAGCGCTTCAAGAACTTCATCAGAAATCCCCGAGGAATCTTTTCCCGGCCCATCCATTCCCATTTGCGTCTGGCCCATGCCACCAAAGCGCATCTCTTGTAATTTTCTCTCAACAGGACTTCCAGGGGCCAAATTGATGATGGCAAAAACCACCAGGGTGATCCCAAAGATAGTTGGGATCATTATCAACAGCCTACGGATGATATAGGAAAACAAATTATGCTCCTTCTACTTTTCAATCCACCAATAATCAGTACCAATACCATATTGATAGGTATCTTTCTCTCGCTTCATTCTTTTGGTATGAGCATAAAACCTATACTTCGCGTTAAAGAAAAAGGCATATGGTACATCTTCAGCAATTATCTTATAGACCTCTCGCAAGAGTTCAATCCTTTTTTCTTTATTAAAGGTGAGTCTGGCCTGGTCGATTAATTTATCTACTTCCGGGTTGGAATATCCAATAAAATTGGAACCGCCGCTGGCGATTGAGTCAGTATGCCAAATTTGTTTTGGATCCCAGTCAACGGAACCGCCACTCCAACCGAGTCTAACCGCCTCAAACTTTCTCTCATCAAGCAGTTTTATAAAGGTAGTCCACTCAACGTATTTGATTTTAACTTCGACCCCGGCCTGGAGAGCATCTTGTTTATATATGGTTAGATATTTAACAAATTCTTGTCTTGGTTCAAGAATGGTAAAACTAAGCCTTTTTTCAATACCATCAAAAGTTTTTCTAAGAATATTATCAGGCCCTGGTTTCCAGCCATCTTCTTTTAACATTTTAAGAGCAAGCTTTGGATCATAATGAACAGGTTTCACTTTGTGATTAGCATAAACACTTTGCTGATAAGTGGGGCCTGTTGCCGGAAGGTTCATACCAAAATCGAATTTCTTAATCATTAGATCTCTATTTAAAAGATGGTAGAGGGCCTTTCTTGTTTTTTTGGTTCTAAAAAGATCGTTTCTAAGGTTCCAACCAATAAAACCATAACCGGATGGCGATTTGTTTTTAGTCTTAACTTTAAAAACTTCTTTTTTATCCCATTTTTTACCGGTGGTCTTTTTAACAAACTCTTCTGCGGAAAGACCTAAAAAATCCACATCTCCCTTGGTTAAACGAGTAATGGCAATGGTTCCATCTTTAATAAATCTCATGAGAATTTTGTCAAAGTTATAAAGTCCAGCGTTGCTAGGCACTTTATCTCCCCACCAGTTTTTATTTCGCTTAAGGATTAAACTCTTTCCTCTTCTTAGTTTGGCCAGCATATAAGGTCCGGTACCGATAAGAGTCTTATTTAGTTTTTTCTTGTTCTTTTTAGAGAGGTCCGAATAGATATGTTTTGGTACAATGGAAAGTCCCGCCACCATATCAAAGTTTTTAAAGTAGGGAGATTTTATAAAAAACTGAATTTTATACTTTCCTATAATTTTCGCTTCAGAAATATTTTCATAATAGGCCTTAGAGTGAGCGGTCTTCCATCTATTTTCTTTATCCATGATGGCATCAAAAGAAAATTTAACATCCTCTATAGTAAGAGGTTTTCCATCGTGCCATTTAACTCCCTCCCGAAGAGTGAAGGTATATGACTTACCATCTTTTGCCTTTTCCCAACTTTTAGCGAGAGCTGGCTCAAATTTATAGGTATCAATGTTTATAGTGGCCAGTGACTCAATGATATAACCCTGCACAGTAGATGCGTAAGCATCAGTTGATGAAAGTACATTTAAGGTAGTTGGTTGATTCCCCAGGTTATATTTAAAAACCCCACCTTTAGGTGCTTTAGGATTACCCACAGAGGCAAATACCTGTGAAGTTAAAAGAGTAAATAGAGTTAAAATTCGAACTAACACAGGGCGTCCTCCTTTCCGGTTAGGAAGGGGGATAATAGGATAAAACTGTCTATTTTAAAAGGATTTAGACGGTTTTTTATCAAGCAGTGTCAAAATGGAAGCTATTTTTTAAAATAAAACTTAGGATCAAGGCTCCAGCGATCTGCTTTGAGGTTTTCATCAGCAATTCTGTAGATTTCCAGCTTGTGATCCACCTCGTCAAGGCGAACTTCTAGCTCTTTAAAATACCTCAAGGTATTGGTTTTATCTTCATCTAGATAGGAGAGCTGATTTCCCCACTCAAGCTCTAATTTCTGCCTCAGAATTTCATAGCGGCCATTTACCCCTTCTATTTTTTCCACATAGGACTTCAGGTTTTTTTCCGCTTTTTCTAGCTGTCCCTTAATCCCCAGTCTTTTCTTTAAGAGGATTTTCATCAACTCCCGTCCCGTTTTTATATTTTTAACCAGGTCCTGGGAAAAAAACTTTAGATAGAAGCCTCTACCCATAGGAATTTTTCTAGCGCAACTTTCATACTTGGGAATTTTAACTAATAAATATTGCGTGCTTTTTCCCAGGATATAACCTTTACACTTAGTTGATGGAGAGCCATTTTTCCAAAACGCTAGTTTATCTTTGCGATTAATATATTTTAAATTGTCGAACTCGACAAAAACTCTGATTAATTTAGCATCGGGATTATTTTTTGAAACTCGACCAGAAAAGAGACCTTCATTGGCATGAGCTGATACCGACAATAGGATTAACAAAAAATATTTCATTCTGTTTCACCAGTTATTTCCGCTCTTAAAAAAGCAGTCAAAGTATTATAGGCCGCTTGAATATCACAAATGGTTTTAGCACAATAATCCTCTGCCGCTACTCCCATGTCTTCTGTCTGCTTAAAATACCAATGTAAATTGTCCGCCTGGGTATAGAAATTATCGGCGCTAATAATCACTTCCTCGCTGATATTTTTTAGCGTGCTAATACTTATCTCTTCGTAGCGATTTGCAAAAATATCTTTAAAGTGCGATCTGGTGCGAGATATATTAAAGCGGTGAAGGTATTCCTTCTCCCTTTTTTTAATTCGCTCCATTAACCTCTGAGCATCTAATTGGAGGAGGATTAAAATTCTTTGAACTTCTTCTGTATGGATTGGTTTCACCTTTAAATTTTAGTTAAGGCAAAAGATCTTTTAGAGTGGGGGAAAAATTTTCCACAGTGTTTCTAGCTATATAGGCGTTTAAATCTGAAATTTTATCAATATCCGACCATTTTTTTAAGAGAGTTACCTCAAGATCTAAAGATTTGGCCCGCTCAATAACTTTTTGCAGGACATTCTCCGCTCCACTCTCTAAGTCTAGGGAGAAGATATCTCCGTGGGAGCTATGGGCCCCTAAATAATAAAATCCACCATTTTGGTCTGGGCCGATATAGACCTTGCCGATTTCTGCGTTGACCTCATCAATGATTTCAAAGGGAAAATCTGGTATATCAGTCCCGGTTAAATGAATGAAAGAGTCTTCAATTTTTTCAAAAACTTCCTTGAGCCTTGCAAAAAAGGGCAATTCGCTTTGAAAGTAAAAATGAAAAGGGCGCTCAATAAGCTCATTAAAGTATTTTTTTGTCTCTAATTCTTTGGGGGTGGCAAACAGGTGGATCTCTTTATCTTGAGACTTGTAAAAACGGTGAAAGAACTCCTCCATGAAGGCGTGATAGAGCGCCTGGGTCTTATCAGGCCCTAAACTCTCTTCTAGTCTGGTTTTGGCAAATCCCGGTATGGGTCTCTTGCCAAAGATGGCAAATATTTCTTTCATAATAAAAAAAAGGGGGACCCAAAAGTCCCCCATTACTTTAACATTTTAGATGTTTTTACATCATTGGCATGCCGCCCATTCCGCCGCCCATTGGTGGCATTGCAGGTGCTCCATCTTCTTTTGGAAGATCAGCAATCATGGTTTCTGTAGTCAGCATAAGTCCGGCCACAGAAGCAGCATTTTGTAGGGCAGATCTTACAACCTTAGTTGGGTCGATGATTCCGGCCTTAACTAGGTCTTCGTATCTGTTGGCATAGGCATTAAATCCCCAAGCAGCATCTTTAGATTTTAAAATTTCGTTGGCCACAACAGAAGCTTCAAAGCCTGCATTAGTAGCAATTTGTCTTAGAGGCTCTTGAACAGCTCTTTTAACAATTTTGATACCATGAGTTTCCTCAGGAGTTGTACCTTCCATTCCTTCAAGTGCAGCGGCCGCTCTAATTAGAGCACAACCACCACCAACTACAATTCCTTCTTCAACAGCAGCACGAGTTGCATTAAGAGCATCTTCAACTCTATCTTTTTTCTCTTTCATTTCAGTTTCAGTCGGCGCACCAACGTTAACAACAGCAACTCCACCAACTAGTTTTGCTAGTCTTTCTTGAAGTTTTTCACGGTCGTAGTCTGAGCTTGTATCTTCAATTTGTTTTCTAATTGTACCTACTCTGTTCTCAACTGCAGTTTTTTCACCAGAACCACCAACGATAGTGGTGTTTTCCTTATCAATAGTAGTTTTAGTAGCAGAACCAAGATCTGTTAGTTCAACAGCTTCTAGAGTTTTTCCAAGTTCTTCAGAGATCACAGTGGCACCAGTTAAAGTGGCAATGTCTTGAAGCATCTCTTTTCGTCTATCACCAAAACCTGGAGCTTTAATAGCTGCAACGTTTAGTGTTCCTCTAAGCTTGTTTACTACAAGAGTTGTCAGCGCTTCACCTTCAACGTCTTCAGCAATGATTAGTAGAGGTCTTGAGGTTTGCATATTTTTCTCAAGGATTGGCAGCAGGTCTTTCATGGCAGAAATTTTTGTATCAGTGATTAAAATATTTGGATTATCAAAAGATACTTCCATTTTTTCTGGGTTAGTTACAAAATATGGAGATAGATAACCTCTATCAAATTGCATACCTTCAACAACATCAAGAGTTGTTACGCCAGTTTTAGACTCTTCAATAGTGATAACACCGTCGTTACCAACTTTTTCCATCGCTTCAGCAAGAAGGTTTCCAATTTCTGCATCATTATTGGCCGAAATAATTCCAACTTGAGCAATTTCTTCTTTTGTTTCAACTTTTTTAGTAGTTGCTTTAAGCCCTTCCAGCAGTTTAGCAACAGCTTTATCGATTCCTCTTTTAAGTCCCATTGGGTTGTGACCTGCCGTTACCAGCTTCACACCTTCACGATAAATAGCTTGAGCTAAAACAGTGGCGGTTGTTGTTCCATCCCCTGCATCGTCATTGGTTTTTTGAGCAACTTCTTTAACCATTTGAGCGCCCATATTTTCAAAGTTGTTTTCCAGTTCAATTTCTCTAGCAACTGTAACACCATCTTTGGTGATACTTGGTGCACCAAAAGATTTTTGAATAACAACGTTTCTACCTTTAGGCCCGAGTGTTACTTTTACCGCATTAGCTAGAGAGTTTACTCCGTGAAGAATAAGACTTCTTGCATCTTCGCTATATTTTAATTCCTTTGCCATTTTCTAACTCCTTATAATAATATTTTTTTATTAATTTTCAAGAACACCAAGAAGATCATCTTCTTTCATGATCAGATATTCAGCGCCTTCAACTTTAACTTCAGACCCAGCATATTTACCAAAAATAACAGTATCGCCTGCTTTAACGTCTAAAGCTCGAACGCCTCCATCATTAAGTCTATAACCAGTTCCAACAGCAACTACTGTCCCTTGGGCAGGTTTTTCAGTGTGGTTATCAGGAATAATAATCCCACCAGCTGTTTTATTTTCTTCTTCTACCCTTTGAACAAGAACTCTATCTTGTAGTGGTCTAACTTGCATACGATCCTCCAATATTTTTAAACAGTTATGTTTTTTAACAGACACAAGTTAATAGCAAAAGAATCACTGTCAAGGGAAGGGATTTTTATTTTTTTAAAAAAACTAAAGACTCAATGCGTTAGAAGGTGTTGAAGACTCTATAAGGGACTGAAATCAGAAGCTGTTGATGGTTAAGATACTTTCTTTTTAGCTGTCTTCTCTTTTAAAAGATCCTCCAGGTTATCAAACGATTTTTCGATTTCATCTACATTAAACCTTTTGGTTTGAGACAACATATTAATCGCCCAAGCAGAAATGACCTTAGATCCATGCTTTGTTGCTAGCTTATCTACAACATTTGCAAAGATCTCTATTTCATTAATCGACATCATCTCTTTTAAATTTTCAATTTTAGGTAGGTACTTTTCTCTGAGTATCTTTTCCAGCTCTGGTGCGATGGATGTCTCCACTGGCAAGGTCGTAACTTTATTTTCTTCACTTATTTGTTCTTTAGAAATCACCTTATGAGGAAGAAATTTGGCCAACTCTTTTACCAAATCTTTTTGCAGTACAGGTTTTCTCATCATCCCATCGGCCAGCTTTTTTAATTTTTCCTCATTTTCAGAATTTATTACCGCTGAGATGACAATAATTGGAATATTTTTTAAATTTTCATAAACCTTTATCAGCTCAATAGATTCAATGCCATCCATCTTAGGCATCAAAAGATCCATTAGAATAATATCAGGTTTGTTAATCAGTGCTTTATTTAGCGCCTCTTTTCCATCTTCTGCAAAAAATAATTTAAGCTTATAAGGCCTTAAGTTCCAATTTATTAAATCACGATTTAATTTTTCATCATCAACAACTAAAACTTTCGCATCAAAAAACTGAAACTCTTCTTTTTCCGTTACAACTTGTTCCATGTCTTCTGGCGAAGCGACTTCAACTTCTTTTAACAGCAATTCAAAGCAGGCACCCGGGCCCTCTTTATCTATTACTTTTAACTCTCCACCTAAAAGGTGGGCCAGCTTTCTGCTGATGGCAAGTCCAAGTCCCGAGCCTTGATATTTTTGATAACTTTGTCCCGTCATTTGACGGTATTTTTCAAAAATCTTTTCTCTTTCACTATGGGGTACGCCAATTCCACTATCTTCCACTAGTACCGTAAGTGAAATCTTGTTTTGTATCGACAGTTTTTTAGTTTTAACAATGACTTTGATATGGCCTTGCTCGGTAAATTTAAGAGCATTACCAATTAAATTTTGTATTATCTGAGCAATTCTTAAATTATCTATTTTAATAAATGCTGGAAACTCTGGATCAATTTCTACAATATATTTCAAACCTTTGGCCTTAATCCTGGGGGCGAATACCTTTTGCAGGTTATCGAACATTTTACTGGTCTCAGAGATCTTCAGATCTATTTTCAGTTTTCCCAACTCTCCTTTTGAAATATCTAAAAGATCATTAACAAGTCCTAAAAGGTTTCCTGTGGCCGCTTTAAGTGGATCGATTAACTCTTTCTCCTCTGGATCTGTTATTTTATTATCTAACAGGTCCACAAACCCTGAGATGGCATTGATGGGATTTCGAATCTCATGAGATATATGACTTATAAATTCCGTCTTCTCTTGCGAGGCCTCATCTGATTTTTGCTTTTCGTTAAGCAACTCTTCAGTTCGCTTAATTACTTCCCCTTCAATTATTTTATAACGATTGTGGTTATCAATATTTCCTTGAATCACAAGTTTAGTGGCCACTTCAAGCGCCTCTCCCACATCATCGATTTGATCTCTTACTCTAAATAATTTAACTCTTTCAAGAAATAAAGGCCGGGGAAAAGTTGTTTGACCTTGTTTTAAATTGCCAAGGTAGTTCCTAAATTTGTTTAATGGATTGATTAAAATTTTCTTAAAGAAATACCAGGTAAAAAATGATAAAAACACAGACCAAATTACCATAGCAATAAATATGTTTAAAAAGTCACTTTTTATTGCGGCGTAAACCTTATCTCTAGTTACGATAAGATCAACAGAGCCTATATGCTTACCACTTTTAAGACCCATTAATTTGTAATGTAATTTCTGGGTATACTTATCGGGTTGATTTCCTTTTTTTTCTTCAACTAAAAGATTGCCTTGAGAGTCATTTAACCTAAGATACTTAAGCTGGGGAACATTGATCGCTGCTTGGAAAAAATTTTCAAAGTATTTTCGATTAAATGGTTCCATGTGAGTTAAAACATCTTTTTCTATTACTTTGGGAATGTTTTCAATTAGTCGATCAATTTTAAGGTCTTGATACTGGTACCTATAAGATGTCAGTGCAATGGGAATTAAGATGCAAACAAAGGCATTAAAAATGCCTAAAATGAAAATGAATTTTTTCTCTAGTGAGACAAACTTCTTCATAAGTAACTACCTAGAATCTTATCGGTTTTCTAGGCAGCTTCTAAAGTTGTTGAGCGTTTTACTTGAGGTCGAGCCAGTTGACTCCTAAACCTATTTCGACATCTAGGGGGACCTCAAGCTTAACTATATTTTCCATGCCATCTTTAACCAACTTTTTCATTCGGGTAAGTTCTTTTTCTGGCACCTCAAAAATGAGTTCATCGTGGACCTGAAGCAACATCTTAGATTTTAGTTTTTGCTCCTTCATATTCTTATCGATCTCAATCATTGCTAGTTTTAAAATGTCAGCGGCAGTTCCCTGGATAGGACTGTTTACCGCGAGTCTTTCAGCTGCACTTTTAATAGTTCGGTTATGGGATTTAATATCTGGTAGCAATCTTTTTCTTCCATGTAGGGTGGTTGAAAATCCATGAAGTTCTGCCGCCTCTTTTAATGTATCTAGGTAACCTTTAATTTTGCTGAATTTTGCAAAATAACTAGTTATGTACTCCTTCGCTTCTTTTCTAGATATTTTAAGTTGCTGGGCCAGTCCAAATGAGCTCTGTCCATACATAAGTCCAAAGTTCACTGCCTTGGCCAAACTTCTTTGCTCTTTATTTACTTTTTTAATATCCACATTCAGAACTTCTGAAGCAGTCTGAGTATGAATATCCACACCATTTTTAAAGGCCTTAAGCATCGTGGGATCTTTTGAAAAATGAGCGAGAAGTCTCAGCTCCACTTGCGAATAATCAGCTGAAAGAAGAATATTTCCCTTATCAGCAATAAGACCTTTTCTAATTCTTTTCCCATTTAAAGTTCTGATGGGAATATTTTGCAGATTTGGATTAACCGATACCAGTCTTCCCGTTGCCGCGGTATGAAGTCCAAAAGTTGTATGTAATCTTCCCGTCTCAGGATAGATCAACTCTGGCAAGGCCCGAACATATGTGGATAAAAGTTTATCTATTTCCCTAAAATGAAGAATCAAAGCTGGAATATCACTTAACTCTCTTGAGATTAACTCTTCTAAAACACTTGAATCTGTTGAAAAACCCGTCTTAGTAGTTTTTATCACCGGAAGTTCCAAGGTTTCAAAAAGCAGTTCACCTACTTGTTTGGGTGATCGAAGATTTACTACTCCTTCTACTTTTTTACCAGAATCTTTAATAGCGGATTTAACTTCTTGTTCAATAAATTCCAGTTGCTCTGAGAATTCTTGTTCTAGTTCAGAGAAATATTCTTTATTGATTAAAATCCCCGCCAGCTCCATCTTTGCGAGAATTGGCATCATGGGAGCATCAAGTTTGGTATAGACGTCTTCAAGTTGATGAATATTTAATTCACTTTTTAAGATTTCTGCGAGAAGAAAATGGCAACAGGCCCGTTCACCAATATATTCACAGGCCTTTTGGGTATCCCATTCCTCAAGCGGAAGATCTTTTTTATCTCTCATAACTAAGGTGTGATCAAGATATCTAGAACAAAGATGAGGGAAATCGTGAGACTCGTCAGGTTCGAGATCGTAATGAGCTTGAATATTATCAAAGAAGCGTCCCCCAATATCTAATCCAGATCTAAAAGCATAGCGAAAGTCTCTTTTAAAGTGCCCCCCTAAGATCTCTTTCTTTTTAGCGCCCCAGGCAACTTCGAGGAGTTCTTTTAAATGTTCTTTAGTTAGGATGTTAAAGGGAAGATAATATGCAAGTTTGCCATCAAAGGAAATTCCCACATAGGTAATTTTACTCTTAAAAAAATCTTTGCTGTCATAGTGGGTATCAAAAGAGTAAATTTTATTTTCTTTTAGTGCTTTTAATACTTTTTTAAATTCTTTATCCGAATCTACTATCTTAAATTTAAAATCTTTAAGTGTTACCCGAGTATCAATGATTTTAAAGTTATCCTCTGTGTTTTCAGATTCTTCCTTTTGAATTTCAAAGGCCAGATCTTCCACTTTTTTAGAGGCAGTTTTAAATCCCATGCGATTTTTCAAAAAATCTATCAGGTCAGCACTTGGGAAAAATTCATATTTGGTTTCACTTGCCTTCATGCCAAGATCTAAATCAGTTTTTATTTCAATTAACTCTTTAGAGAGAATGGCATCATCTAAATGATTCTCAAAAGCATTTACAAGTTTTTTACCCTTAAAGCTGTCTTTATTTTTAATACAATTTTCAAGTGTCCCATATTCTGCAAGTAATTTGGCCGCTCCTACTTTCCCAATCCCCTTCATCCCGGGAATATTGTCTGAGGCATCGCCAAGCATTGAAAGATAATCAACGATTTGATTGGGATAAACTCCAAGTTTTTTAAAAACTCCATCTGCACCAATTTTAAGATCTTTCATGGTATCAACCATGAATACTTTTTCATCATCTAAAAATTGCATCAAATCTTTATCACTAGAAATAATTAAAACTTCATCAAAATCTTTTTTCCATTGAACAACAGCAGATCCGATAATGTCATCGGCCTCATAGTTTTTAAGCTCATGATTGTGCAGTCCCATCTTATCGATAAGTTCTTTTATTAAAGCAAATTGGGGAACTAGTTCTTCTGGTGGCTCATCTCGGTTGGCCTTATATTCTTTATATAATTTATGGCGAAAAGTTTTACCCTTAATATCTCTCGCGAGAAAAATATTAGTAGGCCTGTAATCTGAGAGAAGTTTATAAAGCATATTAAAGACACCAAGCACGGCATTACTTGGTGTTCCATCAGGGGCGGTTAAAGGCCTGATGGCAAAGAAAGATCGAAAAATAAAACTGCTCACATCTACGATAATCAATCGTTTAGACATTAAAAATTTCCCAGCTAAAGTTACTGGACCTTTTTTAACAAAGATTTAGGGGGATCGTCAGGTTTTTAAAACTCCGCCATCAAACCAAGATTTTTTTTTCTTTTTAGCGGCAAGCTTATTATCATCATGGGCCATAACGGTGGTATCGGCCATGACATCACCTAAGCGATGTCCGGTTTCTAACTTGTAGAGTAAATAAGTCTCAAGCAGCATAAGAGGCACGCCAATTATTATGGCGAGAATCCAGCCCCAAAGAGGAATAATGGCCAAAAATAGGGGAATTATAATCGGTAGATTTCTAATAACAGATTGCTTAATGGAGCAGGGTTTTCCATCTTCTGTGGAAATGACTCGAAAGCCCATAAATTTCTTTCCCACCGATTGCCCATGCTGAATGGAATCTGCCACCCCAATATAGCAAATAGCGAGAATTACCCCTAAGGGAAAGAATAAAACTGACAGAATGAGTACGATAAAGAGGTCAATTAACTTGGCCAAAAGCCTAAAATTCTTGGCCGTTCTGATCGATTTTTTTAATAGATAATCCTTGTCCACAAGTACATAATACCTTAAATATCTAAGCATTAAAATTACTTATGCTTAGCAACAGATTTTTCCTATACAAAATAGGTGGATTAATATAATTAGGTTAGCTAAATAACCAATTTAAGGAGATTTAATGAGTTCCGTAAACAAAACTGATGAGTCTAACTTCAATGCTGATGTTTTAAAATCAGAGACACCTGTACTGGTTGATTTCTGGGCAGAATGGTGCGGACCTTGTAAAACACTGGCCCCGGTACTAGATGAAGTTGCCCAAGAAGTTGGTGATAAGGCCCAAGTTTATAAGGTAAATGTAGATGAAAACAGTAGTCTAGCGCAAAAATATGGAATTCGTGGAATTCCCACGATGATATTCTTCAAAAATGGTAAGCCTGAGAAGACTATTGTTGGAGTACAGCCAAAAGAAGAGATTAAAAAGACTCTTGAAGAGCTCACCTAATGCACTCAAGTTTTGTCCAAAATGCCTTAACTGAGGCAGCTAGCACTCTTAATAGTTTTCTGGCCGATTCTCACAATATTAAAAGTGTGGAGCTGGCCATTCAGACGATGGTGGGTTCTCTCAATGGGGGAGGACGAATTATCAGCTGTGGTAATGGGGGTTCTCTCTGTGATGCTATGCACTTTGCCGAAGAATTGACTGGTCGATTTCGCAAAGATCGCACTGCCATTCCGGCCATGGCCATCGCTGATCCTGCTCATATGAGTTGTGTCGCCAATGATTTTGGCTATGACCATGTATTTGAGCGCTTTGTACAGGCCTGGGGTAATTCTGGTGATGTCCTTCTCGCCATTTCAACTAGTGGCAACTCTAAAAATGTAATTTTAGCTACTAAAGCGGCGAAAGAAAAAGGGATGAAAGTAATAGGTCTTTTGGGTAAAGATGGCGGAGCTTTAAAAGACTTAGTTGATTGCCCTATTATCGTTTCTTCTAGATCAACTGATCGAATTCAAGAGATCCATATCAAATTAATTCATGTCTTCATCGAGGGCATTGAAAGGGCCAAATTTCCCGAGCACTACATTCCTATGGCCAATTTTTCCCCTTAAGTTTTCCCCCTCAATTTTCCTTTAAAATATATAGGGTAAGCCAAAAAGGAGAATGGAGTAATGGAAGAGGGAATCATTAGTGGAACTATTAACTATCTCGCACAATTTATGCAATATGGTGGGGCCTTTATGTGGGTTATCGCCGCGGTTTGGGGTTTTGCTATTGCTTTAGCAATTGACCGATTTTTTAAACTCTATATGAAATTAGATGTCGATGGTTCTTCTTTTATGAATGAAATCCAACGCTATATTTTATCCAACGATATTCAAGGGGCAATTAGAACATGTTCTGGAACCAGTGCTGCTCTTCCAAGAGTTTTAAAAAGCGGGCTCAAAAGGTCTGGACAAGGGACTGAGCAGATTCAAAATGCACTAGATGCGACCACGCTTGAAACTATCCCTAAGATTGAAAGTAAAATGAGTTACATTCAACTAATCGCAACGATCTCAACGCTCCTTGGGTTGCTTGGAACAATTCATGGATTGATTCAATCCTTTGCTGCTGTCGCCTCGGCCGATCCGGCACAAAAGGCGGAGCTTTTAGCACTTGGTATTTCAAAAGCGATGAACACTACCTATCTAGGTCTTTTAGCTGCTATTTCAGTCATGGTTATCTACACTATTTTAGCTGCTAAGGCAGAAAAGATCGTCAATGAGATTGATGAGTATTCAGTAAAGCTTCTCGATCTTCTAGGAACTAAAAAACACAATCCGGAGGCCTAGTCATGTATCGGCCGCCCAGTAGAAGAAAGCGTAAATCCTCAGTTAAAGTTCCCAATATGGTACCCATTTTGGATGCCATATTTATTTTGATTTTCTTTCTTCTCACCTCTGCTAGTTTTAAAGCAATAAAAGAAATAGCTAGTGAAGTTCCAATTATTGCGGCAGGGGAACCTCCTAAGGATTCAAAAAGGCCACTAGCTTTAACACTTAAAATTTATCAAAACTCTATTTCCATTTTAACGGGATTACCTGGAACGGTTAAAAGAACTTTAAAAAGAAACTCTGAGGGCAAATATCCCTTGGAAGAGTTGCATAGCTATATGATTCAAATAAAGCAAAAAAACTTAAAAGAACAGACGGTCATTTTTGAGCCATTGGCCAATATTACCTACGCCGAAATTATTTCCATCATGGATGCGGTAAGAACGCTCAATAGAACTGACCCTGCCCTTTTTGATAAAGAAGATAACAAGATAAAATTACTCTTTAATAAAATCATGTTTGGTAATATTCAAAGTTAGGATTTTCTATGTCTCGTAAACGATCTATTTTAAATCGCGGAAAAAGAAGAAAAGAAAAGGTGGTAGACCTTGATATCACCTCTCTTTTAGACGTTTTAGTTATTCTTTTAGTTTTCCTCTTAAAAAGTTATTCGGCCACCGGAGAGCTGGCCAATATTCCAAAAGGGATAACTCTGCCAAAGTCAGAATCAGAAACTATAAATAGTCCTGGTGTGGTAGTTCAGGCCAGTAAAACAAAAATATGGGTAAATGATGAGGAAATTATCGATACCAAAAAAGCGGCGATCATCTATGATGATGGCGGTAAAAGAATTCCCAGGCTATATAACAAGTTAGTTGAATGGAAAGAAAAGTATAAAAACACCCATAAATCGGCCAAAAATGCTAAGAAATTTTCTGGTTCTATTAACTTGGTGTTGGATAAGGAAATTAAATATAATTATTTAAAAAGTATTCTTAATACTGCTGCAGATGCCGGCTATAAAACCTATCAGTTTGTTGTTCGAGGCGAAGACTCCTAAGATTTTGGTGATTGAAAGCTAAATGGTTGTACCACCTCAACCTTTCCTCCGCCATCTGGTGGTGGAAACCGAAGTCCTTTAACTACGTTAATAACACATCTACTAATTGACTTTGGCAGTGATGAATCTGATGATTCAACTCCTGCTCTAGAAACTGATCCAGATGCTCCAATAATAAAATTTATTTTCACAATTCCAGAGAATCCTTTGGTGGTATCATCGAGTTGTTGTTGATAACAGTATCTAAATTGCGGTGAATTTCGTCGTAGGATTTCTTTAATGATGTCACCATCGTAGGAGCCATATACCACGGAATTTCCTGGGACACCTGCGGTAAAGATACTCTTTTTATCTGCTAACCCAGAAGCTGAGCTCCCTGCTTCAAGTTTTCCAGCAGCAGCGCCTTCAAGGGAGCCTATTCCTGCATCTATCTTGGCCTTTTTAACATCTGTGGCACCGCCAGCTCCAACAGAACCCTCAATTCCCATATCTGCATCTTTGGCCCGTGTTTTGGCAGAGACTGTTTTAATGGTACCGCCTTTGGCCATTAGACTTGATAAATTACTTTTAAAATCAAATGATTTATAAGTTTCAACGCGACCTTTAGATGGTCTTCTTTTCGCCTTTCTTGCTGCCACCTTTTTTGGTGCCTTCCTTGGTGCTTTTGGAGGCCCTGCTCTTTTTGCCTTGGGTTTTGATTTTCTGGCCACCACTTTTTTGTGAACTTTAACTTTGGCCTTAGGAGGTGCGACTTTTTTTCGCGGTACTTTTCTAGCAACTTTTTTAACTGCTTTTTTCTTTTTGACCTGGGTCTTTTTTTTCTTTTTTGCTGTAGGAAGTGCCAACGACTTCTTTTTACCCGCAGCTTTCGCTACTTTTTTAGGCCTTGGCTTTGGTTTATATAAGATTTTAGCAATCCGCTTAGGGGCCTTTGCTTCCTCTTTTTCTTTATCTACAGTAACAAAAAACTGCATCCAGACTAGAAAAAATGCCAATATAAAATAAACTATGGCCAACGATTTAGAAAATGTTCCATCTTTTGGAAATATTGGCGCGCTTTTAACTTTGGGTGGTGAAGAGCTCTGACGAATATATATCTGAATATTATTTTTATAAAACCTGAAAATATCATCTTCACCAAGATTTATAGGGCCATCGCTGACGGGGGCGTTTTCATCTGCAAGTAGTAATGACTCATAGCCTAGAATAGGTTGTACTTGTATTTTTCCCTCAGAGATATTTATAAAATCTAACTTTTCTTTTTTAGGTAATAAGGGCAGTTCTACTTCATGAGCAGATGGAGATCTTCCCACTAAGCGAACATTTCTATTTTTAACTGGTAAATAATCAACCGAAAAGATTCTTTCACCAAACATAATAGTAACTTCAACACTTATTTTTTCTTCATAGGTAAAAATGGGAATTAAATCTTCTGTATCTTCAAAAATATATTCACTGTATTCGGCCTTAGCATCTTCCGCTAACGGATAGGCCACTTTGGGAATATAGGCCTTCTTTCTCGGCACCATGGCCGGTTTTCCTTTAGGAGTGATAATTTCTTTGGCCAGAGTTGGTGGCGGTTTTGGAACTCCTCCCTTTAGGGGTGGCGTAACTCTTGGAGGAAGAGTGGGATCTAGCATATCTAGAACCGGTGGTATAATTTCCTCTTTAACAAACTGTTTAAATTCAAACTCATGGGATCCAAATTTTAGTTTATCTCCCTCTTTATAGCTGCCATCAATGATCTTTTCATCATTAATGAAACATCCTGCAGTTGAATTCATATCGTAGAGTTTTTTACCATCTTTGGTCATTTCCAAAATAGCGTGGATGGGACCTATATCAGAAAAATTAAGCACAATATCACATTGGTCACTACTACCAATGATCATCCTTCTCTTATCAACCAAGATTCCTTTTTTATCTTTCCCTACTGGTCTCAGTTCAAAAAGTTGCCGTCTTTCTTTGCCTGTATATTCCATTATCTTATCCTTTCAATGGCCTTTCTTATTTGGGGCCTAAAATCCCAGCGAATAGGAAGAGGATTTTTAAATTTTCTTTGATATCTAGGAGTAATAGAGAGATCACCTGGAGAACCCATATCCCCTTCTATTACCATATCTGCGAAATCAAATTTTTCATATTTTTTATACTTATAAACAACTTTCCCTCTTCTACCTTGGGAAAATCCAACCATTGGAAGGGAAATTAAAATCAGTAACACTAACTTTTTCATCTTCTTCCCCTTGCTATAAAGTTTTTAACCGATCGATAGTATTTTTTTAGGACTCCAAGATTGCTTATATCGATATCATCTAATATATCCTGGGCCTCACCTTTTTCACCTGAAAGTTTTAAGGCCAGGGCATAATTGATACCAATATAGGGCCTTTCATGAAAATCCCTATCCATACTTTTATATCTTGCTATCGCAGAATTATATCTTCTTCTGAGCATATTGCAGACTGCTAGCGCATTAACCACATCAACATCTCTAGGGGTGCTGGTATTTAGCGCACTAAATATTGAACAGGCCTTTTGATGTAATCCATATCTTAAATAAATATTGGCCTGATTAAACTTTGGAGTTTTAGCAGATGGATTTAATCTTATTGCTTTTTTAAATTGGCGAAGGGCCAGCTGATCTTTACCTCTTTGCAAATAAATCACTCCAATATTATTAATCGCGGGAGTATATCTAAGATTTAAAGACCTCGCCTTATTGTAAAAAATAGAGGCCTTTCGCTGTTCATTTTTAAGCAAAAAGCAGGTTCCAACCTGATTCCAATAAGCTGGATTTTTTTTGTAAGACTCATAATTTTTATCGGCCACTTCAAAGGCATCGTTATAATCTTTTTTATAACAATTTCCGATAATTTGAGATATGGGATCATCGTCTCCTGCCACCTTACCAGCGATTTTGCTGGAAACACGAGCTAGAGATTCGCTAATCAAAACATCTTCCTCATCTTTTCCAAAAGGAAAACGATCTGTTTTTCGACTGTACCTTTTAGATACTTTTGGTTTCTTTTGATATTTATCTATATCACCAAGATCATCATATGACCTTTTAGACTTATTCTTAGTAGGCGTCCCGCCACAAGAAACAAGAAAAACAAAAACTAATAAGGAGAGAGGAACTCTCATTTGCCACCTCCACGATCCATAAGCATGGCCCCGCTAGGATAGAAGTATTCAACCATTGATTTTTTGCTTAAGAAAAAGTTGTTATCTCGAGAAAAGATATTATTTCTAATAATTTCATTCTTCCCTAGTCTCATTTGTTTCGCGCTCTCTTTTTTTAGTGTGGTGGTTATAGACCTCATGTCTTTTTTAAAAAGTGCGATGTATTTTTTATTCTTCTTAGGAGGAGTAAAGTTTTTAACTTCATCACCAAAATCTTTATGACTCTCTGCCAGTATTCTTCGTGCTCTAATCGTTGTTTTAGGAGACCCAATAGACGAGATAGCTGCTGCCTTTTTCTTAATCCTCTCTAACGCCTTAAATTTTCTTTGCATAGTTTGGGAAAAAATCTTCTCGGGAAATCTTAATGTAATCCCTGCGAGTCTAATGGCCTCTCTGGTTAGATTCGTCATTTGAAAGTTTGCTACAATATCTAAAGCACCTGCTGGCAGTTTCTTCTTAGGTGATTTTTTATAGAAATAGAGGATCTTTGCTTTGATAGAATTTGCCTGTTTCATCAAACCTGAACTTATATAGTGGGCACGGAGTGTATCAAGCGGTTCAATTAATTTAGGTCTTAGACTAGGGATTTTTTGCAGCAATATAAGATAGGAGTTAAATTCTCTCCATCTTTTATTTCGAGACATCTCAGTTACAACGTCATAACGGGCGTTATTAACAGTACGGCCGCCAATGCCACATTTTCTTAAAGATTCCACACTAGATCTCGCAGTACCAAACATTTTTTGTGCCAACTCTATCGTGTAGATATTTTTATAAAGTTCTTTTCTATATTTTGATTTGGTTCTACAAAGCCCTTTTAATAACTTCTTATAAATCGAAACTGATTTAGAAAATTCCCTTCTATTTAAATAATCATTTCCAATCGCCAAAAAAGATCCTGAAAACTTTAATTTTTCTTTCACGCTCATCATACCCAAAGATTTATTGGCCCAAATATAAGATCTTTGAACATCTCCCATTTCATAAAAAATAGTAGCGATATTATAACCAGCATTAACTCTTGCAGATCTATTTGCCAGTTTATTATGATAAATTTCCATGTATCCTTCTAAGGCCTCTTTTTTAGCACCTTTGCCTTCTGCCCTTTGCACTTTTTCAAGTTTGGTAGAGACATAGGACACTCTTACTTTTTTGGTATATTTATCACTTACGTTAAACTCTCCACTGGTTACTTTCTCAGTCCATCTCTCTACTTCATCATAATTTTTTCTTTTCTTATAATAATCGATGATTTTAGCGATCATCGCCTCCTGCTTTCCACGTGCCTTAGGAAAGTTCTTACTAAATGTTCCCAATATATTTTCTGCTTTCCCCATTTGCCTTTTCTTAAAATGTAAATTGAACGCTCTTTGATAAATGGAGAAAGATTTTTTCGACTTGGGATAATTCTCTAAATAGTAATTAAATGCTGGTAGGGTGTATTTATTTTTTATCGCTTTTGAAACTTTTGGTTTACCAAGTGCTGCAAGAATACCATTTATAGAGCGATCCGCTACTTTTTTATCTCTTTTATCCATCGCCCATTTACTGGCATCATCATAATAGGGGATGGCCTTTTGATAATCCCCTATTGCGTAGTAAGTCTCTGCAGTGAAAAAGCTCCAACTAGCTTTTTGCTCTGGCCCTAGCTGAATCAGCATTTTAAAATATTTTACCGCCATTAATCCTTTTTGCCTGCGAACCTTAGGTCTCTTTACATTAATCTTTGAAGCAACTTGTTGTTGTAAAATCCCTGAAACCCGTTTGAGCTGAAAAAGCAGAGTCTCCTCTCCTTCATCTGATAAGGCCCTGTTTTTTTCTAAAACAAATAATCTCTGGCAGGCCTTAAGGTGGGAACTATATTTTATATATTTTTCATATAATTTTAATAACTTTATATAAACCGTCTCCTTTTGTTTGTTGGTCGGTTTATATTTTAAAACTTCTTTAAGTACCTTTTCCGCATCCGCATATTTCTCTTCCTTTTCCAAATATGTAGCGACAGCAATTAGTTTATCTGGAAGATTTGCCCCAATTTTTTTATAAAAAGCGATGGCATCACTTACCTTTCTATATTTTACATAAAAATAGGCCAAGTCTCGTTCAACAAATGGCCTCATATTAATATGATTACCTTTTCCACTAAGCTTATGCACTTGCTTCATTAGAGAAATGGCCTTGGAATAATTTTTAATCCTAAAATAACACCAGGCCAGATTAAAGGCATCTTTGGTGTACCACCTGTCTCTTTTTCCTCTTAAGGCCTTTTCATATAAAGGAATGGCCTGTCGGTACTGTTTTTTATTAAATTTATTCTCGGCCAAAGAAATACTAGATTTCTTTTCAAGTTCAACATTACCTTTAGACGTTTTATTGGCCAATTTAAAATATTTATTGGCACTCTTGCCTTTTTGAAATGCCTGAGCATTTTTTGCCAAAATATAATAGACTTCACCTTTAGCAGGGTGATGGGGATATCTTTTCAGAAAAAATCGGGCCGATTTCTGGGCACTTTTAAAGCTTTTATTAGATTTGGCAAAGAAGGTACTTCTATTTATTTTCTGCCTTCTTTTAATCGAAAGTGCTAAATATTTAGAATTTTCTTTATCCCTTAAATGTTTTGCAAGCTCAAAATGAAGTTCTGACATTCTAATAACAAAGTCTGCATTTCGCCCTTTTGTCTGGTTTACGATGCGAATCACTTCTTGTAACTCTTGTTTAACAATTCTTATAATTTGATCCCTTTTCCTTTCAATATTGGCAAAGAGGGTAAAGGGAATAATAAATAAAATTAAAATTATCTTTTTCATCATTTACACTCGGATTTTAAGGCAAATACATAGTCTCCCAATTCATCGGCCCAAAACTCTCCATTAAAAGTCCAGAAATATTGTTTTGCGGTTCTCGTTAAATATTTAACCGACCCTCGATCTCTAGACATCTCCATCATCGGCGCCGTAAGTTCTCGCTTTTTTCGTCCTAGAATCTCAAGTTTGATATAACTCATATGCTCAAAAGTTTTATTTATCTGATAAGTGTACTGATTTAAATTTTGCCTTACATAGGCCCCAATTAAATCCCTTTGCAGAGTCAACGTGCTAAAGAGATTTTTTCCCATGGCATTTTTAAAAGAAGAATCTGACATGGATTTAATCTTTTTTAACTCTTCTGATCCTTTTAAAAAGGTCTGATAAAGTTCTGCGTAGGCGGGGTCTCTAATGATGGCATTTAAAAGATTATTTAAAAGAGGGTTTCCACTAATTTTTCCTTTTTGCCTCTCTTTTGCCACTAGATAGTAAAACTTATGATTTTTTCCATGATCGGCCAAAAACTTTTCTACAACTGTTACATCATTTGAATAATCTTTATAAAAGCGATCAACCACCTCTTGCGCATCCTCATATAAACAAAGTGATACATAAGTAAGGGCATTTAGCACTTCAACTTCAGGATTAAATAAATGAGAAAGAATTGGCGCCTTATAAGTAACCAATTTTCCCAGCGTCCTATTATAATTTTGTAAATGATAGCTGGTCCAGGCCTCTTCAAAAAGGATCTCAGGCCAGATATAACTTTCTTTTGATAAATCTAAGTAGTGGGATTTGGCCTCATCAAAATTCCCCATGGCATATTCGGTTCTTGAGATACCAATAATACAATAATCGCGAGTCATCGCCAGTTGTCTTTTTCGCCAATCCCGATCGAACTCTCCTATCCAGGAGTCAGCATAATCAATACATGTTTTAAAACTAACAATTGCCTCGGAATATTTTTTTTCTATGGACTCAACACTTCCTTTTAACATCAGAGCAAAGGGCGCAATACTATTACTTCTAGGGATTTTTTCTTTTAAAAGATTAAGCGCGCTCGTATATTTTTTTGCCCTAAAGTATTTTTTTGCCAAAATATATCTAATCGAGGGTGTATTACTTTTTTCTAAAATCCTCGTTGGAAGAACCTCAAATTGTCTCGTCCCAACCTCGGAAATTATGGTTTCTAAAATTTTATTAATCTCTTTCCCGTATATCCTTCTTGACTGCAAGAGAAATTCTTTCATATAAGGAACAGCTGCAAAGTAAAGTCCCTCTCGAACTAACTCTCTCGCGAGCAGTGGATAGTACTTCAAAGAAGACCTTGATTGTTCAAAATAATTATAGGCCCGATCCATCGAAGCGAATACAGGAGAGATAATAATTAAAGCAGCAATTAATAAATACTTCATAAATTTTTCCTAAAACCGGTAACCCATTGAGAACTGCGCGTCCCATGTACCATTGTATTCATTTGTACTATTTTCTTGATCAAGGCCACTGGCAAAATAATGTATACTGGTTATATCTAGCCGGAGATGCCATTTAGTCCAAATATAAAATTGCCAGGCCAGATCTAATGTAAGTCCGACATGATTTTCTGCGGTTAATTGAGGGTTTAAAATATTTATATCAAAATTTTCTTGGTTATTTTCTTCTTGAATAGAAACAATCCCTAGACCAATCATCCAATCGCTATAAACAACTCCGTTAAAAAGATTTACTTTGGAATAAAATGGCGACCATAAAACTTGCAGTCCACCATAGCTCTTAGTCATTCTGGTAAAAGGGATACTTCCTCCTATACCCTGGGAAGGAAGACCTCTAACTGCCGTGGCATTAGCATTTTCACTACTTCCAACATAAGAGTACAACGCCTCAACTCCCCATTCTTCCCAAAAGAAATACCCACCTCTAAGAGATAAGTTCGGCCCATTCCAAAAAGGTTCGGAAAAAGTATAACCGGCCCCGACATTTGCATATAAATGTCCCTCTTTTCTAAATTTTCTATTTTGTAGAACATAAACTTCCTTATCCGGGTCCAGCCAATCAAAGCTATAAGTGGAGCCTTCAGAAGAAAAAAGTTTTGGAGAAAATGAAATAAAAAGGGCCAGAAGAATTACTGAAAATCTGATCATATTAGCTTCCTGCTTTTAGTGCACACCCATTCCATGGGTATCTATTAAATCTCTGGGTTTATTTTATCATACGAGGGCCGGCCGGGGGTAGAGGGATAACACATATTCCTGAATCTACAGGTAGGACAATGATCCACATTTACTTGAGAAAGATTGTTTAGTTTTTCCCAGGTAGAAAAAAGTGAAGTTTTTAACTGTTCATAGTCTAGTGTTTTTGTCAGAATCTTCTGCTCATCGAGATAATAAAGTTCTAAATCTATCTCCCGAGTTTTATCAAATAGGTTTAAATAATAAGCGGCATAAGCATAACAGGAAAGCTGGAACCAGTAGGAATCACTGGACTTACCTGTTTTAAAATCAATAATTTTAAAATTAATATCTGATGATTTTGGAATCACCATGAGGTCAGGAATACCCGAGCACATAAATCCGAAAAGGGGGAATTTAATTTGTTTTTCTGAGATCAACTCGGCCTTATTTTTTAAGGGGGCCAAGGAATCTTTGGCAAAATCAACTGCCGCTTGATCCTCTGAATTAATATTTTTTATTTCACCTAGTTCTAACATAGTGGAAATTATTGCATGAATTCTAGTTCCTCTCTTAGAACTTGATTTAATATCGACTTCCTCTTCATCTTCATAAAAACGGTCTAAATCACCATCCTCTAAGCGACATATATTTTGTAAGTAAAATTTTCGGGGACAATCTAGCAGAGTGGCCAAACGAGTTACTGATAATTCAGAAATTGTTCCAAGTTTATGATCTATTGTATGTCCCACCTTAGATGCCATTCCCTGGGCCCCTTGATGGAAAAATGGAGTTTTAGTTTGCAGCATTTCACCATGTTTATAAACATCTGTAATATCCATACAAAGAGTATTAGTTGTAAAAATCTCGCTTTCTATTTGTCTCAAGGCCTGTATCCAAGACTCAGCACCTGAGAAAGCGGGTTCATCACCAATGACTATATCCATCCAAGACAAAGAATTTTTGGCCCTGGTGCACGCGACATAGAGAAGTCTTTTAGACTCTGAAGATTCTTTTAAGGATTCAATTTCTTTTTCCAGTAAATAACCAGGTGAATAGTAAAACTTCCCTTGTTTGGATTCCTCTTTCCACATTAAGGCGGTAGGTCCTTTCCCCATAATAGGCCTAGCACCTCCACCTTTTCTCAAGGTGTGAATTCCTCCCAAGATTACGTGATCAAACTCCAATCCTTTTGATGAGTGAACCGTCATTATTTTTAAGTTGGCCCCTCCTCTTCCTAGTTGGAATTCAAAAGAATAGGTAGCACTTCTATCAATGCCCATTTGTATCCAGATCAGTTCTAAATCTTCAGCATTGATATTAATTAAAGAAGATAAATGCCCCATATTATGAGTATGGTTGGAATTACTAATTCCCAGAGAAAAGAAAAATTTGCGAAATGCCTCTAGCGTGCCAATGATTTGCAAGTCAGAGTTAAAAACTTTTAAAAACTCGACCAGATTTCCGGGAATGGGGAAGTTCAGGTGTTTGAGATACCCTTCTACCAAAACTTCATAATAGGCAAGGGTCACTTTCTCATCATTGTTGAGGTGACACTCAAGCAATACCTTAAATATACCTAGAACCGGATCTTCATTATAAGGGATTTTAACTTGTGCTAAAAAGACCTTTTTGTCTTCTAGCAGAAAACTAATTAAATATCTTGAAGGGGCCAGCATACGGTAGAGGATACAAATTTCCTCACCTGGATGATCTTTTTGAATCTCCTCAACTCTTTTTAAAATTGATACTGCCTCTATAATCTCAAATTCTGACTTACCTGGTTTGCCCATTTTGTTGGTGTCATCGACTTTCACTAAAGTTCTTATGACTCCTCCTAAATCTTGAGGGTCAGGACAAACTTGAGGTTCAATTTCAAAAGGAGGACTTACTCGGTTTTCAAGTTTTGCATCTAGAGAAAAGATTAATTTAAAAAAATCATTACAAAAATTAATAATTTTTTCTTGCGAGCGATAATTATTGGATAGAGTCAGAGTTTTAGGCATCAATTTTTCACATTTTTTAAATACCGCTATCTCTCCTCCACGAAACCCGTAAATGGCCTGTTTAAGATCTCCTACACAAAATAAATTATTAAAATCATTATTTATAAGGTGATTTATAATTTCAAACTGACCGGGACTAGTATCTTGAAATTCATCTACAATGAAATAAGTGTAGTTATTCCTAATTTTTTTAGCGATTTCAGGAATTTCAAGACCTTTCAAGGTGTAGTATTCAAGGTCTGAGTAATTAAGCCCATGAAAAAAAGGTATCTTTAGTTCTATATGGTCAAAGAGCTCTTTTAGTAAAAGATACCATTTATCAAAGAAGCTTTTATCTCCTTCATAATAGGCCAAAATAGTCTCTTGTAACTTAAAGAACTCCTTAAACTTTTTAAGCCTTATATAATAATCTTTTAGTGGCCCCACATCCTCTTTCGTTTTAATGGGTGCGGCCCTCTTTTTTAACTCGACGGCAATTTTTTTCAGTGACTCTAAATCTTTAAGTGGAGAACTCTTTTCAAGCTCATAAAAAGATTTAAGATTATCGTACCACTTCTTACCGGCAAATTGTTTATAGGAATCAAAATCAATAGCGCCTGAATCAGCTATATTTAAAAGGCCCATCATGGTTTTTAAAAAATCATGGAGCGGGATACTCGGGGGGCCATCGTTTGGCGAAGCTGCCCATAGCTTACGAAGTTCTGGAGATTGAAAAATATAAAAGAAAGAACTAATTATTTCTCTCTTATGGCCATAAATTAGATCATCAAATTCCTCGCTTAATTGTTTACTTGCAAGGCCGTCATCAATTAATTCTTCAATCTTTGATTTGTATTCAATATCTGAAATTATTTCAATATCAGGACTTAGGGAGGTAATATACCCTTGAGTAAGAAGCTTGTGACAAAATCCATGAATAGTACTTATATTTAGATGCCCCAGTTGATCACGCGCCAACTCCCATAATTTATTTTCTCCCGCCAAGCTATTGACCTTAACTCTAATTCGCGTCTCTAACTCACCGGCCGCCTTTTTAGTAAATGTCATAAGGACAATTTTGGAAAGGAATGAGGCCAAAACTCTAGAAAATTCTTCTTTATTTTTATCTTTATTTTTACCTATAAAATCATTGATTAAGTGGACTACATGCTCCACTAAAACAAAGGTTTTGCCCGAACCTGCTCCCGCCTTAAGAATGACACCACCACTATGTTCAATCGCCTTTTTTTGCTCAGCATTTGGAGTCCTCATAAAACCCTCCTAGGACAGATGGCCGCCACTGAACAAAAGTCACAAGCATTTGCAGTACGAGGTTTCGCCTGCCAATGACTTTCGGCCAAAAGATTTTTAAAACTTTCATTTTCGAAACTAATATATTTTTCTAGCAACTCTTTAGCTGGCATTTTAAAATCCTTAAGTCCTTTTCCCTGACAAAATCCCTCATCTTTCAGCTTAGCTTTAAACTCCTCGGTTAAAAGAATAACTGAATCATCCGTTCTCGCGAGGTTTAAATATCCAAGCAAGACGCATTCCTTTTTTGAATCTAGATGATTTAGATAAAACCACAGCTGAACTTTAGAAAAGCTCCTTAGATCTTTTTCTGATCCTATCGAGGCCTTAGATCTTTTAAAATCTAAAACCCCCATGTAATCGCCTGCTTCAAAATATAAATCAACAGATCCTCGGATATCCCCTCCTAGCAGTTCTTTTTCAAACTCTAGTTTTGCATCGGGATAGACTTTAAGTATTTTAAAGATTTCTGAAATACCATGGTAAGAATAATCTCGAATTTCTACCTGTGCGGTTTTTTTCAAGGAGGGAGACATAACTTTATCAATTAAATGTTTGTCTAAGATATCTTCAACTAATTTTTTATGAATTTCTTTGTCCCAAGTATTATTCTCTTTAAAATATCTCTCTATTACTTTGTGTTCTAAAAGACCTAATGTTCTCGGGTCAAAGCTTTTTTGAGGTTCAATATAAGGTGCAATTTTCTGGCAATAAGAAAAATAATATTTACGAGGACAATCTAGGTAAGATTGCAATCTACTGGCCGAAACATAGGGTAGTTCAAAAAATTCTTGCTTGATTGAAGGTAGCAGATAATCCACCTTCGGCGTGGATTTCTCTTCAACTTTAGAAACTATTTCTTTACTTTTAAATTCAGAAAATATCTCCTCCCAGGCCAGATCGGACTCCTCTAATCCTTCTTCAAGAAAAAAGAGCGAATTTTCATCCTCTAAAATTTCTAAAACATGCTCTTTTATCTGAAGATATTCCATAAAATTACTTTGAATAGGACCTAGAGCTCGTAAAAACTCCTCCACTTTTTCTGGATAACGGGAACCGCTGGTTTTTAACGATGGGTAATTACTATTTACGCAAATTACTTTAAAATTATCAGGGTTATAAAATCCTAACCGATCAATCCCTCTGACCTGTCCCGACTCTTCTTTTAATAGTGGAGAGCTAAAAGTTCGAGGACAGAGAAGATCCACTAAATACTCCACCACTCTTAGATCAAAAAGGGTTAGCAAATCTATAGAGTAATCATCGAGCACGCCTCTAAGTAAAAGAAAAATCTTCAGTTCTCTGAAATCTTTTTTATGAAATTCTTTTTCACTTTCTGCTGCTACTAAGGATTCGACCTGTTCTAATAGCACTTCTTTGGTCTGAGGCCATTTATGACTGTTTTTTATCTGAGAAACAATCTTTTTCAGCTTTATCTTAAAAATATCATTTTGTACTTTAAAGTTAATCCCTGCTTGTGGGATCTCATTTATGTCCTCAAGATTAACACTTTTGGACATGAGATAGTAATCAACCGTCTTATCCGGCAACTTATTTTTCAAATATTCAGACATCTTATTTTTAGGAAAAAAAGAATAAGTTCCTTTTATATCTCTTTTTTCTTCTGCTATTTCTTTTAATGTAAGTTCAGTATCGGTCCAGTTAATCCAATCCGTTGAGTGGGCCTTGGTAAAAGCATTTTTAGGGAAGGGGATATAAACATCATGACAATTCCCTAAGGATTGAATCATTTCAATTTGTAGCGCTGACAGATGGCCGAATCCGGAGAAAACAAAGTTTTGTTTCTGATCTGTTTCCACACCTTGAATATATTTTTCTGTAATTAGATTATAGGATTTATGCTCATCTATTAACTCATCGTCTTCCAGCGTCTTCCAAAAAACTTCAAGGCCCTTTGCCAATTCAGCGTCAAACTCAGAAAGTACCTCCTCCACAAGATTAAAATCTAGAGTAAAACTTCGAAGATCAGTTAAGAGATTAAATGTATGAAGAAATTTTTCAAAACTTGGTTTTTCAATATTGTTTTTCCATCTAGGTATTAGACAGGGAATAAGTTGCGCCTTCCCTTTATAATTTTTAGCAAAGGCCTCAAGATCGTGAAGCTCTCCCTTGATGAAATTAGAAATAGTTATGACATCTCTTTTACCCAAAAGGCCCAAATCATTAAAACGATTACGAAAATCATCGGCCAGTTGAGGATTAGGAAAAATATAAGTAAGGGATAAGTCTGCATTTTCAAGAAAATCCAGTTGGTATAAGTCCTTCGCCCGGTCATATAAAATGACTTTTAACACTACTGCCCCTTTGTTGCCATATGACAAAATATTTTATAAATTATGGCCTAAAACTTGAGGATCGAAAATGCTCCATGAATCTAATCTCTCCAGCTTTTTAGATGAGAAAAATAAATTCATCCTGCACTTCTTTGAAGGGCAAAAACTTATTCATGACCTGGCCATAATCAATAATTTAAAAGGAAAGGGTTTCTCCTTTTTTCGAGACGCAGTATTGATGTTTCAACCCATGATTGCCTTTTTAAAGGCAGAAGAGGGCTTTGGATTTTATATAGACTCCAAAGATCCCTATTTTAGGCTAAAAATTGAAACTAATTCATTGGGCAATATAAGAACTCTCCTCATTCCAGAAAATTTTGATGAATTTCCTGACATAATCACCGGCATTTCCAGGCTGACTAAAATTTCAGGGACAAAGGGTGTAAATCAATACACCACCCTTATTGAGCTCAACTCTATATCTTTAAATGAGATCGCAAATAAAATCCTCAAAGATTCCTACCAGGTGGAAGCAAAAATCATAGTAAGTCAGACCAGTGACCAAAGTCTTTTAATTTTAAAACTGCCTCATCGTAAAGACAGCATGAATTTAGCTGATTACGGGAAAGAGAAAAAATCTTCAATAGATGATCTTTTTAAAAAGGCCTTCACTACCAAAGATGAAATTAAAACTGCTATGGAGAAACTGGGTCTAGTCTTCCTAGGTGATAAAGAAGTCAAATTTAGATGCGCTTGTTCCAGAGAGCGTATGCTCGATGGAATTCGTGCACTTATCAACTCGGGAACCACCCAAGAGTCTCTTTTTGAAGCGGGAAAAGATACTTTTGAGGCCAATTGTGATTATTGTAAAACTGCGTATCTGATTACTAAAGATGATTTAAGTTAAATTCCCAGCATGCGTTTTTTCTGTTGTATTAACACCCTTTTAAGAATTTCTGATTCTTCATAGATACCACAAAAGTTTTCTGCCTTTGCTCCAGAGGCCAAAGCATACGACATGAGGGAATTTCTTCTAAACAAAACCTTCCTTCCTTTTTGCTCAAAAGATTTCCAATCTCTTCCAGCATTTGGAAGTTCAATATTTCTAACTGCTGAGCTCGTTACTAAGATTAGAAGATCTCTTTTGACATCAAACCTGGTATGAAAATACGAGTATAATTCTTCAAATTTTGACAATATACTTCTCGCCTTTTTTATATCCTTACGTTTTAAGGCCCTAGCATAAGAGTGATCTCTGATTATAAAAAGGGTAAAGGACTCTTTTGCCGCAAAACTAGAAAAGACACCTTTAACCGAGTCGACAAGATCTCCACGACATCTTTTACGATTACAAGATTGGTCATAATAGACATTTCCTTTTTCAAAAGGATCATTTCCTAAAACATTAAAGGTAAATTTTGACCTTTTTTTATTTGGAGACATTTTCCAAAGGGTGAGATGCTCTTTAAACGCTTCTCCCTCTGAACATTTCCAGGCCCGTTCTAAACTTGTTCTTCCACTGGTCCCAATCTCAAAGACGCCTGACTTAAAGTGACTAAGATAATTCCACAAAGGTTTATGTTTAAAATCCTCACAAGAATTTTTAATATTACTTTTCCCCGTCATCTGAGAGAGAAACCCTTCATGGCCATTGGGCCTTAGTTTAAAAAGGTTGTAGTTCCACATTCCCCCAAAACAGGAAGAGCTTTCAAAAGCGGTTCTATAACCTGCCGAATATTTAGCAAATCTCAGCATAGCAAGCTGTTCAGGAGCGAGTCCCTCAATTTGAAACCAAATTAAAATTTTTGGATCTTGATTAAAGGTATGCTTTTTTAAATTTATGGTATTAATCTGGGAACAGCCCATGATTAAAGTTAAAAGTGACAACCACTTAATCATTTTCTCTCTCCAAAGAGGGAAGTTTAAAAATCAAAATGCCTATACCAAGCAAGATTAGAATACTTTTTAAAATTTCATCCATTTTAAAATGCTGAGCAAAAAGTCCTAGCAACAAGAAAATGCCCATCATCTTAAAATATTTATTCTGAATATTTTTCTTAGCATAAAAGGCCAAAGTACCCAACAAAACGAGCAAAAAGCATATTCGAGAACTTTGAATTGAATAAAGATTAAATAAAGTGAGTAGAGCTAAAGCGCCAAGTATTGGAAGCTTGGCCAACACTTTGTGCTTTTTAGGATCACCTGACACGTTGTTACACTTGATCCCTAAACTTAAAAAGCTGCCACAAATGAGTCCGAGAAATACGGCCTCTAAAGGAAAAAAGTATGGCCCCGAGATGATCAGCTGCGACATTTCCCATAGACCGAGAATTCCGATGCTCACAACAAATAGGAAAAATAGAGGATTTTCTTTTATCGAAAGAGAAAATAATCTAATTACTGATAGGAGAATTAAAAATGGGGCCACATAAAAGTGAATAAAAGAAATTGAATTTGTCATTAGGCCTCCGTTTCTAACTCAGCACGCAATCATGGTCAATCAAATCCTAGCAAAATGTATGAAATTATACTAAAAATTAGCTTTAAAATGTTTTTGTGAGGACAGTAATGGATCAAGCGACAAGAGAGCTCATGTGGAATATTCCCTTTTCCTTTAAGATTGCGATGTATGCGCTATTTTTAGTTGCTCTAGGAATCATGATAAAGGGCCTATTTGATAAGTATCAATTCGTTACTGGTGGAAAAGGCGTAAAAGGATTACTGCCTGAAAAACTTCAGTGGGGTTCATTTTTTAAAACAATCTTGCTCACGGGAAAAGTTCCTAGGGTTAAAACAGTTGGGGCCTTTCACAGTCTTATCTTTTATGGCTTTGTAATTTTGTGGATTGCTACTGATCTTGTTGCCATTCACTACGACACCCCTTTTAAAGTATTTCAGGGAACTACCTATATTGTTGTCTCCTTTCTAGCAGACATGGGTGGACTCACCATTTTACTTGGACTCGCCTTTGCCTTTTGGCGCAGATATGTACAAAAACCGAGTTACTTATCTGCCACTAAACCCAAACAAGAACTTTTTATGTATCTCATGTTGGTTCTTTTAGTAGTAATAGGTTTTGTCCTAGAAGGGGTTAGGATTCAAGGAACTGGCATGCCCATTGGTGAAAAAACCTGGGCACCTATTGGTTGGAGCTTAGCGGTTATTTTTAAAGGTTGGGGTCTCTCTGATGAAACCTGGGCCCTCACTTATAGGTCACTGTGGTTTTTCCATATGGTAAACACCATGGTTTTTGTGGCCTCAATTGGTTACACCAAGTTTTTCCATATTTTTTCTCTTCCCATTAATGCTCTTTTAACTCCTCTAAGAAGAGGAGCTGTTTTAAACCCAATGGATTTTGAAGATGAGACTGCAGAGACTTTTGGCCTGGCCAAGCTAAGTGATATGACCATGAAAAATAAAATGGATCTGCTCGCTTGTGTTGAATGTGGACGTTGTACTCAAGTATGCCCGGCCAATCAGGCAGGTAAAAATCTCGATCCTAAAACCTTTATTACAAAAGCACGGGATCTTGCCTTCGCTGGAGGTGATGATCTTTGGGAGAATCCTATTTATCAGGCCAATGAAATCGATGCTTGTACCACTTGTGGTGCTTGTATGGAGGAGTGTCCGGCGGGTGTTGAACATGTAAATATTATTATGGAGGCCAAAAGATACAAGGCCCTCACCTTAGGTGAAATTCCACCAGCTGCCGCTGATGCCATTAATAAAATCAGAAATAATGGAAATCCTTGGGGTATCAGTCAGGAAGATAGATTTAAATGGGCAGATGGATTAGATATTCCAGTTATTAAGGCCGGCAAAAAAGTAGATTATCTCTATTATGTTGGTTGTGCAGGTTCCTATGATGCGTCAAACCAAATGGTTGTTAAAGACACTGTCAAACTTTTAACTAAGGCCGGAGTAAGCTTTGCAGTTATGGGAAAAACTGAAAAATGTAATGGCGATCCGGTAAGAAGATTTGGTGATGAATACTCCTTCTATGAATTTGCTATTGAAAATATCGCCCATATGAACCAATACGATTTTGATAAAGTAGTTACTCACTGTCCTCACTGTCTGCATACCATAGGAAAAGAATACGCTAAATTTGAAGATGGTGAGTTTGAAACTGTACACCATACTGAGCTTCTAGCTGATCTTTTAAAATCGGGAAAACTAAAACCTGAAAAGAAAGTAGATCAAAAAATGACTTTCCATGATCCCTGCTACCTGGGAAGACATCATGGGGAGTATAATGCTCCAAGAGAAATTCTAAATGCTATTGATGGTGTTGAACTTAAAGAAATGGAACGAACCAAAGATACTGCTCTTTGCTGTGGTATGGGTGGTGGAAACATGTGGTATGAGCTGCCTGAGGGGGAACACCTCGCAAAAAACCGACTCGAAGACATTGGGGCGGTAAATCCTGAAAAACTGGCCACCGCATGTTCGTATTGTATGATAAACTTTAATTCAACTAAGGCCCAAGTGGGGGAAACAGAAAACATTGAGATTGAAGACGTGGCCCAAGTTTTGGCCAAATCGATTCTTTAGAGTTTTATTACTGCTATCTCTAGTTGTGGGACCGATAAATCTTTTTGGTGAAGATAATGAGGTCCCCGGACTTTTTAGCTCACTTCAAAACCTCATAAAATTTCATAAAAAAGGTTTTAATCAGCAATATAGAAAATTAAAAGCCGCTGCTCTTCCCTTTGCTTTAAATAAGGCCAAAGACATACGCCTTGATCCTTATTTTGTCCGTTCCCTAATTTTTTATTCAGATAATAATTATCTCTCTTTGCTTAAAAGCAATAATCTCTGTGATCTCTATGCCTTAATTGAAAACAACCTCTTAAGAACAAGTAAAGGAATTATAAAGAATCTAGCAGTAGTGGTAAAATCACCTGATAACCAGCTCTATTCTACTCTGCTAAAAAAAAATGTCTTTTTAAATTATGTCTATGGAAAAAAATGCATCAATAAAAAAGAATTATCTATCTTATTTAACCAGAAAAATTTCAACACGACCTTCAAAGATATCAATTTAAGAGTCCCAAAATCCTATAAAGGTTGTATCAATATTTTTAATTCTCGAGTAAAAAATCCCAATACTGCTTATTTATGTAAAATACCCATGGCCATAAAGGTCGGCAAGGCCGCTGAAAAATCGCTTACCAAGTTAAATGAACAAAGTGATCCCATACAGATGATGTATTCTAGGCGAGTATTAACTAAGAATTATTATCTTAAAAACATAACCTTATTTAAAAGAAACTACCTGGAAAATCTTTGTCATAACTTAACTAATGCTGAAAAGTTTTGTTCCTTTTTTCAGGCCGACGATGCCTGGTCTAAAGTTATTTCGGGAGAAAATCCTAATTATAAAATGTCTTATAAATGCCGAAACTATCTCAATATAAAAGGCCCTCTCCCAACCAAAGTCCTAAAGAAATGTGCCCAGGTCTTCAAAGAAACACCTGATACGTGTATCACTAGAGGAAATGCTGGACACCCTTCTATTTTCCCTCTTCAATCTTGTGATGATTTATCAAAGTCCTTAAATAAATCAAAAATGATTACCAAATACCATGACTGCCCGGGAATAATTGAAAACCAATCCATTACTAATATCTATAGAATTATAAAACACTACGATCCCTCTAAAAAAGAAGAAATATTCAATGGGGATTGTGCCTCTAAGATCAATTTAGAATTTGCCAACCTCTTTTTAAAAACTAAAAATAAAAATGATTGGCCACTTAAAATTTGCTACCAAGATCTAGCAAAAGAAGAGGAAATCTGCACCCCCTATATCCCCGGGAATGGGGGTAAAGCTGAACTATCTGAAGGAAGGGTGATGGCAAAGATTCTAGAGCGAAATAAAGGCGCCCCTCCGGGTGATACTTGTAAAGTTGTAGATACTAAATCTTACAATCCCGTTAAACTTGAATATCGTTTGGGATGCTTTATCGTCTATAATCAAGGCGATTGCTCATCTCTTCACTGCCCTAAAAAGATTATTTATAAAAGAAAAGAAGTTAAGGGTATTCGCTATGATGGTCGCCCTAACTTTGATTATTTCCCAAACTCCTCAACAAATACCTCTGGAGCACTTGTAAATATCTTAAAATATGACAAAAAATATCGTTTCCGTGAACTTCGAAGCTTATCTGAAATTGTTCAGTTCTTTTCTACCAAGAAAAAAGTATTGGCCCATGGAGTTGGTTGTGCGGGAGATATCCTTCCTAATTATTTCACAAAAAGAAGTTTCAATGAATGCCGACCTCTACCTTTTATTATCGATGGATATATAAAAGATAAAAGAAAAAAAATATTTTTAATTACTCGAACCGCCATAGATGATGTTCACACTCCAAGACTTATTAACTGGAATTATATTTATTCTGGAGTGAAGAACTACGGGGAGGTTCACCCAATGAAGAGCTGGTTGCTTTATGGTATCAATAAATAAATTATTGCTGTTGCTTTTTTTTCCCGCATCTTTATGGGCAGACTCCCTACTGCCACTGCTTTTTACCAAGCAACCCATTAGAAACGTAAGATTCCTATCCCATGATGGAGTTCTCACTTATTTTCAAAATAGTTCAGGAGAACTTCTTCTTTCGACAAATTATCAGGCCAGTGAAGTTTTAAAAGGAATACCGGGGTCAAATTTTTTAATGATTTCATCAAAAGCACGGAAATATATCCTCTTAACCATCGATGAGCACTACCATAACTTCTATGGCATTCGTGAGCCCTTAAATATTTATAAGCTTCGTTTTGGAAAATCAATTCCTGAAAAAATTGGCCTCGGACAGTCTCCAAGACTTCATCTAAATGACACTTGGGCAACATTTTATAACTTTCAGAAAAAACAGGTTTCATTTCAAAATTTAATTATCAAGGCACTAAAATTCACAATTACTATCAACAATGAAATCAATCCTTTCTTTAATCCTCATGTTGCTATGATCAACAAAGAAATAATTTTATTTACTGATTTAAATGAGAAGGGATTTCCCGGTATTTTACTTTTTAACAGGGGTGAAAATAAATCTAAGGCCATTTACAAAGGAAGCTCCGTAAATGAAAAAGTAGAATTTTGCTTGCAAAATGAACATCTGATTGTCGGCATCTTTGGGCTTGAAAATTCTAAAAAAGGAAGTGAGATTTTCCGTTACCCCATTAAAGGCCTTACATTTGATAAAAGAAATGTGCTCTATAAATCCAATAAAAATGATCTTGGCAATATGGTTTGTAACTTTGCAAAAGACTCCATCTATTTTGTCAAAAATCTTTCCGAGAATCTTAAATCAAAATATGAAGCAGTAAAATTTAATCTCTCTTCCAAAAAAATTAAAATTATTAGTGATGTCGGATATGCCAATCAAATTGTTCCCATGGATGACAAGCTGCTCCTACCCTTTCGTGGTAAAGTATATGTTTTAGAGGGGAGAAGTAACTATACATCTGATGGCCTAGGAGAAAAGGAGAAACCTAAAAAATGAAATACCTACTAATACTAATATTACCAGGCCTCCTCTGCGCCGCACCTATAACCTACTATCCCAAAAAAGATCTTCCTGCAGAGTTCTCCTACCTCATTGAATCCATTCAACTCTATCCTTTAGAAAACAAAGAGAGAGAAATTTTAGGAGAAAATATAAAAGAACTTGATCAGATGCTAAGTGAGCTAACTAAAGAAGAAGTTTACTTTCTACTCAAATCAGAAATTTATAAGGGACTACTAGAAAGGCCGAAACTTAAAAAACAAAATATCTACTACAATCCAGAAATTTTGAAATCTCTAAATAGCATCATAGAAGTCAGACTTGATGACTATCACAAATTTGCACAGTGGCTATTATTTGCAGTATATACGGATCTTCGTCAAATTTTTGATTCCCCCTTTTACAACACCTTCATCGTAAAAAAGAAAACTGGACTTCCTCTTAAGAGTAAGAACCTGCTCATGATGCAGAAGCGATTTGATTTTATTCTCCCCTGGTATGAAGAAATTATAAATTCCACTCCGGAAGAATTACACGAAAGTATTAAAGAAAATATGTTTGATTTACTTAATATCATTGAAATAAAAGTGAATGATCTGATTAAATTCTCTCGTTTTGAAAAATTCAAACTCGATCCCAACAAAAAAACTCTTAGTTTTTTTACCACCAAAACTCTCCTTGAAGGTCAAAAGGATATAAAAGAAGAGAAAATGCTTGATATAACCATTGAAGAAAGTCCAAAAGTAATGGCAAAACAAGAGTGGATACCAAAAAATGCTCCCATGGATCCCAACCCCGACTACACTCCACCAAAAGTTTTACCCGCCCCGGTTAACGACTGGTGATACCCCGCGTGGAATGCAAATAGAAAAAACATATTTACGAAACACTCCAAGCGTTTAATAATAAATTGAATTAATCACTAATCAACTTTATTTAAAAGGAGTTTTAAATGAACAGAAAAAATTTGCTGGAAGCTGTAATGAAAAACAAAGAATTTGAAAACTGGTCTAAGAAAGATTGTGAATACTTTCTTAACTGCACTCTTGATACCATCAAAAAAACCGTTAAAAAGGGTGAAGATGTATCTCTCATCGGCTTTGGAACTTGGACTAAAGTAAAAAGAAAGGCCAGAATGGGCGTTAATCCTTCAACTGGTGAAAAAATCAAAATCAAAGCAAAAACTCTGCCAAAATTCAGACCTGGAAAGGCCTGGAAAGAAATGATGTAATATACCAGGGGGATCTTCCAACGATCCCCTTTTTTTCCCCTCTAAAGCGTTGCAAAAACCACCAAATTTGTTATAAATCCTTAATATAAAGGATTAGTTTATGGCACTCAGTAAAAGGCCCTACAAGGGTACCCGAGATTTCTTCCCAGAACTTAAAAGAGGACAAGATTTTCTCTTTCAAAAAATGAGTCAAACCGCCCATTTATTTGGCTACGAACCCTATGATGGGCCTCTTTTAGAAGAAGTAGACCTCTATCGCGCCAAAAGTGGAGAAGAGCTCATTAACGACCAGATCTACTCCTTTATCGACCGTGGTGAAAGACACGTGGCAATCCGTCCTGAGATGACCCCCACCGTGGCGCGAATGGTTGCCCAAATTCACCGAGAAGTGACCAGACCGATTCGTTGGTTTACCATCGCCAACCTCATGAGATATGAGCGTCCTCAAAAAGGCCGACTCCGAGAACACTGGCAATTTAACTGTGATATCTTCGGCGCTCCTGAAGGTCAGGGTGAAGTCGAGATCCTTCAAGTGGCCATCGCTCTACTTAATAATTTTGGTGCCAATGAGAAGCATTTTGAGATCAGACTCAATGATCGAAAGATTGTGGATTATACCTTCAATCAACTTTTAAAAATTGATGATGAAAAGGCACTTAAACTCTACAAGATTGTTGACCGTGCTACGAAGGTATCTAAAGAGGCCTTAGACAAAATGATTGATGAACTAGGACTAAGTGATGAGCAGAGAAAGATCTTTTCAGATTATCTAAGCTTAAATTCCTTTGGTGACCTAATGCAATTTTTAGCTGGAAGTGAAGTTGCTACTTACCTACCAAAGTTTGTAGATCAGATGGAAGAGCTAGGTTATCTCCCATATCTTAAATATGATCCCACCATTGTCAGAGGTCTTGATTACTACACTGGCATGGTGTTTGAAATCTTTGACAAGCACCCAGAGAATAGACGGGCCCTTTGCGGAGGCGGGGCCTTTGCTGATCTCCTTAAGATTTTTGATGAAACTCCTCTTGCTGGTGTCGGCCTCGGGCTTGGAGACGTAACCTTGATGGATTTTTTAAAGGTTCACAACCTTCTCCCTTCTTTTGAAAGACCTAGCAACGATCTATTTGTCAGCTTTCAAACAGAAGAGGCAAAAATACCGGCCTTAAAGTTAGCAAAAGAGCTCAGATCTAATAATTTAAATGTCATCACCACCTTAGAACCGCTTAAATTCAAGAAGATATTTCCCGCCGCGGAAAAAAAAGGTGCTCGTTTTGTAGCAATCTTTGGCGATAAAGAGTTAGAAAATAATAGTGTCCAGTTTAAAAACATGCAAACTAAAGAGCAAACTGAACTCTCTCTCAGTGATATTGATAAAATTGTGGAGTATCTCAAATGAGTGAACTTGAAAAAACCTACTCCTCAAAAGATGCTGAATCAAAGTGGTATAAAATCTGGGAAGAGGGAAAATACTTTAGGCCTCGTAAAGGAAAAGTAGATGAGAGCTTTTGTATTGTCATGCCTCCTCCTAATGTCACAGGCCAGCTCCACATGGGGCACGCTCTAGATATCACCACCCAAGATGCCCTCATTCGCTATAAAAGAATGAAAGGTTATGAGACCCTATTTATTCCGGGAATGGACCATGCCGGAATATCCACACAGGCGGTGGTAGAAAAGCAAGTATGGAAAGAAGAGAAAAAAAGCAGGCATGATTTCACCCGCCAGGAATTTTTAGATAAAATCTGGAAATGGAAAGAAGAGTATGGTGGAATTATCAAGCATCAACAACGCTCCATGGGTGCCTCCCCAGATTGGGATTATTTCATGTTCACCATGGATCCGGAATCACACGTTGCGGTAAATAAATGTTTTGTCCATCTCTACAACGAAGGACTAATTTATAGAGATAATCGTCTGGTTAACTGGGATCCTGTTCTCCAATCGGCCATCTCAGACGCAGAAGTTGAATTTGAAAATGTGCAAGGAAACTTTTATCACATCCACTATAAAGTCAAAGGCTCTGATGAGCTTCTTGAAGTGGCCACTACCCGTCCGGAAACCATGCTTGGAGACACCGCCATAGCAGTTAATCCAGAAGATTCCCGCTGGAAACACCTGATCGGAAAAACCGCCATTGTCCCTATTTGTAACAGAGAAGTCCCCATCATCGCTGATGATTATGTAGCTCTTGAAAAAGGAACTGGTTGCTTAAAAGTAACTCCAGGACATGATTTTAACGATTTTGAAATCGGCAAAAGACACAATCTTCCCGTAATAAATATATTAAATCTCGACGGTACGCTAAACGGTGAAGGACTTGAGTGGGAAGGTCAAAAGTGTCATAAGGCGAGAAAAGATATCTGCAAAAGACTAGAGGAACTAGGACACCTGGTTGCTGTAAAAAAACACATCCACAGTGTAGGACACGGTGACAGGTCCAAACACATTATTGAGCCCATGCTTTCCAAGCAGTGGTTTTTAACTACTAATGATATGGCCGCCAAGGCGGTCGAAAATGTTGAAAACGATACTACTAAATTTTATCCAAAAAGTTGGGAGAACACTTATTTTTCCTACCTGCGAAGTCCACGTGACTGGTGCCTCTCCCGTCAACTCTGGTGGGGCCATCAAATTCCTGTTTTTTATTGTAAAAATGACCACACTTTTGCGAGTGAAACGATTCCAGAAGAGTGCCCCGAATGTAGCACCAAAGAATTCACTCAAGATCCAGACGTACTAGATACTTGGTTCTCCTCAGGACTTTGGCCTTTAACCACTCTTGGCTGGCCAAATAAAGAACGAATGGAACAAAAAGGATTTGATACCTTCTATCCCACATCAGTTTTAGTTACCGGTTATGACATTATCTTTTTTTGGGTCGCCCGAATGATGATGATGGGGCTTAAAGAAGAAAATAAGGTTCCCTTTGATAAAGTTTATATCCACGCTATCGTTCGCGATAAGCAAGGAAGAAAAATGTCAAAATCTCTCGGCAACGGAATTGATCCACTCGAGATGATTAAAGAATACGGTACCGATGCCCTAAGGTTTACACTTGCTGCAGGCTCTGGTTACAACCGAAATCTTAACCTCGATCCCGAAAAGATCGCAGGTTATCGAAACTTTATCAATAAAATCTGGAATGCCTTTCGCTTTATCCATCCCTTTCTAGAAGAAGGGGAGGCAAGTCTTCCAAAAAATTTAGATCACCATGAAAAATGGATTCTCTCGCAACTAAATCTTACTGCCGCTTCCATGAATGAATCCATGGAAGACTTCCGCTTTGATGATGCCTGCTCAGATATCTATGCCTTCGTCTATGACAAGTTCTGCTCGTGGTTTATCGAACTCTCTAAAAATATTCTCTATGGCGAAGATGAGACTAAAAAAGCTAACCGAATCAGTGTTTTAAAATACTGCTTTAAAAAGCTTGTCGCTCTTTTACATCCCTTCGCCCCCTATATTACTGAAGAGCTCTGGGCGAACCTTAAAAACGAAGATGAAGACCTACTTATCATCAGTGATTTCCCAGGGGCACAAGATGACCTGAATTTCCCAGAAGATCTGGAAAAAATGGATAAATTCATCGAAGTCGTCACCAAAATTAGAAACCTCAGATCAAGCGTTAATATATCTCCTAAAGAGATGGTTGATATTCATCTCTTTTTAAGTGATAAAAACTTAGAAAACTACTACAAAGACTCTATCGTCAGTTTTACCGAACTTGGCAAAGTTAAAGAACTCCACATAGGTGGAGACAAACCAAAAAAATCAATTTTTGCAGCGACTACTCATACTGAAGTTTTTCTTCCCCTTGAAGGCGTTATCGATATTGACGATCAAATAAAAAGAATCAAAAAAGAAATCGAAAAAACTGACAAGGACTACTCAAAAGTTAAAAGTAAATTGGATAATGAAAAATTTATGGGCTCCGCCCCTGCTGAAGTCGTCTCAGGTGTTAAAGAAAAAGCACAAGGTCTTGAAAAGAAGCTCGAGTCCCTAAAGAAAAACCTTACCATGTTTGAAAATTAGCTCAGGGCCTTTCTTTTTTCTACAAAAATCACCGTTAAAAATACCACTCCAAAAGGGAGTGCTAAAAGGTTTATAATGGGCACACCGATTAAAACCAACATTAGTGCTCCTGATAGAAAATAAGACAAAAAGTTATTTGCAAGATCTTTTATACAACCCCCCAGGCCTAACTCTTTTCTCGACCAACTATAATCGACAAATTGAATAGCTAAGAGAATTGCTGAAATGATAATGGTTCCTATCTGGCCCCCGGGAATTAACCCGATGAAAAGAGAAAAGATTGTCAGTGTTAAGATAAAGATTACTTTTTTTATTTCATTAAAAATAATAGAGGCATACCTTTTAAAGGTAGCAGAAAATGTTTTTTCAAAATCTTCACTTGTTTTACCGGTAAGAAGTTTTTCCGTTCGGGAGCTGATCATATCATTAAATGGACTGGCGATTAGGGAGACTAAGAGGACAAAGGTGAAGTTGATGACAAAAAATAAGGTGATGGTAGTTAAAGCGACGATGAGCCAGTAAAAGACCTCGATCCCTAAGGTATTTGAAAGATAACCTGTGAGCCATTCTTTAGATTTTGTTAACAGGTCACCATAGAGCCAATAACCAAGAAAGTAGTAAAGAATCGATCCTATTAAGACTGGAATCATACTTAAAATAAATATCCATTTGTCTTTAAAAAGAAAGAGCGCCTTTTTCATGGAGGTGATAGTGAGGATAAACTGATTGATCATTTTTCTACCTTTTTAAATTTAAAAGTGTGAAGTTCGTTAAAGTCTTTAAGTGTCGGTTTATCTGGAATATTTCTTACTAATTTTTTAAAACGATTCCAGGAAAGGTTGTGATTTAAAAATGGTGTCTCCACCTCATATTCCTCACATTTTATAAGTTTATGTTTGGCCTTTTTCCACATCCCCTCTGCGCCTAGTATATTTTCTCCTTCTTTATGATAGAGGGCCGTGGCCACTTGGATGATGGCCCAGTAAATATACCTGACGTTATCATGGGCCTCTTCCATCCAGGGGTCTTCAAGCTCTTCATGGCATTCCCAGAATTTTCCCTGATTATAGAGCTCTATGCCTCTTGAAATATCTGTTAAGTGTGCTTTTTTAAATTTGCTCATGACTAAGGTCATTATATTAGGTTAATGAGAAGATTACATTCAAAAATTAATTTGATATAAGGCGTGCAATGAATAAATTAGCAGAAACCCTAGTTCCATCGTATATCCAAAATCTCAGACCTTATTCCGCCGGTAAGCCTATTGAAGAGCTAGCACGGGAGAAGGGCCTTAAGAAAATCTCTAAACTAGCGAGTAATGAAAATCCTCTAGGTCCATCCCCTTTTGCGGTGCGTGAGATGACTAATGGTCTGTGGGAGCTCAATCGCTACCCTGATATGCATGCCTACAAACTAAAGAAGGCCTTGAGTGATCTCTATAAGCTTAAAATGGAAAATATTATTCTAGGAAGTGGCAGTGAAGGAATCATGGGAATGATTGCTAAGACATTTTTGCGACCTGATCAAGAGATATTAACCAGTGAAAATACTTTTATTGGTTTTTATATCCTAGCACGAGCAGTGGGTGCCAAGCTCAAGATGGTGCCACTTAAAAACTATAAGTTTGATGTTAAAAAAATGGCCGAGGCGATAGATGACAAAATTAAAATTATCTATCTGGCCAATCCCAACAACCCCACGGGAACTTTTATTACCAAAGAGGAATTTGATTATTTAATGGATCATGTTCCAGATCACGTCTTAGTGATTTTAGATGAGGCCTATTTTGAATTTGCCCAAGATGATCCTACTTATCCTGATTCTATGAATTATCGCTATGATAATGTCATCACTCTTAGAACTTTTTCAAAAGCATATGGTTTAGCAGGGGTTAGAATTGGTTATGGCTTTGCTCATGAAGATCTGATTGAACAACTGACAAAAGTAAAACTTCCTTTTGAGCCAAATTTAATCGCTCAACTTGGCGCCTGTGGTGCCTTGATGGATACTCCTCATCTGAAAAGAACTCTGGAAAACAATAAAAAACAATTTTCTAGAACTTTTGATTTTTTACAGAAAAAAGATTTTAATCCGGTTCCTTCTGTCACCAATTTCATCTGTTTTAAAACAGGCTCTAGTGAAGCATCTGATTGGATGAACAATCACCTACTAGACCTAGGTGTTATAATTCGCGCCTTAAAATCAAACGAAATGCCCGAATATGTTCGAGTTTCTATTGGAACCCCAAATGAAATGAATCATTTCTTTGAAGCAATGGAAAAAATATTGCCTGAATATAATAAAAAATTTGGCAGGCCTACGTGTTAGTTAGCGAATATCAAATAAAAACACCATATGAGCTAAAAACACGAATTGGCATCGTCTTTAAAGATGGAACGCTGCTAGATCCCAATCTTGTTTGGCGTGGAGATTATGAAAGGGAAGGTTTTCTAAGCTGTAAGGATAAGGCCGATAGAGTGATTCCTGAAGGCCTCGCAGAGCTTTTAACTTTTTCTGATAATCCCATTGATTCCTTAAGAGATAGCTATGGCCTTTACCTATTCTTACAAAAAGTTGGAGTGGATTCGACTTTAGAAGGTTTTAGTTTTTTAAAAGAAGTTGGCAGTGAAGGAATATCTCTTCCCGCTATTGCAGAGATCCCCTGGACTTATGATGAAGAAAAAATCGACGTTGAGGTAGGTATTGCACTTATGACAAGTGGTGAGGCCACTAACTTAGACAGTGAAAAAGCTCACGATCACCTATTTGCGCTAAATTTATATCAAAAGTTTGGAGATTTAATAACCTATGGAAAATATTGGGTTACCGTTGATGATTTTGAAGATCTTCCTGGACTCAAATTCTCCATTTTAAAAAATGATCATATTTTAGAAGAGCTAACCCTAACAGGTTATATCAATGAGCTAAGCGAGAGTTTAAGTGCTCATTCAAAAAAAGGCTGGATCCTCCCAGGAGACATTATCTATCTTAAGTCTTCATAAAAAACTGTTGCGGTGGAACCTGGTGATCAGCTTGAATTAAATATTCCAGAAATAATGAATTTAAAAAATAACTTAGGAACCCCTATAAAGGGAAAACTTTGGGAGATTTAACTATGGAAAGCTATAAAGCTAGTGGCATTTACACAAAACAGGCCCATGTAAAAATACCTGAAGGTCTTTATGAAGAAGAACACGGTAGAGAAGGATTTTTTGGCAGAGTCAGCCAGCTCTATCATAAAAACCCGCCAGTTGGATGGACCAATATTGAAGGCGATTTAAAACCAAGATTTTTAGCTCCCACTTTTAAAGATGGTTTTAAAAATCTCTTTTACAATGATGATGTTGAGGTCAGTATAGGTCTTTTAAAAGAAACTCCTCTGAGCTTTTGGCGAAATGCTGATTTTGATGAACTTTATTTTATACATGATGGAACTGGAAAAATTGAAACCTGCTATGGTCACCTAACTTATAAAAAAGGCGATTATATCATCATGCCAAGAGGAACAACTTATAAGTTTTATATAAGCTCTAGCTCCAAGATTTTAAAGATTGAATCAAACTCTGAGTTTGAAGACCCTACTCGTGGAATTATGGGACCTAATGCCTTATATGATCAAACTGCAATTGAAACACCTGAAGCTGAAGTGGGTAGCGAGCAAAACCTTAGTGAATATCATGTAGAAATTAAAAGATTGGGAAAAACTACCCTCGTTACCTATCCTTTTAATCCTCTTGATGTTGCTGGTTGGAAAGGTAGTGTTTATCCAAAAAAGCTCTCTATTTATGATATCTGTCCGGTAATGAGCCATCGCTATCATATGCCACCAAGTGCACATACAACCTTTTTGTGTAAAAACTTTATCGTGTGCTCATTTGTGGCAAGGCCTTTAGAGGATACCAGTGAGGGAGTACTAAAAGTCCCTTTTTATCATAGTAATATTGACTACGATGAGATCCTTTTTTACCACCAAGGAAATTTTTTCAGTCGAGATAATATTGAGGCGGGAGCATTTACCTTACATCCGCAAGGTATTCATCATGGGCCTCATCCGAAGGCCTTTGACAACGTTGACGATAAGACTCACACGGATGAGTTTGCCGTGATGATTGATACCAGGCGACCGATGCATACTTCAAAGTTTTTCAAAGAGCATGAAGATAAAGATTATTGGAAAAGTTGGATGTCTTAAGAGGCGTCCGGCTGATTTTCAGGAAGAGCGTCTTTAAAGGCCTGATGTTCCAGGCAATTTTCATTAATTTTTTTGATGGTAGGAAACTGTTCCATATCCACATTAAATCTCATGGCATTATAAACTTGGGGAACTAAGAACATATCTGCTGCTGAAAGCGAGTCATCTAGACAGTATTGAGATGCGGTTTTAGCGAGTGAATTTTCAAACGCCTTAAGGCCCTCTTCGATCCAATACTTACCCCATTCCATTTTATCAATTTTTCCCTCTATATATTTAAGCACCTTTAGGTTTTGAATTGGTTGAATCCCGGAGTTGATCACCTCACAAAGTTGAATGCACTCGGCCCTTCTTTCAGGGTTACTGGGAAAGATCGGGGGATTTGGCCATTTTCTATCGAGATACATCATAATGGCCATGGATTGCCCCAGAGCCAAGTCTTCTAACACAAGTAAGGGAACCTCTCCCTTGGGGTTTAGTAATTTATACTCATCGCTATTTTGCTCATCTTTGACGAGATGGACAGGCCTTATTTCATAGTCAATATTTTTAAAATTCAGGACAATTCTCACCCGATAAGAGCTGGAACTTCTCCAGTAGCTATACAGTATTGGTTTGATTGAAATACCCCTCTTATTGGTTTATAAGAAGTCTATTAAAGCAATAAACATAAGGCAAGATATGAAACTAGGATCCTTAAAAACAAGCTCAAGAGATGGTGAACTAATTGTTGTAAGTCGAGACAATAAAAAGGGAGTCAAAGTTTTTGAAATAGCAAAAACAATGCAACAGCTAATGGAAAATTGGGCCGAGCTGGCCCCTAGACTTGAAAAAATTTACAATGATTTAAATGAAGGGGATATTGAGAGTTTTGAGATTAATGAACAAGATATGCACTCACCACTTCCCAGAGCTTATCAATGGCTTGATGGCTCTGCTTATATTCAACATATTATTTTAGTTAGAAAAGCAAGAAATGCTGAACCTCCAGAAACTCTAAAAGACGTCCCTCTAATGTATCAAGGACTCTCAGATAAATTCCTAGCTCCCAGAGAAGATATCCCCTACGTGGATAATGCCTGGGGACTCGACCTTGAGGGTGAAGTTGGAGTTATTCTAGATAGAGTACCCCTAGGAACTAAGGCCGCTGATGCCCATAAATATATTAAACTTGTGGTAATTATAAATGATGTTTCACTAAGAGGACTTATACCTGCTGAACTAAAAAATGGTTTTGGCTTTCTTCAGGGAAAACCAGCATCTGCCCACGCTCCATTTGCCATCACTCCTGATGAACTCGGAGAGCACTGGAAGGATGGAAGAGTTCACCTACCACTAAATAGTGAGATCAACGGGAAATTTTTTGGAAATCCAGATGCAGGAGATATGTGGTTCTCTTTCTATCAATTGATTGAGCATGCTGCTAAGACTCGTGAGTTATCTGCGGGAACTATTCTTGGCAGTGGAACCGTTGCCAACGTTGATGAATCAAAAGGACAAAGTTGTCTGGCCGAAATCAGAATGAAAGAGAAAATTAAAACAGGAAAGATAAGTACCCCCTTTTTAACAGAGGGTGATACCGTAAAAATTGAAATGCTTGACCCTGAGGGTAATAACCTCTTTGGGACAATATTTCAAAAAGTAGTTAAGGTCTAAGAGACCTTAACTTCTTCCATTATCTTTTTGAAAGTTTTCTCTTCTCGAAGAGAAAACATCATATTTTTCTTGGCCTCAGCATTACCGTCATAGAACTTTTTAATGTCAGCTACTTCCATGCCAAATTGTTGGGCAGACTCTGAAAGTTTTTCTTCAAAGTCAGCTTCACTAGTTTCAATGTTATATTTTTTGGTCAAAGTATCAAGTACTAGAGATGCTCTAACTTGAAACTCAGCTTTAGTGCTAAGGTCACCAGCAAATTTTTCAAAGTAATCTTTAACCATACTTTCGTTATAACCTTGTTTAGAAAGATTTTCCCGCATATCTTTTTCAAGGAATTCTTTTTGTCTCTCGACCATGGTCTGTGGCACATCAAAAGCAGACTCTGTAACAATCTTTTTAATAATCTCTTCTTTTAGCCCCTCTTCTGATTGTCTTTCTTTTTGTGAAGCAATTACTTCTCTATTTTTTTCATCAAGTTCGGCCTCTGACTCTACACCAAGAGATTTTAGAAGTTCTTCAGAAAATTCTGGGTATTTTTTTTCTTTAATTTCAAGCAGCTCAACTTCAAATGTTACTTTTTCATTTTTCAGTGAAGGCTCATGATAATCTTCCGGAAAAGTCAGATCGATATTTTTATTCTCAGAGGATTTCATTCCAATCATTTGCTCTTCAAATCCTGGAATAAATCTTCCCGACCCGATTTGCAATTCAAAATCCTTACCTTTCATATTATCCGGTCTTGAGCCATCTGCTCGCACACCTTCAAAGTTAAAGATGGCGAAGTGATCTTTTGCAAGTTCTGTCTTTTTATCTTCTACCGGTGCCATTTCAACCTTACTCTCAAGAGCTTGTTTTTTGGCAGCTTCAACTTCATCACTGGTCACTTCAAATGTTTCTTTAGTGAAAGAAAATTTAGTTAAATCAGGAAGAGTTACTTCTGGGAAAATTTCTACCACAACATCAAAAGATACCGTCTTACCTTGCTCATATTTAACATTTTCAAATGATGGCTGACCGACAAAGTTGATTTTTTCTTTTTCCACAGCACCCCAGAACTCATCTTGAATGAAGTGATTTAGTGCATCTGATTCAATCTGTGGCCCATATAGTTGTTTCACCATATCAAGTGGAGCATGTCCGGCCCTAAACCCTTTCATAGAAACAGATTTTTGCTTCTCTTTTACGGCCTTTTCTATTTGCGGGGCCAAATCTAGGGTTTCATAATTAAAGATAAGTTTTTTGGTGCATCCATTTACGGACTCTACATTATAAGTCATATGATCCTCTTTCTTGCGTTGCAACTAAGATTTAATAAAGCAACATACTGGCCAGAATGGACCTATAAGTCAATGTAGTTATGCAAATTGAATTTCTGTCAGATATAGCCCTTGAGGTGGGGCCACAGGGCCTACTTTCCCTACTTTTTTCTTATCAATGGCAGCTTGCAAATCATCGAGGGTGATCTTTTTTCGACCTAAATTCCAAAGAGATCCCATCATCAATCGAACCATCTGTTTTAAAAATCCAGTGCCCTTGATCTCTAAGCAGTAGTAGGGAAACTCTCCCCAAGGGCCCTGAGAATTTAGTTCTTTTAACTCGATCTCTAGAATTTCTCGAGTGGTGGTGGGCACATCAGTCCCCATACAACGAAAGTTAGCGAAATCATGAGTTCCCAGGAATAATTTGGCACCCTCTCTCATCAATTCAATATCTAAAAGGGCCGGTGCTTGCACGATAAGATCTCGGGAAAAGGGAGATACCTTATCGGTAAACAGATAATTATATCTTTTCCATTTGGAATCTCTTAGAGGGTGAAAATGGGCGGTTGAGGCCTTAGCACCTAATATTTTAATATCCTCCGGGAGGAGGGAATTTAGACCATCTACCAGTCCTTTAAGAGGGAGCTCCAGCGGAAGATCTGCCTTAAAAACTTGGGCCTTGGCGTGGACTCCAGAATCGGTTCTACTGGCGCCTAAAGTCTTTAAATCATCAGATTTACAAAGCTTTTCTAGGGCGTGATTAATTTCTCCCTGAATGGTTTTACCACGGGGTTGAATCTGCCAGCCAAAATAATTTTGGCCCCGATATTCGGTGCTAATTTGATAATAAAATTTTTTCATATTTACTTATAAAAACTCGAAGGCCAAACCAAGACCGCCAGAGATACCTGATACCTCTATATCATCTTGCTTGAAATTGGAATAGTACTGATAGCGGGCATCGAAAGTTAGGAAATAATTAGTCACTTCGTCGCTATTGAACATAGTTTTATTGGTTTCGGGAAACATTCGTCCTAGGCTGAGCTTCAATCTTGCTCCACCGTAATAACCCCAGCTTACCTGGCCGATGCTTTTATCACCCTCATCACCCTCCCGATCATTTCGATTTTGAAGTAACCCCATTACTGATGGGCCTCCATAGGCCTCAACTTTAATCAAGTCACCAAAGTTAAACTCAACGATTGCTGCAAGATCAAGGGGAACTGTAACTAGGGTAAACTCGGTCTCACTTTTATTCTCATTTCCCGCAAATACGCCATAACCAGCTTTATAACTAGCACCGATATTTCCTCCGACGGCAAAATTAATAAACGATTTGAATAAATAAAATTCTCCACTCAAGATGGCCCAAAAACTATTATACCACTCGGCCCCATCTCCATTAAAGGTTTTATCATAGATACCACTGCCATCAGTATAGGTATTACCATCATATAAAATGGTGAAGGTAAAAGCTGCTGTTCCCTTATTTTTATTTTCATTTAATCGCTCATAGATATCGCTTTCAATATATTTATCAGTCTGAGCATCAGGACTACCTTGGGGTATTTGGTCAAAATGGTATGAACTTCTTTTCTTTTTTTCCAGCTCTTTATAATAAGCACCCTTTTGAGACTCAATGATAAAGTAATCATCCGTCACTATATCTTTTGCATCATAAGAATCAGCTATTTTCCTGGTACCTGTTGGAGGAACTGCCCACAGGATTTCTTCCTCATCCAGTTTCATCATTTCTTCTTTTAAGGCATCGGGGATAAAAAAGATCTTTGACTTGTCATCTTTTGATAATTCACCTGTTAGGTTTTCACTATATTCACCGCCACTTGAACCGGGAAGGAAGTAGGAACCATCGGCAAAAGAATTTGAAATATTAAAAAGAACTAATAAAAAAATCCATTTTTTATTTTTCATGATCTCCCTCGTTGTCCCAGGAAAAATGGCCTTTAAAATTTTTATTGTAGATTACAAAATAAATAAGACACCCGATAACGTAGGTATTAATAATCGAAAAAATCATAATGCGTTCGTTGGCCACGAGGAGGGCCAATACTAAAAAGATTATTACTAAAAAAGTTTTTTTATGGGCCTTGGCCCAATGTGAATCTTTAAATGAATAAAAAGGGATATTAGAGATCATCAAAAGAGCAAATATGGTGGAATAAACCAGAGTAAATTTTGAATAATCCATTATAGCGGGAACTTCTAAAGAAAAAAGCACCAATCCAACTAGCGCCAAGGCGGCCATAGGAATAGGCAGTCCTTGAAAAAAATTCGAACTCACCCGATCAATATTGGCATTAAAACGTGCCAGTCTTAAAGCACCACAAAGTAGATAGACGAAGGCCACAACTTGGCCAATTCTACCAAAATCTTTAAAAAAACAGTTAAACATTAAAAATGCTGGCGCCACACCAAAAGAAACTACATCACTTAAAGAATCAAAGTATTCTCCAAAAGTAGATTGAGCATTCATAAGTCTGGCCACTCGACCGTCTACTAAATCAAAGATTGCGCCTAAGAGTAAAATCATGGCGGCGTAATAGAACTCTCCCTTAAAAGAGAAGAGTATAGATCCAAAACCACAGCCCATATTTAAGGCGGTAAAAGTATTGGGTAAAAAAAATGCAATTCTTTTCGCTTCTTTCATTAAAAAATCCTAATTCTTTACACTAGCGATCAGTCTTTCCCCAGGCGATACAATCGCATTTTCACTTACTAGTATCTCATAATTTGACGGCAAGTATAGTAAAACTGTTCCACCTAGGGGAAAGTGGCCAAAATTGGCCTTGGCCTGACCTCGATCTCCTGGGAGAACAAAAAACCTTGGATAAAGTCCAAATGGACACTCAAGAAACTGCAGACCAATACTGCTCTGATCTTTATTTCTAAGGGTTAGGGTTGGCCCATCTAAAACGACATTCGCTTGTGAGGGAGTCTCCTTTTTTGAATATCTATAAAATGATGTACCTCTTTTTAAAATAAAATTACTCACTTCCGAGGCACGTGGAAAATAAAGACCTGACTCTTCACTTATGGGAATCAAAAATCTAATCTCTTGGAGATTTTCTCCAAACTCTTTATGATTAACCCCTTTTTTAATACTTACGACTCTTCCATGAACAGGAGATGTAACCACCTCACGAGAGGATTCGATTTCTCTATAGTATGCGATATCTGATTTTCTAAAAAAATAGGAGAGGAACCCGTAAATAAGAAGCGTCATCAAAGCAATTTTTTTCATTGAAAAAAAAGCGAGTAAAACTACAAGTAATATAAAGGTCAGATGAACTTTTTTATTTAGATAAGTTCGATGCATCGCTTGGAACCTTAAATTCTTTTTCTAAAGGCCTATAATAAAAAGGCCTTGATCTTAAATTTTTCTCTAATACTTTAGAAAAGATTACTTCAGGATTATCTTTAACAACAATACTTGTAAAATGGTTCAGACTTGTTGGTAAATCTTCCGGAAAGTGGGTATAAATTTTATCTGCTAAACCGTCTATAATATTATCAAAGTCCTCAAGCTTATTTAATGATGTCTTACCATTTTTTTCATAGGTGAAAAACTCGCCCTTAAAGGCCTTAGAGACAAAGGCCCAAGAACTTTCATCTAAAAATTCAGGAATTTGAAAGTGATTAAAAGAATAAATGGGGATCTTTTGCCACTCGAGTACTTGCGCCAGCCCCTCGGAGACTCTGACTCCGGTATAAGAACCAGGTCCTGAGACAACAAAGATTCCACTTAATTTATCCAACTCCAAATTATGTTTTTCCAGCATTTCATAGATATCTTTATGAATATGGGCGGAAGTCTTAACATCTTTAACCTCGTTAAAATCAATCCACTTAAAATCGCTGTCCAAAAGTCCTAAAACTAAATATTTAGATGAATCAATATATAAATAAGACATTAAAATAACCTTGAGAAATCATTAAATATGGCCCCTACCATTAATAATAGAAGAATGGATAAACCTACTTGCTGAGCGATTTCCATTTTCTTTCTAGAGACAGGCCCTCGATTTACGATTTCTAAAATTATAAACATGATATGACCGCCATCAAGCACGGGAATTGGTAAAAGATTGATCACTCCAAGATTAATGGAGATAAAGGCCATTAAAAGAAAAAATGGGGTCAATCCCGAGTTAAAGGAATCCGAGGCCACTTTTCCAATGGCCAGTGGGCCACCAATATTTTTAAAAGAAACTTCCGCCGTTATCAGTTTTTTAAATCCGTCAAAAGTTTTGATGGTGGTGTCCCATGTTCTAAAAACCGCTTGGGAAATAGCGGGGAAAAATCCTGGCGAATCCAAAGTCAGAAAGTTTAGGCCATAGAATTCACCACTGGTATAAATACCGATAATTTTTCTCTCTTTTCCATTTTCTTTAATGCTTTCCGGAGTTATTTTTTTATAAACCTGGGATCCATTTCGCCACAGCTTGATCTCAATTTCTTTTACTTTATCTTCCTGGAGCACGTCTCTTAAGCTGCTAAAGCTATAAAGGATTTTGCCACCAAAAGAATACAAAATGTCACCAGCTTTAAGTCCCGCCTTATCTGCGGGGGAATTCATTTTTACACTTTTAATCTCTAAATCCATGGGTAGATAACCCTGGGCCGCAAGTTTGGAGAAAAACTCATCTCTTGATTTATAGGAGATCAGCATCTCTTTTAGAAATTCTTTCTTTTCACCAAAAAGATATAACTTCTTGGTAGCAACTTCCTCAGCTAGGATATCTAGTGAGTATTCATCATTTACTTTTTCTCTTGAGATTGAGAGAAAAAATCTCTTACCCGATCTATCTACTAATATGGGTTTTCTAAGCAATGGTAAATATTGAGTGAGCTTTTTAAACAACTCATCGCCGCTAAGATTTAGAGGAATTGTCTTTGTGACATCAAACCTTTTATAAGTGATGGTTCCAATATTATTGTTTCCCTCCATGGCCATCTCGCCCATGTGCAGGAGTCTTCGATCATTATATTTTTCAAGTATATCACCGGTTCTAAGGCCCTTTTCAAAGAGAATGGTATTTTTTGGAATCACTCCTAATTTTATTTCTGGGACTTTTTCACCACCGAAGATCAAGAAGAAGAAAATAATAAAGGCCAAAAGAAAATTGGCCAGAGGGCCACCGATAACAATCCAAAAACGTGCCCATTTTCCTTGAAAGGTAAAACTATATTTCCTCTCACTGATGGGGATTTCGTCTTTGGACAAGGGATCGTCACCAAACATTTTAACGTATCCACCAAGAGGAATTAAAGAGACGGCATACTCTGTGCCATTTCTCATATATTTTATAATCTTAGGTCCAAAACCTAGAGAAAAGACCTCGACTCTAACACCGAAGAGTCGGGCAAAAAGATAATGCCCTAATTCATGGAAGAAGACCAAAGGCCCAAGGAAAAGAATAAAAATACCTATTTTTTCTAACACTTTAATTAACCTCTCAGTATAAACATTTTAACGCAAGCGAGAAAAAAGGCGCAAGGAAAATTAAACTATCTACCCGATCATAGATCCCGCCATGCCCCGGGATCAAGTTGGAACTGTCCTTAATTGCAAAGGTTCTTTTAAATTTTGATTGCACTAAATCACCCACTTGGGAAAGCAGACCAAAAAGGGCAAAAAGGAAAAATAGTCCTAGATTAATATCACCAATAAAATAGTTCCAGAATAAACTGCCCAGGGTTGCTGAGGTGAACATACCACCAATTAATCCTTCAATAGTTTTATTTGGACTCACTTTAGGCCAAAGCTTGTGCTTGCCCATCCATTTGCCAAAGATGAAGGCCCCTGTGTCCATGCCAAAATTTATAATGAAAAGACTAACTATAAAAGTGATCCACTTATCATAAGTAAAGATCGTCCCAAGAGCGATTAGAGGGAAAAGAAAAAATATCCCCGTTAAAAAAGAGAGCTTTTTAAATTTCTCACGCTTAATATTCGCCTTAAAAAGAAAGTAGATCATGGCCAAATTTACCGCCACCCCGAGCATTAAGGCCCCATCAATGAGCAGGGGATTATTAGTCCCAAAAAATAAAATTATAAATGGAGCAAAAAGAGATATCTGCGAAAATAAATATTCCGCTGAGTTTCGAGGCATTTTAAAAAAGTTATTAAAAACCTCATCAACAATACCCATGGAGACAAACATAATAGTGAGTAGAACAACTTTTTTGCCTAAATAAAAAAGCACTGCAAAAAGTAAAATGATTGCGATGCTAGATAGAATTCTTTTTTTCGTATTAGATGACACTTACCCCTCACTCATCTGGCCTAGGCCCTCTTTATTAATTTGTGCTTGCTTGCTTGAGGTATCCCAATCTTTCACGGCGGCCACCATACCAAATCTTCGCTCTCGTTTTGAAACGCTTGAAAAGATCTCTCTAAACTCTTTGGCCGAAAACTCAGGCCACTGAGTTGGAGTAAAATAGAGCTCTGAGTAGGCCATCTGCCATAATAAGAAATTAGAGATTCTTTGATCTCCACCAGTTCTGATTAAAAGGTCTACATCACCGACTTCAAAAGATTCACAGAGGTTTCCTTCTGTAACAGCAATATTATTTTCTACCAGTTGATTTACCTTATCAACGAGAGCAGACCTGCCCCCATAATTAAAACAAAAGGTGAGTCGTAGTCCATCCATATTTTTAGTGAGTTCTTCCATCTCCCAAATAAGATCTTTAGTAGACTGTGGAAGGTCCGAAATATCACCTATAACTTTAAACTTGATTTTATTTTGTATAATTCTCTTTTTTTCTTTTTGTAGGAATTTTTTTAAAAGACGAAAGAGAATTTTTATCTCATGAATTGGTCTAGACCAATTCTCTGTGGAAAAGGTAAAAAGCGTTAGATGTTTCACTCCCAGATTATCTGCCTCTTCGACAATCTCTGATACTATTTTTGATCCTCTAACATGTCCCCACACACGGAGATGTCCCCGGGACTGCGCCCAGCGTCCATTTCCATCCATTATAATGGCAACATGGTTTAGAGAGTTCATTTATACCTCGAGTAGCTCTTCTTCTTTAGATTTGATGACTTTATCAACTTCAATAATATATACATCAGTGATCTTTTGAATTTCTTCCTGATACTTTTTAGAAATATCTTCAGAAAGTTCTTTGTCCTTCTCAGCTTTTTTTACTACTTCATTTTGATCACGCCTTAGCGTTCTAATAGCTACCCTGGCCTCTTCACCATATTTTTTAACATCTTTAACTTGTTCTTTTCTTCTATCTTCCGTTAGGGCCGGAAAAGGGATTCTAATAAGATTTCCATCATTTGATGGGGTAAGTCCTAAGTTGGCACCCATAATGGCCTTTTCAATTTCACTGATTAAATTTTTATCAAATGGTTGAATCTGTAAAAGTCTTGCCTCTGGTGTAGAAATCTGGCCAACCTGACTCATCGGTGTTGGAGATCCATAATAATCAATTTTTACATTATCAAGTACTGAGGCCGAGGCCCTTCCAGTTCGAACTTTGGTCAATTGATATTTTAACGAATCAATTGCTTTAGTCATTGTTGTTTCAAGTTCTTTTTTTATTCCATCAATCATGGAAAACCTCCAAAAAATTTAATTTGATTATTTACTTAGGTCAGTTACCAAGGTTCCTATCTTCTCACCCTCGACAACTTTTCCAATATTACCACTTTCAAAGACATTGAATACGATAATATCGATGTTATTATCCATACAAAGGCTGATTGCAGTAGAGTCCATCACTTTTAACCCTCTGTTTAAAACATCAATGTAGCTGAGCTCTTTAAATTTAACTGCCTCAGAATGAAGTACAGGGTCTTTATCATAGACACCATCAACTTTTGTGGCCTTAAGAATTAAATCCGCATCAATTTCATTGGCGCGAAGTGCCGCAGCGGTATCCGTAGTAAAATATGGATTTCCAGTTCCTCCAGCAAAGATAACAATTCGTTTTTTTTCCAAGTGTCTTACTGCTCTTCTTCTAATATAAGGTTCGGCCACTTGATTCATTTCAATGGCGGTTAGAAGTCTGGTCTCGACACCAATTCTTTCAAGGGCATCCTGCATGGCAAGAGCATTGATAATAGTGGCAAGCATTCCCATGTGATCAGAAGTAGTTCGATCCATTCCTATGGTGGTTCCGGCCATGCCGCGATGGATATTTCCCCCACCTAGTACCACACCTACTTCAACTCCGGACTCTTGTACTGCCTTGATTTCACCAGCAAAAGTTTTAAGGATTTCTGCATCAATGCCATGGCCTTGACTACCGGAAAGGGCCTCCCCCGATAGTTTTAAGAGAATTCTGTTATATTTCATCACAGGACCTTTTATAAAAAAAAGGGACCTAAGAAGGTCCCTTTAAAAGTTTTAATTTTTTGCTGTCATCTTGGCGACTTCGTCGGCCAGATTGTCTTCTTTTTTCTCAATCCCTTCACCTAGGTTGTATTTAACAAACCGTCGTACAGAGATTTTCTCTCCGAGCTTCATCGTTAACTCATTGATTAAATCCTGAATTGATAGATCTGGATCCTTAACGAATTTTTGATCATAAAGACAAACTTCTTGAGCAAGCTTGTTAAGTTTTCCTTCAACAATTTTAGGGATTATTTTTTCTGGTTTACCTTCTTCTTTTAATTGAGCCACATAGATCTCAGCTTCTTTATTTTTAAAGTCCTCATCCATTTCATCAGATCTAATAAATTTTGGATCAGCAGCGGCAATATGCATGGCCACGTCTTTAGCAAAGTTTTTGAAGTCATCACCTTTGGCAACAAAGTCAGTTTCACAGTTAACTTCAACTAGAACTCCAATTCTTCCACCGTGAATATAAGAATGAATTACACCTTCAGCGGCAATTCTACTTTCTTTTTTAGCGGCCTTGGCAAGACCTTTAGTTCTTAAAAAATCTACTGCCTTTTGAGAATCTCCGCCACATTCGACAAGGGCCTTTTTACAGTCCATCATTCCTGCACCAGTCTTTTCTCTGAGTGCTTTTACATCAGCTGCGCTAAAACTCATTATTTCTTCTCCTCTTCTGCTTTATCTTCAGTTTCTTGAACTTCTTCCTTCAGATCGATATCTTTTTCAAACTTAGAAATAATTTCTTTTTCAAGTCTGGCATCTCTATCTAATTTATCAGAAGTCTTGGTGCCCTTACCTTTGGATTTGGCCGCGGTAGAACCTTCAACTATTGAGTTTGCAAAGTAAGCAGTGAAAAGATTAATTGATTTAATGGCGTCATCATTTCCAGGAACAAGATAGCTAATTCCTCCAGGGTCACAATTAGTATCAATCAGCGCTACAACTGGAATGCCTAAAACATTGGCCTCTTTAATGGCTATCTTTTCATTGTTAGGATCAATTATAAAGATCGCTCCTGGAAGCTTTCTCATATCCTTGATACCACCAAGGTTTCTTTCCAATTTTATTACTTCTTTTTCAATCTTTGATTTTTCTTTCTTAGTTAGTAGATCGTAGTCACCAATCTCTTTCATCTTTTCAACTTTTCTCAGTTTATCGATTGAAAGACCGATGGTTTTAAAATTGGTTAACATTCCACCAAGCCATCTATGGGTTACATAAAAGGCCCCACAATCTTTGGCCGCTTGTTGCATAACTGGAGATGCTTGTCTTTTTGTTCCAACAAAAAGCACTGGCTTTCCTTCAGCGGTACAGGCCTTTAGAAAATCATAGGCCTTTTTTGCCATTGGAATAGTTTTGGCAAGATCTACAATGTGGATCCCATTTCTTTCCCCAAAGATGTAATCTTTCATTTTTGGGTTCCATTTGTGGGTTTGGTGACCGAAATGCGCTCCGGCCTCTAAAAGTTGCTCTAAATTAAGCTCACTAGACATGAATTTCTCCTTGTGTGGTTCATCTAATCACTCGTTGCTACGCGCTAACGTAGACCACCAAGCTAAGTGACTGTTATTTGTCGATTATTCGACAGTTTCAAAGATCATGATTTAACATAGCGAACTAAAATGGGCAAGTTTCTTTTTCTAAAATATGTACTATATAAAGGACGAGATTAACTCTAGTTACTCAGACAGAAATTCAGCGGCCCCCGGGAGTACTTTACGGGGTTTTGAGCCCTCAGTGGCCCCCACAATTCCTTTTTCTTCCATCTCTTCAATAAGATTGGCAGCTCGATTATAACCTATTTTTAGCCTTCGCTGGAGCATGGAGGCACTGGCCGATTTATGTTCTACTACCACTTTTACAGCTTGTTCAAAAAGCTCATCTTCTGATTCCCCATCAGCTTTGATAAAAAAAGAACCTGGGAGATCATTTGATTTCTCTAAAAATTTTAAGGCACCCGCATCGAATTCTAATTCAAATTTTTTCAATTTATCGGCGAGGTCTTCAATTTCATCCTCAGTGACAAAGGCCCCGTGTATCCTTACGGTTTCGATTCCAGATTTATAAAGCATATCTCCTTTACCTAGAAGAAGTTCTGCTCCCTGAGCATTTAAAATAGTTCGTGAATCGATACTAGTAGTTACTCTAAAAGAAATTCTGGTAGGGAAATTAGATTTTATAAGACCGGTGATAACATCAACTGATGGCCTTTGGGTGGCCAAGACTAAATGAATCCCTGCCGCTCTTGCTTTAGCGGCGATTCTACAGACATTATTTTCAATCTCTTTTCCACTCTTAGTTAAAATAAGATCTGCAAACTCATCTATGACAATAACTAAAAATGGAAGATCAAATTCTTTAGTTCCCTCAGGATAAAAATCTCGAATCTCGCCTATCATATCCTTGCTGGCCGATTCCATCTTCTCATTAAAGCCTTCAATATTTCTCACACCAAATCTTTTAAGAATAGAATAACGCCTTTCCATTTCAGTGGTGGCCCATCTGAGCGCCTGAGCTGCTTTGGATGCCTCCGTTATAACGGGCATTACCAGATGGGGGAGGTCTGTATAAAGGGCCAGTTCTAATTGTTTTGGATCGATAAGAATAAGTTTAAGTTCTTTAGGAGTTCTTTTAATTAACAGAGAAAATAAAAGTGAGTTTATAAAAACTGATTTACCCGCTCCCGTTGCTCCCGCCACTAGCATATGAGGCATATTGGCCAAATTTGCTACAAAGACTTCACCAAAGGCATCTTTTCCCATGGAAATAGGAAGGCTGTAAGTTGAATTTTCAAATTGCTTGGAGTGAAGAATCTCTCCTAGATAGATAATTTCTCGTGGGTTTCTTGGCACTTCTATTCCTACAGTTGTCCTACCTTTCATGGGATAGACAATTCTAATAGGAATTCCATACAGGGCCAGAGAGAGATCTTGTTGGTGATTAGTTATTTTTGAGACTTTTACACCTGGTCCTAGTTCAAGTTCAAAGGTATCAACCACAGGCCCTTTTAAAACATTAATGATCTCTCCTTCTATTTTAAATTCTGCGAGTTTGGATTCGATGCTTGAGATAATATCATTGAAATACTGATTTGATGGTGGCCTTACTGTTTTCTTTAATCTTTTTGTAGCGACAGTAGACATCAATTTAAAATACTTATTTTCATCAAGCTCTTTAGACCCGGAGTTGAGACTCTCTACAGATTTCTTCTTTGGTTTAATGGAAAAAGGTATTTTGGTAACAGGTTTTTCTATATCTTCTACTTCGTTTTTTTTCTGACGTTTTGGTAGCTTTATTTGCGGTCGTTTAAATTTAAAATTCTTAGCGCGCTCTAAAAGATTATTATAAGAAGATCTAAGCGTATTGAAAAAATCCGCTCTAAAAGAACTGGCCAAAAAAGCAAATGCAAAAACTGGAATTAAAAGGATTGAAACAAAAGATGGGATAAATTCATTTAACAGATATGCGATTCCTTGCCCTAGAAAAATAGGAAAAAATGAGTTGGTAAAAAATAAAAAAAGCCCTAATAAAAAAACGATGTTAAATAGATCTGCTTTAAATTCTCTCCTCGAATATTTAAAAGCATAAAAAAAGCAGAAGGCAAAAAAGGGAAAGAAAATCCAAGGCCCCGTGAAATATCCAATAAAGGCCATAAAAGATGTCAGATAGTAAGTTAAAAAATTATAGGATGAGCTTGATGAAGAAATAGTAAAATAGTTGTCGGGAAGAACATCAATATAATAAAACGCTAGAAAAGATATCAACGTTAAAAGAAATAGACCAAAAAGCTCTAGCTTTAAAATTTTTGCATTCATGAGAGTTCTCCCTTTTCTAAATTTTAACTTAAATTTACAGGGAGTTCCAAAAACTTTTTTATAGGTCTAGCTCTAGCTTAGAAGAGCCTGTCTCATGGGATAGTTCTTTGAGGATTTTGGCCAGATCTTTTTTCTTTGCTTTGATCGCTTTGGCGATGGGATTTATTTCTTCCTTATTGGCCTCAAACTTCTCCTTAAGGTCTTCAATTTCACTTCCAATTTTCTTTATTTGTTCCTCATAAGTCTTTCTTTTTGCAAGGAGGTCATTAACCTGCACCTTTATATCTTCCGCATTTTTTAGATAATCTGGAAGGCCACTGTTTAATTTATCAATTTCATCTTGAATTAGATTTGCTGTCTTTAGTTTTTCAGGATCGTAATCACTTGCAGCTGATTCTTGATAAGATTCTATTATTTCGTTTATTTTAAAATTTTTAGGTGTTCCATGAAGAGAAAATATAAATGAGTCCTCTCCTATAGTTACCAGTGAATAATCTTCTAAAGGGATAATAAATCTCTCTGGCAAACGCTTCATATTTACTAATACATCATTTTTGGTTTTTAAATTTAAAAGATAGGTTCCAGTGTCTAAAACATGAAATTGTGCCTGTTTTTGTTCCACTTCTCCGGCAACAGACAAATCGACCTCATCTCCCTTTCCAATGATAAACCCATTGGAGATTTCAATAAACTCTTTTGATTCTAAATTGTATAATCCGGCCGACATATCTTCAATTATCGGAAGTTTCTTAATATTTTATAATATCACTATAAGATTAGTTACTTGGGAGTAATTTAAGGCCAATTTTTTAAACAAAATTTATCGTTATCACTAGGCGCTTTTTCACATGAAATGAAATAATGCATTGTAAGTCTTCTCTCTAAGCATTATTTATTTATAAGAACCTTTAAGGGAGGACTATGGAGAATGTGAGAGATTTTTACCTAGAATTATCACCTATTATCGCTAAGTCTAAAATTCCATTAGATACTCTCTGTCGCGAAAGTTTTGCCTCCAAAGTTACTATTTGGAGGTGGATTAATAGCATAAATAAAAAATATCCTGATCCTCATAAGGTCTTATCTGTACTTTCCAGGATTTCCGGAAAAAAAGAAATTGACGATATCGCTGGACACTATGGAGGGGAAATTCAAAACTTCCTCGAGGGGCAATTTGGTATTAATAGAATTTTTTAGAATTCACAAGAGATCAGCATAAAAACCAACCGAGATTAAAAACCAGTTTCCGGTGAGCTTATCATCACTACCTAGAGCGATATCTCCAACAGATGAATCGTACTCATATTTTCTATATTCACCGTTGATGGAAACAAAAGGTAAAAAAGTCCAACCGACTCCTGCCCCATAACCAAATCCATTTAATTTGGTGCCATTTAAATTATCCATTTTCAACTCGGATTGTATGTAATAGCTGGCCCAAAACCTTAACATGATGGGAAGATCAATTCCGGCAAACACTCCATAGTCAGTTCGAGGTGAGGGAATTTTATAACCTATGCCACTGCTGTTATCCATATATTCAAAATAATTATCAGACCAAGAATACTCGCCCCCAAAAATTAAAAAGTTAAAAACTTTAACACCTAAGCGACCATTTACGACCATTCCATCATATTGGACATCAGCATAATTTTCTTTTTCCCATTCATTGGAAATCCCATAACCAACGTTCCCCTCTACAATAAGCCAGGCCTGTGCAGGGTGAGAAAATAAACAAAATAAAATTAAAAGTTTTTTCATAGTTCCTACTTAATTTTTCCATTATCAAAGGGATAAGGCCTTAAAAAAGATAACGTGAGTCGCCATGCCAATTGACGCAATACATATGTAACAAATTGTTAGACTAAAGTGAATGAATTTTTTGCAATTACAATGCTCCATGCTTTGACGCGCGCATAGTCAAGAGTTTATATTCTAAGTGCTCGAAAATACATAACTCAAGAGGATTATTTGGAAAAGAAATCAACCTTTCTGACTATATTGCTATTTTTTATAACTTCAAGTGCATTTAGCTCTTTTGATAAGGCCATTATAGGAGACTTTGAACCAGACTGGTTTTCTGTAACCAACTTGGATAAATCAGGAATAGAATTCCTCAATTCCAGGTCCGTGGGTTACCTCAAAAAAAGCGATGGTCGCTGCACAGGTTTTCTAATCTCTGAAGATATCGTCATGACTAATCATCACTGCATTGAAAATGCCACCTTGGCGACTTCTGCCAAGATGATCTTTAATGTGATCGAAGGGACAACTCGAAATGACTGGGAAAAAAGCACTTATGAATGCAAAACATTTATTGGAAATAACGATCTTCTAGATTACTCATTAATCCGCTGTGATGGAAAACCTGGCAAGAAATATGGTCATCTGACACTTTCTGAAACTGATGCTGATGAATTTGATGAAGTATACCTAATCCATCAAAACTGTGATTATAAGACAAATAAAAGATGTTACCGACAAAAAGTAATCTCTAGAGGATTTTTAGATCCTCATCCCAAACACAAAAAAGAACATAATTTTAATCATACTGCAGATACTTTAAGTGGTTCTTCAGGTGCACCGATCATTGGCCCCACTAAAAATACTGTTATTGGGATTCATTATAATGGTTACTATGAAAATCAAAATAGAGACCTCGGTAGAGGTGTCATCAATTCTGCCATGAAAATGAATCTCATCGTAAAAGATATTAGGGAAAAATTTCCTGAAATAATTGATGAGATTTCAATCGACTAAGTACCTGATTAAAATTATCTCTATCTAGTTGTCACTTTTTTCCATTAATCCTTTCAAAGACTATTTCACGCTAAAATAGATCAAATGAGAAAAAATAAGATTATTGCTCTTTTGGTTTTCCTCCTGTTGGCCGTATCAGGGGGAACACTTGGATATTATTTCATCGAAAATTGGACTTTATTTGAGTCCCTATACATGACTATCATAACCCTAACTACCACTGGATTTATGGAAGTAAGGCCTCTCTCTATTGAGGGTCGAGCTTTTACCATGATTCTTCTAGTACTTGGTATGGGGATAGTTGTATTTTCAATTTCTTCCATTATGACTTTCGTAATGGGTATCGACTTCAAAGAACACAGGAGAAGAAAAATGCAGGAAAAGATTGATGCTTTAAAAGATCATTCCATTGTTTGTGGTTTTGGCCGGATGGGCAAAATTATTTGTAGTGAGTTATCCGATGCGGGTCATAAATTCGTTGTTATTTCCAAAACTTTTCCTGAAGAAGAAAATTTCAAACATCTCTACATTACTGGAGATGCATCTCATGATGAAATCTTAATTAAGGCCGGAATAAAAAATGCAAGTAACTTAATTACAGTTATTGATAATGATCACGACTCACTCTATTTAACTCTTGCAGCGAGATCACTTAATTCAAAACTTCATATTATGGCCCGAGCAAATCAAGAGAGTGCTGAAAGTAAGCTAAAGCTTGCGGGCGCCACAAGAGTTTTTCTCCCCCTTATTATGTCGGGACACAAAGTGGCCGAATCAATATTAAATCCGGCAGTAGAAGATATTTTAAATATCTCTGGAGTAAGTGAAAGAGATGGTCAATTTCAACTAGCAGATGTCTACCTTAAATCAAGTTCTCCGCTAATAGGAAAAACTCTTAAGAATTGTGGTTTTACTAAAAAAGAAATACTTATCGTTGGTATCAGAAAAATAGATAAGACTTTTTATTTTGCACCCGGTGGTGATTATGAATTTGAGCTTGGTGATTGCCTTATCGCTCTTGGAACTAAAGAAAATTATCAATATATAATGAGTAGTGGAATTGTTTAGCTAAAAATAAGTATTCTCATCCCCCCTAAAAAGAACAAAAATGAAATTATTAGATATCTCGAAGGCCATTTTTTATCGATAATACATTCAAACAGGTTCGCAAATATGGTCCCTGTAATCGCGATACCTGATAGGGAGGTGAGAGCAAATCCAAAATTTGAGCCTAGGGCCAATAAATAAACGCTATTCATGGTTATTAATTATGACAAAAAAAAAGGCCACTTCAAAGAGTGGCCTTCATTCTTTTTATTGAAATAAATTAAAGAACTTTTCAAAGAACCCCTGATTCGATGATGGCCTTGAAAGTTTTTCATCTTCCTTCTCCAAGCGCTCCTTAAGAAACTCAAAGATTAGATCATGTCTATACAGATTCTTTAATATAGTCGGAAAATGCTCGGCGTCAAAAGAGATATGATCAGGCTTCCCAAAGGCCTTCCAAAGCATCCATTGGTTCTTGGTATTAACTGCCGAATCGTCATCACCAATTACCATATAGATATCTTCTTTATTCCTTCTACGGGCAAAAAACATAGGATCAAAAAGTATGCTCTTTTCTAAAATCTTTTGAAATTCAAAAGGAGTATCTATTTCTTCCACTTCCATCCTGGCCTCTCTAAAGCTAGCAGCGATGTCCTGTTGAGAAGTGGCCATAATCTCGGGGATCTGACCACCGCCAACAACAATAATCGCACCATCAATTCGATCTTCTATACCTACATAAATTCCCAGCAGAAGGGCCCCAAGGCTCATTCCATAACTTCCAATTTTATTGTGATCAATTTCAGGTCTGGTTTCAGCAAAATCAATTAATAGACGAGCTGAGGTAAGGATTGAAACCAAGGCCCGATTAAAGTCTTTTAAAGGCCTTTCATAATCATTAATTTTTTCATTATATTTTAAAATAAAGACATTATACCCTTTGGTCATAAAAGCATGGGCCATGCCTTTATCAACGGGTGTGATATCTACAATAGGGGGGATGATTATCATTAAAGGTCTTTTGTCTTCTTCTTTTGATTTATAATAAAAAAATTCAGTATCAAATTCAGTCTTAGACCATGGGTGAATGGATGATAGTTTTACCTTTAAAATATTGTATTTTTTTTTCTTACGATATTTTTTAATTTTTTCTAAAGTGTAGTTATTATCATAATCAAGCAATCGCAATCTACGATTCATCTCTCTTCTTGAAATATCTAGATAACCCGCGCCTGCAGTCAAGCTGAGCAAAAGCCCGATTAACGTTATATATTTAAGCATTCATCCTCCAAGGACTCGATACATAGAGACCATCGGTATATTTCGACCTCTCATTTAATCGCATTTCTATGCCAGTAATTTTTCTAAATTTTTATTATTTATAAATAAGAAATGGTGCCACTTTATTAACACGAGCCATCACAAAAAAAATACTTGCAAACTACGCATCTCAAATTTAACAGGGATTTCAATATAATAAGAATCATCTGAAATATTCATAGCTCTATAAAAAAGATTGTCATGGGGAAGTAAAGAAAAAAGACCTCTCCGAAGAGAGGCCTTTCATTTGAAACTATCTAAGCTTATTAACTAAACAGTGTTTTCCATTTAAAGAAAGATTACTTTTCTTAAATGCAAAGCTTTCACCTTCTAGCTTGTAAGAAATTCTAATTGGTTCACAAATAGAACTTAGAACTGCTCGAAGGGTAAACATGTTCTTAAAAGCATGCTTTGCAAAATTTGCATAAGACTTAACAAATCCCTTATGATTTCCTTCTTTCTTAAAGTTCATCATATTTGTTAAGGATTTTCCTGCTTTTGTAAGAGCTCTTTTTATCCTCTTCGACCAAATCTTTTCACAAACTCTGGTTTTACAGATGTCTTGAGAGTCTTTATTTTTCTTAAAATAAGAATCATGCATCATACTTCCCATTTGAGTTAGGAAACCTTTTTGATTTTGTTGAAGTCTCATTAGGGCATCAGTGGCATCTTCTGAGAAATCAATCTCAAATTTTGCTCCAACATATCCCTTTATCTTTTCCTTAGGAAAGATTACAGAAAGATTTTTATGAAAACCAATCAACTTGTAAAGTTTCTTCAACTCTTTAGTTACCCTAGGCATCCAAGCGCTGGTAGTTGAAAATTTCCATGTAAATTGTCCACTGTAATCAGTATATCCATCATCACCACTTATTCTGGTGGCAACAAAGGATTTTTGCTGATTAACCTGTTTTCCAATTCTTCTGTAAACACTACCTTGGTGAAAAGTACCTAGATCAATGTCATATCTTTCATTTTCTTCATAAAGGTTTTGGATCGCTTTAGTATGAATCAATCCTTGAGACCATTTTTTACTGATAAAAATTGGCACTCCAACTCCTGCAGAAAGCTTTCTTCCAACAGAAACTCTTTTTATGTGATCCACTCTGGTAACATACAATCCTAGGCCTTCTTCTACTGCTTTTTCAGCTGGAACAAGATCACCTCTAATAAGTCTTTCATAGATCTCTTGACCTTCGTCATAATTTAAATCGACTCTAAATGACCAGGCATCGTCTACGTTTCTAAATTTAGAAACAGATAGACTTGTAATGGCAGCAAAATTCAGACTACCAGAAACTTCATGAAGTTTCCCTTTTGTTACTTTTACGAAAACAAAACCATCATCTTGTTTTTCGATATAGTATTTCCATTCACCTTTAAAGGCATAAGAGATACCTACTGAAACAGCTCCGGCATAACTAGCACCGATACCGGCCCGGATTCCACCGGAAACACTGTAATCGTAAATGGTTCCTGTTTTCCAATCTAGTACATCTTGAGCGTGTCTAGGCATGTAGGCCCTTCTAGGTAGTTCATCTACTTCTTCTCTAGAATCAGCATATCTTACAACTTTTGCCTTAGTTCCAATTGTTGGTACTAGACTAAAACCGATACCGCCAAGAGATGCTGCGGTAGATACGTTATCCCAAGAAAGTCCAACACCTACTCCGGCACCTATACTAAGGTCGAAATAGTCCTCAACTCTATAACCAACAGATGAATCATCTTGAAGCTCAATTGGTTTATCAAATTGTCTTTCGTCAGATTTACTACAACCATCTTTTTCACAATCTCTACCATCAAGATTTACGATTTTTCTATGTTTCATAAAATCTAAACTTATTATTGGTACAACTGTAACCTTTAACTTTGCTTTCTTTTCTTCTGGTTGTTCAGGCTCTGAAGGCTGCGAAGGTTCAGAAGGCTCTGAAGGTTCCGAAGGTTCCGAAGGTTCCGAAGGCTCCGAAGGTTCCGAAGGCTCTGAAGGTTCAGAAGGCTGCGAAGGTTCAGAAGGTTCCGAAGGTTCAGAAGGCTGCGAAGGCTCTGAAGGTTCAGAAGGCTGCGAAGGCTCTGAAGGTTCAGAAGGCTGCGAAGGCTCTGAAGGTTCCGAAGGCTGCGAAGGCTCTGAAGGTTCCGAAGGCTGCGAAGGCTCTGAAGGTTCCGAAGGCTGCGAAGGCTCTGAAGGTTCCGAAGGCTGCGAAGGCTGCGAAGGCTTACTTGGTTTCGAAGGTTTTGAAGGTTTCGAAGGCTTACTTGGTTTCGAAGGTTTACTTGGCTTCGAAGGTTTCGAAGGCTTACTTGGCTGCGAAGGTTTACTTGGCTTCGAAGGTTTCGAAGGCTTACTTGGCTGCGAAGGTTTACTTGGCTTCGAAGGTTTCGAAGG
>Ga0164315_10000030_pt1 | contig 71165 bp, 62 predicted proteins | sample GuaBasSedimGuay6_FD_113737 | JGI IMG/M metagenome (GOLD analysis project Ga0164315, IMG submission 113737) | Subseafloor sediment microbial communities from Guaymas Basin, Gulf of California, Mexico - Guay6, Core 4569-2, 0-3 cm | ecosystem: Environmental > Aquatic > Marine > Hydrothermal vents... | reverse complement strand
TGAGGTAGTTATCCCTGTCTTCCCGGCATTGTTCATGAAAAAATCCCAGAATATGCATCAATTCATGTAGAATTTCTTTTTTTCCACATCCCTTCTCTAAAACCACCTGCCGTTTTTGTTCTTTATACCCTAAACTAGCATAGCAATTGCTTTCTCCTTGCTTAAACTCGACATACCCTTTTTCATCTTTTCTTGGCATAAATTTTATATCAGTATTTCGATTTAAATAGTCTATGGCCTCAGCTACTTCTTTTTGATTATGAAGCCCATCTTCAACTACGTAGGGAACCTCACCGCCAGGCCAAAGTTTAGGTCTCCCCACCGTAAGGGGTTTTTTATCCCTCCCCTCCTTATAAAAAGTCTCTTTATCAGATATTAAAATATCGCCTTGATAAATTACATATTTCCCATTAATAAAAACTGAGGTGACGAGCATATTTCCTTTGTTATCCAGCTCTACATAAGTTTCATCTTTTTCTAAATTTTTTAAGATTCCTCTTTTTTCTTCTTTAACTTTTTTTGCTTTTATTTTAGATACTTTTTTCCTGACTTTAACTCTAGGAATTGTCACTTTCTCTGTCATGGTAATAGGATTTTGTTTAAAAATGACTATTTTCTTTTCAGATCGGATATCTTCCCTATAAAAGAAATAAAAGGTATAAATTAAAAATCCGATAAAAGTCGCTACAAGTATTTTTTTCATGACCTTCTAATTTTAATCCAGGGATACTTAAGTTGATAGAAAAAGATCGCTTAAAAAGAATCTTAAAACTATCTCTCCCCATTATTGGAGGGATGGTCTCCCAAAATATTTTTAATCTCGTGGATACCGCCATGGTGGGAACTTTGGGAAACGCTGCGCTAGCGGCCGTAGGACTCGGTGGTTTTGCCCTATTTATGTCCCAATCAATTATTCTGGGGATTTCCACAGGTGTTCTTGCCACCTCCGCTAGAAGACTAGGTGAAGGAAAGCAAGCAGAAACGGCAATCCCTTTAAATGGTGGAATCTTTCTCTCCATTATTGTTGGTAGTCTCTTATCTCTTCTTTTTTATTCTCTTACGCCTTCCATTTATCCTTTTTTAAATCAAGATCCAGAAGTTATTAAGCTTGGCTCCAGTTATCTGCAAATTAGAGTTCTCGCCATTATCTTTGTAGGTATAAACTTTTCCTTCAGAGGTTTTTGGAACGCCGTCAACAAACCCGGAATGTATATGACCACTTTAGTGGTCATGCACGTTTCTAATATTTTGTTAAATTATTGTCTTATTTTTGGAAAGTTTGGTTTTCCGGCCCTTGGAGTAGACGGAGCGGCAATAGGCTCGGCCATATCAATGGGCATTGGCACCTTAACTTATTTTTTCCTGGGTATTTTGAAGGCCCGTGACCATGGATTTTTAAAAGCTCTCCCTTCAAAAAATGGTTTTAGAGATTTAATAAAGATTTCTCTTCCAAACGGAATACAACAACTCTTTTTCGCAACAGGCTTTACAGTACTTTTTTTAATTATTGGAAAAATTGGAACTGTCGAATTAGCGGCCGCCCATATATTGATCACTGTTTTATTAGTTTGTATTCTTCCGGGGATGGGACTTGGTATAGCTGCTGCAAGTCTTATAGGACAGGCCCTAGGAAAAGAAGATATTGAGGACGCAAAAAAATGGGGATTGGATGTAGTCAAGATAGGTATGATACTTTTAGGTATTTTAGGGCTTCCCTTAATTTTTATTCCAGAAATTTTAATTTCTATTTTCATACAAGATCCTCTAACTATTGAAATTGCTTCCTGGCCTATGCGCTTATCGGGAATATCTATGTCGATAGAAGCTGTGGGTTTGATTTTTATGAATTCTCTTTTAGGGGCCGGTGATTCTAAAAAAGTCATGGTGGTAACTATTGTTTTGCAATGGATGATTTTTTTACCCCTGGCCTATCTTTTGGGCCCTCTCTTAGGTCACGGCCTTTTGGTCATCTGGCTTATCTTTGTCAGTTATAGGGGAGTACAAAGTTTTATTTTTATGGGGATGTGGAAAAAAGGTGCTTGGACAAAAATCAACTTATGAATGCAAAAAAAACTATGGTAGTTTCGTCAGATATTTTTATTCTCCTAAAGAAAGAGCTACAATATATATATGAAAGGATTCATACTATTGTTCATATTCTCACCAGTCGTTTTTGCAGGTCAGAATTACCTCTCCAAAGCACAATTCCAAACTGTTTTAGATAAACACACCATTTTAAAAAAATATAAAAATAAAGATGATCTTTTCCGTTTTAGAAAAGAAGTTCCAGGAAAAATAAAATTTCAAAATTATTACTTTTTTGACACTCGAGATCTTTTTTTAAAAAAACAAAGAGCATATTTTTATCTAGTTAATGAAGAAAATGGCCCTAAAACTATTATCTTTGAAACAGCACCTAAAACAAAATATGAATGCAGTATAAAAGAAGACAACATAATAAAAAAGATCATTCAAGGAAAATATCCTCCTCATCTATTAACTGAGGATAACTGTTCCTCTAACTGGTCACATCCGGTAACTGAGCTTAAAAAATTTATTAATAAAAAAATGCAGAGATATCGGCCACGAAAAGGTGGTCAAAGTTTAGGTGTTAACAAAATAACCTTAAAAGGAAAAAATACCATCGTCCAAAGGATTATCCCAACTGATACAGGAGATCTTTATACCGAAAAAATCTTCTACCCTAGGGATTTCATAGGTTACTTAGTTCACTTTAAAGATCAAACAGAAATTAAAATTCAAGAAATCTTAAACGAAAATTATAAAATGGCCTCTTCTAAGTCCAACAAGAACCCAATAGATATCACCTTAGATATTTTGGAAAATAATGAAGCAACAATGAATAACTTAATAAAGAATCGGATTATAATTAGATAGGAGATCTTATTATGGCACTAATAAAAGATATTTCAAAAAAGGAAAAAGAGTTTCACAAAAACCCTTTAATTACTTGGTTTGTGGCCAATGAGGGCCAAGATGACTTCCCTTTTAAGATGGCCGTGAACTCCCTGACAAGACTTGAGGATTCAGTAAAAAATGAAGAAGAGTTGGCCAATTTTTTACTAGAGGATATAATAATCTTCTCTTTAAATGCCACTTTTTATGAACAGGTAATGTCCGCCACCCATGATACTCCAGAAACACTTGATGAATTGATCACTGATTTTAAAAAGAATGAAAGAATCAGGGAAAAAGAAGTCAGTATCCAGGCGCTAAATCACATCAACTATATTTTAAATGAAGGATTTTGCCAGGGATGCGATACTTGTAAGTTCCATCCTGATGTAGCAGAACTTATAGGGCCCTGGGGGGCCGGAAATATCGATTTCTTTTTAAATCTATACGTTGGAATGCAAACTATAAATTATGCCTTAAATGATCTCCTCTTAAAAGAAATGCCCCGAAGGCCTGAGCTCTCTCCTTTTTTAACTCATGAAAATATTCTCTCTCTAAGGAAGTTTATTATCGATTATATTGAGACGAGGATTTAAGTCACTGTAATCACTCTCTTTCACTCCGCGTTGTAGTGTAAAGATATTTCTCTCTTAGGGGTATTCCATTGACTCCATGCTAGAATCATTCTACAAACATTTACTATGACAGAACCTACATTTGAACAGTTTTCCCTCGATCCCGATCTTGTTGAAAATCTAAAAAAACATAATTTCTTAACTCCTACCCCAGTGCAGGTAAACTCCATCCCCCTTATTTTAGAGGGAAAAGATATTTTGGCCCAAGCAGAAACTGGAAGTGGAAAAACTGGGGCATTTGTCATTCCAATGCTTCAAAAATTAACAGGAAAATCTCCTCATAAAACTGAGGGTAAAAATCTTGCTGCTCCTTATTTTGTAGTTATGAGCCCTACCCGGGAGCTGGCCCAACAAACTTTTGAAGTATGCAAAAATTTTGGAGAGGCCCTTGGTATCAACTCCGCCCTAATTATTGGTGGTGAATCTGCAGACAAGCAAAAAGAAATTCTTAAAAAGGGTATTCATATCCTTATTGCTACTCCTGGTAGACTTAAAGATTTATATAAGCAAGGGGTAGTAACCTTTGCTAAAACAGAAGGTATTGTCCTTGATGAGGCCGACAGGCTTTTAGATATGGGCTTTAAGGAAGAGATCAATTTTATCCTAAGAGCTGTTCCAAAAACCAGACAATTTCTAATGTTTTCTGCCACCGTTCACTTAGATGTATTAAACATTGCTTATCGATTTCACAGTGTTCCTGTGGAAATCAAACTAAATACTGAAAAAATGATTGTGGAAAAAATAAACCACACCATGGCCCACCTAGGTGATGACGAAAAAATGTCAATGCTAGTTGGTATTTTAAAGAGTAACCCTGAAACTTACGCCATGATTTTTTGTAATACTAAATCTGAAACGATGATTGTGTCCCAGTGGCTGCAAAATCTTGACTTCAAGGCCCAAGGAATTACCGGAGATCTTCCACAAAATAAAAGATCTAAACTTTTAGAAGATTTTAAATCCAAAAAGACGCAAATTTTGGTTTGTACTGATGTTGCAGCTAGAGGCCTAGATATAAAAGATATTAAGCTAGTCGTTAACTACGACCTTCCTCAAGACCCCTCAAATTATGTTCACCGAATTGGAAGAACTGGTAGAGCTGGAAAAGAGGGCCGCGCCATAAGTTTTTGTGGTTTTAAAGATTGTGATTTTCTAGATGCCATTGAAAGTTTCCTTGAGATGAAAATTCCAAGGGAAGAAGTAACTGATGAAATGCTTGAGATTAAAGTAGGACCTAGACCTCGCCCTGCTGCAAAAGAAAAAAGACGAGAAGAAAGGCCAAAACAACGTCCTAGAGAAGAGAAACCGAGAAGGCCAAGAGAAGTAAAACCAAAAGTCCTTACTCCTTTTAAAATTAGAACAGAACTTGTTACTTCTTGGAGTCTTTCTAAAGCAAAAAAACTAGCATCTAATTTATTTCCTATTACCAATATTGAAACTCTAGATTATAAAGTTATCAGTACAGGTAAAAGAACCTTTTTTGGACTTGGCCCTAAAACAAAAACCTTTGAATTTAACCTTAAGGCCAATTATAAAGAAATCTTAGAAAATCTAGTTGAAACTTTTATTAAAAAATCCTTACTTGAAGTTTCTTTTATAACTAAAGTTAAGCCAAACTATTTAAGAATTTCTTTTGCTGGAAAAGATGAAAAGGTTCTCCTTGAAAACAACGCTGAACTTCTGCATGATATCTCTTTTTTATCTAAAAGAATTCTCAGCAAATATGTAAATATTGATGCCAAATTAAGAATTGATTTCTCAACTAAAAATATGCGGAGATCAAGTGATAAACGTCTGGAAAATCTCGCCAGAAAGATGCGAGATAAGGCCATAAAAACGAAATCACCTGTGATTTTAAATCCTATGGCAGCTAAAGACCGTTTTATTATCCATCAATTTTTCAGTAAGGATCCAAAGTTTAAGACTCAGTCAATTGGCGATGGTAATCTAAAAAAGATAAAAATTATTCCTAAAAGAAGTGAGAATAGAAAACCTAGGACTCAACCTTAATTACTTCAATTGAAAAAATGATAGGCTGTCCGGCGAGAATATGATTCCCGTCTAAGATGGCCTCACCTTTCTCTTCATCAATATTTTTAACAGTCCAGATTTTTTCTGTTTGATCGTCTTTAAACTGAACACCTACAATTGTTTCTGGTGGCAGTTGGTCTATCGCATAGGACATTAGAAGCTCTTCATCATACTTACCAAAGGCCTCTTCTGGTTTTAAGGTCACTTCTTTCTTTTCACCTTCATCTAGGCCTATCACTGCTTGATTTAGGCCACTGATGAGATCAAATTCACCTACAGTAAAGTCTAAAGGCCCATCGTTTTTAGAATCGGAAAAGACCTGTCCATCTTCAAGCTTGGCCACGAAATTAATAGAAATTTTATCTCCACTCTTAATAGACATATTTCATTCCTTTTAAGCTTTAAACGAATCATTTAAAATTTCGCCGGCCTTTTTTCTATCCACGTCTAAAACGACTCCAATTTCAATAGAAAGAGAGGTAATCAAAGATTCAAGGATCTGATTTTCAATCTTCCCTCTATCTTGGATAGCTCTAAGTTCTAAAATTGTATCACTAACATTTTCTAGGTTTTGATTTAAGGCCTTTTCTTTAAAGTAAAGAATCCTATGTTTTTTAGATTCAAACTCTTCAATTTTTATAGAAGAACCTAGTTTCTCTAAAAGATTTTTTATCATTTCGAGTGAAGATTGTTTTCGAAAATTATTTACCTCTTTTATAGGAATAAGAGATCTAAAATTTTTTTCTCTTGATTCAATGACAACAAAAGTATCCTTAGAACCATCAATCTCCTCAAAACCGAGAACTTTCCCAATACCAAAATTAGGAGAAAAAACTATATCATTAATCTTAAGATCATCCATGGCCTCTCCGTTAGTTAACTGCTTAATTTAAAAAGACAGTCGTTCTAGGCTTTCATTTTAAGAAATTACTGTCAAGGTGTTTATTTTTCTCAATTCCTCTCTAATATAGCAGTTACTCCCATGCCACCTGCAGTACAAATAGATATCAATCCTCTACCTGAGCCTTTTTGATATAGAAGCTTTGAAAGACCTGCAAGAATTCTTGTTCCCGTTGCAGCAAAAGGATGTCCAATAGCAACAGAGCCTCCCATAACATTTAATTTTGAAGGATCGATGGTGCCTAGAACTTCATTTCTACCAAGTCTTTCTTCACAGAACTTAGCATCATTCCAGGCCGCTAGAGTACAAAGAACTTGGGCCGAAAAGGCCTCATGTATTTCATAAAAGTCAAAGTCTTGTAATTTCAAGTTAGCACGATCCAGCATTCTCGAAACTGCGTAGGCCGGGGCCATCAAAAGACCTTCTTTATTTTTGTAATCGACCGCCGCTTCTTGAGAAAAAGTTAAATAGCTTTGAATTTCAAGTCCATGCTTTAATGCATACTCTTCCGTACATAAAAAACAGGCCGAAGCACCATCGGTTGTCGGAGAGCTATTGGCAGCAGTTAAGGTTCCCTTTTCTCTATCAAAGACTGGTTTTAACTTGCCCATTTTTTCCAACGAAGTTCCGGGTCGAACATTGTTATCTTTCCCCACACCGTGAAAAGGAAAAACTAAATCATCTAAAAATCCACTCTCATATGCTTTAGCGGTGTTTTGGTGACTTTTAAAGGCCAATTTATCTTGATCTGCTCTTGTAATACCCCATTCTTTGGCCATTAATTCACAGTGGTCTCCCATGGAAAGACCCGTTCTTGGCTCTTTTAGGGCCGGTAGTTTTGGTGTCACATCTTTAATTTTTAAATTAGTAAGAGCTTTTAATTTTTTTCCAATAGTTTTTGCTTTGGCCAATGATTGAAGTTTAGCAGAAAGCTTTGTGCCCATCTCTATGGGAACAACACTTGTAGAATCCACTCCGCCGGCAATGCCTGAATCAATTTCTCCTACGGCAATTTTATGGCCTAAAATAATTGCCGCCTCAAGAGAGGTTCCGCAGGCCATCTGAATATCAAAGGCCGGAGTTTCATAGCTGATTCCAGCATCAATGGCGCACTCTCTGGCCAATGAAAAATCTCGTGAGCTTTTAACTACTGCTCCAACCGCCACTCCACCTAAAGTTTTTCCATTCAAGTTATATTTAATGACCAGTTCTTTTAAAACACCCGTCATCATTTCACGATTTCCTAAATTTGAATATCTTGTCATAGAACGACAAAAGGGAATTCTCGTCCCTCCAATGATGGCCACTTTCTTTAAGGTTCCACTCATTACTTTTCCTTTGTTAGATATTTGAAGTAATTCCTTATAACACCTGATTTACGATAATTCTTTATATCTTTAGTAAGTAAAACTAATGATCTTTCGTAGGAAAGCATGATCCAGGGGACTTCGTGGTCAAATATTAGTTCAAGTTCTCTAATTTTTTTATTTTTCTCTCTTCCATCCTGCATGCCTTCTAATTCGCTAAATTTTTGGTCATATTCCCTATTTTTCATCCCAGATTTATTGATGCCAGGAGTATTTTTAGAACTAAGCAATTGAAAAATGTTTGAGGCCTCGGGAAAATCATAGATCCAATTATCTGTCCATAGTTGCAATTCACCATTCCTCCCCTTTTGTAAGAATTCAGAAAAATCTAAAGGGTATATACTTAATTTGATGCCTATGCTTGCAAGTTGCTCTTTAAAAAACTTTCCTTCCATCAAACCAGTTTTAATTTTATTGCGGGTGTAATAAGTAAAACTGGGAAGACCTCTACCTCCTGGATAACCGGCCTTTGCTAAAAATTCTTTGGCCTTTTTTATATTGTATTCATAAGGTAATTGATGACTGGGCCTATAACCGCCAATTCCTGGAGTTAAGATAGAGTTCGCCTGAAGAGAAGAGTTTCTTCGTACCAATTTATTATAAGCTGTAATATCAATAGCGTGAGCAATGGCCATTCTAAGATTTTTATTTTTTCCAAGAAGTGGGTCTCTCATATTCATTCCAAGCCAACGATTAATGAGCACAGAATAGCGTTTTAACCTCAGACCCTTTTGTTCTAATTCATCAACTAAGCTTCCATCTTTTTTCAAAATTGAATCAATCCGATCAAAAGGTATGTCCTCTACAACATCTAATTCCCCAGCAATAAATTTTTTCCAAATCTGATCACCATTATCAAAGCCTAAAAAAACTATTTTATTTAAAAATGGCAGAGGTTTATTTGCAGATGTTAAAAGCTTATTCATATTGGCGAAGCGATCACCCCTCTCAGGATAAAGTTCTTTCCTGAAATATTTAAACTTTTTAAGAACAAACCTAACGCCCTTATTTATTTCACTGAAATAAAAAGGCCCTGTCCCTACTACTTCTTTTTCTAAATCGACATTTTCTATAACTTCTAAGGGGAGAGGAACGAGGAAATTCATGGTCAAGTAATAAGAAAAATTAGGCATTTTCTTTTTAAGATCAAATCTCAAGGTATGATCATCTAGTATTTTAACCTTTTTAATGACATTGAAATAACTTTTACCAGGCCCCAATTTTATTCGCTCTAGCTGATTAATAAAATCCAAGGCCTTGACGTAGCGAGGTTTTCCTTTAAAAACCGGATGATCATGATACCTAACCCCTTTTTTTATTTTAATAGTAAGGACGGTACCATCTCCATTCCATTCAGGCATTCCATCTGCCAAGAGAGGAATTATTTTAAATGGTCTAATTTGATAATGGTATTGATATAAAGGCTCATAACTCTGTCCTATAAGCTTTAATGATTTTCCATCAAATGCTTTGGCCGGATCCAGAGAAGAGACTCCTTTAATAATTCCTAAAGTGAGAACACCATCCTCTTTTTTGCCCGTACAAGAAAACAAAAGAACCGTGATCATTAAGTAGTGAATAAATTTCATAAGTCCTTATTACCATCCAGATATTATCTAGACAAATCAACGAGTTAAGGGGCCAAAATGTCACCACTGAAAAGTCTTCAGGTGTAATTATTTCTTTATTGATCAGGTCTCCCCATTGACGTATATTGTGCGGCGAGCATCACATGAAAAATATCTTTAGATTTTTTTTGCTAAATATCTTAATCCTCACTTCTTTAGGACAAGTTCATGCTCGCTCACACTCCCAAGTAGAAGAACTTATCAAAAATATTAAAAACTTACCGACATCTTTAAAAATTGAAAAAAGCAGTGCCTCTTTTCTTGGAAGTAAGACCAAAATAGGGCCTTTAGGCGAAGGAACAAAAGGAAGATTTGATCAAGACCCACTTTATAGTTTTGAAGTTTTTGACTGTACCACCTACGTTGAAACAGTAATGGCACTTTCTCTAGCTCAAGATCTAAAGCACTTTAAAAGAAAAATTGTTGATATTAGATACCTCGACGGCATTATTTCTTATCAAAGGAGAAATCACTTCATCTCTCTAGACTGGATCCCAAATAACGCCTCTGTTTTAAGCGATATTACTTCCTCTATTGGAGATGTAATCTTTGCCAAGGCGATAATAGACAAAAAAAATTGGTACAAGAAAAAATTCGCTTCAAAGATAATAGAACAGATGTTTAAAAGTCAAAGTTCCTCCCCCCAATTAGCAGAAATTCCCTATTTAAGTCTGAAAGCTCTTTTAAAAGGCCCTACCATTTTAAAATCAATTCCTCATGGATCTATCATCAATGTAGTTAGACCTAACTGGGATCTAAGAGACTCCATTGGAACCTTTTTAAATGTCTCCCACCAAGGGATCGCAATCTGGAAAAAAGGAAAACTTTTCTACCGTCACGCCTCATCCTTCCCGGATAAAACCGTCAAGGATACTCCTTTCAAAGAATATTTTTCAAAGTACCTAAATTCTAAAACTTTAAAAGGTATAAATATTCAAGAATTGAATTAAGTCTTAATATAGTTTTCTAAATATTCATTAAAGGTAGTTTTATCTGACTGCTCTATTTCCTTTTGAGAAATGAGAGAATTTTTGGCATCTTCTTTTAACTTAGAAAGTTTGAGATCACTCATAGGGACTTTTGTAATTTCATTTTTAAATTCTTGCGCCTTTGCCATAGAGAATTCAAAAAAGGATTGATCGTTAAGCTTTAGCTCATTTAAGAGATATCCTGAGATAGTATAATTAGAATCTATAAGAGAGCTTCTAAATTTCTCTACTACATCAGTGTATTCGGTAATACCTTCTGCAAGATCGAGCAATTCAGCAACTTCTTTAAGCTCTTCGTAGATGGAAAGTCCCCAAAGTTTTAGGCCTATATCTTTTTCACCATTTTTAAGTCTTAGATTATCCTTTCGACCTTCAGTGGCCACCTTCTGCCAGTTTCCTTTGTAGGCCTGGGTGGTTTTAAATGAGCAAGGGGGACTTTCTTTTAAAAGACAATAGGTTAAAAAAGCATCAATGAACCTCATTTGATCTAAATTAAGTCCAATGGGGGAAAAAGGATTTGAATCCATTATACGAAGTTCAACGTATTCCACTCCTTCATCACGAAGAAGATGGTTTGCTCTTTTTGTATCTCCTGATGGCGATCGCTTTGGCCTAATTTGGCCATAATACTCGTTTTCAATTTGTAAGACATTGGTGTTGAGTTGTTTATACTCACCATCTTTTTTAATTCCAATTTTTTTATAATCAACATCTTCAGTACGTATTGCTCTTTCAAGCCCCATTAAATAACTTTCCATGGAGTTAAAACAAAACTCTAAATTTTTTTGCTTTTTGTTATGATAACCAAGATCACTCATACGAAGAGAAGTAGCATGAGGAAGAAAAAGTGTTCCCTTATCATCAAATTTATCTAAGTTATGATCTTTGCCACCAGAGGTAAAAAAGGACTTATCCAAAACAGGAGAGCTGCCAAAAAAATAGAGCAGCACCCAACCATAGCGATGAAAGTTTCTTATAAGAGAGAAATAGGCATGGGAGATAAAATCTTTTTCACTGCCTTCATACTCTTCCTGCTTTTTTAATAGTGACCACAGTTCACTTGGAAAAGATAAATTATAATGGATCCCGGAAATGGCCTGCATATAAGTACCATAGCGATTCTTAAGTCCTAATCGATAGACATGCTTAAATTTCGCTAGGTTTGAACTCCCATATTTTGCAACAGGAATACCTTGTTTTTCATCTAACAAACAAGGCATGCTTGATGGCCACAAAAGCTCATCGGTAATTTGATCATAACTAAATTGGTGCAAATCTCGCAAAAAATCCAATGCTTCGTTTGATTTAGAAAAAGCTGGGGTGACAAATTCTATTTGGGATTCAGAAAAATCAGTAGTGATATAGGGATTAGTAAGGGCCGAACCTAGACCTTTTTGGTGTTGCTTGGCAGAAAGATACCCTTTAAGATCTGCCCTTAGAGTTTCTCTTTCAATTCCTCGGGTAAGTCCCTTAAGAGGCGCCCCACCTAGACCTTTCAAGGCCCTAATGTTTTTTTTAAATTCCATGGATATCTATTGCTTCACCTAAGTAATTTCAAGTGCTTAGGCAGTCACACTAAGGTAATTTTTTTCACACTATGTTGCGCCGTCCCTCTGTTTGATTTATAAAAAACAAGCGTTTCTGTTTATACAGTAAAGGAATTTAAAGTGAAACTTCTTTTTGTCCTCATAGGTCTATTCAGCTTTTTACCCCAAATGGTCTTCTCAGAGGTTCAACTGGAGGTTTTATACGGCGCAGATAACCGCCACCATATTGAAGATTCTCCCGCTCCCAACTTTAAAATTCTATCTCTTTCTACTGCCATGATGATTCATGAAGATAAAATTGAATCTGCCTTCGATGGAGTTTTAACAAAAATTTATACCGAAAAATTAGGTCCTGCTTACTATCTATGTTCCGAAGAAAAATATTATCAAGATATTATTGCCGGAAAATGCTCTGGTTTTTTAGTAGCTCCTGACCTGCTCGTTACCGCCGGACACTGTATTACTGGGGAATCAAGCTGTAAGTACAATAAATGGATTTTTGATTATAGAAATGATCTTATTTTAAGCTCCGGCGAAGAAGACTCTGTTTATGTGGGTAGTAATAACGTCTACGGATGTAGTGAAATTATCAATAGAAAATATTCTACTATATCTAAAAATGATTTTGCTTTAATAAGACTTGATAGACCTGTCGTTGACAGACTTCCTTTAAAATTTAGAACAGAAGGGAAAATTGAAAATGACAGTGAGCTCGTAATGATCGGACACCCTCTAGGTCTTAGTTCAAAAATTTCTTACCAGGCAAATATTCTAAAAAATGAAAGCCCCTTTTTCTTTAAAACCAATTTAGATTCATTCCTTGGCAATTCAGGTTCCGCTGTTTTTAACAAAAAAACTGGAATCGTTGAAGGTATTTTAGTTAGAGGAGAATTAGACTTTGATTCTCATGATGAAGATGATTGCGAAATTGTAAAAGTATGCCCAGAAAACGGTGAAGGCTGTAAGGGCGAAGATATTACCAGGATTACAGTTATACCTGAGCTAGCTCCTGGAATGACCCCAACAGAACCTATTGAAGCAGATCCTTTTGATGAGGTCTATGATGGAACTGATTCCTATAGTGATTTTTCTGACGACGACGAAAACATTGATTGGGATTGCTACTTTAGCGATAATGATAATTGCGACGAGGATTAGGCCTCATTCCATATTTCTTGAATTTCATAAGACATTGTTTTTGGATTAACTGGCTTTAAAATAAGACCAATAGGCCCCATTTCTAAAAGTTCTTCTAATTCTTTAATCTTTTCTTTAGCAGTAAAAAATATAACCGGAATATCCTTAGTTTCTTCTTTTTCTTTAAGCTTTTTAACAAGCTCAGTTCCAGAGATATATGGCATCATAACATCTAAGATTATTAAATCTGGCCCAAATAAAAGCAGCTTGTCTAAGGCCTCTTGTCCGGAGGAGCAAATTAAAGATTCAATATTGTAAATAGACTTAAGACCTTTTTGAATAAGTGGATGCATCTCCTTATCATCATCTACAAAGAGAATTTTCCTAAGTCTACCTCTTGAAGACAACGAAAAGCCTGTCGTCATATTGTCCTTTGTCTTACTTTTTAAAAGCAATTCAAATAAATCCTTTATCTCATCTAATTCACTCGGTAAAAAAGTATAACAATCTTCGGGCCCATCACTTTCACCAATGAAAATGAATGCTGAGTCCTTATTAGGAGAATTTATCGCCCTCATAGCAGCAATTAAGGAGGATCCATCGAGCCCTTCATCATGTTCGGAAACAATGACAAAATCAAAACGCTCTTTTATCAGTCGAGAAAAAGCAGTTAGACCATCTTTTTCAAAAATTACTTCAACATCTTTCCCTGAAAATAACTCTTCAAGATCAATTTTTATATTTTTTGTAGAGAGAATTTTATGTGCCATTAAAGAATATTATGACAGAAAATCAAAAATTAAGAAAGGGAGGATTATAGGCCTCCCTTTCTATTAAATTATTGTGCCAAATTCCGTCCGACAAGATCAAGAAATAGATAAGGTGCTTTTATTTCCAATTTATCAAATCCTATTTGCCTAGTCCCAAGAGTAAAAAGTGGTATATCGATGGCCAATCCTTCTTCACCTTCAGTAAAGATCTCTAAAATGACTTCAAGAGTTTCCTTAAGATCATCGGCCAAAAAGGTATTATTTATCGGTGTATAATTATCGGCAAATTGTCCATCAACATCAAAAGATGAAAGCTCGGGAAAAAGCTTGAGCTTCCCATCAGAGATTTCGCCCTTTACATTCAGGTCAGTACCTAAATTAATAAAGAAATAATCTATCCATGTTCCATCTTTTTTAATTTTTAATTTAAGTTCCACATCCTTTAGACTCATATCTAAACTGTTATCTTTTAAAGCTAGCTTTGGTGGTTTTAAAAAAGTTAAAAACATTTTTAGTTCATCAGTATCAGTTTCAACCTCATCTAAATCAGGAATAAAGTTAGCAAACTCACTCGTACGAAGCATTTCTTTTAACATTTCATGAAAATCTGGAGTGATTTCAACTGGGTTTGTTCCCTCTTCAGGCATTACTGTTGCAATCAACTTATTAATAAAAACAGGATTTAGTCCTAAAGTTCCATAGCTAAGAAGCTCTGGTAGTTCAGTCTCTACCATTCCCTTATTATAGTTTTTCTCAACTGCCACACCAAGGATCAATCTCATTTTATCTTTGGTAATTTTAAGATCATTTATTCTAATACCCATAAGGATCTTAGTTTCTGGAGTAATTAAAATATTTGGAATTGTGAGAGGTATTCTGACCTTATCAAGTTGAGTAAATAGAAGATCTCCTATTTTCGAGGATAAAACATTGACCCCAAGTTTAACTCCCGCATTAATTGCCGGCCTGGCCATTGCTATTACATTTCTAACTACAAATTCTGTTATCGCATCCGTAACCCCAAACATGCCCTTACAACTCGTTGGCCCAGATGTTACATATTGACGAGAATTTAAATGTAATTTAGTCCCCCTATCTCGAAATTGAACCGAACCATTTTTAAGACGAAGTCCTAATCTGGCCCTAATAGGTATTAAATTACCATCCCCTAAGGTTATCTTGGTATTAAAACAACTTGTTCCCATTCCCGGTAAAAACCAGTTAGAAACCCTGACCTCTCCAATTTTGATAGAAAGATCTCTAATGGCCAATCTTACATCGAGCCCATCTTTTTCTGGAATAATTTCAATCTTTTCAAACTTAGCGGAAAAAGAAATATTTTTAACTTTAATTTTGGCAATAAGGGGAATATCTAAATTTATATCCTCCATTGCTTGGTCCTGTAAATTACCTAAAAGCTGATCTTGAGCTATGTCTCCTAAGGCCTCAAAACCATCTTTATTAATATCTAAAAATAAGGCCTCATCTGTGAAGGCGGCTGAATTGCCTCCAAAAAATGCAAAAGTGGTGGGTGAGATAAGTGAAAAAATCCCTATAATTAGGGCCAAAAATTTTATCTTCATAGCGACTTCTCCTGGAAGTTATTAAAATAGTCGGATATTTGACTATAATTTGGTTATTTTGTCTAGGATCGCCTAGCCTGTCGCATTATCATGAAATCTCTTCAGAACTGACTTGGCAATAGTCTAATTTTAGGATATTTCCATTTTATGAAGTTTAGAAAATTTAAAATTTTAAACATTGAAGAGAATGCTCCTATTAAAGAGAATACGATTCCTATTGTTTTTAATCTCAATCATATTGTTAGTGTAAAACCCATCAACATCTTAATTAAAGGAGATGTTATTAAGGGTTATTGGATCCGTTTATCCAATGGAAAAAAATACAAGGCACTAGAAATCCCTATCGAATTAAAAGATCTTTTGGCCAAAGATAAAGTTGAAAACAGCTTTAACCAACAGATTGAGCCCATGGAACACCAAATCAACCTACATTAAAGATAAAAACCCACTGCATCCATAACTTGCTGCATGTAAGAACTTCCAAAAAGATTTAAATGATTCATCAAATGATAGAGTTGATAAACCTTATTTCTATACTGCCAATCCTCTTGTAATGGATAAACTTCTTGATAACCCGCAAAGAAATCTTGATTGAATCCCCCAAAGAGCATGATCATGCCAAATTCTGCTTCCCGATTTCCATAGTAAATGGCCGGATCGATTAAGCAGGCATTTTTATTCTCGTCTACTAAATAGTTTCCACTCCATAGATCTCCATGAAGTAGAGAGGGTGGTTCTTCTATGGGGCCTAGAATTTTAGCAATATTTTTCTCTAAAAGTAGAAAACTTTTTGTGAGTTCAATACCTCCAAGTTTATTTTTTTCAGCAAGTTTTAATTGAAAAAGTAATCTGTTTTGAAGGTAAAATTCTATCCAATTATCACTCTGAGCATTAATTTGTGGGGTGCTTCCGATGTAATTATCGTATTTTAGACCAAATTTTGCACCTTGATATTTGTGAAGTTTAGCGATTGCACGTCCAAAATTCCTGTGAGTCTCAACACCTCGTTGACCGGGAGTAATATATTCCATCAATATAAAATCTTTTTCAGCGTGGATTACTTTAGGAATTCTGAAGGCCTGTGCTTTAGATAGTTCTTTAAGGCCTTCCTCTTCGCGAAAAAACATATGGGAAGCGCCCCCCCCTAATTTAACAAAATATGTCTTTCCGGTTTCAGTTTCCAGAGAATACGCGTCACTAACACACCCTCCCGAACAAGAGAAGCTTGATTTAATTTTCGCTCCAAGCAGATTTTCAATTTTTTTTAAAACACTCGATTTCATATTTGCGACTTTTCAAATATTTATTACTTTTTTATAGTTTCCAAATATGAAATTTACAATTGCTATTCACGGGGGTGCTGGAAACATTAACCCTCAAAATTATACTCCAGAAGATATTAAAGTGTATGAAGAAAAACTTAAAGAATCTCTTAATGCAGGATTTAATATCTTGCAGGGGGGAGGAAACGCCATTGATGCCGTAGTTGCCAGTGTAAAAGTTATGGAGGATTCCCCACTTTTCAATGCTGGAGTAGGGGGCGTTTTTGCTAATAACGCCATGGTTGAACTCGATGCCTGTATCATGGATGGAAAAACCTTAAATGCTGGTGGAGTCACTAGTGTTCATAAAATAAAAAACCCCATTGAAGGGGCATTAAGAGTTATGGAAGACTCTCCCCATACACTTTTATCAGGAAATGGTGCTGAACTCTTTGCTTATAAGCAGGGACTTGAACTTGTTCCAAATAAACATTTCCATACTAAAAAACGCTATGATCAATTTAAAAAAGCACAAGAAAAGAAAAAGATAATGGTTGATCATAGCATGGGAACTGTTGGAGCTGTGGCCATGGATAAAAAGGGAAATCTGGCCGCTGCCACATCAACTGGAGGGATGACGAATAAATTCTATGGTCGAGTGAGCGATACCTCTATTGTAGGTGCTGGTAATTATGCAAATAATAAAACTTGTGCCATCTCCGGAACAGGTACTGGTGATCAATTTATTAAAACTGTATTCGCCTATGATATTTCTGCGCAAATGGAATTTGCCTCAAAAACGCTTGAAGAAGCGGGAAAAATATCCCTGCAAAAACTGGCAGAGATCAAAGGCCATGGAGGTTTTATAGGCATCGACCGTAAGGGAAATATCCAAATGGATTTTAATTGTTCAGGAATGTTTAGAGGATTTAAAAATGAATCTGAAAATTTTGTAGCTATATTTAAAGGAGATTAAGATGAATTCAAAAGAGTACATTAAAAATGCAGTAAAGACCGAATCAACCAATTTTAAATCAATGGATGAGCGTTTATCGGAGGATGGATTAAAAAGACTTCTTCATGCGGGAATGGGGCTTTCCACTGAAGCAGGAGAATTTTTAGATGCCTTAAAAAAACATATTTTCTATGGCAAAGAACTAGACCGAGTAAACCTGGCCGAAGAGATGGGAGATGTTTTTTGGTATTGCGCTATTGTCGCCTCGGAACTGGGAATTAACTTTGAAGAGGTAATGGAAAAAAATATTGCCAAACTAAAGGCCCGCTACGGAGAAAAGTTCTCAGAAGAGAAAGCAGAAACGAGAGATTTATCAAAAGAGCGAGAGATTTTAGAAAAACAAAACTTTCAATAAACTAAGGATTAACTAGGATCTTTTTGATGCCAATCACCTGGCCTAAAAAGATCCTAGATACCAGTTTTAGCCTTTTTATCTTTATCCTATCAGGTATGCTAAAAAGGCCCCAACTATCTCGATCTCTTAAAAGCTCCATTTTAAAATCTCTAAATTTTTTGCTAATACCACTATAGAGGTATTTAAGATTAATTTCTCCTCCATGAACGCTATCACAAGTGGGACATGTTAGCGTTATCACCTCAAAACCATCTTTCTCTATTAAGACGATTCCTTCAACTATTTTTTCAAGATCTAATCTTTGAGTAGTCTCATCAGTTTTTCTCACTAAGGCCTGCACATCAAAGTTATCATCTAACTCAACAAAAAATTTATGAACAATGTTACCTTCTGGTTCACTGATAACTTCTGCCAAGGGGATTTCTAGAGAATAGGAAAATGTAGAGAAACAAATAATTAAGAGAGCAAAAAACTTTTTCATATCTAATCCTTTATTTTTCTAATTTTTACAATTAAATAAGAAAATATCATCTCGCTGAGCAAAATATTTCATTATTGAAATTATTTCAGGGACAATTTTATAGACCAAAAAAATCGATGGAGAGGACTTTTAACTCTTCCTCTTTCGATTCCGGTATTAACTTTTCTACTTCTTGGAAAAAAGCACTTATAAGCTCTTCAATTTTTGTTGCATCATCTTTTGAAATAGAAATAGCAATAGTATTGTGATGATCCTCTTTTTTACCTCGATCTATTGAGAGAACTGCCTGATTTCGCCAGCTTTTTAAAAAGTTTTTATATTCATCTGAATTTACTTCTGGTTTTTGCAGTGATGAAGTACCTAGTTGATATTTCTCTCCTACTTTTTCCACCAATCCTGTTTCTTCTAAAAACCCTAAGGCCTCTAAAACTTTTGTATCTGGTAGTGGGAGATAGTCTATAAGCGCCTGGGCCGAACTAAACTCGGAGATGGATACAAGCACATGAATGGCCGAATAATACCAATTATTATAGTACTTACTCCTTTGAGTTTGATCTAAAAGCTTTTGAGTTTTCATCTTCTCAAGAATTCGCTTTCTTTGTTTTACCAATCCGGCCCTCTCTTCTTCAAAAAAATCTTCCAAATCTTTTGATCCAGCACGGGAAAGATTTAAAAGAAGCATAAAATACTTCTTTTCTTCATGAGTTAGATGAATAAATTCTGCGGCCCTTACCCCCTGTTCGAGAGTGAGGTTGGTTCTTTTACCTAAAACCTGGGAAATATGGGTGGTTTGGCAATAAAGGTGCCTGGCGAGATTTTTTTTTATCCCTCTACCTTTCCTTGGAAGAGATTCTATATAATTATTTAAAAAATCCCGGTAATCCCTATGTTCAAAAAGACCTTTCATAAAGAGTACCTTACCATCGAAAAGGGCACTTTGACACTGACTTTATGTGTTTACAGATGCTTATATAGTTAAATATTATTTTATACTTAACTTTTAAGATGAAATTTATTTATTTTCATATGGATTCCGTTTAATTTCTCAACTATTATGCGATCAGCCAAAGGTTTTAAACCTAATCTTAAAAAGGAGAAGAAATTATGAAAAGTTTTTTAGTATTTACCACCCTTATCTTATCCCTTTCTGGGAACGCATCAGTATGTCCTGAAGGACAAAGAGCAGTGGTTGTTTACAATGACTGTGTATCCACGGCAGAGACCATGTGTGCCACTTGGTACTCTAGAATTGATTGTGTAGAAGAGTCAGAAAAGATTTGTACCCGAGATAGAAATCCTTGGGGTCACCCAAGCAAATGTAGATGTGATCAAGGTGAGTATTGGAACCAGGTTCTAGGTCAATGTAGAGCTAAGTTTCTTCAGTCCTGTACTGCTGATATCAACCAGTGGGGATATGCTAGTTCATGTACCTGTGACAAAGGACTTGCCTACGATGAGACCATAGGCCTGTGCTCTCCAGATCTAGATTTTCCTCGCCCGTAGCTATCTCCCGCACTAATATTTGACTATCCGTCCTACAAAATGCTTAAAAATACCCCTTACCTAAGGGGTTTTTTATGATTTTTGATGAAAGCTTATGGGACCTGGTCCCTGGATTTAATTTTACCGATATAACCTATCATCGGGCCAAAAATGTCCCTTGTGTGCGCGTGGCCTTTAACCGGCCTGAATGTAGAAATGCCTTTCGACCACAAACTGTTGATGAACTCTATCGCGCCTTAGATCATGCTAAAACTTTAAGTGATGTGGGAACTGTACTTATTACTGGCAACGGTCCCTCTCCAAAAGATGGTGGATGGGCCTTCTGCTCTGGTGGCGATCAAAGAATTCGCGGAAAAGATGGCTATAAATACAGTGATGGTGAAAATGTAGATCCCGCAAGACTTGGCAGACTACATATCCTTGAAGTTCAAAGATTAATTCGTTTTATGCCAAAGATTGTTATTGCCATGGTTCCAGGTTGGGCGGTTGGTGGAGGCCATAGTCTCCATGTTGTTTGTGACATGACTATTGCAAGTAAAGAACACGCCATTTTTAAACAAACTGATACCGATGTTGCAAGCTTTGATGGAGGTTATGGAAGTGCATACCTTGCCAAACAAATTGGTCAAAAAAGAGCTCGAGAAATATTTTTCCTAGGTGAAAATTATAGCGCTCAAGAGGCCTTTGAGATGGGAATGGTTAACAAAGTAGTTCCCCATAAAGATTTAGAACTTGAAGGGCTTCGAATGGCCAAAATTATTTCACAGAAAAGCCCAACTGCCATGCGAATGACTAAATTTGCTTTTAACCTTGCAGATGATGGGATGGTGGGACAACAAATTTTTGCCGGTGAGGCCACAAGACTCGCCTATGGCACTGAAGAGGCGGTAGAGGGACGTGAATCCTTTCTAGAAAAACGTCCTAAAAAGTTTGATCAGTTTCCCTGGCATTACTAGTTAAAAATGAGATCACCGGAAAGTAATATTTTCTCGACAATTGTCGACTTAAACGCTCTTTTGAAAAGTGTGAGTTTTTTTTAAATTTAAGTTATTATATCTCTATGGAGTTCAATTTTTCCTTAGTAGATGCAATTAAATTATATCGTGGTGCATACGATTACTATGAAAATGGTAAACGATACTGTACTGAAACTTTTGAAATCTTTGAAAACCATCAAGATCAAATTTATATATTCAAAGCAGACATACTCGGAAGGGCGCCAACAGGTGAGGTCTTAACAGTAAAAGTAGATTATAAGATATCCAAAAGGTTTGCACCGATTGCCGTAAGAGTGGAAAAACTTCTAGGAAGTCGAGTTGCGCTTGAGACATATAATTTTGATCTTAAAGAAAATATAATGAATTACAAATTCATCTCAGAAGGCGACATAGGAGAGACGCAAATTCAAACCAAGCATAAGGTACACATTGCAACTCCTGCTATCTGCACTAGTTTATTATTTTTAAAATCCAAACGCTTGCAAAATACCGGAATTAATAGTTTTGTATCTTTAGTCAGTCAAAATAAATTGAATTTCTCAAAACCCCCTGAAAAAAAAGGTATTTCTATTGAGCGGATCAGTGGAACTCCTATAGATATTTTCATCTCCGGAAAAAGATTAAAATGCGTTAAGTACCAAATGAGAGGTTATGAAATCTTTTCTGACGTATCAGATCCTCTTGTTGAAAAAGATGTACCTTTTTTAGATATATTTTTAAGCAAACACTTAACTATCCCCTATCGAATTACTGATCCTAAGGGCAATAAGCTCTTTGAGATAAAATATTTTAATTACCTTGTCGACTCAGGAAGCTGAACAAAATCTTTAATTTCTAAGCAAGCATTATCAAGTGATGATTTTTTAATTTTATAAGGCGTCATGAGTTTGAAAAATTTCTCCGTAGTTCGCCCCTTCCATCTTTTTATTCTAGAATCAACTATAATCACACCGCCCCGATCATTTTCAGTTCTAAGGAGTCGTCCAAGTTTTTGATGAAGCCCCCGTGCCCGGTGGGATAGATAGTAATCACTAAATTCATTACCAAATGATTTTTCGTAAAAGTCCCTTCTATTTTGAATAACTAAATCCATTCTTAGATCTGGTATTTTATCGATAAATATAAACATTAAGGAATCACCGGGGATATCAATCCCCTCTCCAAAGGCCTCCATTCCAATTAAAATCCCCTGATCAGCATTTTTAAAATCTTCCACTACATGAGAGCCCATGCCCTGAATAAAAAGTGGGATCTCGCCCTCAAATTGTTCGATTAAGATTTCTCTAGCAGTTTCAAATCTAGTCTTAGCGGAAAAAAGCAACAAGGACCTTCCGCCCAATTCTCGAACTAATTTTGTGATAGGGCCAAGAACTGTTCCTACAAAAGTATTGTCATATAATGCAGGAACATCATCACAAACAAAAATTTTGGTGTTATTTTCATAATCATATATAGGGGAGAGAAAATAAGGGGCCTTAAACCTTTTATCAGAGTCTAAGTAAAGATAACCCAGCTCCCATTCAACGCCCTTAGACCCCTTTGAACCTAAAGTAGCAGATGTAAAAACTACCGATTTAGATTCTTGCAAAAGACCCTCATAAACTTTTTTTCCAACATCGATAGGAGAGGCCTTTACAAGGAGGCCATATTCCGCATGAAATTTCAAAGAAGTGGTATAATCACTATTTTTAGAAAGTCCGAAAGTAAGGGAGTTAAGCATATCATCAAGTCCCCCCATGAAAGTTATAAACTTAGTTAAAGCATTAATGTCGTTGTCATTTTTTAAAGCTTTCAAATCAAACTGTTCTAAATAAGGAGAGAAAATATCGGAAATTCCACCTAAAACATTATTGAGAGTTTCCAAATCACTATAGATACGAAGTCCTAGGGCATCTTGGGCCCTATCATCTATCATAGGACATTCATTCCAATAAAACTCTGTGAATCTAGGAAGTTTTTTAAAGAAATTTTCAACATCCTCATTTAAGGTTTTTGCTAATTCCTCTAAATGACTTGTCTTATCTGTTACAAATTCCTTTAAACGATTAATGGTTGGAGAACTTTCTCCCTTAGAACTTTCATTTTGCGCCAAAAGATAAAATAACGAACCTATACCGGCAAAATTTGTTAAGTTTTTAATTAAATTTTTAAGACTGGCCGTTGAAATTTCATAAGAAAATGCGTCGGTTGTTTCATTTTCTATCTTATGGGCCTCATCAACAACTATGTATTCAGGCCTGCTAAAAGATCTAGGCCAAGAATACATTAAGGCATGGTTCCCAATTATAATATCGGCCTCCTTGGCCTCTTTTATGCCGGAAATATATGTGCAATCTGCTTTAAATTGGCATTGAGATCCTGCACAGGAGCGAAAATCAACCTTTATATCTCCTTCTCTTTTATCAAATCCATCAATTTTCTTTTTTAATACATAGGGTATATCTTCCCGCAAGATCTGTTTTTCTGAAGGACTCCGAGAATTATGAAAAAAGGCCATTTCAAAATAAAGCTCAGTTAATTTCTCATCTAACTCCATCAGTGAGACTTGAGAAAAGAAGTCTTCATTTTCTTTTCTAAATAAAAGCTCACAAAGATGATTCTGGGATCCTACTAGTTTTTTTATTTTAAGTTCATCTTTACCAATTCCGAGCAGTTTATAAAGGTCTGGAACATCTTTAGTTAAGGCCTGATGCTGTAAGGCCTTAGTCCCTGTGGCCACTAATATCTTTTCATTCTCTCCTAGGCAAAAAAGTGCTGAGGGAAGCAGATATCCCAAGGTCTTTCCAGTTCCCGTTGGGGCCTGAATCATAGAGTGAATTTCATTTTTAAAAGACTGCCCGGTTTTTAATGCTAGCTCCTCTTGAGATTTTCGATATCGATATCCGGGAAGGTAAGGTCTAAGCTCTTCTTCATTTTGTAAAATATGCTTAATATTTTCACCCGTAAATTCAAGACTTAAAGAATGCTTGGAGTCTACATCCATTTCCCCAGATTCGGACTCTTTGGCCCGAGAGAGCGCTAAATCTAAATTAAAATCAATTTGCTCTGCCAGTTCTCTCGTTTCTTCAGGAGTTAAATTTAAGAAGTGATAAAACCAATAATCTTCCAATAAATATTTTCGAAATAAGGAAGTGGTATGTTCATATTTTTCTCGATCTTCTCTTACCAGTTCAACTCCAACTAGCATTACTCGCAGTAAATCCAAAGAATCTTCAAATCCTCGGTGTTTTTCATTATCTGCTATATTAAAATCATATAACCATTTTTCAAGGCCCAAGGAATGTTTCTCTGGAAAAAGAATACTGAGAAAAAACATACTATCTTCAAAACTTTCTCTCTCTTCCCCATCATCAATTTTTTCAAATTGAGAATCTAGAAAGGATTTTTCAAAAGAAGCATTATGAGCAATTATTTTATGGCCATAGAGCTCTAAAACCTCAGGTTCAACTCGATCCCAAGATGGCGCCCCATCAAGCATTTCTTGACTGATGGAAGTTAGCTTTTGAATAAAATGTGGTAGTGGGGTTTTTAAATTTTTAACTAAAGATGAATATTTTTTAACTAATTTAACTCCCTCAAATTGTAAAAATCCCACATCAATAATACAGTCATAATTAGCATCAATACCGGTAGTCTCAATATCTAAGACGGCCCACTTTTTCAAAAATTCGGCCATTTCATACTCCTTTTTCAATTAGGGAAAAATATATGGTTTTAATAAGAGTTTTCCAAGGACCGCACTGCCAATAATATGCAAACTGAGCATTTAAAGCTTAATTTATAACTTTTAAAGTGCTATCTTCGAAGGCCATGGACTCAGCGACTATATTTCAAATTCAATCGGCACTAATTCTTCTGTTAATGCATTCTGGTGTCTATGTTATTCTCAGAAAGAGAAACTCCCAGCTCCATGCTAAATTAATGGGAACTGCCATTATTTGGGATGTTTTATTAGTTTTACAGATACAATTGACCCGTGGTGCCGTTGGCAAGGCCATGGAAGCACCACAAAATTCCATGATATTAAATATTCATGTAGCGATGGCCATCACTTGTGTTTTCCTATATCTAATTATGGGATATAGCGGTATGAAAATATTAAAAGGTGATCGAAGTCTTCTCAAATGGCACAAGATTTTTGGACCTTTAACCTTAATCTTAAGAACCTTGGTATTTTTTACCAGTTTTTTCGTAGTGAGCTAGAAACGTTATGGAATTTGAAAATGTAAAATCTCTAATTAAAAATAAAATACCAGATGCTGATGTCACGGTAATAGATCTTACTGGGACTAAAGATCATTTAGGACTTGAAATTGTAAGTAATGAATTTACTGGCAAACGTCTAATTCAACAACATCAGATGATCATGGATATTTTAAAAGAAGAATTAAATCAAAATATTATCCATGCAGTGCAAATTAAAACCATGACTAAAGAGCAAAAGGAAAAACAAAATGGAAAAGAATCCCTTTAAAATGTTAAATGAAGAAGTAAAAGAAGTGAATAGATATGCAGATATCAATGAAAGAATCAAAGCTCTAATCAATAGCTCTAAAATCCTTCTTTTTATGAAAGGAAATCCTCAACAACCAATGTGTGGGTTTTCTGCGAATGTCTGTGCTATGTTGGCCCAAATGGGAGTTGAATTTAAATCTTTTGATATCCTATCTGATGAAGGTATCAGACAAGGTGTTAAAGAGTATTCAAACTGGCCAACCTATCCTCAGCTTTATGTAAATGGTGAGCTAATCGGTGGCAATGATATCATTACTGAAATGTATCATTCCGGAGAGCTGGAAACACTTTTTAAGAAGTAACTATTCCATATCTTCTAAATTTTCCACATTATGATAAACTTTTTGGACGTCATCGTCATCTTCGATAACGTCCAAAAGTTTTGTAAATGCAGGCATAGTATCACTTGTTAGTTGCTTAAAAGTAATAGGGATTCTTTGCAGTCCGGCCTCAATTGGTTCTACCTGAAGTTCAGCTAATTTTTTAGAGATATTTCCGAAGTCTTCAACTTCACAAATAATATTTACAAATTCTTCATCAAATTCAACATCTTCTGCACCGGCATCAATCATATCCATTGTAAAATCATCTTCATCTAGGCCGGAACTATTTAAAATAAATACACCTTTACGGTTGAAAATAAATTCCAGGCAACCATCTTTACCTAAATTGCCCCCATGTTTATTAAAATACGATCTTATATTGGCAACCGTTCTAGTGTTGTTATCGGTAGCACATTCAATAAAAAAAGCAATACCGTCTACGCCGTAACCTTCATAAGTATTTTCAATATAGTTTTGGCCACCTTCACCAGAGGCCTTTTTAATAGCGCGATCAACATTATCCTTAGGCATATTAGCGCCTTTAGCATTTTGAATGGCCAAGCGAAGTCGTGGATTTGCATCTGGATCAGGCCCACCTTCTTTTACCCCAACCATTATCTCTTTAATGAGTTTGGTAAAAACTTTTCCTCGTTTTTTATCTTGAGCACCTTTACGGTGTTTGATGTTAGCAAATTTACTATGGCCGGCCATGACTACCCCTTATTGAAAATCATCTCATCCTAACAAAATGTAAAAAAAAAGTTAACCCTTAAGAATCTTGGCCCAATAGGGAATGGCCTGTTTAAAAGTTAGGTAGAGATGGCCTAACGTAGTGCGAAGCCAGCCATTTTGTTCATATTTCCTGGCACTAGTATATAATTTTTCATCAGTGTTTCGCAGCTTGAACCCTTTTAATTTGGCCTGCCAGATAAAATGATGATCCTCACCTGAAATTTGAGGAAAACCTCCAATTCTCCTAAAAACTCCTTTTTTAAGAGCAATCCCTTGATCTCCAAAAGGCATGCCTAAAAAATCAGACCTAAGCTTTACACCCCATTCATTGATGAGCATCTTTGTGCCTTGAGATAAAAATTTCAAATTAAAATAATGAATGTCCTCATTATTCTTTAACAAGGAATTTAATAGTTTTGTATAGGCACTTTTTTTAAGTCTGGTATCAGCATGTAAAAACCAAAGGTATTCTCCCTGGGCATTTTCAGCACCAAAGTTAAGCTGAACACCTCTTCCAATTTCCGAAACTAAATATTTTAAATTTTCAATTTTGGAATTGAAGGAATCAATTGCTTTGGTTCCTACTATAAGAACCTCACAATTTTTTCTAATTTCACTTATATTTTCTAAATCTTTTAGCAGAAACTGAAGTCCTGTTTCTGTAGGTCCAAGGGGAATGACTATCGATAATAAGGCCATAATTTTCTAATGATTAACCCCGCTAAAAAGACCAGGGCCATGGCCGGGAAGTATCGCATAAGAAAATAAGCTATGTAAGCAAAAACTCTTACCATCTGACTCAGAAAGTCATTATGCCAAATAATTTGAGCGTATTTTGGAGCGGTATTATAATAAAATGTCACAAATCTCTTTCCCCATTCATTTTTAAGCAGAATTTGATCCCGAAAATCCCTAAAATAATCAAGAACATAATGTTCTTTTTTAAATCCCGCTGAAACTAGGTAACAGGCCTTCTCCTCTAAAAAGGCCTCGATCTTTTCGGGAGTCTGATTTCTCGTTTCAGAAATTTTAGTGGCAAATCCCCATTTATTAACAAAGGCCACTCCCACCCAATATTCCCTATAATTTGTTAAATCTTTAACAAAAAACTCACCGGGAATTTCAATCCCATTTTCATCAGCATTGATCCTTCCCCCTGCGGCCACAGCAGCGGCCAAACTTTGCTGAGGCCACTCATCTCCAGTTGGACTTGCATCGTAGACAATTCCAATTACATCGGCCATTTGAACAATTTTCTCTCCGCCATATTCTACTTTTAAACGCCCATCACCTTTAATTAAGTTTTCCAGTACTGCTAGGTCTGCTCCCAAATCAACAGCATTGCTCAGGAGATACTTAAAAAAGACTCCACCTTCAATTTCTGAAATTTTAGGAGAAACAGAGAGATAGTCATCCTCCTCTGTTGAAAGAAAGAAATAAATTATCGGTTCAATTAAAACTTTACTCTGATCATCAGAATCATAGGTCAATGCATCACAATCAAAGACAGACGAAGTGCAAATACCGTGAATTTTTACATCCAGCGTATATGTAATAATACCATTACTTGCTGGAATGGCCCTAATTGGAGCACTCGGATTTAGCACCACCACATCATCACTTTCAGACCTGTATACTCCGGCCCATAGATATAGATTCTTATCTCCTGGAGTAACCGTTATTCTTTGTCTTACCAAGCTAGGATTAAAAACTTCGATTTCCTTAAACCAAGGAAGAGAGGTCACAGGAGATAAAATGGTAAAATTAACATTAGAAGCATTTTCGGCCCCATCTAAAACATCATCATCCCTCATTGGAACAAAGACCAGATGAGCATTTGAGGGGGTTCCACCTTCTTCACTACCTACTTCAAGAACCATTTCATGAAGGGTGCCCGCCCCCGCGTAAACATCCGAATCAATATCTAAGCGAACTGATTGCGCAAAGACATTACAAGAAAGAAATAAAAATAAGAGCAGAATATTTTTCATTTACCTATGCATCATCTCAATTTTGGGCCCTTTTCGTCAATTCTTAAAATTGACACTAACACTTTAGAAATTTAATCTTTTTAAATTAGGAGAATTAAATGGAATCCCCCGACCTACCAACAGTTGTAAGCATCAATGGCAAAATCATGTTCAAAGAGGAGGCCAAGATCTCAGTATTTGATCGTGGGTTTCTTTATGGTGATTCAGTTTATGAAGTAATAAGAACCTATGAGGGCATTCCCTTTCTACTACAAGAACACCTTAATCGACTTTGGCACTCGGCTTCAAAACTAGAGATGGGGTTCCCATTTGACCAAAATAATATCGTTAAAGAAGTTAATACCTGCTTGGGAGAGCTGGGAAAAGAAAATGCTTACATAAGAATCATCATCACTCGTGGCCAAGGGCCACTTCAACTTGATCCAGTCTCCGCCGGATCAAACAATATAGTTGTGATCACCAGAGAATTTAAAGAAAATCCTAAAGAATGGTACAAAAATGGCGTAAATATTATCATCAGTAATGTGGAGAGAACCTCCATTCGCGCTATCGACCCTAATATAAAATCAGGAAATTATCTCAACAATATAATGGCCTTTATCCATGCCAAAAAACAGCATGCATTTGACGCAGTCATGTTAAATAGCCAAGGACATATTACTGAGGGAACCACCCACAATATTTGGGTGGTTAAAAAGGGAAAGGCCTATACTCCCCCACTTCATGCGGGAATATTAGAGGGAATTACCAGAAAAACTGTACTCGTTTTGGCCAAGAAAAATGGCATAGAAGTTGAACAAAAAAATATGACTGCTGAAGATTTAATAAACGCTGATGAATGTTTTATGACAAGCACCACAAAAGAAGTTATTCCAGTCACTCAAGTCAATAATGCTCCCATTGGTACCGGTGAACCAGGCCCAATCACAGCAAAATTGCACAAACTTTATCAAGATTTTATTCAGCAACAGATAGCACTTAGCTAGATATTTTATCTCTGATCTTAGTAGAAGATACCTCTTGGTGAGGATGAGTCGGTAATATTTCAATTTCCATGTTTGGCCTTTGCTCAAGCAGCTTTTTCTTAGTCTCCTCTACAAGCTTTTCATCCCCTTCACGAGGAACAACGTAAAGCTTGGCAAGAAAGCTAATAAGCTTCTTAGTGTCTTTCCATTTTTCCAAACTTAAAAAACTATCCTCTCCTACTAATAAATTTTTCTTTTCAACATTGGTAAAAGGCAACCAATCGACAGTAGGATTGCTTTTTTCTAAACCTAGAAATCCCGGAAATACAGAATGCGTAGTGTCTTTAAGCGCCAAGGCCAGATTGATGTATTTTTCCCAACCACAACCTATTTGAATATCTTCTCTATCCTTCCAAGGATTAAAATCTGGAACAACAACAATGTTTGACTCTGTTGGTGCTACATCCAAACAGGCCCTATGTCCCTCATGCCAAGGATTAAAACTCCCTGGAAAAAAAATTGTTTCCTTATCTTCATGTAAAGTTTGTTTATAAAAAATATTAGGCAGCGTTATAAAACCTAACTCTTTTTTAAAACTGGGCATACGAGGCCAGAATTTCCCAATCGCCTCACAAAGCATCTTTCCGTGGGGATTTTCTAGTTTTTTTAACGTAATAAGTGGAATCCAGTTTCCCTCCTCGGGAGCATTTTCCAAGTAAAATAAAAAAGGAAGTATATTACCTCTGCGATTTAAAGTGATGGCCAGATCTCTTGATAATCGAACCCCGGAGATCTCTTTCACATAATTCATACAGGCAGCGAGAGGCCCTAAAGTTTTTTTTTCTCCCATAGGAAGCTGGTCATTACTTTGCAGTAAAAGCTTCATATCTGGGCCTTGGCCAGTTAATACAATGGCACAAATATAATTAATTTCATCGTAGTCCATAGGATAATGATACAAGAGGTTTCTTTACCTTTCCATGCCTTTTTAATATCTTTCGTAAAGGAGAATAAAATGTCTAAAGACGATTACTGGAAAAAAAAATTAAGCAAAGAACAATATCATATTCTTAGAGAGAAAGGGACAGAGCAACCTTTTACCGGTGAATACAATGACCATTTTATTGAGGGCGCTTTTCACTGTGTCGCCTGTGATGCTCTTTTATTTGAATCCAACAAAAAATTTAATGCAGGTTGTGGATGGCCGAGTTTTTCTGACATGGCAAAATCAGAAAATATTATCTTTAAAGAAGATACTTCTCTTGCCAGTGTTAGAACTGAGGTCTTATGTGGAAAATGCCATGGACACTTAGGACATGTCTTTGATGATGGGCCGACTGAGACAGGTAAGAGATATTGTATCAACTCAATTTGTTTAAAATTTAAACCTTATACGCGCTCTGACTAACCATGTGCGGTATTTTCTTTAAGTCCATTTATGTTAGGTTAGAAAATCATTTTTTTAAAAGGAAAACAAAATGAATACAAAATCAAAATTGGCCGGAGTTCTATTTGCTGGTTTAATTGGTGGACTCTTAATTGGTTACGGTGTCGGTTCCAAAAAACAAACTACAGCACCAGGGCATGTCTCCCTAAGTGGTTCAACCGATGGCGCCTGTTCTACAGGAACAATAGTTGCTCCCGAAGGTGCTCTATTTGAATTTGCTGGAAAATCTTATCGAGTAGACGATTTTTCTACTCTTTTTAAAGGCCGATATTTTGAAGCTAAAAATGAAAGTTATCAAAAAGAATCAGGTTTAATTGATGAACTGGCGCTTGTGCTAGCTCTATCTCTTAAAAAAGAAATTAAAGTAGACTTAAAAGACCCCCCAAAGATGCAAGAGCTTCTTCCTTCTCCTAACGTAACAGATGAAGAAGTAACAAAATTTTATAATGAAAATAAAGGAAGGCTTCCTCCTGGGACCAAAGTTGAAACCATCAAAGGACAGATCAAAAAATATCTGGCGAACCAAGGTGTGGGCAAAATCTATATACAGGAACTGGCAAAGTTAAAAAAGGAAGGAAAATATAGAAACTTTCTCGTAAGACCTATAGCTCCTGAAATATCTATCAATACTGATGGCCAGCCTTCTATAGGACCAAATGATGCCAAGATCACCTTAATCGAGGCGTCTGATTATACTTGTGGGCACTGTAAGAGAATGCACTCAGAAGTAAAAGAAGTTCTAAAAAAATACGGTAAAAAAATTAAATTCGTACAAATGAATTTTGCACTACAACCTCATGGTCTTTCTGGAAAGCTTATCGTTGGTGCTTACTGTGCTCAAAAACAAGGTGTGGATAAATTTTGGAAATATCACAATATTGCTTTCGAACATGAATTTGAAACTAAAGACTTCAATGCTGATAGCATCGCTAAACTCGCCAAGCTTGATATGAAAAAATTTGAAGTTTGTAAGAAAGATAAGACTGCAGATGATTACATTCACCAAACGAATGAACAACTTTCAAGTGTCGGCGTAAATGGTACTCCTTCATTTTTCTTAAACAACAAAAAACTAGTTTTAAGAAATAAAACCCTCGAACAAGCAGTAGTAGAGGCGATGGGACTTTAATCGTCCCATGCCCAACCCAAATGACTCTTTACTGTGTTTTATGCCTAGCTGAGAAATACTGGCCAATTCATTAACCCTTGGGTCTGGAATATAAAAGATTGTGAGTCCTGCAAAGATATGATCAATCTCTTTAATTAGTGATTTGTTATTATCCCAAATATCCCTCCATCTCATAGAGTCTCGATACTTTTTAAGGGAAATCCCCGTCAGGGTATCTCCTTTTAAAACTAAATAAGGACGACCTTTTGGTCTCCAGACAATTTCATTCTTAGGCAGAGGATATTTTAAAAGTTGACCTGATTAGGCCCTAGATTAAAATGTTTTAAAATCTTCCATTTATGATAATCACTATATATGGCGAAAGAAATAGTTAAGAGAGAATCACCATTTTGTACCTCGTAATAACCAATTTTGCTTTCCTTAAACTCATCAACTTCTTCTTCGTAAAATTCATCTGACTCTCAAGAATGAGTTTATATCACTTTGATTAATCGGTTATTTATAACTAAATTAAAATAATTCCTTTTTGACAAAAACGCTCAACCTCTTGAATGAATTTTATTTAGAAAAATTTTGAAGTTTTCATAAACCCTTTCAGCTTCTGTCCGAAAAATAATAGAATCTTTTTTTGGATGGTAAATATGTCAAAAGCAATCTGGTTAACAATTTCTCTCCCCCTTATTTTTTTGAGCACTGCAAACTCAAAATCTTGGAATTATAGAGAAAACCCCATCTTAAAGGTCTCTAAGACATTAAATATTAACCTTGATTCCCTTCCTCAATCTGGAGAAGTATCCAAATTTATGGGAGATAATTGGATATGGCCTCTTAAAGAAGGTTTTATTTCAAACCGTTGGTCATTACAAAATCCAAAGAAAAACTCCGAAAAATATAAATATAAACTTTTAAAAACAACCGGTCTGGACAATATTGATATCGGACAACTCTCTCCAGCAGAGAAATTTGATTTATTTTCGAAAAATACTGATTGGAATTTCACAATATCATTAAAGAACTATTTGAAAAAATCAAAGAATCTAGGTCTCTACCTAGAATTATCTTTTGCAGAAACTTCTTTAAATTACCCTGACCAGACTCCTCTAACTGTAAAAAATGATTCTCAAATCATAAACTTTGGTTCTTCTGATTTAAAGGCATTAATAACTGCAAACTATTTCTTAAACTATGCTAAAAAGGCCCGTTTCCTAGGAGAAATATGTTTAAAAAATTTCTCTAAAATCAAACAATCATCTGATGGAGATATTAGCAGTATTATAGACTCATCAAGATGCCACGGATTAAACCCTGGAACTTTTCATATCATGATTTCCAATTTTTTAGGAATTAAGGATCAAGGAATATCATTAGATCTCAAGCGAGATAAAACATTAAAAATTAGGCCAATCATTGGTTTTATATCAAAGATTAAGAAGTTCACAAGTCAAAAAAATCTCGTTGAGGTAACCACATACTTAAAATATCTAAGACCCTCAAGGCCCACGTGGATTAATGAGGTAGCTGGCGTTAGAGGTTACACTATTTTAAAATATAATTTAGAGTTAGATAAAAAAGGTAATATCACCGGTGGCCAATGGATTTCAGCAAACAGGCCTGACTTTTTAGTAATACCTAAAAGATTGCGATTAAAAGGTATTTTTACTAAAATCGCAGGAAACATAAAAAATGTACCTAACTATAAAAATAAAGCTCTCACCCAAAAACTGATTATAAAAGATTTACTTAATCGTATATCAAAGAAGGAAAAAATTTCTAACGTCACTTTAAATAAGTTTATTATAGAATACGCAAACACCTCTAAAGAATATTACAAACAAAAAAAGGCCTTAAAAAGACAATTAAGAAAAATAAATACAAGAGAAATAGATACCGAGAGAGATATTTTATTAAAAAGATTATCAAAACATAAAATGCAAGGAAAACTTAGAAGTATCCATGAGGCCATTATAGATACGGCAATGATGAATACGGGCAATATCTTTAAAAAATTCCTTTTAATAAGATCAATGCATCGAAAATTCATTCATAAGGCCAGATCAAGCAATGAAGAAAATGATTTAAAAACGCTTGGAAAAGTGGCATTTATACAAAAAAAACTTATCAACAACTACTTCAAAAAATCAATAGATAAAAAAGTTGATATCGATTCTCTTTATTTAAATTATCTAATGGAAGCATCAATATATAAGAGAAGATCTATTTTAACAAAATCAGAAGATTTCTTAACTCATTCTAAAGATTTCCTTGAAGGACTTAAATCTGAATCCGATTTCTTTAAACTTAATCGCAAAGGCCGAGTTTTTCCTAAAAAAGGTGAACTTTTAGGTGCCAAGATAAAAGAACTAGAAAAAGACAAACAAAGTGCTTTTAAAAAGTTAGTTTTAAAAAATAAAGTATCAAAAAGCAAGGCCTGGAAATCTTTTCTAACTTCTCCCCCATCAAGAACTATTGCTAGCGCAAGGGATATTGCTCCTAAAGATGAACTAGAAAAATATTTAACATTGTCTTTAGACCAAAAGAAATTAAAAAATGTCTATATAACAAGTTTATTAAAAATTTCGATCGCATTAAAGAAAGAAAAAAAGGGGAAGAAGATAATCACCCAGGCCCAACTCAACAATAAACTAAGAGCTGATATCCAAGAAGAGATCGCTATAGTCAAGAGGAACTATGACCTTGACTTGTATCTTTTAAATTCCTATAGAGAAAAATTAGATCAGAAGGGGAATAAATTATTTCAAGATCAAAAGCTTGAAGATATTAAATTATCACTTTTTAACGAATACCAACAGATCTTAACTAAAAAAACAGGTGTTAATCAAAAATTCCTAGATTCAATTAGAACGGGCAATCTGAAGCAATTTAAAAAACTTCAACAACTTACACCTTCTCTTACCTATAAAAGCATTGAAGGGGAAAATGCGATAATGACGGCCGTGAAATTTGGACAGGTAGTGATGCTTAAAAAGCTTATAAAGAATAATCAGCATCAAATAAATTCAGAAACCGCTAATGGACAAAATGCTTTGTTCCTAGCAGTTATTAATGAAAATAAAATTCAGGAAGTGATAAGGTTTGAAATTATTAAATCATTAATAAAAGCAGGAATAAAAAAGAATACCAAGGATCGATTTGGCAAAACACCAAGAGATTATGTGGCAGATTCTGGTTCTATGGAAGGAAAGCTTGAAGTCCTACTTAAGTAACAATTCCTTAGGGAAATTCTTACACTCCTTAACATTCACTTTTATAGTTGAATTTCCGACCTTAGAAGAATATATCTCGAAGTATTCTTTAGGTCCTTTACCTAGTTCTATTGCTAAATTATTCATAAATAAATCCTTTCGCACTCCTCCAGCATGAAAAATAGCATAATCCTTACAGGTGCTCCTAGAGCATTTCTTGCCGCCATTTACTGGAGCAGGTTGTGTAGATTTATTTATAAACCAAATGGCCCTATTTCTTCCGGCCTGCTTAATATTTTTTGCCTTATAAGTCAGTATAAATAAGAAATAAGTTCCATTCCCTCTTTTCTTTATTTCACAATTACTATGCTTCAAAAAGTTAATTTGAAAGTCCGATGTCGTAATTGTTTTATTTTTCTCATCAATTTTAACTATATTAGACTTCTCATGAGTTCCACCAAAAACAATACTATTTCTTCTCTTATTTTTTTCTTCAGCAAGCCTTCTTTCATCTTGCAAACGCTTTTCTTTTTTATTAAGTTCACGTAATATTCTTTTTTTCTCTAATGCTAATTTGCTCTCATACTCTTTTTTTCGTCGTTCTTCTGCTTGTTTTACCTCTAGCTCTGCTCGTTCTTCGGCCCTTTTGCCTTCTAACTCCAAGGCCCTCATCTTATCTCTAAACTGTTTTCCACCACTCTTAAAGTGCCTCAAAGCTTGATGCTTTTTACGTGCCATTTTTAATTTTGTATTTGCCTCAATTTTTCCTTCTTCAGCATCTAATAATTCTTTAATTGCATCACGTTTCCCAATCAAAATATCTTCATTTTCATTTTTTAAACTATTTAGATCTTTATTCTTACTACCTGAGAAAATAAGCTCAACTATCGCTAGTTCCTTTCGTCTATTTCCTTCATTTATTTCTTTTTCTTTTTCTTCTTCCCTTTCTTTTTCTTTAACAACAATAAATGCATTTACTTTTTCATTTAGAAGATTATCCTTTCGTGTCCGATAGTCTGAGCCACTTTGTTTGAGCTGTCCCATGGCCTTAAGTTTTCTCATCGCCCTTTTTTTACTGGCCTGAAGATCTTTTTTCATTCCCTGCTTTCTTTTTGCTTCTTTTGCGGCCCTTGCCTTTTGTTCTTTATATAGCGCAGGCCAGGCCCCTACAGCTTTTGCCATATTTTCAAAACTTTTCTTTTGTTTTTCAGGACTCATCGTTGATGCTCGCTGAGTCTTATCCATGTAATCTAGAATACCTTTTACTTTAACCAAATCCTGTAAAGCTTTATATCCTCTAGGAGATAAATCAGCATCTCCACTTTTTTTTCTAAAAAGACTTTTCGCCTTTACAACCGATGACATAGATGAAATTTCTTTGCCTGATGGGCCCCCAATTTTTTTAATAATATTGGCCCCACACTTTTGCTTGGCATAATCATATGCAGTTTTATTAAATTTACCCACAAGGGCCTTATCTGCTCCAAATTCTAACAAAATATCTATCACCTTTTGATGGCAATTTCTTGAAGCTCCCATCAAGGCAGTTTCTCTATTATAATCAGTTTCATCAATTTCTGCCCCTCCCTCTGCTAAAAGCAAAAGAACCATATTTGGTCGATTATTAATAGAGGCATGAATTAATGCCGTGGCACCAAATTTATTATCTTTAACTGTTAAATCCGGATCTGTATTATTTAATAAATACTTCAATTCATTATCAGTCATTCCATGGCGCTGAGAGGCCTTTAAAATTTGGTTACCAGTGTAGTTTGCAAAAAGATTAAGAGGCAATAAAAATATAATAAGTAAAATTTGTTTACTCATATTAACTCCATTTATCGTTATATCCTATCATTATCGTCTTGTTTTTTTGTTTTCTTTAAATTAAATAATTTCAATTTTATGCCAAATAAATCCGAAAAATTTTTAATGAATACGAGGTTATTTTGGATTTAGAATTACTTGAACTACAAACTGAATATCTAAATGATCTGCCAGATAAGCTAGATCTTATTTATGAGCTTCTTCTTAGTATTGAGAAAGAGGAAGATATTGATGAGTCTTTAAATAATCTTAAGGGTATTATTCATTCCATCAAAGGTTCATCTGGTTCTTATGAAATAAGCTTTCTAAGTGAACTTTGTCATAGTTTTGAAGATGAATTAGATCTTTTAACTAAGGATAAAAATAAAGTATTAATCAATTGTTTTTATTTCTATGAGCTGTTAAAAGAATTTTCTGACTTTTATATTGCTGGAGAAGAAGCAGACTTAGATCCATTTTACAACAAGCTGTCAGAACTGTCCCATAGTAACAACATCCACACGTCAACTAGTTCCTCTAAGCAAAAAGACTTATCAAAGAAAATCCTGATCATTACTGACGATGAGTTTTTTAAAGATGCAATAATGCTTTCGCTAGAAAAACTAAATACTAAATTTTATTTTCTAAAAAAAACTAGGAGCTTTAAAAATGATGATGACCCTGATTTTATTTTTCTGGTATCTCCTGAAAAAGCGGATGTGAAACAATTAAAATCCATTTCGCCTCAGACTCAAGTGATCTCATTAAACTTTGAAGATAATGTTAACTTTCTTCCTAGTGATTTTGCACGTATTTTAATATCCCATCATTTAGTTAGAGATATTCGACATGGGTACTTAGCTTTATTACAAAAGGAAGAAAATATCCACATAGAAAAAGAGGCCCATCCTGAAAATATATTATTTGTAGATGATGATGAAAGTATTCATCCTTTAGTAAAAGTGGCCTTTAAGGCCTATAAAGATATTAAGATGAATTATTGTCATTCTGCTAAAGAAGCTCAGGAAGTCTTAAAGAGTTTTACACCTGATCTAATCTTACTTGATTCAATGATGCCAGAAATCAGTGGCAAAGAATTTAAAAAGCTTCTGTCTGAGGATGAGAATTTAAAGGATATTCCCGTCCTATTTTTAACCGGACTCGATAGTAAAAAAGAAATTGAAGAGCTTAAAAATTTAGGTGCTGTAGATGTCATTTGCAAACCCTTTAAAATTAAAGAGCTCGCCGGACAAGTTTTAAAGATATGGTCTGAAATTTAACCCAACCTCAGTATCACATGTGATCTTGCAGATTTAGGCCTAGAATATTGACCATCCCCCTGTAAGTCATTGAAAATTAAATAGGCCTTAAACTTCAAATTTTCCCTATTTATTCCGAACATATATTATATGAAATACTTAATGCTTATATTTCTTTTGTTATCTGCCTCACTCTTTGGCCAACAAAACTACTTTGATTTAGAGGATAATAAAAGGATTGATAAAGGGCTTCAATCGCAAGATCCCTATGGGATAAATGAACCCCTTATGTATCAGGGTGACCCTGATCAATTAAGGCCCTATCAGGATATCTGGCGCCCTGCTGTTCCCCAAGGAAGGATGCCGACCTCTGACCAAGATACTCTTTCCCCTTATAACCTTGATAAACCAGGACTTATTAGAGACTGGTAATTCTATTTATTAGAAATCTGTTAAATCCCTCCAATTTTTACCTAAATCCTCAATTTTAATAGGGGTTATCTGAAAATCTTGGTATGTTCCCCCTATAATAACTCTCCAAAAGGATCAAAAATGAGCGAGAAAAAGATTCTAATTGTTGAAGATGAAAAGGATATTGCAGAACTTATTCATTTTAACCTATTTAAGGGAAATTATGGTGCCGTAATTGCCTCTGATGGTGAACAAGCACTTAAGGTGGCCAATGAACAATTGCCAGATCTAATTCTCCTTGACCTGATGATCCCATATATTTCAGGACTCGAAGTTTGTAAGCATCTCAAAGGAAATGCGGCGACAAGCGAGATACCCATTATCATGATCACTGCCAAGGGAGAGGAAGAAGATATCATCAAAGGTTTAGAGGCCGGCGCTGATGATTACATCACCAAGCCTTTTAGTCCTAAAGTACTTCTGGCCAGAGTCAATGCAGTTTTTAGAAGAAATAAAAGAGATGGATTAGATGGCCAAAAAGTTCTTCATACCAATGGCATAATTATAGACCCCATTAGAAGGAAAGTAACCGCAAGCGGTACTGAACTCGAATTAACTTTTTCCGAATTCCAAATATTCCATCTTTTAGCTCAAAAACCTGGGTGGGTTTTTACAAGATCCCAAATCGTCGATTTAGTAAGGGGAAAAAACCATGCCATTACTGATCGAGCAGTTGATGTACAAATTGTTGGACTTAGAAAAAAACTCGGAGAACAAGGTCTTCTTATCGAAACGGTAAGAGGAGTTGGGTACCGTTATAGTGAAACACACCAGGATTAGATGAAACGGAAGAAACTTTTTTGGCAAATTTACCCATCATATTTAGCTATTTCTTTAGTTAGTATAATAGTTCTTCTTCTTATATCTCGCTTCACTTTTAGATCATTTTATTTCCAAGAAAAGGCCCAGAACTTATTAGAAAAAGCCTACTTAATCGAAGGTAATATCTCTAGCTTAATCCTTGAAAAAGATTTCATTCTCATCCAAGAAAAAATCAACTACATGGATAAAAAATCTAATAATCGATTAACCATAATTCTTCCTGGTGGAAAAGTTATCGCCGACTCGAGAAAAAAGAAAGAATTGATGACCAATCATAAAGACCGGCCTGAAATACTTACGGCCATTTCAGGTAGTGTTGGTATGAGCAAGCGTTTTTCAGAAACCATGAAAGAAGATCATTTATATCAGGCCATCCCTCTTTACGGGCCTGACAAAAAGCTCATTGGGGTACTTAGATCATCAGCATCTATTGAAAACTTAAAAATCACTCTTTTTAATATTTCAAAACAAGTTTTTTGGGAGGCCTTAGTTATTGTAATAGTATTATCTCTTGTTATTGGTTGGTACTCAAAATCAATAACAACACCTATTGAAGAAATAAAAACCTATACAGAAAAGTTTTCTCAAGGTGATTATGACCAAAAAATTAAAATCAGTAACAATGTCTCACAAGAAATATATTCCCTCGCTCAAGGCCTAAATAAAATGACGGCCCAAGTGAACTCCCACATGGAAAAAATCATAAAACAAAAAAATGAAATCGAAGCGGTTTTCACCAGCATGGTAGAAGGGGTTATAACAGTAGACCCTAAAAGAAGAATATTTCATATGAATCTGGCCGCTAGATCATTTTTCAATCTTGATGAGAAGAAGGTCTATAAGGGAATCCCTCTAGAAGAAGTCATCCGAAATCATCATTTAATTGGATATATCGACCATATTTTCACTGACAAATCCATCTTGGAGCAAGAGCTCAACTTAAACAATCAACAGATTCTCCAAGTACATGGAACAGCTTTAAAATCTTTGCAAAACCAAGTAATGGGTGCACTTTTAGTTTTTAACGATATAACTAAAGTGAGACGACTCGAACTGCATAGAAAAGAGTTTGTCGCCAATGTTTCTCATGAACTACGAACTCCTCTCACCTCTATTCAAGGATATCTAGAAGTCTTACTCGAAAATGATCTAAAGAAAGAGGATAGAACAAAATTCCTAGGAATTGTTCAAAAAAATGCCTCAAGGTTTCAAGTTATTATTGAAGATCTTTTGTCCCTTTCACAGATTGAAAAAGAACAAGATAATAATGAAATTAAAAAGGAAATAATTCCGCTCTCTCCTGTTCTGGGTACTGTTAAACTCTTATGCCTAGATAAAGCGCAAAAAAAAGGTATCAACTTAATAGTTAAAGTAAATGAAGAACTTAATGGAAAAATAAATAGTCACTTATTAGAGCAGGCCTTGGTTAATCTAGTTGAGAATGCTATTAAATATGGCGATAAAGATTCTCAAATCATCATTTCTGCAAAAAAGACAAAAGACCATCTTGAATTTGCCATTAAAGATGAGGGCCCTGGAATTTCCCCTGAACATCAAAAAAGAGTTTTTGAAAGATTTTATTGTATTGATAAGGCCCGAAGTAGAGAACTCGGAGGTTCAGGACTTGGGCTTTCGATTGTAAAACATATTGCTCTAGCACATGGAGGATCAGTCGCACTTGATTCAACATATGGTAAAGGTTCCACCTTCTATCTTAATTTACCAATTAGTTAATCAGAACATCTACTAAAAACATTTGTCACCCCATCTGCAACAAACTTAGAAGTACTTCCATATAAAGAATAAAGTTTATTTCCTTTTAGATAACTCCCCCTAAATAGTCTGGTCACTCCCGTATCAATATATCTGCCGTAATCAGTCATTATAAAATAGAGTTTATCACCTCTTAAATAATAGGCCCCACAGACATTGGTTACTCCATCGACAATAAATTTCTTTTTTCCCGCTGCAAAAACATATAATTTATATCCTTCTACAAAAATAATGCTTCTAAATCCAAAAGCCGAAAAACTAAACATTAGAGAGAAAATTAAAATATTTATTTTTTTCATAATTACTTAAAGTAAGGTCCTGGTTCAAGGCCCTCACAATACTCCTTTAAAATAACCATTAGGTGTCCCCATGTGGTATTGCATGAGGCAAATGCTCCATCATTGTTTTTCCAATCTGAATGGGTAAATTTAAGCTTGGTTATACCACTTTCAATTTCTTCCAATTCAAATGTTTGTTTTGTCTCAACCCACTCTTCAGGGCCATCGATACAGGTCCATTCAATTCGGCCGGAAGTAATTTTATCAATATTCATGGTAAAGAGAGTCTCGTGGTTAAAAAAGCCAAACACAGCTTTTGATCCCACTTCAGGCCTTGCCTCAACATCAGACGTCCACCATGATTTAAGCCCTTCTCTGGTAACAAGCGCCTTAAAAACTGTCTCTATATCACCACTTATATTGATCTCATGCTTTAAACTAAACATATCTATCTTGTCGGGTATTTTGAGGAAAAAATTGAATATAAATGAGAGTAATCTTATAGTTAAGTTAACAATTTTTAAAAGGAGTTAAAAATGTCTATTGAGTTAAAGTATTTAACTTGGATTTCTGTTGCTACTGCCTTCATGTGGGTTCCCTACATTCTAAATGCTTTCATCAAATTTGGTCTTGTTAAGTCTATGGGCCATGAAAATCGAGATGCGGCCATGAGTGTCTGGGCCATAAGAATGAAAAAGGCCCATGCTAATGCTATCGAAAACCTTGTGATATTTGCTGTTTTGATCTTGGTTTTAAATGGACTTGGAATAAGCACTGAAAAAACCCAATGTGCCGCTGCTGTTTATTTCTGGGCGCGAATTGCTCACTTTTTTCTTTATGCTTTTGGAGTACCTTGGCTTAGGACTATATCTTTTGTTGTCGGATGGGCAGCAACACTTAGTCTGGCCTGCCAAATCCTACATTAAGTAAGATGGAGGCCCTCGGGCCTCCTTTATTTAATTAGGCCAAAGCGAACTGAAGACTCTTTTTCACGTATGAATATTCTTTAAGCTTAAACTTAAAATTAATCTTGGCCTCTGCTAGTTTTCTTTTAATTTCAAATATGGCCAATTCATTTTTCTTTTTCTTATTTTCTGCAAAGATCTTTAACTCTTTTTTAGCCTTTTTAATACTATCAAGTATGACTGATAATTCAGATAAAAGATTATCAATCTTTGTCTTTAATTCCATAGAATTGGTCAAGGCCAGTTTTTTATCCAATCTCTTTCCTTCCATAAGAAGTTTTGCCTTAAGGATATCTTCCTGAGGGGTAAGTTTTAAATCCCAGGCCATTCCAAAAAGCTCAAGAGATTTAATAAGCCATTTGGTAGGATCGTATTGGTACCACCTGATCGCATTTCTATAATCCGTTTGAAAGAAGTGATGAAAATTATGATAACCCTCGCCATAAGTAAATAAGGCCATGATAGGACTATCTTTGGCGGTATTAGTATCAGTATAGGTCTGAAATCCCACGATATGACAAAGAGAGTTTATAAAAAAGGTCATGTGGTGAACGAAAAGCATTCGAAGTAACCCAATAAAAGCAATTCCACCTAAGACTGACCCCATAAAATAACCGATTATTGCTGGAAGAATAAAGGCCATAAAAATTGAAATGGGTATAATGTATTTATGTTGCCAAGCAATTAGAGGATCCTTTTCAAGATCTACGGCAAATTTATCTTTATATTTTTCATCTTCTTTTATAAATAGCCAACCTATATGGGCCCAAAAAAAGCCTTTATTGATGTTATATGGATCTTCATCGTGATCTACCTTTAGATGGTGCCTACGATGGTCAGTACACCATTTAAGTACTGAATATTGGAATGCTCCTGCTCCAAACATTAAAAAGAAAAATTCTACTAAAGGACCTGTTTTATAACTTCTATGGGAAAACAACCGATGGTATCCGGCAGTGATGGACATTCCTGTAAATAACCAAAAAAGGAATGTTGGAATCAATATATAGGGATCAAAACCATCTATTTTTAAATAAAGATATATAAAGTATACGGTTAAAATTGGGGTAATTACGAAAAAGGGTAAAGTCACCCAATCAATTTTTTTTAGAATATTTTTGTTCATTTTCAATCCTCGTAAACGATTGTTAACGGCCGCCCATTTCTTTGCATCTGACCTTCCTCATATAGTAGTCCGGATTTTGTAAGACATAAAGCGCAATATAAAAAGGAAAGGGTAAAAAAGATGGTGCCCTCTCGCGGAATCGAACCACGGACACAGGGATTTTCAGTCCCTTGCTCTACCGACTGAGCTAAGAGGGCGTACCTTGGAATTAAGTTTTTAAAAATTAGTGTTTTTTAGAGGAAAGGTCAATTTAAATCTATTAATAAAAATCAATTTTCTGTATCCTTAACCCTGTGAAAACTTTAATTAAAAAGGGAGTTATCTCCTATGGAAACTGGAAGATTAATGCGATGTGCTTCATCCCTGGAGGGCCTAAAAAGGATGCTCTAGGGATATTCACTCATGGTTACACCTCCCATAAAGGGTCGATTCTATCCTGGCCAGATCGATTGACTGATCTGGGTGTAAGTTCGATCATATTTGACTTGCCGGGTCATTTCCTGGGAAGCTTTAATGAAGTTGATAATTTCTCTAAATTTAAAAGGGATTCCCACCTCCTTTTTGCCAAGGCCTGGGATCTATTTAAAGACTATTTAAAATTTGAAAAACAACCTAAGTGCATTCTCGGTGGACATTCTCTAGGGGCCTTACTGGCCTTAAAGGCCATGGAACTTGAAGAATTTAAGCATCTAGAAAAATATGCTATCTGCGTGGGACTGGGACTACCTCCAGAAAAGGGAGTTCACCTTTTTGAAACAGGATTTTTTGAAAAAACTATGAACTTACGATCCCAGATGGTTAGTCCTGAGCTCTCTCCCGATAATATCCTTCCCTGGATAAAACAGGAAAAACGAGGATTAAGGGTCAAAGACAAGAATATTTTTCTCTTGGTGGGTGAAGATGATGCTATTGTTTCGATCGATGAGGCCAAGGGCCTTGTAGAACTTTTGGAAAGAAACAATAATCAGGTAATACTAAAGATAATAAAAAAGCTTCCCCACCATCAACCTGATACCGCAGCATTTTATATTAAAAATATTTTAAAGGAAGAAAATATTCTTTAGTAACAAATATCAATCACCTTCAGGCATTATTTCAATTGCTCCGGTTGGACAGACTTTCACACACTCAAAATCAACTGCACAATCTTTAACATTGGCCTCTACTATATAGGTAGCACCAATTTTATTTTCTCTTACTGCCCAAATATCATGAGGACAAATCGAAATACAATTTTGGCAGGAAGCACATATATGAGTATCAAGTTTTATGGTTTTTTTGCCATCTGAAAAAGATTCTATGGTATCAGAGGCCCCGGCAACTTTAGGTTCGGTTCTAATTGTTTCAATCTGAATTGAATTGGCCATTCCCCCTGCAAAAAAGGTTCCATCACCTCTTGATATTACAACCTTATCTCCTTTCTTAAGATGAACACTTTTCCGAACCATATCCAAGATTTCTTCCTTTAAAATAGGACTATCTTCATCATAATCTGTTAGAAAAAATGGGACGACTCCCCAATATAAACAAATTCTTCTCACGGTATTTAAATTATTAGTAATTCCTAAAACCACAGTTGATGGTCTAAATCTTGAAAGTTTCAAACAAGAATGTCCTGATTGGGTCATTGAAATAATTCTTTTAGCATGAATTTTTTCCGCTACCATCGAAACGGCAACTGATAAAGCGGAATTTACGTTAGATAAATCTATGTCCTTTATGTTTCTTCTTTTCGCAGGACTTTTTTCAGCATCGGTGACAATTTTATTCATCATTTTTACCGATTCAATAGGGTATTTTCCTGAGGCAGATTCCCCACTAAGCATTACAACATCTGTTCCATCCCAGATAGCATTTGCCACATCAGATGCCTCGGCCCTTGTAGGAGTGGGATTAAAAATCATTGATTCAAGCATTTGTGTAGCGGTAATAACTGGGATTCCTTTATCATTACACTCTCTAATAATTTTCTTTTGAATAGAAGGAACTAGATGATTTCCAACTTCTACTCCTAAATCACCTCGTGCAATCATAATTACATCTGCGGCCTCCATAATTTCTGATAAATTTTCCACTGCCTGAGGTTTTTCTATTTTAGCAATTACGGGAATATTCATTTTTAAATCATGAAGAAGACATTTTAAGTCTTTTATATCCTCTTTGGATCTTACAAAAGAGAGAGCAATATAATCTACATCGTGTTTTAAAGCGAAAAAGAGATCATTTTTATCTTTTTCCGTCATGGCCGGAGCACTGATCTCACAGTCTGGTAAATTTATCCCTTTATTAGATTTTAAATCTCCCCCTACGAGTATCTTAATTTTAAAAACCTTTCCTTCTTTTTCAATTGCTTCAGCTGCAATTAATCCATCATCAAAAAGTATTCGGGCACCAACATGGCAATCATCAACTAAATTTTCATAGAGCGTTGGAATAAATTTTTCATATTCCCTTCCAACTTTAGAAGTCCCTATGGCCCAAACTTCACCCTTTTTTAGTTCAAGAGGCCTATCTAATTTATCAACTCTTATTTTAGGTCCCTGAAGGTCGGCCAATATTGCAACTTCTTGTTTAACACTTTTAGATGCCTCTCTAATATTGGCAATGAGTTGTTTATGCTCCTCATGAGTACCATGACTCATGTTTACCCTGGCCACGTTGAGACCGGCATGGATAAGTTTTTTAATGATTGATACATCGGAAGAGGAGGGGCCAAGAGTTCCGATAATTTTGGCCTTTCTCATCATAATCCACCTTAAGATATTAGTTATAATACTCCAATTTTATCGGAGATTTATTAGCATTTTATTAGAATCTACTTAAAAAGTATTTTTATTTAATGAGAGCTCTTCATTGATTAAATCTCTAAATATTTCAAATTTCTGTGCCCCATTAATTATTTTACCATTCACGTAGAAGGTAGGAGTTGATTTAATCCCTAAATCATTGGCCTCTTTAATTTGATCATCTATTTTTTGTTTATACTTTCTATTTTTTAAACAATTAGAAAATTGATCCCTCTTAAGGCCTGATTTTCCCGCAAGCTTAATCAAAGAATCATTATCACCCATGGTCTGATTCTTAAAAAGCTTTTTGTAGTAAGGCCAAAATTGTTGATTACCTTGCTCCCATGCACAAAGACTGGCCTCTGCCATATTCTTCGCAAATTTATGAAAAGGAAGAGGAAAGTTTTTATGAATTACTCTGACTTTTTTGCCAAAAGAAGATTTTATTTTACCTATAATCTCTGCCCCTTGTTTGGAAAAAGGACACTGAAAGTCTGAATATTCAACTATTGTAACAATGGCATCTTTATTTCCAAAAGAAGGTACATCATTTGTTGTTACAGTAAACTCAGGTCTTGTAGGGCGTGGGAAAAAGATTTTAAGCTTATGTTTTTTTTGGTTGCTCGCAATCCAATTTTCTATCGCCTTTTTTTTCTGTTCTTGTTCTAAGAATTTCTCAATCCTGTTTTTTATATCATCTGAAATATGGGCGTCAGGTATCCCTCTTTTTTTTACAAAGGCCTTAAAATCTGAATCTGTTACTTTTAAATCCTTGATTATATATTGTTCTAAAAACTGGTCGTTGGTTAATCCCTTCTTCCCAGGGTGCTCAGACATGAATTTTTCAAGCATAAGAATTTTTAAACGATCCATCTTGAGTTTAAAGATTTTTTCTTCAAGTTCAAAAAGCTCTACTTCAATATTTTTATAAAGTTCACCTTTTGTAATATTATGAGATCCAATTGAGGCCACAATGTTGGCATCTTTTGGCGATTGAACAATATTATATTGAATGCTTGGGCCAGAAGAATTATTGTTGCACGAGGCAATAAGAACCAAAAACAATAGAAAAAATTTCATCTTTTTAACTCCATTTCAAAAGATCAAATTCATTTTAAAATTTAACGGGAAAGTTGGTCAATAAACCTTTTATATTCATTTGAAGATTCAACCAACTGTTTATGACGGCCTTGCCCGACGACTCTACCGTCCTCGAGCACTAATATCGTGTCTGCCTCCATAATAGTCTCTAGCCTGTGAGCAACAATTATCGCCAAAGATTGCTTCTGAATAAGTAGAATTACCTCTCTTAGCGCCAATTCAAGTTCTGAATCTAGTGCTGAAGAAATCTCATCTAATAAGACAATAGTCTTTTTAAGATAGCAGGAACGGATGGCCGACAATAATTGTTTTTGACCTGGAGAGAGTGCCATTGGATTAATCTGATCTGTTGGCCTTATATTCCAAACTTTTAAATAGTGAATCTTTTCTCGTGCCCATTCCCAAAAAATATAAAAATCATCGGAAGGTTTTTTCTCCAAGGTAATATTAAATGCCAGACTTTCAGAAAAAATATGAGAATCCTGAGATACAATTCCTACCTGCTCTCTATATTTTGCTAGATCTTCAGGAAAAGAAGCATAGGGCCTATTATTTTCAGTGAAGATGGTAAGATTTCCTTTTTGAGGTGTAAGATTGGCCGAAATTAGATTTAATAATGTAGATTTGCCACATCCAGACAATCCCACAATTCCAATAAGCTCCCCTCTAAAGGCCTCAAAGTTTATATCTCGAAGATAGAAAATCTTCCTAGATTCCTTTTCTCCAAACCTCGCATAATGAAATGACTCTATATTTACTTTTAAAGATAAAAATGAAATTTGAGGGATTTTAACTTTTTCACCTGTAGTCTGATGTTTCCCTAAATCATCAGTAAACTCCCCTATTCTAGTTAAACCTGTCAGAGCACGCTGAATATTAGTAATTTTACCAGCTATCCCTTTAATAGGGTTAATTGAACGCTGAATAAGTTCAACCAATGCTAGGATGATCGCCGCTTCAGTGATCTGAGAATATGGAAAAATAAACACCACTAGTGCCAAAAATAAGGGATAAAGAGATTCTGCCATTGAATAGTAAGTTGCATCCCAGTTATTGGCCTTTAACTGTTTTGATAGAAAATCATCAAACGCCACTTTTCCTTTTTTGCTCCCATAATTACCATGATAGGTAAAATACGTTTGGTTCACTCCTCCAACAACATTGGAAACTGCCTGAGAGACAAGTCCTTTTGATTTTCTCACCGAATGAAAGACTTCTCTCATATACTTACCACCCCAGATAAGTAGCATTGCCACAAGTATCTCTACCCCTGCTAAAAACATACCTGAGAATTTATTAAGTTGAATGAAACCCACCAAAAAAGAAAAAACATAAAATAAATCTATAATTATTCCAAATGCACCAGAGGTTACCAATTCCCTAAGGGCCTGAGAGTCACTCATGATTCGTGCGATCACCTCTCCCTGGGGATAATCATGATCTATTCCTTCTTCATTTTTCCCTTCATAGTGTAAAAGCCATATTTTATAGACTTCATTTCTAACAAATGCCATTAGATCTCTGATAAAAAAGTTAATGACTAACTGATATAATATCCTTATTACATAGATTCCAAAATAGATTAAAACAAATTGAAATATGGTCTGATAAAAAAGTTCTGTATTATCAAAAGTTGTATTTAACTGCAGTAGGTATTTCGGAATAATAAGGCCCAACATGGAAGTTAATCCCAAACAAATTAACATATAAATGTAATGGACAGTGCTTCCAGGATAGAGGAAAAACTTATACCATTTGTTTTTCAAAATACTCATATGATTGACTATTCTCACTTAATAATTTTTTAGGTTCGCCTCTTTCTAAAATTCCCTGATGTGCACCTATCAGAATTAATTGATCGCAAAGTTTAACCGTTGAAACTCTATGAGAGGATAAAATAAGAGTTTTCTTTTTGATTAAATCCATTTTTCTCAGCTTCGCAATAATCTCTTTTTCCAAAATAATATCGATGGAAGAGAAAGGATCATCCCAAAGTAAAAACTCAGCATTACTCATTATGCTTCTAATTAAACAAAGCCTCTTGGCCTGTCCACCTGAAAGATGTTTTCCATTCTCTCCAACTTTCATTTTAAAAAGGTCTTCTTTAGTGGGGGCAAGAAAATTCAGAGAAAAAAGTTTTAAAAGGTCATAGGCATTTTCACTTTCTTGCTCATTTATATCCCGTCCCAAAAAAATATTAGATTTCAAGGTATCATTATATATGTAGGGATTTTGAAAAATTAAAGAAACATCTATTCCTTTTTCCTTAAAGATAGATGCCAGCTGAAGCATTATCTCTGACTTACCGGCCCCTGTCTTACCGATTATAACCGTCCATCTATTTTTATTAATAGGGATATCTAAAATTTCTCCCCAAAATTCGACTTTAAATTTTTTAGAATCTTTATTAAGTGATTTATTTAAATCCTCTAATTGTTTTTCTCTCTCTGATTTTTTTCCTAAGTCATAAATTAACTCTTGAACCCGGGCCCAAGAACCAAGAGAGCTTGAAAAGACCACCCCTATCCAGGCCATAAAATGTAGTGGTTCCAAAAAAAGAAAAACAAATCCTGAAAAAAGAACAAGGGAAGTAACACCTAAAGCTTCAACTTGAATAATATAGGCCCCTAAAAGAAAGGAAAGGCCAACCCCTAAAGGTATTAATGGGACAGTGAAGGCGACTGCTATTCCGGCCTTAAAAGCATAAGTCAGCTCCTTAAAAGATTTTTCCTTAAAAATATCTATAAATGAGCTTTCAGCATGATAATTTTTTATGGTTTTCTTACCATCGTAAGTTTCCATAATATAGTTTTGAATATCTCCCTGAAGATCTGAAGATTTTCGATAATAGTGTCTAGTTTTACCGACCACTAAAGAAAATAAAAAGGCACAAATAACCATTGGAGCAATCGCCAATAAAAGTTTTGGATTATACCCATAAATCCTTGGGGCCAAAACAGCAACGGCCATAATGATATTTCCAAGTTGAAGACAAGCAAAACCTAACAACGCCCTAATTTGTTCAATATCAGTATATAAAATTTGAAAAAGTTGCCCTGAAGAATGAGACTGATATCTCATCGGATTAGCTGATTCTATTCGCCCTAAAATATCAATCCTCATATTTTTTTCTACGATTCTGGCCGGGTAGAAAAAAAGGATTCTAGAAAAACTCCGAAATACTACTATACCTAAGGCCAATAGAAAGTATTTTGAAGTATCGATATTTTCAGTTCCTACTGAGACTAAATCGGCCAGCTCTTTGGCATAAAAGGGAATGGTACTTCCTAGGTAATGGGTAAAAAACAGGCAGACTAGAGCGGCCAAATACCAAGGAAAAAAGCGGATAAATTGTTGTAATAAAAGAGGCCAGAGCCCCTTTTCTAAAAGCATTTTCACTGATCCAATATAATGCACAATCTAAACATGTGGCAAGACAGCTAACTAGCTGTTATTGCTAACTTATCATCTGATTGCCTGCTTAATTAATTTTGCTCAAAGGAAGAGAGTTTCAAGAGTTCTCTAATTGACATAGGCCTAACTGGTAAATATATTCTCTTTTTCTCTAATGGACCGTAGCTCAGTGGGAGAGCACTACCTTGACACGGTAGGGGTCGACAGTTCAATCCTGTCCGGTCCAACCATTTAACCATTTATTAGCATTTACTTTTGAGGCCTCAACTCCTGGCTGATCAAATGGATTCACTGAAAAAGCTACTCCCATTACAACTGTTAAAGCTTCAAAAAAGAAAATAAGACGTCCGAGATTTTGCTCATTTATCCCGTCAATAGAAAGTCTAACATGAGGAAGTCCATAGTCTTGGAAGGCCTTCATGGTTCCTTCTAATTCGGCCTTAAAAATATCTGTTAGTTTTCTATTTTGATAAATCTCCAAGCTCTTAAAAGGAAGTCCGTGGTTTAGTGAGTAATCCTTACTCTGATTTTCTACCTCGAGAAAAAATACAAACTTATCTCTTGGGCCTTCCATAAAAAGCTGCATTTGGGAATGTTGATCGGTAGTACCAATACTCGAGATAGGAGTTAGGCCGGTAAAAATGTCCTCTCCTGATAAATTTTTCTTTTTACCCAAACTTTCAGACCATAGCTGAATAAACCATTCTGTAAATTTTTTAAGTTTGGAAGAGTAAGGCATTAAAACAGTTTGTGTGACACCTTTATTATTTAATTCATCTAATAGCATCCCCAAAGAAAATAAATTATTTTTAAAATCTCCTGCCTCTAAGTTATCTCTCAAGTCTTTGGCCCCTTGCCAAATGGGGGTTGGGTCAATTCCAGCAAATAAACAAGGAAGGGCGCCAACTGCTGAAAGAACACTAAAACGACCTCCCAAATGAACAGGGATCTCCAACTTGGTTAGATTATATTCGGTTATAAGTTCATTCAAAACTCCACCCGTAGGCCCTGTACAAACAATTATATGATCTTTAAATTGCTCTGGTTTGATTCCCTGGGACTGCATTTCATTTTTAATCGCCAGAAAAAGGGAAATGGATTCCATCGTATTTCCTGATTTTGAAACAAAATAAAAAACACTTTCCTTTAAAGATAAATCTTTGAGTTGCTCTGCTATCCAATCAGGTTCTATATTCGAGAGAAAGGTCATATTTTTTCTTTTCAAAGGAGTCGCAAGAGCATCTACTAGCATCTCAGGGCCGAGTGAACTTCCTCCCATTCCTACATGAATGAAATTTTTATGATTTTTGAATTTTTCATAAACAGTTTTACACTCCGATAAAATATCTTGCTCACTTGGCATTTTATAAAAATGGCCTTCATCATGGGATACAATCTTATTAAATTCCTTTTCCCAAGTATCTGGAACATTTGAGGTGAAATCCCCCTTCATCGCGCAGGATGTCAGATTTAGCTGTATCGTCATTATTATCCCTTCCTAATTAAGCTGTCTTTTTTACCTTATTAAGATTAACTTTTATTGGCCAGTGAGGTTCATAAATAAATCCTCTATAATCTATTTATATGTCCTAAATATCCCCTGTTTTTATTATTGAAATAAATCTAATTATTCCAATAGTTCTTATTTAAAAATGCACAAAATCATTAAAGAAAATGCTTAAAAAGTAGGAAAAGCATTATAATAAAATAATATTTTTTAACTCGAGGATTTAAGGTATGAAACACTTTTACAAAACAGTTCTAATATCTCTTCTATCAGGGATACTGATGCTTCCAACCTCCGTGTTTGCCATGGATGTCTGGATTCCCTCCACTATAAAAATCTCAATTAACGGAGATATTTCACATAAATTTCCTCTACCAACTTCGGCCGATCCTGGTAATTCCGTTGGGAGTGATGTATCTGCGGGATTTTACCCGGTTATTGGTGGTAAAATCACAAGGTTTAAAAGGGTATTTGCCTTAGAAGGAGAGAGGCCCGCAAAAAAATCTTCCGCCTTAGTAGAAACTTCAAAAGGTGTTTTCCTTCCCGCACAATCACTTGGTGGATACCGGGTAGTAGAACAAAGTGATAAATCGATTTCCTTAACCCTTGCCGGATCTGTAGGCCCTGGTGGTTGGGCAGGACTGGGTCTCTCAGTTGCGGTCAAGCTCGGTTGGGCAAAAGGTTATCAAATCAACCGCTACGCTAAAACGATTCACCACATAGATAGGCTACCAAAAGTTGAAATTCCAGAAACAATAGAAAAGTTAAAAATGTATAGCCCAGGTGATAGCCTGGCCTTTAAGAAAAAATTTACCGTTGGTTTTAATGCCGCAGCAAAGGCCGGTATCATGGCACAAATTGGTGTTGCCGCCTCTATTGCCACTTCTTGGAATGTGGCCTTCCAAATACCTTCCAAAAGAGATAATCCAAAACGAGAACCGATTGTTCGAGTTACCTATGCCAAGGCAAAAGATAAAAATATTGCTGTTAATGTTGGGAATCTTATAAGTAACTTTTCCATCGCCAAAGTTTGGGGGAAATCACAAAGTTTTGAATACATTTTTAATCTTTCCAATAGAAACAAAGTTGCCAAATTAAAGATCAAAAGTGAACTCAAAAAAGGCCAGCTCAAAGAAGTATTCCTAGAAAATGTCGATGTATTACAAGCATATCAACAGGCCATCCAAGGTAATTTAATTTTAGCAGATATGCTCAGTGATCGAAAAAAATATGGGGTCATAAAAGTTTCAGAAACAAATAAGCAATCTCGTGGCAAGCAGATGAGTGCAGGATTAAAAATACCATTTCTCTTTAATATGAATTTCTCAAGAGGAAAGACTTTTACAACCAGTGCCACTAAAAAATTTGGAAATGACACCTTAGTTGAAAACTGGCTTGGTGTTTTCAACCAACAAGTTGTGACTTCAGGACTTGTAAGTCATGATTCCAAAAGATTAAATATGTTCACTGGAAACTACCAACAAATCACTCCTCTTAAAAAAATGGATGGGAATATTTCAAGAAGATATTCGGCCAACTACAAATATTACTACGCAAGAAATAATGTAAGTGTTGATAAAATGCAGGAAGAGCTAAGAAAAGTTCGTGAAAAAGTAGGGTTTATGAAACATCTCAAAGGCCTTAAGATAAAACCTGCTGGTGGTAAGAAAGTTGGAAGTTTAGAGATAGATCTAGATGTTGCTCTTTCAAATGTCGCCACTGATGAGCTTATTAAAGTTGCTGAAAAATATGGTGAGAGTACTCTTACCAAAGAGGCGCTCAGTTATTTAGATGGCTTTTTTGCCAACGTCAAAGATGCCAAAGCTGAAATTTGCACCCGTCATAAAACGAGAATTCTAAAAGAGTGTATTTTTACCACCAAAAGACAAACAAAAAGTGCTATGAAAATGGCCTATAGAGCTCTTATCAAAATGAAAAAACACAGAAGCGATGTAAATTATAAAGAATTTGTTCAGGCCTATGCAGATTTTGGTCAAGGGTTTATAGAAAACAGATTTACACTAAAAACTTTTTTAAGAATGCTTCGATATGAATTTAACCCAAGGGCCCAAGGCAAGGCCAAATATGCTAAAGAAAAAACTATAACGCTTGATCGAAAAAGAATGCGTGTGCCCTATGAAATTAAAATAAAAATCCAGGGAACGCATATTGCGCCATTTAACAAGACCTTAAAATCTTGGAAATAGATATGGAGGGAGGGGCCCCTCCCTTTCTCTTTGCGTCAAAATTTACCCTTAGATAACTTTTTGGTATGGTCTCTCCTCACAAGGAGTAACCTATGTCTATAAAGATTCACCCAGATGCTATTACTGCGCTTAGAACTTTTTCTCTGCCTGAGAAAATAGGCTTTGGAAGTACTATTTCACCAGTAATGATGGATTGTGAATATAAAGATGGAAACTGGGGTGAACTAGAGATGGTTCCCTACGGACCGCTTACTCTCTCCCCTACTTGTAAAGTTTTTCACTATGCACAAGAGATCTTTGAAGGACTTAAAGCATACCGAATAAATAATAAAGGTCCCTTTTTATTTCGCCATATAGAAAATTTCAAAAGATTTAACCAATCGGCCACTCGAATGGCCATACCAGAACTTCCAGAAGAAATTTTTATGAAAGCAGTTGAGGGTATTACTGCCTACTCTGCCGATTTTATTCCGGGAGAATCGGGAAGCTCCCTTTATATTAGGCCCTTTATCATTGCGACTGAAGAAAACTTAGGAATAAAACCCTCTGCAAAATATCGTTTCATGGTTATTGCCTCTCCATCGGCGTCTTATTTTTCCTCTGGAAGTTTGAAAGTTTTAATTGAAAGACATAATGCTCGGGCCTTTACTGGAGGAACCGGTGCTGCCAAAACTGGTGGCAACTATGCCGCCAGCTTATCTAGCTCGGTTAAAGCAGCAAAGCTTGGATATATGAACACTCTTTGGTTAGACGCTGAAAATAGCAAATACATCGAAGAAATGTCTGGTATGAATTTCTTTGCAGTTGTAAATGGAGCACTTGTAACCCCTAAACTAACTGATACTATTTTAGCGGGAATTACTCGTAATTCCATTATTACTCTGGCCAAAAATCTAAATATTCCTCTAAAAGAAGAAACCATCAACATTGATTCTCTAATTGAAAGTATTAAACTTGGAGAATGTAGTGAGGCCTTCGCTTGTGGCACTGCTGCTATTATCACCCCCATTGAACTATTTGGAGAAGATGATGGCACAACCTATAAATTGAAACACTCCATAGGCCCCATTTCAAAAAGCTTAAAGGAAAATCTTCTGGCCATCCAAGAAGGAAGAATGGAAGGGCCAGAAGGATGGATTAAGACAATTAATCCTGCTACATATTAAGAGGTAAATCAGGTAAAAACTGCAGACAAATTAGTGCCACAATCGTCGGTGCAAGTGCCCCTAAAAATAGTTTCATGGGATTAATCCCATCCTCTCCAAAAGCATGTTTTAAAATACCAAAACCTGCCGGGTTAGGAGCATTGGCGATAACGGTAAGACCACCACCAGCAACGGCGCCGGCCACTAAGTAATATTTTTTAGAGTCGGAGAGACCTTCAACTAAGGATCCAAGATAAGTTAAAGCAGCATTATCGGTAATAGCGGTTAGAGCAGTGGCCCCATAAAATAAGGACAGATCACCAAGTTGTTCCAACAGCGGGGATATCCACCAAGATTGCATACTTCCTAAGGTAACTAATCCCCCTAGAAAAAAGCCAACTAAGAGAGATTCCGTTAATTTTAGTTTGTCTTGAAATTCTGTAGTAACAGCAGCGAAGCCTAAAAAGAATAGAAAGATTCCTAGAAAAAAGACCATGTGATGGGCAGTATAAATTACTAGTCCTAAAAAGATTAAACTCACTAAAGTCATCCACCATGTAGGCTTCATCCAGGCCTCGTGCTTTTCTTTAATAACTAAGTTTCCTTTAAGTTCTTTGCTAAATATCCAGGCGGTTACGTTGGTGTTGATTAAGATGGCAACTATCGCCTTCCAACCGATATGACTAATCATGTAATCTATTCCCCAATGCCATTTTCCGGCCACCATTAATACTGGCGGAGCTGCAAAGTGAGTAAGAGTTCCACCAATTGATATATTCACAAATAAAAGACCGATGGTGGCGTATTTAAACTTTCTAGACATATTAGGATCAGAGAAAAAATAATCTAATAAGATTAGTGCGGTAACTGTCATCGCCGCAGGCTCAGTAATAAAAGAACCTAAGAGAGGCCCTAAAATTAAGGCCGATTTATAAGTTGCCATTTTCTGATTGACAAAAATTATCTTAGTAAAGGCCCCAATCATTTTTTCCGCTAATACAACGATGGGGCGAGTTCCCGCAATGGCCATCACAACAAAAACAAATGCCGCCTCAGTAAAATTTAGACCTTCTAGGTATTTGACTGCCCCTCCAATCGCTTGGTGATTTTCATCAGTGACCAATACTCCCTCTTTCAAGGCATATATGGAGATAAAGATGGCGGCCCACATGCCAAATACTACTTCGACTTCTCCCATAAAGTGCCAGAAATTCTGAGCTATAGATCCCTCGGGGTGCTTATGGGCAATATGTTCAAATTTTGAAACTAAGAAGGTGTGTAAAATGGCAAGACCAAAACAAACAGTGGAAATGATTTCCATGGTACTAGGGTTCATTAGAATATCCTTATTCTGAAAAGTTTTTCTTAAATTTTAGAAGGAAAAAGTTATTTAATCAATCTACCCGTCACTTCCAATAGAATTAACTGGACAAGCATCTAATTGCTCTTGGCAAAGCTCCACATCTTCCGCAGATTCAGGTTGCTTTTTAATATAAGCATTTCCGTCCTCATCCTCTCCAAAAAAGTCTGGAGCACCTGTATAACAGACATTACAGGCAATACATCCCTCTCCATTTTCGTCATCTGGATCGGTGCAATACCATCCACCTGCAATATTACTTTTATGTTTAGCATCTTTGTTCGCCATAGAAATCTCCTGAGTTAAAACATTGAATTTTATAACTTAATTTTATTTAATTTTCCATTTAATATTCTTATACTCTTTACGACACATGGCGATAATTGTTTATTGATTTTTAATAGTATTTTTGGCATAATGCCCCATTAATTCTGTTTACACTGGTAAAACTATGAAAAAGACCCCCATCGAAAGAGCAAAATCTTGGGCCATAAACCCCTATTTTGAACAGTCTGAGAGAGATGAAATCCTCGATTTAATTGATTCTGGAAACACTCATGAAATCACGGAAAGGTTCCACAAAGACCTTGAATTTGGGACTGGAGGACTGCGAAGTATTATAGGATTTGGCCCCAACCGAATAAATAAATATACCGTAAGAAAGGCCACTCAGGCCCTGGTAACAGAGATTAAAAAACTAGGTGTAGAAAACCCTAAAATGGCCATCAGCTATGATTCACGAAGGTTTTCTTTTGAATTTGCCAAAGAATGCGCTGGAGTTTTAGCGGGCAATGGAATCAAGGCGCTTATTTATGACAATCTAAATCCAGTACCACTTCTTTCTTTCGCCTTAAGATTTTATAAGGCCCAAGCAGGGATTATGATAACGGCAAGCCACAACCCTCCGGCCTATAATGGTTTTAAGGCCTATTGGAGTGATGGAGCGCAGGTAACTCCTCCCCAGGATAAAAATGTAATTGAAAACTACTCATCCATTTTGGACTTCTCAGAAATTGGATATATGAACTTTGATGAGGGACTAGAGCAAGGATTGATTGAGTGGATAGGAAAAGAGGTGGAAGATAAGTATTTTGCCACCATGAAAAAATATATTATTAATCCTGAACTTTGTAAGGAACGCGGAAAAGAATTAAAAATTGTCTATACTCCCATTCATGGTACAGGTCTTAAACCCTGCACTCGAATTTTAAACGAAATGGGGCTAACCAATCATTTGGTGGTAAAAGAGCAGGCCAATCCTGATCCTAATTTTTCCACTGTAAAATCCCCAAACCCTGAAGATCCAAGCGCCATGGCAATGGCGGTAGATTTGATGAAAAAATCTGATGCCGACATTGTCTTTGGGACTGATCCCGATACGGATCGTATAGGCGTGGCCATCATGGATGGAGATGAGGTCTTTTTTCCCAACGGAAATCAACTTGGACTGCTGATGTTTCACTACATCTTAAATAATACTAAATTGCCGAAAAATCCCTATATGGTAAAAACCATTGTTACATCTAATCTCTTGGAGAAAGTTGCAAAAAAATATGACGTTAAGGTTTTTAACACCCTGACTGGATTTAAATGGATCTGTAATAAGATGAAAGAGCTTGAAGGGGTTGATCTCGATTTTATTTTTGGCACTGAGGAATCCTTTGGTTATCTCCATCACCCAGAAGTACGAGATAAAGATGGCGTATCCTCTTTAGCACTTATGGCCGAAGTAGCTCTGTGGTATAAAACTCAAGGATTAAATCTTATTCAGGCACTAGATAAAATTTATGATGAATTTGGTTTTTCTTATGAACAATTATTTTCCATAGACTATCAGGGCAAAGAAGGTAGCGAAAAAATCGGCCGGATAATGGAAAAATTCAGAAATGATTCCAACGATTTTTTTTCAGATCTTGAAATTATTGAAGACTATCAGGCAGGTGAACAAACCAATCTTGATAGTGGCGAAAAAATTAAGTTAGACCTGCCAAAAAGTAATGTCATAGGATTTAAATTCAAAGGTGGAGATGCCCTCTATCTTAGACCTTCAGGAACTGAACCAAAAATTAAATTTTATATCATGGTTCAGGAAAATGAAGGGACGCTTGCAAATAAGAAACAAAAAGCAATGGAAAAAACTGATTTAATGGTAGACTTAATTAAAAAGGTTGCGGACAAGGCATGAATAATTTAGCTGTAGTTTTAGTAAGTGGTGGTATGGACTCTCTAGTTAGTGCTGCTATAGCAAATGAGAAGCATGATAAACTTGCTTTCCTTCATTTAAACTATGGTCAAAATACTGAAAATAAAGAATTAGAATGCTTTGAAAAAATCGCTAATTTTTATCATGTAGATATAAACCTTAGAAAAGTAATCGATATTTCCTTTTTAAAACAAATTGGTGGGAGCTCCCTTACCGATGAAAAAATTGAAGTTAAAAAATACCATGGTGACTCAGCAGATATTCCTGATAGCTATGTCCCCTTTAGAAACACCCATATCGTTTCCATGGCGGTTTCCTGGTCAGAAATTATAGGGGCAAAAAAAATATATATTGGCGCAGTGGAAGAGGATTCTTCAGGTTATCCCGATTGTAGACCTAGCTATTATAAGGCCTTAAATAATTTGATTAAAGAAGGAACCAAAGAAGGAGATATCGAAGTGATAACTCCTGTCATCCATATGAAAAAATTTGAAATTGTTAAAAAAGCACTAGATCTTAAGGCACCTTTAGAGTTTACCTGGTCTTGTTATGCCAGAGAAGATAAGGCCTGTGGCGAATGTGATTCTTGTGCTTTAAGACTTAGAGGTTTTCAAATGGCGGGTGCTGTTGACCCAATTGAATATGTTAAAAGGCCTGACTACTCCGCCTGATCAATATTTGCTAAGAGCTCCTGCAAAGTTGCAACCTTATTTTTTACAAGCGCCTTATCAATATCTAATTTAATTTTTTCTAAAATATCCGGCCCTTGGTAAATAAAGCTGGTATAAATTTGCACTGCCTTTCCACCTAGCTTCCAAAATTCCCAGACATCGCTAAAATCACTAATCCCACCTACTCCAATAACATTAAAATCTTTATTACCCGCTACCCGCTCAAGAACGTATCTACGCATGGCCTTAGATTTTTCGGCGCAAAGTTTACCAGAAATCCCACCAGCTCCCCGACTCTCCATAATAGTTGTATTAGTGGCAATAATTCCCGAGAGATTAAACTCTTGAGCAAGGTCACAAATAGCCCCTATGTCATCAAAGCTTTGGTCAGGAGAAATTTTCAGATAAAGTGGTACTGGAGTATCTTTTCTCTCTTCTTCCAAAGATTGGAAAATAATCTTTAACTTATCAGTACTTTGTAGATCACGAAGGCCTGGAGTATTAGGAGAGGAAACATTAATAACTAGGTAATCTCCTATTCTTGCGAATTTTTTATAGAGAGATTGGTAGTCTAAATGAGCATCTTTCTCTGGAGTTATCTTATTTTTTCCCAAGTTAATACCAAGTACTTTATCTCCCCGAGAAGAGGCGCATATATTTTGGTAAACTTTCTCCGCGCCAAAATTGTTAAATCCCATTCTATTTCTTAGAGACTCTTCAGCAATATAGCGAAACATTCGAGGTTTAGGGTTTCCTGGCTGGGCCTTGGGAGTAACGGTCCCTACTTCCACTGCTCCAAATAAAGTTTTAGAGAAAAAGTCTATCGCCTCGGCATTTTTATCTAAACCTGCTGCAAGACCTACTGGGAACGACCAGTTGAGATCTCCTAAAGAAATAGCATATTTGGGGGTATCGTAATCTTGATTTAGGGCCTTTGAAAGAATCCCTGGAAAACGAGAGAATAGCTCAATGGTGAGCTCATGGGCCTTTTCCGGATCCATTTTAAAGGCCAATCTTTTAAAGATTGAATATAGCAAAATTAAAGGCCTTGATTAGTTTTTTAAGTTTTATAGTGCCTTTAGGATTTAGTAAAGCTCTACATAATCACCGGCCAGTACTTGGCCTCCTGAGTGCAAAATGGCCACGGCCCCATCATCCCCCACATATTCAGTGACCTCAATAGTACCTTTAACGATTCCCTTTGATAGCCCGATTAAAGCACCCGTTTCTGGGTCGTAAACCTCTCTTCCACTGGTTACCACCTTGAGCACATCACCAATAAGAATTCCCGTCTTTTGCCCAGCGTTAAGGTAGATATTTTGACCAAGGACTCTGGCAATTCTTCCCCGCCAATCAAGGCGATCAGCAATTCTAATCATTTTGGGGATACCCTTTTTCACTGCTGATTGAATGGCCCGTCGAAGTTGAAGATTTCTATAACCTAAATATTCTTCTTCATGAGAGGTAAAATTTCTAAGAGTTGAAGCATCTGTAACACCTCTATAGGTTTCGAGAAAAATCTGTCTCTTAGAGGTGATATCATACATGCGCAGCTCAACTAAGGCCTCGCTGTAAAAAGTGGTATGACCTAAGACTCCTACACTATCTTTCTTTTCACGAATCCTAGCATCAATAATTCGACCAAAAATAACAAAGTTGATACCTGCTATCCTGGCAGATCTTGATTTTTGGGTCAATTTAAGTCCACCACCGGAGTAAATTTCTTTGGAATCCCCAAATAGGTTTGCTGAGGCCGAATCAATGATAAAACGATTTGTTTTTCTTAGCTGATTTTTGAGTTCGCTCGTCGCATCCAGCTCTAGAATATCTCCTTCATAAGGAGATTCATTGAGAAACCTTAAAATAACAATTTTTTTCCTTATCCCTGATATATCCTTAGTTTCCTCTTCTGGTTCGCTTTCACCTTGGGGGCCACGATGAACCACTCCACTTGAACAGGAAATAAATAAGGTTAGAATCAAGAAAAATGGCAGAGAAAAATTCAGCTTCATGCCGTCCTCCATCTAAATGTTTTGCCTTCCAAAGAATTTAGCCTCCCAAAAGTGTGAGAGCTAAATTATCTTTTATATTTAAGTTTATAATACCTTTTACCGTTAGTTCTAATTGATCATAACTGCCTTGAAAATAAATGACTATCAAGGCCTCAGATCCATTGTAGACTTTGGTTTTTGCAACGACCTGACTGGCCACTCCCTTTTCCTCAAGGATTTTGTTTAAAGTAAATAAATCCTGAACAGTCGCGATCCCTTCAACCTTTAAATAGGCCATTTTTGAAGAAGTTATATTATTAGAAAGGCTTTTCTTAAGTTTACCAAATTCCATTAAAGGCATGCGGTAAATCCAACTGGCCATATTAGAGCCAAGCTCATCTACTTTGTCAGTAGAAAAGATATGGGATTGTTTAGGAAGATCAAAATGGCCCAAAACTTGTTGGGTTGCTTGATTAATTAAAATACCATCACCGACAACTGAAATTTTTCGTTTTTTAAGTAAAACCCGCTCTTCATCCTTGGTGAGTTTAATATTTATATTTAAAACCAGAGCGCTTCCTAACGGCACATTTTTTTTCTCTGTAAGTTCTACTTCTAATTCTTCATCAGTGTTTTTTTCTTCTTCTTTCGGGGTAGGAGGAGTAATTTCAACTAGAAAATCTCCCTCAATAACTTTCACTTCACCAAAGAACTCACCCAAATTTGCTTTATACCATTTTGTCCAATGGCCATAGATTACTTCTGTTAGATCATTTTGAACTTCAACCCCAAGTTCGTTCCAAGTCAAATTAGTCAGTGTCAATTTAGGAGAGATTATAAGAGAAGAATATTTTCTTCCTTCATTTGATTTAATAAAACGAAAATAGATTTTATTCAAAAATTTTCGATCTACCTTTGCTTGGAGACTTAAGTATCTTGATTTAGGATATTTAGGAGAACGAGTTATCGTCTTTATGGCGTAAGATCTGATTGCACGCCCAATAGAGGGATATTTTATTTTAATGGCAGCTCTTTTGGCCCGCAATTCTTTAGTATATTTTGCTTTGACTTTAGAGTCTACTTCCTCACCTTCAACAATTTTATATTTGGTTTTGAGCTGCTCTTTAGTCTCGTCAAAATGTTCTTCAAACTTTTGATCAAAAATTTCCCAAAAACTTTTTCCATTAAGACCTTGGGCCTTAAGATCCTTGTTCAAAACATCACGAAACGCGTTATGTAAAAGTTGTCCTTTAATAAATTGAATTGAGTCCTCATCTTGAGCATAAAACCGCCCCTCTCCAGTTATAAAATCTGAGGCAAAAGCGGAAGTAGTCAAAATTAGGCAAAAAATAAGGCCTTTAATCATTTTTCTCCTGTGGAACCTATTATCAACTTTACACTATTTGTCTTAAATACGTCATTAATTTTCATGGATAACTGCGGCGAAGGCGACACAAAATAATCCCTTCCCAAAGATATTCGGGCCTTCCCCTGAACCCCTTGGAAAAACAAAATCAAGGGTTTAGTCCCGGGATAGGCCAGAATTGACTCCTTAAGGCCTCTTAAACGCTCAGGTTCTAAGTTTTCTATTTCTGTAGTTACATAAACTGCTGATACTCTCTCTTCACTCACATCACTGAGCTTTCTTATTTTACTGGGAAAGAATTTTCGAGGATTTTCCTGATAATTTATATTTCCTTCCATCACCACCAAATCCTCACGCATAAAAAATCTTTCATACTCGGCATAGGTTTTAGGGAATACCACACATTCAATCTTGCCACTTTTATCTTCTAAAGCGGCCAGACACATCTTATCCCCTTTCTTGGTTAGTAATTTCCTTCCCGGCATTAAAAGGCCTACCAGGGTAATGTCAGGGCCTCGTGCCTCTTTCCAATTAGTTGATTTCTTTTTTCTCTCTTCTATACTTTGCACATTTTCTACCGGCATAGAAGAAACCTGTTCAATGAGGTCATCAAGACCATCTAGGGGATGACCAGAAAAATAAATTCCTACCAAGGCCCTTTCAAAGTCTAATTTTTCTTTGGATTCAAAATCAGGAATGACCTTAACTCCTAATAATTTTTTTAAATCTGCCCCCTCATTGGCCTCAGTTGTATCCTGGGTAAGATCAAATAAGTTTCCTTGACCTACTCTCCTGTCAGCAGCAATTTTTTGTCCATGAGACATAAACAGCTCTAGATTTTCAAGTAGAGTTTTTCGATTAAATTTTTCATATAAATCAAAACATCCCACCTTTATTAAGGCCTCTAGGCTTCGTTTATTGGCCACTCGAAGATCAACTCTTTCACAAAAATCTAAAAAACTTTTATAAGGGCCATTTTCTTCTATCTCCCGCCTGATTTCGGCCACCGCAGGCCCTCCAACATTTTTTATCGCCCCCAGGGCAAAACGAAGTTTTCCTTCCACCACATTAAACAAATAAAGTGATTCATTGATATCAGGAGGTAAAATTTCACATCCTTGTTTTTTAGCATCGTAAATATAGGCAGTGATTTTATCCGTATTATTTAATTCCGTACTTAAAAGTCCGGCAAAAAAACATACTGGATGATAATATTTTAAAAATGCTGTTTGGTAAGCGATAAAGGCATAAGCGACAGCGTGTGATTTGTTAAATCCATACTTTGCGAATTGCGCCATCTGTTCAAAAAGCTCTACTGCTTTTTTCTCATCAAAACCTTTTTCCACTGCCCCTTTTCTAAAGATTTCCCGGTGACGGTTCATCTCTTCTTCTTTCTTTTTCCCCATGGCCCGTCGGAGCATATCTGCTTGGCCTAAGGAATAGCCTGCAACCATCCGAGCAATATTCATAACCTGTTCTTGGTAGACGATAACACCAAGAGTATCTTGTAATACCGGTGCTAATTCGGGAAAAGGATATTTTACTTTTTGCCTACCGTTTTTAATATCAACAAAACTATCAACCATTCCCGATTCCATAGGGCCTGGTCGATAAAGTGCATTAATTGCCGTTATATCTTCTATCGAGCTTGGTTTAATTCTTTTACAAAGGTCAATCATGCCTGAAGATTCAAGTTGAAAAACTCCAACAGTTTCACCTTGCGATACATAATCAAAAACTTTCTCATCTTCTAAGTCGATGTTTTCAATATTGAAATCTTTTTCACGCCCCTTTCGAATATGTTCACTCGCCAGGGAAATAACGGTTAAGGTTTTTAATCCTAAAAAATCAAATTTAACTAAACCAATTTCTTCCGACCAGTTTTTATCAAACTGGATGACCTGTTCACCTTTGGCCCCAACAAAAACTGGACAATATTTAACCAGGGGTTCACTGGTAATAATAACTCCCGCAGCATGAATGGAGGCATGACGATTAAGTCCTTCTACACCTAGAGAAACATCAATAATTTGTTTTATCTTGGGGTCCGTGTCTTGAAGTTCACCAAATTTTGGTTCGGCCTTTAGTGCATCCCCTAAAGTTATCCCAAGCTCTTCAGGAATTAATTTTGCCAACATATCTGCATCAGAATAAGGCAGACCAAAAACCCGGCTAACGTCCCTGATAGCTGCCTTGGCCTGAAGTTTTCCAAAAGTAACAATCTGGCCTACCCGCTCTTTTCCATACATCTCGGTGACATGATCGATAACCTCCCCTCTTCTCAATTGGCAAAAATCGATATCAAAGTCAGGCATAGAAATTCTTTCTGGATTTATAAATCTTTCAAAGAGCAGGTTATAAGGAATGGGATTAATATTGGTAATCTGAAGTGCATAGGCCACGATGGAACCGGCACCTGATCCCCTTCCAGGGCCTACAGGAATATCTCTTTTTTTAGACCATTGGATGAATTCAGCAACGATAAGAAAGTAACCGGCAAACCCCATATCACAGATCATATCCAGTTCTTCATGGGCCCGAGCAATATAACCTGGTCGTACTTCAGATTCCCAATTAGTATCCAAAATAATTTTATTAAAGTGAGGCCCTTTAAAACGCTCTTCCAATCCTTCAAAAGTTAAACGCTTAAAATATTCCTCTTGAGTTTCACCCGTATCTATTTCAAAATTTGGAAGATGATAAATTGGATTTCCATTTTCATCCTGCCAAACTAAATTTACATTACATTTTTCAGCAATTTTTAAGGTATTACTAATTGCTTCAGGGTAATCACTAAAAAGATCTATCATTTCCGAAGTAGATTTCAGATAAAACTCGTTAGTTTCATATTTCATTCTGTCACTATCATAATAAGTTTTTTTAGCGCCCACACACATTAATACATCTTGATCTAGAGCATCTTCTTTTTTTAAATAATGAACTTCATTAGTTGCCACTAAGGGAATATCATGAACTTTTCCAAATTCGATTAGTTTGGAATAAGCTTCTTCCTCTTTTAAGAAATGATTTTGAATTTCAATATAAAAATCTTCTTTAAAAATTTCTTTTAATTTTAAGAGTGCCTTTGAACCTTTCTCATTTTCATCAGCAAAGAAATTATTTCCTCCAGGACCTTTTAATCCGGCAGAAAGAGCAATAAGCCCTTCACTGTATTTTTCTAAAATTTCAAAATCAGCTCGTGGTCTATAATGAAGTCCCTCAAGATAGGCAGTGGAAATAATCTTACAAAGATTTTCATAACCGGTATTATCTTTACAAAGAAGAACTAATTGAAAAATTTCGTATTTGGCCTCCATCTCATCTTGAAAAGAGAGATGAGGTCTGACCTTAGGTTCTTCTCTTGAATTTCTAGAGTCGAGTGTGAGATAAATCAGGGCGCCAAGAATAGGTTTTAATCCCGCTTGTTTTGCCTTTACGTAAAATTCTATGGCGCCAAACATATTGCCATTATCGGTTAAGGCAACAGATTTTTGCCCTAAAGCGTTTGCTTTTTCAATCAGATTTTTAACTTGGATTGTGCTATCTAAAAGCGAGTACTCAGAGTGAACATGAAGGTGAACAAAATCCTCAGGAGGCATATAATTTTTCCTTTTATAGAAAAATGATACTACTCCTTTTATCCCAATATTTCAGGACGCTTAATGCAATTGCTCTGTGTTATGCGACCTGATCTTCATCCTCATCTCTAGGTGGTTGATTTTCCGGATCTAATTCCTCTGGATCTACTACTTTTAACAAGAAATACATTGGTGAATGCAATCCAGATAGATACCAGGACATGACGATCATTAATAAGTGTGCCGGAAGAGAGAACATTAAGAGTTGCCTAGAAACTTCTGGAAATAAGTCCATATTAGTCATCATATGAAGGACAGCTGGCAGATAGGCCAAAAGGAAAAGAATCATGACCCTTGCGGCATATTTTTTAGTCTCTGGAATAATGATAAAAATTGCCATCATACATTCACAAAATCCGGTAAATAAAACAATCGGTAGATGAAACGGAATATAGGGAGGCATCATTGCTAAATAAAAATCTGTCTCCAAAAAATGCCCGAGTCCAGTAGAGAAAAAGACTAAAAATAAAAATCCACGAAGGATGAAATCTAAGGCCTTCATTAAACGCCCCTTTTAGTAAAGTATATCATACGTTCGAAAAATTATGGATTAGTTTTAAAGAATTAAAAAGTCTTTGTTTAATTTAACAATAAATTTTATTTATTCCCACTCAATAGTGCCTGGAGGTTTAGAAGTAATGTCATAAACAACTCTGGTTATCCCTTTCACTTCATTAGTAATTCGAGAAGATACTTTTTCTAGAAATTCATAAGGAAGCTTAGACCATTTAGCTGTCATGCCATCTGAACTATCAACCATCCTAAGAGATAGAACATGTTCATAGGCCCTAGCATCTCCCTTAACTCCTACCGTTTTAACCGGAAGTAAGACAGTGAAGGCCTGCCATGTATTATTATAGAGATTATGTGAATTAAGTTCTTCAAAAAGAATTTGATCTGAATCTTGAACCGTTTTTATGGCCTCAGGAGATAGTTTTCCAAGGACTCTAATACCAATTCCAGGGCCTGGAAAAGGATGTCTGTAGATCCAAGATTCAGGAAGCCCTAGCTCTTTTCCAATCTCTCTAACTTCATCTTTAAAAAGAAGTCTGAGTGGCTCTAATAGCTTTAGTTTCATTCTTTCAGGAAGTCCGCCAACATTGTGATGAGATTTAATAGTATCTGATTTACCAGTATCTCCATGAGGACTACTTGATTCAATTACATCTGGATATAAAGTTCCCTGCAGTAGATACTCAAAATGGATATCGTGATCTTGCTCAAACTTGTGAACCTTTTCTTCAAAGACCTCAATAAAAGTTCCACCAATTATTTTTCTTTTTTCTTCTGGGTCGGTTACTGGATATAACTTGTTTAAAAATTGATCTTTAGCATCTACAATTTCAATACTTAAATCAGTTTTTTCTTTAAGCATATTAATATGAGTATAGTCTTGAGGTCTTAGTAATCCCGTATCAACGAAGAAACACTTAACCCTATCTCCATGGATTTTGTGGGCCAATGTAGCGGCGACAAGAGAGTCGACTCCACCACTAAAAGCACAAAGAATATATTTTCCTTTTATGGACTCCATCATTTGGGTAGTCTCTTCAAGCATTGTCGAGGAAGTCCAATCCTTATTTAGCTTGGCAACATTGGTGTAGAAATAATTTAAAATATCTAAACCATGATCTGTGTGTTCAACCTCAGGATGAAACTGAAGTCCCATGATTGGTCTTGTATTGTGTTCGATGGCACCGATAAAGCCATTACTAGTTTCCATTGCCACATGAAAATCTTTTGGTGCCGTTGCCAAATGATCTGAATGGCTCATCCAAACATTTATTTCAGTTGGGCAACCTTCCATCTTAAAAGGAGATTTCATATGGATTTTGGCATGGCCATATTCTCCGGTTACTCCTCTTTCAACTTCTCCACCAAAAGACTTACCAATTAATTGCATTCCATAGCAAATTCCAAGAACCGGCAAATCTTCTCTTTCAAAAATAAAGGAATAATCATTCACATCTTCAAATACTGAATTAGGTCCACCTGAGAGTATTAATGTTTTAGGGTAAATCCCCTGCCCAAATAGCTCTTTTGCTTTTTCCAAAGTATAAATCTGAGCTGAAAATCCCAGCTCCCGACTCTTTCTAGTGATGAGTTGAGTATATTGGGAACCAAAGTCTATAATCCATGTTTGACGATTTTTCATATTTTACTCTTTATTGAATTTTATAATTAGGTGCTTCTTTTGTAATCATCACATCATGGGGATGAGATTCTTTCAATGAAGCGGCAGTAATTCTAACAAACTCTGCTTTTTCTCTAAGCTCATTTAAGTCTGAGGCCCCGACATACCCCATACCGGCCCGAAGACCTCCGAGTAGTTGATAAATTGTACTTACAAGAGAACCTCTGTATGGAACTTGTCCTTCAATTCCTTCAGGTACTAATTTTTTTACATCATCAATACCGGCCTGACCGTATCGATCCTTTGAACCAATTTGCATGGCACCTAAAGAACCCATTCCACGGTAAACTTTAAAACTTCTTCCCTTATACAGGATTGTTTCTCCAGGTGATTCATCAGTTCCTGCAAATAAACCGCCAATCATAATAGCATTGGCCCCAGCGGCCATGGCCTTGACAATATCTCCAGAATATTTAATTCCTCCATCAGCGATGAAAGGTACATTTTCTCTTCTACAAACTTGAGCACATTCTAAAACTGCACTAAATTGAGGAACCCCAATCCCTGCCACAACTCTAGTAGTACAAATAGATCCAGGCCCTACACCTACTTTTATCCCGTCAACCCCGGCCTCTATCAGTTTTTCACAAGCAGCTCCAGTAGCAACATTTCCACCGACAACATCAATATCTGGATAATTTTCTTTTACCCACTTAACCATATTGATTACATTAATATGATGACCATGAGCAGTGTCTACAACAATGGCATCGACATTGGCCTGGGCCAACATTTCAACTCTTTCTTTTTCACCTCTTCCCACACCAACTGCAGCAGCAACTCTAAGTCTTCCCAGAGAATCTTTATTTGAGTGAGGAAAATGAATTGTCTTAGTTATATCTCGAATTGTGATAAGGCCTCTTAATTTACCTTCCTCATCAATAACCGGAAGCTTTTCAATTCTATGACGATGAAGCAACTGTCTGGCCTCGGCCATATTAATATCTTCCTTAGCGGTAATCAACTTACTTTTAGGAGTCATAATATCTTTTACTTTAAGACTTAAATTTTCCTCAAATTGCATATCTCGACTAGTGAGTATCCCTATTAAATAAGAATTTTCATCTACAACGGGAACCCCTGTAATATTGTGTTTGTGGGTTAACTCAACCACTGTATTTAATACGGTTTCAGGTCCTACTGTGACAGGTTCTAAAATAATTCCTGCCTCATATTTTTTTACTTTCTTTACTTCAGCTGCCTGCATCGCTGGAGGAATATTTTTATGAATAACGCCAATTCCACCCTCTTGTGCCATAACGATAGCAACTCTTGACTCAGTAACTGTATCCATTGCTGCTGATACTAATGGGATATTTAAGGGGATATTACGTGTGAATTTTGAATAGAGTTTAGTCTCACTTGGCAGAACTTCAGAAAAGCCCGGTCGCAAAAGTACATCATCGTATGATATTGCTAGTTTAGTTTCTAGATTTTGGGCCATGACTCTCTCCTCCAATAAATTGGCCCAATATAGCCTATTTTTGATAAAAAATATAGTAGTTGAAGGAATTACATTCTTGTTATTTTACGGCCTTAAGCGCTTTTATAAGAGAATCGAGCTCATTTTCCTCAGAGGCCATTTTTCTAGTCTTTTCCTTTTGACCAAAAATCTGAACCTTAACCTCAGTTTTCTTGCTAAGTTCTCTCACCTTCCCC
>Ga0164315_10000029_pt1 | contig 71611 bp, 85 predicted proteins | sample GuaBasSedimGuay6_FD_113737 | JGI IMG/M metagenome (GOLD analysis project Ga0164315, IMG submission 113737) | Subseafloor sediment microbial communities from Guaymas Basin, Gulf of California, Mexico - Guay6, Core 4569-2, 0-3 cm | ecosystem: Environmental > Aquatic > Marine > Hydrothermal vents... | reverse complement strand
TAATTAACAAAATTAGAAGTCTAATAACAACAAAACTTGTTAAACTTCTAATTTTGTTAATGCAACACAACAAAAGGTAAACTAAAATGGCAAAAGAAAAATTTGAGCGAACTAAACCTCATGTCAATGTTGGCACCATAGGTCATGTTGATCACGGTAAAACAACTCTTACCGCAGCACTTACCAAAGTGCAAGCTGATGAGATGGGTGGAGGCGAATTTAAAGCCTATGATCAAATCGACAATGCTCCTGAAGAGCGAGCCCGTGGAATCACCATCGCCACAGCTCATGTAGAGTATGAGAGTGTCAATCGTCACTATGCTCATGTAGATTGTCCAGGACATGCTGATTATGTTAAAAATATGATAACAGGTGCCGCCCAGATGGACGGTGCTATTTTGGTAGTGTCAGCCGCCGATGGTCCTATGCCTCAAACCCGCGAACATATCTTATTAGCCCGTCAAGTAGGTGTGCCATATATAGTGGTGTATATGAATAAAGCCGACCAAGTTGATGATGATGAGCTCTTAGAGTTGGTAGAGATGGAAATAAGAGAGTTATTGGATTCATATGAATTCCCAGGAGACGATACTCCTATCATTATCGGCTCTGCACTTAAAGCCTTAGAAGGAGACACCACAGATATAGGAATCCCATCAATCAAAAAACTAATTGAAGCTCTTGATTCATACATCCCCCAACCAGAACGCCCTGTTGACAAACCCTTTTTAATGCCAATTGAAGATGTATTCTCTATCTCAGGCCGTGGAACAGTGGTAACAGGACGCATAGAGAGGGGAATCGTCAAAGTAGGCGAAGAGATAGAGATAGTAGGAATCAAAGACACAGCCAAAACCACAGTTACCGGAGTTGAGATGTTTAGAAAACTACTTGACCAAGGTGAAGCAGGTGATAATGTAGGTGTTCTATTACGTGGCACAAAAAGAGAAGAGGTAGAGCGCGGACAAATCTTATGTCATCCAGGCACTATCAACCCTCATACCAAATTTGATGCCGAAGTATATATCCTCTCAAAAGACGAAGGTGGCAGACACACGGCCTTTTTAGAAGGATATAGACCACAATTTTATTTCAGAACAACAGATGTTACAGGCTCGTGTACATTACCAAAAGGCACCCAGATGGTGATGCCAGGTGATAATGTCAAATTACAAGTAACTCTCATAGCACCAATTGCGATGGAAGAAGGACTGCGGTTTGCCATCAGAGAAGGTGGCAGAACAGTAGGGGCAGGTGTTGTTTCAAAAATAATTGAATAATAAAATGGCAACTAAAAAACAAATAATTCGCATTCATCTAAAATCATTTGATCATAAGTTGATTGATAAATCAGCCAAAGAAATAGTGGATACAGCAAAAAGAACAGGTGCAAGAGTGCAAGGCCCTATACCCTTGCCCACTAAAAAAGAGCGATGGACTGTTCTTACATCGCCACATGTGAATAAAGATGCAAGAGATCAATATGAGATAAGAACCCATAAAAGACTGATGGATATAGTTGATCCAACTACTAAAACTATGGATTCATTGCAGACTCTAAAGGTTGCAGCAGGGGTAGATGTGCAAATAAATATAAATTAATTTGCATGTTCATTTTTTTTATGTTAAAATATCGTGTTTTTTTTGATTAGTTACGATTTAATAGAATAACTAATTATTTTACTTTAAGGTTATAAAATGTCAATAGGGTTAGTAGGGACAAAAATTGGAATGAGTAGGTTTTTTACGGAGGATGGATTATCTATCCCTGTAACATTAGTCTATGCAACTCCCAATCGAATAAGCCAAATAAAAACAATAGAGCAAGACAATTATAGTGCTATCCAAATTACAACTGGCACCAAAAAAACATCAAGATTGTCAAAACCTATGATAGGTCATTTTGCCAAAGCAAAAATTGATGCTGGTAATTATAATTGTGAATTTAGGTTGGATGACATCACAAAAAATGATTATAAAGTAGGAGCAGTGATAGATATTGATATTTTCTCCAAAGGACAAAAGGTTGATGTTAGGGGTGTAAGCAAAGGTAAGGGTTTTGCAGGAGTAGTAAAAAGACACAACTTCCAAATGCAGGATGCAACCCATGGCAACTCATTGTCACATAGAGCCCCAGGTTCAATAGGTCAATGCCAAGAACCAGGCAGAGTATTCAAAGGCAAAAAAATGGCAGGACACATGGGGCATGAAAACTGCACAACTCAAAATCTTGAAATAATATCAGTAGATAAATCTAAGAATCTTATCGCAATCAAGGGTGCGATTCCAGGTGCTAAATCCTCCCATGTGATAATAAAACCATCAGTTAAGTCACAATTTGTCTCTCCAACCACAGATAAAAAGGAGACTTAATAAAATGGATATAAAAGTAATAAACGAAGATTCAAAAATAAAAATATCAGACGATATTTTTGGATGCAAGTATAATGAAGCACTCATCCATCAAGTAGTTACAAGTTATCTTACCAATCAAAGATCAGGCACAAGAGCTCAAAAAAATCGTAGTGCTGTATCAGGAGGTGGTGCTAAGCCTTGGCGTCAAAAAGGTACAGGTCGTGCCAGAGCTGGCACAATACGAAGCCCATTATTCAGAACAGGCGGGGTTACGTTTGCTGCTAAAAGTAAAATATACAACAAAAAAGTAAATAAAAAAGCCTATAAAGTTGCCATAAAATCAATTTTATCAGAACTCATAAAACAAAAAAGATTTAATGTCGTAAATGTTTTGAGTATAAAAGAACCAAAAACAAAAATAGCCCAAGAAATGTTAAAAAAAATAATAACTGACACAGATAAAAAAATATTACTTATACAATCAGAAATTGACTCAAATTTATATTTGGGAATTCGTAATATTCCAAAGATTAGTTGCATCGATGTTTCTGCCATAAACCCTGTTGATTTGGTCTATGCTGAAAACATAATAATAGAGAAAGATGCTATCAAATTATTAGAAAAAAGGTTGGAATCATAATGAACTCATACAGAATAATTTTGTCTCCACAGGTTACAGAAAAAAGCACAACAGTTGCTGATAAGCACAACCAACACATATTTAAAGTCCAAAAAGATGCCAATAAAAAACAGATTAGAAAAGCAATTGAAGAGATTTTTGAGGTATCTGTGTTATCTGTTCGCACCATCAACGTCAAAGGAAAAAAGAAATTATTCAACCGCATCATAGGTAAAAGATCGGATTGGAAAAAAGCAATTATTCGCCTAAAAGAAGGTGATGATATTAAATTAGTGGATCAATAATATTATGGCAATTATAAAAGCAAAACCAACATCACCTGGCAGACGATTCGTCGTCAGCATAAAAACAGATGGCCTGCATAAAGGAGGAGGTCACAAACCTTTGATGTGTAAAAAAACAAAAACAGGCGGTCGTAATAACAAGGGCAGAATTACTACCAGACATAAGGGTGGTGGGCACAAACAACATTACAGAATAATAGATTTCAAAAGAAATAAAGAAAAAATTGAAGGTGTTGTCCGAAATATAGAATACGATCCTAACAGATCATCCCATATAGCTTTGATTTTTTATAAAGACGGTGAGAAGTCCTATATTATTGCTCCAAAAAATCTCAAACCAGGAGATATTATAAGTTCAGGCACAGAATCTGCCATCAAAGTAGGTAACTGCTTGCCACTTATAAATATTCCCGTAGGTAGCACAATTCATTGTGTAGAATTAAAAAAAGGCAAGGGAGCACAGATAGCAAGAAGTGCTGGCACGAGTGTACAACTTGTTGCCAGAGAAGGACAATATGCAACTATCCGCTTGCGTTCAGGTGAGATGAGAAAAGTCCTAAGTCATTGCAAGGCTACGATAGGCGAGGTTAGCAACGGCGAGCATTCTTTGCGTAAATTAGGAAAAGCTGGTGCATCAAGATGGCGTGGAGTGCGTCCGACTGTGCGAGGAGTTGTGATGAACCCAGTAGATCACCCCCATGGCGGTGGTGAAGGTAAAACATCAGGTGGTAGGCACCCAGTGTCACCTTGGGGACAACCTGCCAAAGGCTTTAAAACAAGAACTAATAAACGAACAGATAGATTGATTGTTCGTCACAGACAAAAAAGGAACTAAACAATGCCAAGATCATTAAGAAAAGGTCCGTTTATTGATGCTTCGTTATTGAAGCAAATAAATAAAGCAAAAAGTGAAAATAGCAAAAAACCAATTAAAACATGGTCAAGACGATCAATGGTTTTGCCAGATATGGTAGGCTTTACATTTGCCATTCACAATGGAAAACAACATGTCCCTGTTTTTGTTAATGAAAACATGGTAGGACATAAATTAGGTGAATTTGTGCTAACCCGCACATTTCGTGGTCATATAATTGATAAAAAAGTAAAATAAATAGTGAGTTTATAAACATGATAAAAGCAACAGCAATATACAGGCATGCAAGAATATCGGCTCAAAAAATGAGATTAGTGGCTGATCAAGTTCGCGGTAAAACAGTAGAAAGTGCTTTAAATATTTTAGGTTTTAGTAATAAAAAATCTGCAGTTTTAGTTAAAAAAACACTAAATTCTGCCATAGCTAATGCTGAGCATAATGAAGGAGCTGACATAGATGAGTTGGTTGTGGAGACTATTTTTGTCAACGAGGGTCCGACAATGAAAAGAATGCGTCCTCGTGCGAAAGGTCGTGGGAATAAAATTTTAAAAAGAACATCACATCTATCTGTGACTGTTGTGCAAAAAGATTAAGGATATAATAATATGGGACAAAAAGTAAATCCAATAGGAATCAGATTAAAGATAGCCAAGAGTTGGAATTCAGTTTGGTATGCAGACAATCGTAACTATGCAAAATTTTTGAATCAAGATTTGCTAATTAGAGACTATATTTTTTCTAAATTAAAAAATGCCTCGGTAAGCAATGTATATATTGAAAGAACAGCAAAAAATTTACAAGTTATTATAGCCACAGCAAAACCTGGTATAGTTATTGGAAAAAAAGGCGAAGATATTGAAAGATTAAGATTACAAATAGCTAAACACAGTGGAGTAGATATAAGAACAATTAAATTAAATATTAGCGAAATTCGTAAACCTGAAATTGAGGCATCTTTGGTTGCACAAAATATAGCCTCTCAGTTAGAGAGACGAATAATGTTTCGACGTGCCATGAAAAGATCAGTTACCAACTGTATGAGGCTGGGTGCAAAGGGAATCAAAGTATCAGTCGGAGGAAGATTAAATGGTGCAGAAATAGCAAGAACGGAATGGTATCTTGAAGGTAGAGTGCCACTTCATACCCTAAGATCAGACATAGACTATGGCACAGCATCGGCTGCTACCACCTATGGAATAATTGGGGTAAAAGTATGGATATGCAAGGGTGAAGTATTTAACTTAGAAGAAAAAACAAAAAGTTTAAAGGGTTTAAAAGGCAAATAAAATGTTACAACCAAAAAAAACAAAATATAAAAAACAGCAAAAAGGTCGCAATCGTGGTCTCTCACAAAATGCCAACAAAGTAAGTTTTGGTGAGTATGGTTTAAAGGCTACAACTCGTGGTAGAATTACCGCAAGACAGATTGAAGCTGCTCGTCGTGCTATGACAAGATACATAAAAAGAGGAGGAAAAGTTTGGATAAGAATATTCCCAGATACTCCCATAACCAAAAAACCAATTGAAGTTAGAATGGGCAAGGGCAAAGGAAATGTTGAATACTGGGTGGCAAAGATACAACCTGGTAAAATGTTATATGAAATGGAAGGTGTGAACGAAGACATTGCCCGTAAAGCTTTCACTTTGGCAGCAGCTAAATTGCCGGTGCAAACTAATTTTGTTAACAGGGTTATAATGTAATGAAAATAGCAGACATCAGAGAAAAAAACGATCAAGAATTGCAAGGCGAATTAAAATCTCTTTATAAGGAGCAGTTTAATTTAAGAATGCAAAGAGGAGTTCAGCAAAGCCCTAAACCATCAGAGTTTAAAAAGGTTCGCAAAACAATTGCTCGCATTAAAACAGTGCTTAATCAAAACAGTAAAAAGGTTTAAAATATATGACGACAACATCAGAAAATAAATTAACGAGAAAAACACTCGGAACTGTCACAAGCGATAAGATGCAAAAATCTGCCACAGTTCTGGTAGAGAGAAAAATAAAACATCCTGTGTATGGAAAATATATTAAAAAATCCAATAAGATTCATGTTCATGATGAATTGAATGTTTGTCAAGTCGGTGACACAGTTTTAATAGAGGAATGTGCTCCTATTTCAAAAACTAAATCATGGAAGTTAAGCAAGGTTATAAGCGATAATTCAAAGGGTCAGGAACAATGATACAGATGCAGTCAAAATTACAAGTAGCCGATAACTCTGGTGCAAAATTAGTCCAGTGCATCAAGGTGTTAGGTGGCTCAAAAAGAAGGTATGCTGCCATAGGAGATGTCATAAAAGTTAGTATAAAAGATGCCATCCCTCGCGGAAAAACAAAAAAAGGCGATGTTTATAATGCCATTGTTGTTCGCACAAAATCAGGTGTCCGCCGTCCAGATGGCTCAAAAATCAAATTTGATACCAATGCCGCTGTAATCCTCAATGCAAAATTAGAGCCAGTAGGAACCAGAATATTCGGACCTGTAACTCGTGAGTTACGATCTGATAAGTTTATGAAGATTATATCATTAGCCCCTGAGGTGTTATAATAACTATGAAAAGAATAAAGTTAAGCGATGAGGTGATACTAATATCTGGCAAGGATAAAGGCAAGATTGGTAAGGTTACTAAAATAAATAATGATAGAGTCTTTGTTGAAGGAGCTAAGATGGTAAAAAAACATACCAAAGGCAACCCTGCAACCAACTCACAAGGTGGCATAATTGAAAAAGAATCTTCACTTCATATTTCCAATGTGATGCTCTATAATGCAACAAAAAAAGCGGGAGATAGAGTTGGTATAAAAAAATTAGAAGACGGCAAAAAAGTGCGTTTTTTTAAATCAGATAACGAAGTTGTCGATACATAACAGGACATATAAATGAAAAGCAGACTACAAGAGCTATATCAAAAAGATATTATAAAAGCACAAAAAAAAGAATTTGGCTATAAAACAGCCATGGAGGTGCCATATATCAATAAAGTAACACTTAATATAGGTCTCGGTGAAGCCGTAGTGGATAAAAAAGTTGTACCGAATGCAGTTAAGGATTTAGAGCAAATAAGCGGACAAAAACCAATAGTTACCAAAGCTCGCAAATCCATAGCCGGTTTTAAAATTAGAGATAACTATCCGATTGGTGTAAAAGTAACTCTCCGCCGTCACCGAATGTATGAATTTTTAGATAGGCTGATAAATATTTCAATACCAAGAATTAGAGATTTTCGTGGGTTAAATTCAAAATCATTCGATGGTAGAGGTAATTATAGTATGGGAATAAAAGAACAAATAATATTTCCAGAAATTGACTATGATAAAATCGATGCTCTGAGAGGTATGAATATTACAATAACAACCACAGCAAAAACAGATGACGAGGCAAGATTTTTATTAAAATCTTTTAATTTTCCATTGAGAGGAGTATAAAATTATGGCAAAACAATCTATGATTCAAAGGGAGATTAAACGAACTAAATTGGTGAAAATATTTGCCAAAAAAAGAGCAGATTTGAAAAAAAATATTAAAAATCCAGACACTCAATATGAAGATAAAATAAAAGCTATGTCCGCTCTTTCAAAATTACCGAGAGATTCCAGTGTGGTTAGAGGCAGAAATAGATGTAATTTAACTGGTCGTCCCCATGGTTTTTATCGTAAATTTGGGTTGAGTCGTAATAAACTTCGCGAACATGCTATGTTAGGCAATGTTCCGGGCTTAACCAAGGCGAGTTGGTAATAAAAACATAAAAAGGTAAATATAATATGAGTATGTCAGACCCAATAGCAGATATGATAACAAGAGTTCGTAACGGCCAAAAAGCAAACAAATTAATTGTAAATTGTCCATCTTCAAAATTTAAATTATCAATCATTAAAGCTTTAGAGGAATGTGGTTTTATTGAGGGTCATATAGTAGAAGAAAATGGCGTCAAAAAAACAATCAAAATAAAGTTAAAATATTTTGAAGGTAATCCTGTGATAAGTAAAATAGACAAGGTAAGTCGCCCAGGTTTAAGAATTTTTAAAAATAAGGACGAGTTGCCAAAAGTTCAAGGTGGCTTAGGGGCATCAATTATTTCAACTTCACAAGGAATAAAGACCGATAAAGAGGCCGTAAAAATGGGATTGGGTGGTGAAATTATTTGTAATGTTAGTTAAAAAGGATCAATAAAAATGTCAAGAATTGCTAAAAAACCTATAAAAATTCCACAAGATGTGGAGGTGTCAATAAAAGACAATAATGTCTCTTTTGTAGGTAAGAGCGGAAAAATGAGTTTAGAATTACATCCTGCAATTAAAGCAAGTCTTGATGATGGGATTCTTACGGTAAAAACCCTAAAAGATGACAAAGAAACAAATGCACTCTCAGGCACTATGAGAGCACTTCTAAACAACTGTTTGGTGGGATCATCCATAGGTTTTGAAAAAAAATTGCAACTTGTAGGTGTGGGTTATAGAGCCCAAATTAAAGGAAATATTTTAGGTTTGAGTTTGGGTTTTTCACATCCAGTTAATCATGCAATACCAGATGGCATAACAGTTGAAACCCCAAGTAACACAGAAATATTAATAAAAGGTTGTGATAAACAGCAAGTAGGTCAGGTGGCAGCAGACATAAGATCTTATCGCCCACCAGAGCCCTATAAAGGCAAAGGCATAAAATATTCTGACGAACATATTATTAGAAAAGAGGCTAAGAAAAAATAATGATAAATAACAAACCAAGGATAAGAAGAGCCATAAAGGCTCGTAAAAAAATTTTAAAACAAAAGGCAGTTCGTCTAAGTGTTTTTCGTACAAATAAAAATATTTACGCCCAAATAATATCTGATGACAACTTAAAAACCTTAATATCCGCATCGACCTTGAGCCCAGAAATTAAAACAAATGTAAAAAGTAGTAGCAACATTGAAGCTGCCCGCAAAGTAGGACAACAAATAGCAGAAAAAGCTCAAAAAGTTGGCATTAAAAATGTAGCCTTTGATCGTTCAGGCTTTCATTATCATGGCAGGGTAAAGGCCTTGGCAGAAGCAGCCCGCGAAGCTGGCTTGAAATTTTAAAGTAAGGAATAAACACATGGACAAAAAGAAAGGAAATTATCAGGCCCCAAAAGATGATTATATTGAAAAACTCGTTAATGTTAATAGAGTCTCCAAAGTGGTCAAGGGTGGTCGTCAATTTGGCTTCACTGCTCTTACAGTAGTAGGAGATGGCAACGGTAAAATTGGCATAGGTTATGGTAAATCAAAAGAGGTTCCAAATGCTATATCAAAAGCTATGGAAAAAGCTCGACACAATATGATAAATGTTAATATATCAGATGGCACAATTGCTTATTCTCTTACTGCAAGACATGGAGCGGCAAGAGTATATATGCAACCTGCATCAGAGGGCACAGGAGTCATAGCAGGTGGTGCTATGCGTGCGGTATTTGAAGCATCTGGGGTAAAAAATGTCTTAGCAAAAATAATCGGTTCGCAAAATCCGATAAATGTGGTCAGAGCTACAGTGAATGGATTACATAGCTTGATATCACCACAGCAAATGGCAGCCAAAAGAGGCAAAACAGTTGAGCAAATATTAGGTTAAAAAATGGCAAATAAAAATACAATACAAGTTACCCTTAAAAAAAGTAAGTTTGGCAGATTAAAAAATCATCGAAACTGTATCAAAGGATTGGGGCTTAGGAAAATAAATCATACAGTTGAGGTTATAGATAGCCCAGAAAACAGAGGTATGATAAATAAAATATCTTATCTTGTGGAGGTTTCATAAATGTTTTTAAATACAATCAAACCTGCTGTAGGTAGCACTAAAAAAGCTAAAAGAGTAGGCCGTGGCATAGGATGTACAGACGGCAAAACCTGTGGTCGTGGTCACAAAGGACAAAAATCCAGATCAGGTGGCTTTCATAAAGTAGGTTTTGAAGGCGGTCAGATGCCATTACAAAGAAGACTACCAAAAGTCGGTTTTACGGCGGCTAAATCATCCCAAACATCACAGGTAAGACTAAGTGAGTTATCTCTATTGGGATTAGCAACAATAACAATAGAAGATTTAATACAAAATAATACAGTGCATAAAAGAACAAAAGTTGTTAAGGTGTTTAAGTCAGGAACAATAGACAAGGCAATCACAATCAAGGGTCTAAAAGTTACCAAAGGAGCAAAAGAAGAAATTGAAAAAGCAGGGGGCAAGGTAGAATAACAATGGCAACTAAATCATCAATGAGTGCAATTGAAGGATTAACCCAATCATCAGAGTTAAAGATGCGAATTATGTTTGTGCTTTTTGCTCTGATAGTATACAGAATTGGCTCACATATTACAATTCCAGGAATTGATCCTGGTGTTATGGCATCAATCTTTGAACAACAACAAAGCGGAATACTGGGAATGGTGAATATGTTTTCAGGTGGTGCATTATCAAGAATGTCCTTGTTTGCTTTGGGAGTCATGCCTTATATTTCCGCCTCAATTATTATGCAATTATTAACTCATGTTGTGCCTACATTTGAACAGCTACGCAAAGAAGGACAACAAGGACGAAGAACAATTACAAAATACACAAGATACGGAACATTATTATTAGCAAGTTTTCAAGCCATTGGAATCTCTTATGCCCTGCAAAGCCAATCAATGGGGTCTGCTCCTTTGGTATATAGTCAAGGCATAGGTTTTATCTTTACCGCAGCGGTAACTTTGGTCACAGGTACAATCTTTTTAATGTGGCTCGGTGAGCAAATAACAGAGCGAGGTATAGGCAACGGAATTTCAATTATAATTTTTGCAGGAATAGTGTCTGGATTACCCCAGGCTATTGGTGGCACTTTGGAATTGGTGCGAACAGGAGAACTCAACACTATCGCAGTTATTTTGATTTTTATGCTGGTTGTTGCAGTCACTTATTTCGTAATTTTTGTTGAAAGCGGTCAAAGACGTATAACCGTAAACTATGCAAAAAGACAACAGGGTAGAAAATTATATGCGGCTCAATCATCCCATTTACCATTAAAATTAAATATGGCAGGGGTAATACCGCCGATTTTTGCATCAAGTATAATTTTATTTCCAGCAGCTTTGGGAGATTGGGTTGGCAAAGGCGATTCAATGGGTTGGTTACAAAACATAGTCTCAACTTTGCAACCAGGACAACCTATTTATGTAATGTTGTATGCAGGTGCCATAATATTCTTTTGTTTTTTTTATACGGCTTTGGTGTTTAACTCAAAAGAAACTGCAGATAACTTAAAAAAATCAGGTGCTTTTATTCCAGGGATTCGTCCAGGGGAGCAAACAGCAAAACATATTGATGGAGTCATAACAAGACTTACCATGGTAGGTGCATTATATATTACCTCGGTTTGTTTGTTGCCTGAATTTTTGATATTGTATTGGAATGTGCCTTTTTATTTTGGTGGCACATCATTGTTAATTATTGTTGTGGTCGTGATGGATTTTATTGCTCAGGTGCAATCCCATCTTATGTCTCATCAATATGATAGTTTGATGAAAAAATCAAACTTTAAAGGTTTTTCATAAAAAATTTTGGAGTATAAATTATGAAAGTTCGTGCATCGGTAAAAAAAATGTGCCGAGATTGTAAAATTATTAAACGCCATGGTGTGATAAGGGTAATTTGTAAAAAAGATCCGCGCCATAAACAACGTCAAGGGTAAAATATATGGCTCGTATAGCTGGAATTAATATTCCTGAAAAAAAACATGTGTGGATTGCATTAACATCAATCTATGGAATTGGACGTACTCTCTCGTATGCAATATGTGACGCAACAAAGACAAATCCTAACATAAAAATAAATGAGTTGGATGAGGCTACATTAGAAAAATTAAGAGTAGAGATCGGAAAATATAAAACAGAAGGAGATCTTCGCCGTGATGTATCTATGAATATAAAAAGACTTATGGATATGGGATCTTTTAGGGGCATACGTCATAGACGTAAATTGCCAGTGCGGGGACAACGAACAAAAACAAATGCTCGCACTCGTAAGGGTCCGATTAAATCTATTAAAAGATAAGGTATAACTAACTATGGCACAAAATAAACAAAAACTAACAAAGAAAAAAATTAAAAGAGTAGTAACTGACGGAATAGTTCATGTTCATGCTTCTTTTAATAACACTATTGTAATGATAACAGACAGAAATGGCAATGCACTTTCATGGGCTACATCTGGCGGATCAGGTTTTAGAGGATCTCGCAAGAGTACACCGTATGCCGCCCAGGTTGCTGCCGAAAAAGCAGGAAGAAAAGCCCAAGAATTTGGCATGAAAAATCTTGATGTTCGTATTAAGGGCCCAGGACCTGGACGAGAATCAGCTGTTAGATCTTTAAATGCATTGGGTTTTAAAGTTTTTAGTATAACAGATGTGACTCCATTACCACACAATGGATGTCGCCCACCTAAACGTAGAAGGGTATAAATTATGGCAAGATATTTAGGACCAAAATGTAAATTATCCCGCAGAGAAGGGACTGATCTTTATTTAAAATCTGGTATCCGTTCGATTGAATCAAAATGTAAATTCGAAAGAATTCCAGGTCAGTCTGAGTCACGTCCACGAAGACAATCCGACTATTGTTTGCAGTTGCGTGAAAAACAAAAACTAAAAAGAATGTATGGTATATTAGAAAAACAATTCTTAAACTACTACAAAAAATCAGCTCAAAAAAAAGGAGCAACTGGTGAAAATTTATTATTTATGTTAGAGCAAAGATTGGACAATATTGTATACAGAATGGGTTTTGGGTCAACTCGTTCTGAATCTCGTCAATTAGTATCTCATAAAGCTATATTGGTCAATCAAAAAATTGTCAACATCCCCTCTTATGTTGTGTCAGAAGGAGATTCTATAACGGTTAGAGAAAAAGCCAAAAAACAAACAAGAATATCCGATTCTCTTGAAATTGCTTCTCAAAAGGGTTTCGTTGAATGGGTAGAGGTTGATAGCAAGAAATGCCAAGGCACATTAAGCAGAGTGCCAGATAGGTCAGATTTACCATCTGAAATAAACGAATCTCTTATTGTTGAATTGTATTCAAAATAATATAATAGTTAGAAATAAAAAAGGATAAAATCACATGAAAAACAATATGTTTGAATTTTTAACACCGAGAATCGTTGATGTTGAAGAGATAAGTAAAACAAAAGCAAAAGTAACATTAGAGCCATTAGAGAGAGGTTTTGGTCACACGCTCGGCAATGCTTTACGTCGTGTTATGTTATCTTCAATGCCAGGCTCATCCATTACTGATGTTAAGATATCCAAAGTAGAGCACGAATATTCTACATTAGAGGGCATAAAAGAAGACATAATAGATGTTTTAATGAATCTGAAAAATGTCAATGTGATTTTAACTGATGCGGATACCGCCCAACTAAATATTAAAAAGAAAGGTCCTGCAGAAATTACAGCAGCAGACATAAAAACCCAACACAATGTCCAAATCATAAATCCCGACTTAATTATTGCCACTATAACTGACGATGTTGAGATTAATATTGATTTAATAGTTAACCAAGGAAGAGGTTATATGACATCTGATGCTCAAAAATCTGATGAAGAAAACATCAATCATGGATTTTTAAAAATTGATGCAAACTTTTCTCCTGTTAATATGGTAACCTTTGATGTAGAAGATGCAAGACTAGAGCAAAGTGCTAATCTTGACAAACTTATTTTAAATCTGACAACCGATGGCACAATTGACCCTGAATATGCCATAAAAAGAGCTGCCACAATTTTATCGGATCAGTTAAAAGTTTTTGTTGATTTAGAAGCGCCAGAAATTGAAGTGGAAGAAGAGCCAGAGCCACAAATTGACCCTATATTACTGCAACCTGTTGATGATTTAGAACTTACAGTTCGCTCTGCTAATTGCTTGAAGGCTGAAAATATTCAATACATAGGAGATTTGGTGCAAATTACAGAAGCAGAACTCTTGCGAGCACCAAACTTAGGGCGTAAATCTCTAACAGAGATAAAGGATATTTTAGCAAATCATGCATTGTCCCTTGGGATGAGGCTTGTGGAGTGGCCACCTAAAAATTTAAAACGTGACTATTAAGGTAAAACAATTATGAGACATAGAAAAACAGGCAGAAAATTAAACAGAAATTCATCTCATCGTAAAGCGATGTTCAAAAATATGGCGAATTCTTTATTTAAACACGAGTTGATAAAAACCACCTTACCCAAAGCAAAAGAATTGAAGATGGTAGTAGAGCCACTTATAACAAAGGCTAAAACAGACAATGTAGCAAACAGACGACTTATTTTTGCTTATTTGCGAGACAAAGAAAGTGTTAATAAACTATTTGGTGCTTTCTCTAATAGATATAAAAATCGTCCAGGTGGTTATCTACGTATATTAAAATGTGGCTTTAGATTGGGTGATAAGGCACCTATGGCATATGTTGAATTATTAGATAAAGATAAAAATAATGATGATTCTCAACAAGAAAAACTAGATGCAAAAAAAACTAACAAAATAAAAGACACTAAAGAAAATAAAACAGAAAAAGATAAAGATAAAAAAATCATCAAAACGGAGGATAAATGAAAAAAGATACCCACCCTAAATATGAAGCAGTAAATGTAGTCTGTAGTTGTGGCAATAAATTTTTAACAAAATCTACGATAGGTCAAGAAGAATTGCAGATTGAAGTTTGCTCTAATTGTCATCCATTTTATACGGGGCAACAAAAAATAATTGACTCTGCAGGACAAATAGATAAATTTAAGAAACGTTTTGGAGGCTAATTTTTAGAATTGAAAATTGATAATTGAAAATGAAAAAAAGCACAGAGTGGTAACTTCATATGAATCAATTTCAAAAAAAAATTATTAAAGAAACACAATCTGGTCTGCCTCTTGTAAAAAACCCCTATGATGAGGTTGCTTACAAACTTGATATTGATGAGTTATCTGTAATTACTGAGTTTCAAAAAATGCTCCAAAATCAACAAATTCGCCGCATTGGAGCCGTCCCCAATCATTACAAACTTGGTATCATGGCAAATGGTATGTCTGTATGGAATATAGATGATAATTTTGCTGATGAATTTGGTAAAGAATTAGCAAAAAATAACGATATAAGCCACTGTTATCTGCGACCACGCCATAAGGATATATGGCAGTATAATATTTTTGCAATGATTCATGCTACCTGCAAAGATAAAGTTTGGCAAAAAGTTTATCAAATTGCTCTTGAGTTTGGTATAGATAAAAATAAATATGATATTTTATTTAGCAAAAGAATCTTAAAAAAAACAGGAATGAGGTTTTAAATGTTAAGAATAAATAAAATTTTGCAAGAGATAAAAAATCCCATCCCCATCAGTCCTATAAAAAATCCACTAGGACCTGTTGTGATTTGGAATCTTATTCGGCGTTGTAATTTAACCTGTAAACACTGTTATTCAATCTCCGCAGATACAAACTTTAAAGGAGAATTAAGCACAGCACAAGTTTTTAAAACCATGGATGATTTAAAAAATTTTAAAGTTCCGGTTCTAATTCTCTCTGGTGGCGAGCCACTTTTGCGAGATGATATATTTAAAATTGCAAGACGCGCTAAAAATATGGGTTTCTATACGGCTCTATCTACCAATGGGACACTAATTACAGATAGAAATATCAAGCAAATAACAGACATAGGTTTTGATTATTTAGGAATAAGTATTGATGGAGTGCAGGCAACTCATGATGTATTTCGCCAAAAAGAAGGTGCTTATCAAGAATCAATCAACGGAATAAGGTTGTGCAAAAAAAACAACATTAAGGTGGGGTTGCGTTTTACTCAAACTACCGACAACCAAAATCAACTTAAAAATATGTTGCAACTTATGGATGACGAAGGGGTTGATAAATTTTACTATTCTCATTTAAATTTTGCAGGACGAGGCAGCAAAAATCGTGCCGATATTGCTGAATTTAAAACTACTCGTGAATCTCTTGATTTATTATTCTCAACCTGTATTGATAACCTCAATAAGAACAACAAAGAATTTGTAACTGGCAATAATGATGCAGACGGTGTCTATTTATATTTATGGGTAAAAAAAAATTATCCAAAATCAGCAGAACATGTCAGGCAAAAATTAGAACAATGGGCAGGTAATAGTTCTGGGATAAATATCTCAAACATTGACAACACAGGACAGGTTCATCCTGATACAATGTGGTGGAATTATAATTTAGGGAATGTAAAAGATAGAGAATTTTCAGAAATTTGGCAGGATGTAAGTGATCCTCTTATGGCAGGGTTAAAACAAAAACCTCGCCCTGTTAAGGGCAGGTGTTATACTTGTTCTTACAAAAAAATATGCGATGGTAACACTCGCACTCGTGCATACATAGAATATAATGATGCATGGGCAGAAGATCCTGGTTGTTATTTAACCGATAAAGAGATAGGTTAAAACCTCAAACCACGAACAAATAAATCAAGATACAAGCATCAATAGAATATTATGTTGGGTCAGATTGTATCTCGTTGCTATAATCCGCACTTGCCATTCTTTTTAATTGACGGTATCTAAATTGTGCCTCTTTTTTGTTAAGGTCAAATAATTCTTCCGCTTTTTCTGGGTTTGATTTTTTTAAATTTACATAACGATTTTCTTGATTTAAAAAATCTTTATATCTATCCCATGCTGGTGGTTTGCCAAATAATTTGATGGGGTTTTTACCATCTTTGATAAGGTCTGGATTATAGGTATATAACGGCCAATATCCACACTCGGTGGCAAGTTTACCTTGGTCTACTGATGCCATCAAACCGCCTTTGATGCCGTGAGATATACAAGGAGAGTAGGCGATAATTAAAGATGGTCCATCAAATTTTTCAGCATCTCTTATTACCTCCATCGTCTGTTTTGCACGGGCGCGAGAGTTTATCTGGGCAATAAATACATGACCGTAAGTCATAGCTATATATCCTAAATCTTTTTTTGGTGATATTTTGCCAGAGTTGGTATATTCTGCTATTGAGCCAGTTCTTGATGCTTTGGAGCTTTGTCCGCCGGTGTTGGAGTACACTTCGGTATCTAAGACTAATAAATTTATGTTTTCTCCTGTGGAGATGACATGATCCAAACCACCGTATCCTATATCATATGCCCAACCATCACCACCTATCACCCATTGTGATTTTTTGACAAGATATTGTTTTAGGCTTAAAATTGTTGCCATATCTTTGTTGTTATTTTCTTTCTTTAATAATGGCAAAATTAGATTTTTTAGTTTTTGAGTTTGAATGCCATTTTCTTTATGTTCCAACCATTGATTAAATAAGTCGCCCAAGGGTTTGGCGACTTTATTTTTGTTGTTTAACATTAACATTTCCAAACGATTACGGATAGTGTTGTTCGCTTGTAACATCCCAAAACCAAACTCTGCGGCATCTTCAAACAGGGAATTTGCCCAGGCAGGTCCCTCACCTTTATCGTTGGTTGTATATGGAGTTGAGGGTGCAGATCCACCAAAAATTGACGAACAACCTGTCGCATTGGCTATTATTGTTCGATCGCCAAACAATTGAGTGACAAGTTTTATATATGGTGTTTCGCCACAACCTGGGCAGGCGGAGTTAAATTCAAAAAGTGGTTGAGCAAATTGTGAACCACGAATTGTATCTTTTGAGATTAAATCATCTTTGTAGGTTACTTTGCTGTATAAATAATCTGCATCTTGTTGCGCGCCTTGCTCATCTTCTTCGGCGAATGGCACCATTTCTAATGATTTTATTTTTGTAGGGCAAACATCGACACATATGTTACACCCCGTGCAGTCTAAAATTGAGGTTGAAATTACATATTTCAAGCCTATTTCTTTCAAGCCTTTGCCCGAGACATCTATGCAGTGATTTTTAACTCCGTCAGGGGCTGCATTATATTCATCTTTATTCAACAAAAAAGCGCGCATACAGCCATGAGGGCAGTCTAAAATACACTGATTACATTGAATGCAATGCTCTTGTAAAAATTTAGGGACTGTTAAACCTATTCCTCGCTTTTCATATTTGGTGCTACCGTTTTCTAAAAATCCGCCCTCTGCTCCTTTAAATATTGAAACTGGTAAATTGTTGCCTTGTCCGGCATTGACAATCTTGGCAAAATTTTCAACATATTCTGTGCCTTGATAGGTTTCATCCAAAATTAAATCACTTGATTCAAATTTTAACCATTGCTCTTTAACTTCTATCTCTTGAATCGCATCGGCTCCCATATCAATGGCTTTATAATTCATTCCCACCATATCAACTCCTTTTTTAGAATAAGCTTTTTTGGCATATTCTTTCATATAATCTATAGCTTTATGATAATCAATAACGCCTGATAACTTAAAAAAAGCCGATTGCATTATAGTATTTGTGCGATTGCCAAGCCCGATATCTTCGGCTATTTTGGTAGCATTTATGGTGTAGAATTTTGCTTTTTTCTCGGCGAGAATTTTTTTAACTCTCTCTGGCATTTTTTCAATCAATTTATCTGGTTGCCAAATTGAATTTAATAAAAAAGTTCCGCCCTGTTTTAAGTTATCTATCATTTCATATTGTTCTAAATAAATCTCTTTGGAGCAGGCGACAAAACCAGGATTTGATACCAAATAAGTTGAACGGATAGGACGCGGTGAAAATCTTAAATGAGATCTCGTGAAGCCACCTGATTTTTTAGAATCATAGGCAAAATATGCCTGAGCGTAAAGATCTGTTTTCTCGCCGATTATTTTAACCGAGTTTTTATTGGCACCGACTGTGCCATCTGCACCTATGCCATAAAACAAACACTCTTTAACATCATCAGTTTTAATGGATATATTTTCTCCGACAGAGATTGAGGTATGAGAGATATCGTCATTTATGCCGACTGTGAAATTATCCTTTGGTTGATTGGATGCAAGATTATCATAGAGGGCAATAATTTGGTTCGGCGGCACATCTTTTGAAGATAAACCATATCTGCCTCCAATAATCATAGGGTGAAAGTCGTTATTGTAGATAGCAGCTTTTATGTCTAAATATAAGGGCTCTGCTAGGCTACCTGGTTCTTTGGTGCGATCAATTACACATATTTTTTTTGTGCTTTTAGGCAAGACATTAAAAAAATATTTTAAAGAAAATGGACGATAAAGATGAACACTGATAAGTCCTACTTTCCTACCTTCTTTTTTTTGTAAGTAATCAATTGTTTCTTTGATGGTTTCTGTCACAGAGCCCATAGCGATTATTATATCTGTGGCATCGGTTGCACCATAAAAAGTAAACGGGGCATATTCCCTACCTGTTATTTTTGATATCTCTATCATATAATCATTGACTATATCAGGCACTGCTTCATAAAATGGGTTGCAGGCTTCGCGTCCTTGAAAATATATATCATCATTTTGGGCCGAACCACGAGTTGTCGGAGATTCAGGGTTTAATGAATTATCCCGAAACTCTTGCAAGGCTTTTTTATCAAGCAATTTATCAAAATCTTTATAATCAAAACTTTCAATTTTATTTATCTCGTGGGAGGTGCGAAAGCCATCAAAAAAATGTAAAAATGGGACTTTACTTTTAAGAGAGGCAAGGTGGGCTATGCCTGATAGATCCATTACCTGTTGCACAGAGCCTGTGGCAAGCATCGCAAAACCTGTGGCACGAACACTCATAACATCTTGATGGTCGCCAAAAATTGATAAAGCATGAGCTGCGATTGATCTTGCCGAGACATGAATGACACCTGGCAAAAGTTGTCCTGCCACCTTATACATATTGGGGATTTTTAATAATAAACCTTGTGAGGCAGTATAAGTCGTAGTCATCGCCCCTATTTGCAATGAGCCGTGAAAGACTCCTGCAGCCCCTGCCTCAGACTGCATCTCAACTATTTTTACACTTGTGCCAAACAAATTAGTTTTACCTTGCGAGCTCCAAATTTCTGCCAAACTTCCCATAGGAGAGGCAGGTGTAATAGGGTATACTCCTGCTACTTCGGTAAAAGCATATGAGACATAAGATACTGCCTCATTACCATCAATAGTCATATATTTTTTATTCATTATATTAATCCAGAAAAACCCATAAAAGCTACCGACATTAAACCTGCTGTGATAAGTGCGATAGCGGTACCTACCATAGGCACCGGCACATCAGATGCGGATAATCTTTCGCGAATAGCAGCAAATAAAACTAAAACAAAAGTAAACCCCAAAGCCGACCCAAAACCATATAAAGCTGATTCCAATAAATTGTGCGATTGTTGAGCATTTAATAAAGCCACCCCCAACACCGCACAATTAGTTGTAATAAGTGGCAAAAAAATTCCCAAAACACTATATAAAACTGGAGAAGTTTTGCGGATAAAACTTTCAGTGAATTGCACAACAACAGCAATTACTAAAATAAAACTGATAGTTTTTAAATATTCAATTTCAAGCGGAATAAGCAAATATTCATTAACAAGATAGGATAGGATGGCAGATAATGTCAGCACAAAAGTGGTAGCAAAACCCATTCCAGCTGCGGTTTCTAATTTTCGTGACACACCCATAAAAGGACATAGGCCTAAAAATTTTGCTAATACAATGTTGTTAACAAAAATTGTGCCGATTAGAATCAATATGTAATCAGTCATTTGCAGCGATATTTACAAAAAATATCAATTATAGCATGTTTTTATAAAAATGTAGAGTTTTATTATCAAAGGTCTCATATTGAGTTTTGGTTTTTCATATGAGGGAATAGAATTACATCTTTTATGGTTTGTTGATCGGTTAATAACATAACTAATCTATCAATTCCTATTCCCTCTCCTGCGGTGGGGGGCATTCCATATTCCAAAGCTGTGATGTAGTCCTTATCATAACTCATAGCCTCATCATCTCCTGCTTTTTTGTTGGCAACCTGCGCCATAAACCTTCTTGCCTGATCTTCTGGGTCGTTTAATTCTGAAAAACCATTAGCAATCTCAACTCCTCCTGCAAAAAATTCAAATCTGTCAGTTATGTCTGGATTTTTGTCATTTTTTCGGGCTAAGGGTGATACTTCGGTAGGATATTCTGTGATGAATATGGGTTGAATTAAATTATCCTCTACTGTTTTTTCAAAAATTTCAAATTGTAACTTTCCTAATCCCCAGTTTTTTTCAGGTCTTATGCCGATTGATTTGACATAGGATAAAACATTATCAAAGTTATTAATATTTTCAAGTTTTGGATTATATTCTTTGATTATTTGTTTTAATGTTTTTCTTGCAAATTTTTTAGAAAAATCATATTTAATATTATTGTTTATAAATTGTAGTTTATTGTGAACTAATTGACAAAGATTTTTTAAAAGATCTTCGGTTAGAGTTATTAAATCTTCATAGGTGGCATAGGCTTGATAAAACTCTATCATTGTAAATTCTGGATTGTGTTTTTTTGATACCCCTTCATTGCGAAAACTACGATTTATCTCATATACACGATTAAATCCACCAATTATAAGTCTTTTTAAAAATAATTCCGGAGCGATTCTCAGGTATAGAGGCATATTCATCGCATTGTGATGGGTTTCAAAAGCACAAGCCGTAGCCCCTCCTGGTTGAGTATGCATCATCGGAGTTTCAACTTCCATAAAATCTAAGTTGTTAAAATAATTACGAATGCCGTTGATGATTTTAACTCTATTTTTGAAAGTTTGGCGAGTTTTTTCATTGATGATTAAATCGACATATCTTTGGCGGTATTTTTGTTCTGTGTCTGTTAATCCGTGAAATTTCTCTGGTAATGGATGCAAAGATTTGCTTAGCAACTGATAGGATTCTGCTCGGATTGAGAGCTCATTTTTATTAGTTTTAAAAATTTCGCCAACGACTCCTACAATGTCTCCTATGTCGTCTGTTTTAAAATTGATATAGTTATTCTCTCCTATGTTGTCTTTTTGGATATAAATTTGAATCTCCGTGTCATCATCCAACAAAGAAATAAAACTTGCTTTCCCCATCATTCTTGTAGCAATAATTCGTCCCGCAACGGATATTTTGGCAGCTAAAATTGAGAGTTCTTCTTTGGTTTTATTGTCATATAGTTCGTGCAATAGGGCAACTTCATTTAGGGGTTTGAAGTTATTGTTATATGCCACACCTTGTTGGCGTAAAATGTTTAATTTTTCTCGTCTTATAGAGACTAGTTTATTTTCTTCTGCCATTTTATTTTCCGTTATTTTTCTAAAAATTATTAGAGACCTTTGTATAACTCAAGTGCGATTTAGGATAATAAGAAAATAGGTGCATTTTATTGTTGTTATAAATTGTGCTTGAGTTATACAAAGGTCTCTAATAGATATTAAACTTGCATTTTTAAACTAGCGATTAAAAATGAATCCAAATCGCCATCTAAAACTGCTCCTGTGTTGGTATTCTCTTCTTTTGTTCTCAAATCTTTTATCCGAGATTGATCCAAAACATAGGATCTAATCTGTGATCCCCATCCTATATCAGATTTACTATCTTCTGTTTTTTGGATCTCTTGGTTTTGTCTTTGTTTTTCTAATTCGTATAATTTTGCTTTTAACTGTTTCATGGCCGCCGCTTTATTTTTATGCTGTGACCTATCGTTTTGGCACTGAACCACTGTCTCTGTGGGTTTGTGGGTTATTCGCACCGCACTTTCTGTTTTGTTGATGTGTTGTCCTCCTGCACCTGATGCACGATATACATCTATTCTTAAATCAGCAGGGTTGATGTCAATTTCTATATCATCTGATATTTCAGGTGAAACAAACACGGATGCAAAAGAGGTATGGCGACGGTTGCCAGAATCAAATGGTGATTTTCGCACTAATCTGTGTACTCCGGTTTCTGTTCTCAACCAACCAAAAGCATAATCCCCTTTGAGGTGGATGGTCGCACTTTTTAACCCCGCGACATCTCCTGACTGTGCCTCTAATACTTCTGTTTTAAATTTATGGCTCTCGCCCCATCTTAGATACATTCTTAACAACATTTGAGCCCAGTCGCATGCCTCTGTGCCCCCCGATCCTGCTTGAATATCTAAAAAAGCATGGCATTCATCATTAGGGTGGCAAAACATTCTATTGAATTCCAAATCATCAATAATTTTTTTTAAATTATTGGTGTCGTCTGATAATGTTTTAATCGCCATATCATCATTATCATCTACTGCCATTTTTAATAATTCTAAGTTATTGTCCGAATCTTCTTTTAATTTGTCAATATTGTTGGTGATTTTTAATAGGTAACTATGTTGTTTGTTGAGAGATTGTGCTTTTTTAGGGTTTTTGTATAGGTTGGGCAACTCTAATTCTAAACATACCTCTTCTAACTGGTTTTTTTTGCCATCATAGTCAAAGCAACCGCCGAAGTTTGGCGGTTTGCTCTTTTATGTTTAATAATTGATTTTTTATCTGATTAGATTCTTTCATAGTGTTCTTGCTATTTCATCTGATCTTTTAGGATATCACCCAATGATGTGGTAGCATCTTCTTTGTCCATTGAGGCATAATCAGCAATAGCTTGTTTTTCTTCCTGCTCATTTTTTGCTTTTATTGACAAAGAAATAGAGCGATTTTTGCGGTCAAAGGCAATGAATTTAGCTTCTATTTTATCTCCTATTTTTAAGACTTTTGTAACATCTTCTATTTTTTCAGATGAGATATCTAATGCTTTAACTTTTCCTAAAACATCCTCTGCTAACTCGATAACAGCATAACGTGTTGCTACTTCTTTGACCGTGCCATGGACTATAGAACCCTTAGGGTTTTTGGTGATAAATAAAGATAATGGATCGTTGTCTAATTGTTTAATTCCCAATGATATGCGCTCACTTTCTGGGCTAATTGATAAAATTCGCACCTCAACCTCATTATCTCTTTTGTATTTTTTGATGGCAACATCACCTGATTCGTTCCAAGATAAGTCAGATAAATGCACAAGTCCGTCAATTTTACCCTCTAATCCTACAAATAAACCAAAATCTGTGATGGATTTAATCGGGCCTTTGATGATATCATTTTTCTTATATTTCATGGCAAATTCATTCCAAGGGTTTTCAGAGCATTGCTTGATGCCAAGGGATATTCGACGACTATTAGGTTCTATATCCAAGATCATAACCTCAGCATCGGATCCTAATTTGATAAATTTTGCAGGGCTTACATTTTTATTAGTCCAGTCCATCTCAGATACATGCACCAAGCCTTCAATTCCAGGCTCAATTTCAACAAAACAACCGTAATCGGTAACATTAGTAACCTTTCCTGCAATTTTTGATCCAACTGGATATTTTTCTTGTAGGTTTGACCACGGATCTTCGTGCATCTGTTTTAAGCCTAATGAAATCCTATTTTTATCGATATCAAAATTTAATACCATAACCTCTAACTCTTGTCCTACCTCAACCACCTCTGATGGGTGACGCACTCGTCTCCATGCCATATCTGTAATATACAGTAGTCCGTCGATACCGCCGAGATCTAAAAATGCACCATACTCGGTAAGATTTTTTACTATTCCTTTGACGGTCTTTCCTTTCTCCAAGGTCTCCATCAGAGCTTCTCTCTCGGCTGAATTTTCTTTCTCTAATACTGCTTTACGAGAGACCACAACATTATTGCGTTGATGATCTAACTTAATTACGATAAAGTCAAGTTCTCGTTTTTCTAAAAATGCAATGTCTTTTACGGGATGTCTATCAACCAGCGATCCTGGTAAAAATGCATGAATATCGAGAGTATCAACCGTAAAACCACCCTTCACTTTACCTGTTATTTGTCCGTGAATTATTTCTTTGCTCTCTAATGCAGTTTCTAAAAATTCCCAACTACGAATTTTTTTAGCTTTTTCTCTTGAAAGTAGTGTCTCACCTGTGCCATCTTCAAAGTATTCTAAAACGACTTCTGTGTTATCACCTTCCTTGATGTCAATTTGTCCTTTACGGTCGGTAAATTGTTCAGCAGGAATAACACTCTCAGATTTTAATCCAGCATCTACCGTAATATGGTTAGAACTAACTTTGATTATAGTGGCTGGGATGATTTCCCCTTGTTTAACTTTGTTGGTTTGCAAGCTTTCTTCAAAAAGTTGCGCGAATGATTCAGGCATAATAAATTTATAAAAAAATATTTTTATAAAAAATCTTTTTTTATAAAAATTTAAAAAAAACAAAAAACCAATTCATTTGGCTTCAATAAAATTCTGGGCTTTTTTAAAGACCTCTTTAATGGTCATTGCAGAGGTATCAATAATAAAAGCATCTGTTGCAGGTTTCAAAGGAGACACAGCACGATTCTTATCTCTATAATCTCTTTCTTCTATTTGTTTACATAAACTGACTATATTAACATTCTCTCCTTGGTTTTGCAATTGTTTTTGTCTTCTTTTGGCTCGAACCATAATGGTAGCTGTGATAAATATCTTATATTTAGCCTGTGAGAATACAACTGATCCCATATCTCGTCCATCCGCTACAACCCCAGGTGGGGATGCAAAATCTCGCTGTTTTTGCAACAAAATTTCGCGTATAGTTTTATAACCTGCGATAATTGAGGCATTTTTGGCACAATCTTCGTTGCGAATTTTTATGCTTACATCAACTCCATTTAGATAACTTATAACTTTTGAATTTTCTTGTTTAAATGATATTTTTATATTTTTTGCATCATGATAAACTTGTTTTTCATCTGTTATATTGTGTCCCAATTGCATAACATGCAGGGCTAAGATTCTATATAAAGCTCCACTATCTAACAAAAATAAACCATATTTTTGAGACAGCATGGCAGCTATTGTTCCTTTGCCTGCTCCTCCTGGCCCATCAATGGTGATTATTTTTAATTCTTTTTGCATAAAATATCGCTCATTTTTTCATCCATAATATGAATGTGATCCAATATAGCATTGATAGCTATTGCTTGTGGATCTGGCATATCTGATGTTGCACCATAGGCATCAAATCCTAATTTTTTAGCAGTTTTTTGACGTTTTGTTTTCAGATCTTTTTTATTCACTATTCGTCCTGGAATACCAACACATGTGGCATATTCTGGGACATCTCGGACAACAACCGAATTAGATCCTACTCGTGATTTTTTGCCAAGAGTGATGGGGCCTAAGATCTTAGCGCCTGCGCCGATTACTACATTATCTTCCAAAGTAGGGTGTCTTTTGCCCTTGTTCCAAGATGTGCCTCCTAAGGTTACTCCGTGATAAATTGTGACATCATCGCCGATTATAGCCGTCTCACCGATTACAACTCCCATACCGTGATCTATAAAAAATCTTTTGCCAATAACAGCCCCTGGGTGAATTTCTATGCCAGTTAATAACCTGCCTATGTTTGAGATAATTTTAGCTATTGTTTTTATTTTTATTATCCAAAAAAAATGAGATACCCGATAAATCCACAGAGCATGCAAACCAGGATAGGTAAAAATTATTTCTAAAAAATTACGAGCAGACGGATCTCTTTCATAAATATATTTAAACATTTTTAGTTTTTATTTCCGCAAAAAAACGATAATTTTAACACGAACACTCTTATTTGTTTTCAATTTTTTTAAAAATTCCTCGGAAAATATTTATTATCTCATCTGTTGGTGGGTTTTGCAGAAAATATCTTTGTAATTTTTGGGTTATTTGTGGACTATAAAAATTAAGTGATTTTAAAGTGTTTTGGAGGTGTTCTATCATTTTTGTTAATTTACTATAATCTGCTATTTCTATTATTTTTTTGTCTATTTTTCTATTATTTTTTTGTGTTTTTAGATATTGTTTATAAATTTCATAAGAGATAATTTGCACCGCTGAGGCAAGATTTAAAGATGAAAAATTATCCGTAGTAGGTATCTTGATTAAATAGTGACACTTTTGCACATCCTCATTGCTAAGTCCAGTTCTCTCGTTGCCAAAAATTATAGCGGAAGATAAATCTTGCATAGAGTATTTTATAATTTTTTTACCAGAATCTTGGGGGCTTAAAATTTTTTGATTAAAATAACGGTTGCGAGCCGTGGTGCCAAAGATATATTTTTTATCCGTTAGAGCATCATTTATATTATCATAGATTTTAGCATTTTCTAAAATTCTTTTGGCACCTGAGCTACGAGCTATGGCAATAGGTGATAGTGGTTTATTAGGTTGAACCAATATAAGATTTTCAATTGCCATAGTTTTCATGCTCCGAGCCGCAGCCCCTATATTTCCAGGATGAGAGGTATTTAATAAAACCAGACTTATAGAATTTAAATTATCCATATTATAATTTTTTTTATGTTAGAATTTGCCATTATTTTTTAAAACATACACAATGCATCCAATTTTAAATATTGCTATATCGGCCGCCCGCGAAGCAGGGATTTATATTGCCCGTGCTGGCAACAGAATAGATACCCTAACAGTTATCAATAAACAAAAACACGATTTTGTCAGCGAAGTGGATATAAATGCCGAACAAATTATTATCCAACATATTCAAAAGGCCTATCCATCACATGGCATTATCGCCGAAGAATCTGGCATTATTGAAGGCGATGAATACCAATGGATAATAGATCCATTAGATGGAACAACCAACTTTTTACATAATATTCCTCAATATGCCGTCTCAATTGCTGTTATGAAAAAAGATATTTTACAACATTCTGTGATCTATAACCCAGTATCGGAGGAATTATTTTATGCCTCGGCAGGAGATGGTGCATATTTAAACAACAAAAGAATCAGAGTTAGCAAAAATAACGAACTGGATAAAGCTTTAATTGGCACAGGTTTTCCTTATCGTAGTGATCAAAATATTGATGCCTATCTACCAAGTTTAAAAAATTTTATGGCAAAAACCGCAGGGATTCGTCGCCCTGGTTCTGCCGCTTTGGATTTAGCCTGGGTCTCCTGTGGTAGGTTTGATGGTTTTTATGAAATGGGGTTACATATCTGGGATATAGCAGCAGGAGTCTTGTTGATTAAAGAGGCAGGCGGGATGGTAGGAGACTTAAAAGGCGGTAAAACTTATCTGAAAACTGGTAATATCTTAGCTGGCAATCCTTATATTTTTCACAAAATGATTTTAGAGTTTAAAAAATGTCAATTATAAAAAAAGCCGTATTCCCTGTGGCAGGGCTTGGCACCAGATTCCTCCCTGCCACCAAAGCATCACCCAAAGAGATGTTACCTGTCGTGGATAAACCCCTGATTCAGTATGCCGTCGAGGAGGCAGCAACAGCCGGAATTGATACGATGATATTTGTCACAGGTCGCAACAAAAGTGCCATTGAGAATCATTTTGATTTAAGTTTGGAGCTGGAATCAGAATTGATACAAAAAAACAAAAAAGATTTATTAAAAATAGTTCAAGATGTCGCAGGTGATAAAATAAACTTTATCTATACTCGTCAAAGAGAGGCAAAAGGCTTGGGGCATGCAGTTTTGTGTGCCGAAAAAATTGTAGGAGACGAGCCTTTTGCCGTTTTGCTCGCTGATGATTTAGTTTATAATGACGGTTTATCTGCTACCGCCCAAATGGTCCGCTTATACCAAAAATATAAAAACTCAATTATTGCCACAGAGGAAGTGCAGATGAAAGATGTCAGTTCCTATGGCATAGTATCTGGTAAAAATATTACCGATGATTTGTTAAAATTAGACAACATAATAGAAAAGCCAGCAATAGAAAAAGCTCCCTCAAACTTAGCTGTTATCGGTCGTTATATCCTAAACCCCAGTATTTTTAAATATTTACAAAATACAAAAAAAGGTGCAGGTGGCGAGATTCAACTCACAGATGCTATAGCAGAGCAAATAAAAAATGAAAATGTTTTGGCCTGTAAATTCAAAGGTATAAGATATGACTGTGGCAGTAAATTTGGTTTTTTAAAAGCCAACATAGAGTATGGCATAAGGCACCCCCAGACCTGCGATGATCTAAAGAAATACTTGCAACAATTATAATTAAGCAAATCTTTTTCAAGCAAAAAACACAGGCATAAGGTCATTTTTTACTGTGCCAATAACGCGGATAATCAAAACGATGAGTTTTAATGGTTATTTTTTTCTTAAAAATTATACTGATGGCTCCGAGATGGGCGGTATTTAAAAGAGGAATTTTTAATTTTTTATATCTTTGTTGAATGGTTTTGGCAGGGTGTTTAAATTTGTTTTTATAACCTGCAGATACTATGGCATATTGAGGATTTACAGTTTTTAAAAAATTTGTTGTGGAGGATGTTTTGCTACCGTGATGAGGCACAATTAAAATATCTGCCGATAAACTTTTATTTTTTTCACTTCGTATTAAATGTTTTTCTATTTCTTTTTCTATGTCTGAACTTATAAGAATTGAATTATTTTTATTTGAAATTCTTAAAACGCAGGATTGGTTGTTGTCTTTTTTTGATATTTTATTATCCTCAGGTGACAAAAAAGAAAAGTCAACCCCGTCCCATTGCCACTGAACTCCCCTTTTGCATTGTTTAAATGATCCTATTTTTATTATTTTATCATCATCTATCTGTCCTGCCCATCGATTGTAAGAATTGTATTTATAGAGCAACTCTTTGATGTTTGACGAGTGATCGCTATCACTGTGAGAGACTATTAAAGCATCTAATTTTTTGGTTCGTGTGTGCATAAGATAGGGGATTAAGATTCCCTCCACTATGTTAAATTTTTCTGAAAAACGTTCCCCTGTGTCAAAGACTAATAGTTTATTTTGAGTTCTTACAACTATTGATAAACCTTGACCTACATCTAATACTGTAACCTCAAATTCGGATTGTTGCAATTTGTCGTAGTTTATAAAAATTAAAGTTATACAGATTGCAAAGGCAAAAAATGATGATTTATAATGTTGTTTAAAAATTAATAATAACATTATGCCTGCTATTATTATTTGTAATGTTGTGATGTTGTCTAAGTATAACTGAGAAAAAGAAAAGCTTGATAGTTTCTCTAAATACCAAAATAAATAATATAACAATAAATCTGTTATTTTTAATAAGCAAATACTGACAACAGGCATAACAAAAGACAATAAAGCTGCAATAAGGCTCAGAGGCAAAACCAAAAAACTAATAATAGGCACAGCTATTATATTTGCCAAAGGAGAGATTGCCGAGGCTTGCCCGAAGAAAAATAAAATTGGTAATATCAAGGCTATGGAGATGGATGGGGTGAATATTAAAAATTGATAGTGTTTTTTAAAAGAGGATATTTTAGGGTAAAAATAAATAATAAAAGCTACCGCGATAAAAGATAACCAAAAACCCACTTGCATCGGTGCGAATGGATCTATCAATAAAACCAACAACAATGCTACTGATAATGTATTCCAAGGTGATGAGTGGCGCTTTAAAAAAATACTAAATGCAAAAACGATTAACATTAAAATTGCTCTAATGGTCGGCAACGACAAGCCTGCCATAATTGCATATATTACGGCAACCAACAAAGCAAAGATTAGTGAAAAAACCTGTTTGCTAATTTTATGGTGAATTGGTAGAATAAGCCAAATTAAAATTCCCACAAACATACCAAAACCCGCTACCAAACCTATGTGTAACCCTGAAATTGCAATGAGGTGAGATGTGCCAGTGTTGGTAAAAATACTATTATGAGATGAACTAATTTGTCCTCTCTCGCCTAAGATTAGGGCTTGTAAAACATCTGCGAATAAAAGGTTGTTGGTATTATTTTTAATCTGCTGAAAAAATATGCCACGTATAAAATGAAAATAATTAAAATTATCCTCTTTTATTTTAATTTGTTTTTTTATATAACCTGTTAAGGTTATATTAGAGGATAACAAATATGCCTCATAATCAAAACCACCAGGATTATACATTCCATGAGGTTTTTTAATTTTCGCTTGTAACTTATAACATTTGCCACTTTGATACTGGTTATCGCTATAATCGGATAATTTTATTTTTATTTTGATGTTTTTGTTATTTATTTTACCTGTTTTTAATAAAAAAGATTTTTTTATTTTATCTTCTGTGATTATAGATACTATGCAGCCCGTTATGTTGCTGGTTGTATTATTTTGAATGTTAGGTTGTAGGTTTGTGCGATGTTGTGCCATAATACCTATGTATGAGAATCCCAACAAATAAACACAAATAAATAAAATTATATTTTTTTGTTTGATTTTAAATTTAAATACATAAACCAACAAACAAAATGTTATTATAAGCAGGATAATATATAGATTTGTCGGCAAAAGCTGGGGTAAAAATTGCCCCATCAGTATTCCTGTTAAAAACAATAAGCCGAAAAAAAAGTTCATATAAAAATAAAAATACAAAAATACAACCACATATTATGCCAAAAAAATTTTTAAAAAAACATTTTCCTTCTGCTGAGAGCATAAAGACTCATAAGTATCTAGCAAAATTTGGTGATAAATTTCACGATCCTAATCTGTGGCATCTTAACCGTCGCTCGGTTTCAGGGGCATTTGCTAACGGTTTATTTTTAGCATGGGTGCCTGTGCCTTTGCAGATGGTTCTCGCCACAATTAGTGGAATATATTTCAGAGTAAATCTCCCTATATCGGTGGGATTAGTGTGGATCACCAACCCTTTTACAATTCCACCGATGTATTACGGTGCCTATAAATTAGGATTATGGGTTATGGGACAAAGTGGTAACAATATGGAATTTAAAGTAAATATAAGTTATATAATGGATTCTTTTGCAATAATTTGGCAACCTTTTTTATTGGGTTGTTTTATAATTGGTGCAAGCTCTGCTATTGTAGGTTATGTTTCAATTAGGGTTATTTGGCGAATTTATATCATCAGAAAAATAAAAAAAAGAAAATAAAACTTTTTTTATAAAAAACAATGTTATAATATCGACAATTATTTTTATCCAATCTTTTTACAAATTTTTCAAATTATTTATTTTTTTATTTTCAACTTTTTTCAACTTTTCTTTTTTAACTTAAAATTTTTATGAATCTTGCAGAACTCAAAACAAAATCTGTCCCCCAACTAATAGAAATGGCACAGTCTATGAATATTGCCAATACTGTCCGTAATCGCAAACAAGACATTATTTTTGCAATCTTAAAAGCACATGCTAAACAAGGCGAGGATATATTTGGTGATGGAGCCTTGGAGATTTTACCAGATGGTTTTGGTTTTTTAAGATCAAAAGATAGTTCATATTTGGCAGGATCTGATGATATATATGTTTCTCCCAGTCAAATTCGACGTTTTTCTCTTAGAACAGGAGACACTGTATTTGGTAAAATTCGCCCTCCCAAAGATACAGAAAAATATTTTGCTCTTTTAAAGGTAGATAAAATAAACGATTCCCATCCAGATGAGATTCGTAATAAAATACTTTTTGAAAACCTGACACCCTTGCATGCTAATAAAAGATTCACCTTAGAGCTTGGCAATGGTAGCACAGAAGATATCACTCCTCGCATTATTGATATAATGTCACCTATCGGTAAAGGACAAAGGGGATTGATTGTCTCGCCTCCAAAAGCAGGTAAAACTATGATGCTGCAAAATATCGCCCAAAGTATTGCCGCCAACCATCCTGAGGTAAGCCTTATGGTGTTGTTGATTGATGAACGTCCAGAGGAAGTAACAGAAATGGAAAGAATGGTTAGAGGCGAGGTAATTTCATCCACTTTTGATGAGCCTGCTACCCGTCATGTACAGGTCGCTGAGATGGTAATTGAAAAAGCCCGCAGACTTGTCGAACACAAACAAGATGTAGTTATTTTATTGGATTCAATTACTCGTTTAGCACGTGCTTATAATACAGTTGCCCCATCATCTGGCAAGATTTTAACAGGCGGAGTTGATGCTAATGCTTTACATCGTCCGAAAAGATTTTTCGGAGCAGCTCGCAATATTGAAGAGGGCGGTTCTTTGACGATTCTTGCCACAGCATTAGTTGATACCGGCTCCAAAATGGACGAGGTTATTTATGAAGAGTTTAAAGGCACAGGAAATATGGAATTACACTTAGACCGTAAAGCCTCTGAGAGACGTATCTATCCTGCCATCAATGTAAACCGCTCTGGCACTCGCCGTGAAGAGTTATTATTATCAGAAGAGCAACAACAAAAAATTTGGATTTTACGCAAATTTTTACACCAAATGGACGAGATCGCTGCGATTGAATTTGTCGTCAAAAGAATGCAAGACAGCAAAACGAATGAAGAATTTTTTGCAATGATGAAAAAATAATAAGTCAAAGAAAACGTTGCATATGAAAGAAAATATAATAAACAAACTGCATACGGCTAATTCAATTGAGTTCATGAAAAAATATATGGACACAAGTAGCGTTGATCTTACTGTCACCTCACCACCATATGATAACCTTAGAAACTATAATGGATATGAGTTTGAATTTGAAAAAATGGCTTGTGAGCTTTTTAGGGTAACAAAAAAAGGCGGTGTGTTAGTTTGGGTTATTGGAGACAAAATAAACAAAGGAAATAAAACTTTAACCAGCTTCAAACATGCTTTATATTTTCAAAAAATTGGATTCAATGTTCACGATGTAATGATATATGCAAAAAAAAATACACCATTTATGCGTTCTAATGCTTATACAAACGGTCATGAGTATATGTTTGTGCTATCCAAAGGAAGTCCAAAAACTTTTAACCCCCTAAAAGAACCCACCGTCCGAAGTGGCTTGGAAATGCTTGTCCACAACAAAGGAGCAGATGCAAAAAACAACAAAATATTAAAAGAATTGAAAAAGGAAAAAACAAAAAGCAATATTTGGTATTATGCTGTTGGATTAGGCGGAAGCACCAACGATAAAAAAGCCTTTCAGCATCCTGCTATATATCCAGAAAAATTAGCACAAGACCATATATTATCTTGGAGCAATAAAGGTGATGTTGTTTTTGATCCTATGTGCGGGTCTGGAACGACTTGTAAAATGGCAACATTAAATAATAGAAAATATATTGGGGTAGATATTAGCGAGCAATATATAGACATTGCACAAAAAAGGTTGACCGATGCATTAGGAATATTTGTATGATAAAAATTGACAATATTATTATCAATACAACAAAATTAAGCAACATAGCAAACAATTCCATAGGAATTATCAAAGCTATAAATGGTAAAAATGCTATGGTTTTATTCGTGGGCTTAAATAAAATACTAAGAGTAGATTTTGATAATATCAGAGCCATAGATGCCGAACATACTGGAAAGGGATACGACAAAAAAATATGTAATATTTGCCACATCCTGAAAACCACAGAAGAATTTGATGTAAACCAAACAGATGCAAAAGGGCAAAAAACAACTAGACCAAGCTGCAAAGAATGCAGAAAAAATATAGATGGCGTTAAATTAACAGCCGCAGAAAAAAATAAAATGAACAAAGTAAAACCCGGAAAAGGCAGTATCTTTGAGTGTCCTATTTGTTTAAAAACCACTATAGTAGGAATAACAGCAAATTTAGTCAGAGACCATGATCACGAAACTGGCAAGGGGCGAGAATGGATATGCGATAGTTGTAATACTGGGTTAGGAAGATTCAAAGATGATACAAAGTTTTTAGAAAGAGTGATTAGTTATCTGGAAAAACACAAATCTGATAGAAATTAACTCGTTCCCACTTTTCAAAAATTGGAATGCATAACAACAAAAAAATCCACAAAAAAATAAAAAAGTATTCTTAAAAAAAGTATAATGGCAGAACTCAAAGAATTTATTTTATTATGGCTATGACAACTACAATCAATACCAAAATCGCTCCTGATTTAAAAAAGCATGCTGATGCTGTGTTAGCCTCGATTGGTTTGAGCCAAAATCAAGCCATAACAATGTTTTATCGTCAATTAGTTGCTTTACAAAAATTGCCTTTTAATATTGATGAGAGCCAACAACAAAATACACCAAATAAAATTACAATAGATGCTATCAATGAAGATTTATCAACTCAACAGAGATTTAAATCTGTTGATGATTTAATGCAAGATCTTAATTCATAAAAATATGAGAGATATTGTTCGCTCTAACCAATTTAAAAGAGACTATAAACAAGCCATAAAAAGAGGTTATAAAATCAACAAACTAACAGATGTTTTGTTATTGTTATCAAACGATCAACCGCTACCACCAAAAAACAAAAATCACAAATTAAGTTCAAATTAGATCTTGTTTTCAAAATTTGGCAAGAAGACTCGGTTAATGTTGTCAATAAAAAAGTTGATTTGCAAGATTTAATTCTTAATAAAAAAGATAATGGTGTTTTTGCTTCTTTGAAAGATATTGATTATTTTAAAAAATTTAAACTAAACTCTAATGCTATTGGATGGAACAATGGTGCTGATATATCCCCTTTAAAACTCTTTTTTGTGGATAAAGAATACAGGAAAAAGAACCCAAAGCAATTATCAAATCCCGTTATCTGTTGACAAAATTATAACTGAATGAAGCTGTGTTAAAAATCGGCACCCAAAGATTTAAAATATAATTGCCATTTAAAACTATCTCCTGGGTCTGTCTTGCGTCCTTTTGCTATATTGCTGTGTCCTGTTATTCTTGTTTTAGTGATTTTTGGATATTCTTTTATTATTGATTCTGTAAGTTTTTTAAGGGCATGGTATTGTTGTGGTGTGTAGTTTATGTTATCTGTACCCTCTAATTCTACCCCAATGGAATAGTCATTGCAATTTTTTTTGTTATTAAATTCTGATAATCCTGCGTGCCAGGCTCTTCTTTTTGTGTTGATAAATTGAATTATTTCTCCGTTTCTTAGGATTAAAAAATGAGACGATACTTTTGTATTTTTGATGGATGCAAAAAAAGGATGTTGGTCTGTTTTCAATTTATTGCAAAAAAAATCAACTATATAGTTGTCTCCAAATTTGCCAGGAGGCAGAGATATATTATGAATAACTAATAGGTTTATGGTCTCATTTATGGGACGTTCATCAAAGTTAGGTGACGGAATTTGGGTCACCTCTTGTAATATGCCGTTAATAATTTTCATAAAAATATATAATGTGTGAATTTATTTATTGTTACATAATGACTAATCGTATTCGTGAAATACCATATAATTATACATCTTTTTCAGATAAAGAAATAATTTATCGTCTATTAGGCAAAAAAAGTTGGCAAATTTTACAAAAACTAAAAAAAGCAAGACGAACGGGGCGCTCTGCCAGGATGCTTTTTGAAGTTTTGGGAGATATGTGGATTGTTAACCGTAACCCATACCTCCAAAATGATTTAATTGTTAACAAAAAACGCAAAAAACAACTTATTGATGCCATGCAACACAGGTTAAAACAAATTGAAAATAGATTAAATGACAATCAAGATGCTAAATTTTTGTGGCAAAAAACTTGCAACAGAGTAACTGAATTTGAAAGCAATTTAAAACAATTAAAAAAAATAAGAGCAAAAGTTGCGATAAAATTTAAAAAATATACACATAAAGATAATATTGATTTTTCATCGATGGCATGTATATCGCACTGCACCGATGCCACTGATTGGCGATCCGAATATCCTCTTTGTGTGCTTTATCCTGACGATGAAACCGAAGCTTTGCATTTAGTCAAAATCTGCATCAAACTTAAATTAAAGATAATTTCATTTGGTGCTGGCACAGGTTACACAGGAGCTGTTGTGCCTTTGGTGGCAAATACAGTCGTTATCAATACTGAAAAATTAAATAAAATAACTGGTATAGAAAAAATAAAACCATTAAACTCAAAGCAAAAAATTACTGTCATTAATGTCGGTTGTGGTGTTATAACTCGCGAAATTGAAAACTATGCAAAGAATCGTGATTTGGTTTTTGCAGTAGACCCTACATCTGCTGATGCCTCTACCATAGGTGGCAATATTGCCATGAATGCCGGTGGCAAAAAAGCTGTTTGTTATGGCACAACTGTTGATAATCTACATTCTTGGAGGATGATAAATCCCGATGGTAATATAGTTGATGTAGAAAGATTGAATTATATTGAAAAAAAAATACAACCTGATGATTTAGTTGTTTATAAAATAATTACAACCGATGTAAAAAATAAAATATTAAGTGATAATACCTTAAAAATTAAAGGCTCTGTTTTTCGTAAAAATGGCTTGGGAAAGGATGTTACTGATAAGTTTTTGCAAGGTTTGCCTGCGGTGCAAAAAGAGGGCACAGACGGTCTTATAACATCAGCAAAATTTGTGCTGCATAAATCTTTTGATTATGGCTTAACTATTTGTATGGAGTTTTATGGCGATGAGATGGAAAAATTTATTCCAGCAATATTTGAAATTAAAAACCTCAAACAAAATGATGATAGTTTTTTATTAACAGGCTTGGAGCATTTGGATCAGACATATTTAAAAGCGGTAAACTATACACCCAAAGACAACAAAAATAAACTTCCCCATATGATTTTGTTGGCCGATATTTGTGCTAATTCTCAAAAAAAATTAGATGATGCTTGTCAAGTTATCGCCAAAATATCTAAAAAATGTGGCGCATCTGTATTCGTCGCAAAAACTGCAAATTCGATTAAAGATTTTTGGGCGCCAAGGAGCAGAACAGCAGCAATTGCCAAACACACCAATGCTTTTAAATTAAATGAAGATGTTGTTATTCCATTAGATAAATTAGCACAATATACCAAAGAAATTCAGAGAATAAACGAAGAATATGCTTTAAAAAACATTACAGCAACCATCGGTATTTTTATTGAAATAATAAAAAAATATTCAAGTAATAATAAAAATCAACACAAGTCATTGAACGACAAATATAATTATGCCATAGATTTTTTTAACAATTTGAATAAAAGTTTGCAGATAGATTTTTTAACAAATCAGAATATCACTGCGTCACTTGAATTGGATGTAAATAAAATTTTAAGAATATTTGACGGTGAAATTTTTGCAGATTTAAAAAATAATCTGCTCCAACATTATCATAAAAACTCAAAGAGAAAATTATTCATAGGTCTGCATATGCATGCGGGAGACGGTAATGTCCACACGAATATTCCAGTAAATTCTCACGATTATGAAGCTATGGCAGATGCCTATCAAATGGCAGATAAAATAATGTTGATAGCCCAAAAATTAGGAGGAGTTATTTCAGGAGAGCATGGCATAGGACTGACAAAATTTCAATATCTTGACAAAAAACAAAAAACAAGTTTTTTAAAGTATAAAAGACAGGTTGATAAAAATGATGTTTTTAATCCAGGAAAACTTCAAAATAAAGCAGATTTATCCGTTGCATGGACTCCATCTTTGCAACTTTTGCACCAAGAGGCTCTGATTTTAAAACAACAGGATTTGGATAAATTAAATGATAGCTTTAAAAACTGTCTTCGTTGCGGAAAGTGCAAATCTACCTGCTCTACACATGTTCCCGAGGCAAATTTGTTATATTCACCACGAAATAAAATCTTAAATTTAGGGCTTTTGTTAGAAGTTTATCTTTATGAGAGTCAAACTCGTCGTGGAGTGGACAAAAAACACTATGAAAGCTTTAATGATATTAGCGATCATTGCACTGTTTGTGCCCGTTGCAAGATAAAATGTCCGGTAGATATTAATTTTGCTGACGTAACATCAAATCTGAGAATAATTTTAAATGTTATGGGGCAAAAAAGATCTCATCCAGTAGCAAAATTTGGTAATATTTTTTTAAACAACACTAATACTCTTATAATCAATAACTTAAAAAGACTTTTTTTTATGAGTTATAAGATGCAAAGATATGCCCATAAACTTTTAAAGCACTACCATGTAACCAAAAAACAACTCCAAAAACCACCTGCAACAACCTGTAAAACTGCAAATATTACAGAGCAGGTTATCCATTTTATAAATCGGCCGCTACCAAATGATATAAGTCATAAAACTCTCTCATCAATCTTGTCAATTGATAATCCTTATAATGTGTCGATAATACCCATTAAAAACCCAAAACAAAGTGTTTTTTATTTTGCAGGCTGTGGTAGTGAAAAATTATATCCTAAGATTGCGATAGCAACCATAGCTATGTTACGGGAATATGATTTTCAGGTTGTGTTGCCTCCTCCTAATTTATGTTGTGGTTATCCACAAAGTTCTGCAGGTGACAAAAGTATATCAGATAATATAATAACTAACAACAAAGTTTTATTCCACAGAATAGCAACAACATTAAATTACTTAGATATTAAAAAAGTTATCGTCTCTTGCGGAACTTGTTTGGATAAACTTTGCGATTATGAGTTTGAAAAAATATTTCCCCAGGTAGAAATTATAGATATTCACGAATTTTTGCACCAACAAAATATAAGTGTAGAGCTAAATAAAAGTTTTCTTTTTCACGACCCTTGTCACAGTCCTACAAAAAATATCAAGCCCATAAAGATGACAAGAGATTTGTTGCAATATAACAATGACGAGGATAATAATAAAATAACAATTACAGATAGATGTTGTGGTGAATCTGGCACATTTGCTATAAATCGTGCTGATATATCTACCCAGGTAAAATTTAAAAAAAATAAAAATTTACAAGAGAGTTTGCAAAAAAATACCAAAGCCACAACAATTATTACTACTTGCCCTTCATGTTTGCAAGGATTATCTAGATATCAAAGCGAGACAAAATTAAAAACTGATTATGTTGTGTGTCAGATGGCACAAAAAAAATGGGGTAAAGATTGGCAAAAAATATGTATTCAAAAAATAACTGAACCCAAAATAGACAGTATTTTGATTTAAACCAAAAATGAGGAAAATGGCAAGTCCTTTGAAGTTCTCCGCTATGCTCGTTTGATGACAAATTTTTGCTATGAAAAAGTCTCTTATTATATTGTTTTGGAGAAGTTGGTTGTTTGCCTTTTTCTTAAATAGGCATCAAAAACCATGCAGATGTTACGAATTAAAAGCACACCTTTGGAGTTTATTGTTATCTGGTTTTTATCCAGTTCAAGTAGTCCGTCTTTTTGCATTAAGAGTAAATCCGCTTCTTCTTTTTTAAAGTATTCCCAAAAATTAATTGAGTATATTTTTGATATAATATTAGTATTAAGATGCAGATGACAAATTAATTGGCTTATTATATCTTGGCGAACTATATCGTCTCCGGTAAATTCAATACCTCTAAAAATAGGCAAAGATCCTTCTTCAATTTTTTCATAGTATTCTATTTCTGTTCGGACATTTTGGCTATAAGTATTACCTACATTGCTGATGGAGCTGAGCCCCATGGCTATCATATCACAATTGGCATGGGTGGAGTATCCTTGAAAATTTCGTTGTAAAGTGCCGTTTTGTTGGGCGATTGTAAGCTCATCTGTTTTTTTAGCAAAATGATCCATGCCAATATAAACATAACCTGCGTTATGTAGTTTTTCTATTGTCATTTTTAAAATATCTAATTTTTCACCAGGAGATGGTAAGGTTGCGGCATTTATTCTTCTTTGAGGTTTAAAAAGTTTTGGTAGATGAGCATAATTATAAACAGATACCCTATCAGGTGATAATCTAATTATATTATCGAGTGTTACAGAAAAACTCTTGATGTTTTGGAATGGCAATCCGTATATAAGATCAATGCTAATTGAGTGATATTTTAAGTCCCTACCAATTTTTATGGCATTTTCTGTCTGGTTTATAGGTTGGATACGGTTTACTGCTACCTGCACATCATAATTAAAATCTTGCACTCCGAGACTTAGACGATTAAATCCTAATTCTCTGAGTGTTGCAAGGGTTTGTTCGCCAATTTCTCGTGGATCAATTTCAATCGAATACTCGCCACTATCATCATTTTTTAAAGCAAAATTTTTGTTAGTAAAAGTTATTAAGTCCTCCAATTGTCCATCATTTAAAAAAGTAGGAGTGCCACCACCAAGATGTAGCTGCTCAACCTGTTTATCTTTGTTAAACAACATAGATTGCATAACAATTTCTTTTTTTAAAGCCTCCATATAGGGCATGGATCTAGTTCTATCTTTGGTGGCAATTTTATTACAGCCACAATAGTAACACACAGTATCACAGAATGGAATATGAAAATATAAAGATAAAGGACGATTAAGAGCATTAGAGGCACGAGACCATCTGCGATAATCTCTTTGTGTAAAATTATCATTAAATTCTATTGAAGTAGGGTAGGAGGTATAACGAGGCCCTGACTTGTCATATTTTTTTATTATTTTTTCGTCAAAAACAATTTTATGATTATTTTCCAATGTTTTGTTCCTTTTATGAAATATTTTTGCACCACAACTATAGTAGATATAATATGTTTGTAGGTTTTAATTTACAATGATTTAAATCAAAAATTGTAAGGATTTTTTTTATTATCTGGTTGAATTTTAAATTTTTTGTAATTCCACATATATTGTGCAGGATTGATTTTTATACATTTTTCTAAACTTTTATTCATGCTTTTTGTTGCTATGCTTATATCTTGATTATAAATATCTTTATCGGCTTTTATGTAGTGCATTCTAAAACCTTCGTGTTTTTCTAACCTCTCCATAACGGTAAAAATTATGGTGGCCTTATTTTTTAGAGCAAGTTGCACCATTAAAGTCATAGTATAGGCAGAGTTATTAAAAAATTGACTAAAAATACCGCTGCCGTGCACTGGTACCTGGTCCGCCGCTATCCCTATGACTTGGTTATTTTTTAAAGATTGCATTAACATTTTAATGCCAGATTTGTTACCATTTGCCAGTTGCCATCCTAACTGTATTCTTTTTTTATAAGAATAGTTTTCTAATTTTTTATACTTTATAGGGGCATATAAAGAGCGAACATCTATTATTTTTTTAAAATCTAAAATTCCTATCTCCCAGTTGCCAAAATGCAAAATAGCCAGAATTATTTTTTCTTTTTTTTGGAGAGCATCTTTGAATATTTGTTGATTGATAGGCTTCTGAATAAGTTTTTCCACTTCTTTTTTGTCCGTATGCCACATATACATACTCTCAAATAATGTCATACCAACAGCTTTTAAATGGTTCTTTATTAGCTCTTTTTTTTGTTTATCTGTTAAATCCGGATAACACATATTTATATTTATCTGGGTTATTTTTTTTTGTTTATTGGGAATTAGATATAATATCAAGCCCACCAGAGAGCCGACTTTTTGAATTGTGGGGAAGGATAATCTGCCGAAGAATTTATATATTACTATTATGAGATTATCTCTCATCCTATTTTTTGATGAAATTTATCGGTTGTGCTTTATTATCTTGATAAATTGGATATTTCGGAGGATTTTGGTTGGCATTTAATTCTTTTTCACGAGAGCTTATTAAATCAAAACATTGTTTCATATTTTCAATGCAAACTGGCGATAACGGACTTTTTTGTCCGGATTTGGGTGCTGTATCTATGGCTATTTGTGCTAAGGTTTTACGGACAATTAAAAGAATTTTTTGCTCTTTGTTAAGTTTTGCGGTTGTCATCTATTATAAAATTGGCAACTCTAAAATTGGAGTGTTAATTTTTAGATTTAATTTTGATTTTAAGTTGTATAATGCACCCTGTAATGCCTCTTCAATCACTGGATGATAAAATGGCATCTGCAGCATTTCATTAACTGTCATTTTTTTCTCTATTGCCCATACAAGCAAGTGGGCTAAGTTCTCTGCACGAGCTGCAATTATCTGAGCCCCTTTTAACAGTCCTGTTTTTTTGTCGGCATATATTCTTATTAAACCCTTGTTTTCACCCATAACCAATGCCCGACTTACAGGTCCCATTGGCATCTCTGCTGTTGCTGTTTGGCTTTTGTTAAGTTGATTTAAACCCAATCCAACACTTATTATATTGGGGCTGGTAAAAACAATGCCTATATGAGTTTTTCTTTTAAATTTCGTTATTTTTTTAGCACAGGCATTATATCCTGCTATTTTACCCTCATCTGATGCTTCGTGTAATAATGTTCTGTCGCCACTTGCATCGCCACATAGAAAAATTGGTTTGTCCTCTATTTGCATCGTGTTTATATTGTAAACTGGCAGACCTTTTTTGTCTAATTTAACCCCAATATTTTCTAAGTTTGATTTATCTAAATTAGGTTTTCTACCTATGCTTAGTAAAACTTTTTCAACGATAATTTCATTGTCGCCTGAGTGGACTTTTATACCACCATCACAGGCGGATAAAGATGCATTTTGTCCTAAGTGCATATCAAATTCTTTTGATATTAGATCAATTGCAGTTTTGTTGATCGATTCATCTGTGATACCACCGATATTATGTAAAAAATCAAATCCTGTAATTTTTACTCCAACTCTATTTAAGGCCTGACCTAACTCCAAACCTATGGCACCAAGCCCTATGACTGCCATAGTTTTGGGAAGTTTTTCTAATTCAAATAAATCATCCGTGCTGATAACTTTATCACCGAATCTTTTAAAATCAACGGGCATTATAGGGGTAGAACCTGTGGCAATAATTATTTTTGTCGCCTCAATTTGTTCGCCATTGACCTCAATCGTGTTGTGGTTTATAAAATTTGCATAACCCTTGATAAGTTTATCAGTAGGCATATTATCAGTGCTACTTGATTTTACTCTATCTACCAGTATATCTCTTATATCACGGGTATATTCCATAACCTCGTTGTTGTCAATTCTTATATTGTCAGCTCCCTTGATGCCAAAACGTTTGAAAATATGTTTACGATGAAAATCATCAGCGACTTGGATTATAACTTTTGATGGCATACAGCCGACTCTGGCACAGGTTGTACCAAAAAATCCGCCGTTAATTAAAAGATAAGATTCCGTGTATTTTTTAACCTGCGATAAGGCATTCAAACCTGCGGTGCCAGAACCTATAATAATAACTTCAACTTTTTTCATAATGAGACCTTTGTATAAATTAATTGCGATTTAGAATAATGAGATTTTTGCAAAAACCTCATACTATTTTTAATTTAGAATTCTTAAAAGGAGTTTTTTTTACTTTAGTTTTCTTATTTTTTATTGGTGCTGGTATCTGTTGAGAAAATGTTAAACCCACAGATTGATCTTCTTTGGCAAATATAGCTTTAATTGCATAAACCGGAGCATCAATTTCTAAAAATTTTTCATCAATTCTGGCTTTAAATTTAATTTCTTCGTTTGATATTAATAGAGAATTATTAGTTGCACTCTCTGATATATTAAAAATAATCATATTGTTCTTAATGTATTGGGTAGGCACATTCACATTATCATAAGAGCAATCTATTAAAACCTGAGGTGTGAGACCATTATCGTAAATCCATTCATAAATAGCACGCATAAAATAGGGTTGTTGTGGCAATAGTTTCATTATCTCATATCTTGTTCGGATGGGGTTAGGCTCTCTGTAAAACCAGGAATTGCAAATAATCTATCCATATAGCGAAACATAGGCTCGCATTCTTTTCGGTTCAAACGGATGCCATATTTTTCTATTCTCCATAATAATGGAGCCAAAGAAACATCAACCAATGTCATATCGTCACTTAAAAAAAATTTTCTAATCGAGAATACCTGCTGTGATGATTGCAAGGATTCGGCAAGAGATTTTCGAGATCTTAATGATTTTCTTTCGCTTTTCCCTTCTATGTCTTCAATAAGTGAATACCAGTCTCTCTCTATTCTGTATAATGCTAACCGCATTCTTGCTCTTTTTAAAGGCTCAACTGGCATCAGTGGAGGATGTGGGTATCTCTCATCCAAGTGATCTATTATAACTCTTGAATCATACAGGGCAATTCTTCTCTCTAATAATGTAGGCACTGTGCCATAGGGGTTTAATTGTAATAAATCTTCTGGCAAATCATCAAGATTGACCGACACGACATTAAGAGTCATTTTTTTTATTTTTGCTAAAAAACGAACCCTGTGGCTAAAAAGACAACTATCTCCTGAATATAATAACATTATTTTTTATCTCTGTATTTTAATGGATGTCACGCCAGTATTCTTTTTTTAAGAAATAAGCGACGATTGTAAAAATTAACATAAATAACAACACCCATATTCCTAATGTTTTTCTTGTTTGTTGAATGGGTTCACCAGTATAGGATAAAAATGTTACCAAATCTTTAATTGTGGCATCAAATTCTTTCGGGGTTTGTAATCCTAATTTACTGATAGAGAATTTACCTGTTTTTTTATCAAGCACCTGTTCGCCTTGTAATTGCCACAAAACATTTGGCATACTAACAATTTTGACAGTATTGGCAAAACCTGTGGCAGATTTTTCATCTTTATGAAAAGATCTTAAATAGGTATAAAGCCAGTTGGTGCCATTAGATCTTGCAATTACGGTTAAATCAGGAGGCGCTACCCCGAAAGCTTTCTCGGTGTAGTCTTTTTGCATTGTGATTTTCATCAAAGCACCATCTTTGCTTTTTTTACCATTTTTATCAGTCGTAAAAATTAGATTTTCTTTGAGTTGGTCAATATTTATGCCGATGTCATCTGCCATTCTGTTATATCGCTGATATGAGAGACTATGGCAACCCATACAATAATTGATGAAAGTTTTTGCACCTCTTTGCAAAGATTCATGGTCGCTTACATCAATATCAACACTATCTAATTTGACATTGCCTGCGGCGAATGAGACAGTACCTACCAATAAAAATGATAGAGCGATAAAAGTATTTATTGTTATTTTCATTATGTTACCCTCTTTGGAACTTCGCCTGTTTTTTCATTTTTGCTAATAAAAAACAAAGCGATAAAAAAACCAAAATATGCGATGCTGGCAATTTGTGCTATTAGAGTCATAGTCGCCGTGGCAGGTTGCATACCCAGATAACCCAAGACAAAAAAACTTATAACAAAAATTGCAATTAAAACTTTATAAGCGACCGAGCGATAACGAATTGATAGGACTTTACCACGATCAATCCAAGGTAGCGCGAATAATATCATAATCGCAGCCCCCATCGCTACCACTCCCATAAACTTATCAGGCACAGCTCGCAAGATTGCATAAAATGGTGTAAAATACCAAAGTGGTGCAATATGCTCAGGTGTTGCCATCGGGTTTGCCGGGATAAAGTTAGCATGTTCGATAAAATAACCTCCCATTTCAGGGGCAAAGAAAACAATGGCAAAAAATATCATCATAAAGACCCCGATTCCCACAATATCTTTGAGGGTATAATAAGGATGAAAAGGAATACCATCTAATGGCACACCGTTTTTATCTTTGTGTTCTTTGATATTAACTCCGTCTGGGTTATTTGAGCCGACTTTATGTAAAGCGATAATATGGACAAAAACAAGAATGACTAAAATTAACGGAATAGCGATTACATGAAAAGCAAAAAAGCGATTCAAAGTTGCATCTGCTATAACAAAATCACCTCTAATCCATAATGCCAAAGGCTCGCCAATAGCGGGTATTGCACCGAATAAAGAGATAATAACTTGCCCACCCCAGTATGACATCTGTCCCCATGGTAATAAATAACCCATAAATGCCTCTGCCATCAAAGCGACATAAATAAGCATCCCGATTACCCATAATAATTCACGAGGTTTTTTAAAAGAGCCATAGATAAGTCCTCGGAACATATGTAGATAAATGGCAATAAAAAACATAGATGCCCCAGTTGAGTGCATATATCGCACTAACCAACCCCATGGCACATCACGCATTATATATTCAGTAGAGGCAAAAGCTGTCGCCGCATCAGGTTTAAAGTGCATAGCTAGAAAAATACCAGTTACAATTTGAATTACCAAAACCAACAATGCAAGTGAACCAAAATAATACCAAAAATTAAAGTTTTTAGGAGCATAGTATTTTGAAAGATGTTGCTCCCAGGTAGAGGTTAGCGGATATCTTAAATCAATCCAATTTAAAATTTTACTCATCATTATGTTATCTCTCCTTCGCCAATCAATAATTTAGCTTCGCTTAAATATTTATAGGGTGGCACGACTAAATTTGTAGGTGCCGGCACACCTTTGTAAACCCGTCCTGCTAAATCAAAAGTAGAACCGTGACAAGGGCAAAAAAAGCCCCCTTTCCAATCAGCTCCGAGATCGGCAGGTGCTATATCAGGGCGGTAGGTAGGCACACATCCTAAGTGAGTGCAGATACCGACAATCACTAAAAATTCATCCTTGATGGAGCGATTAGCATTTTTTGCATATTCTGGTTGCTGTGGCACATCAGAGTTAGGATCTACCAACGAATCGTTTAAAGTTGCTAAATCTTCCAATGATTTTTTACTGCGACGAACAATCCATACAGGTTTTCCTCGCCACTCAACTGTGACTTGTTGTCCGATTTGCAAATTGCTAATATCAATCTCAACTGATGCACCAGCTGCAAGAGCTCGTGCAGATGGTTGCATCGATGCCAATAGTGGATATACAGCACCAACTCCTGCTACAGTTCCCACAGCAACAGTAGCACCTAATAAGGTTCTGCGTTTTTTGGTATCTATATTATCTGACATATAAAACCACTCCATATAAAAAAATGGCATATTATATCAAATAATTTTTAAAATTGCAAGATTAAATAAAAATTTGCAATAACTAATTTAAAAAAGTATAATAGGCATCATATTTATGAAAAAAATTAACCTCAAATCTATTTTAATTGCAACTGTCTTGTTTCAGTCGTTTGCCCCTTTCATTGGGGTAGCTTATGGCACGGACAATGGATCATTTGTTACTCTGTGCACATCATACGGCTTCCAAAAGGTCTATTTGGATGATAAAGGAGCACCGTCTGGCAATAAAAAAGGTGCTCATTGTCCTTTTTGTTTGTTGCCCAATATTGATGACAGTGATATAGATAAAGTAGTTTTTGAATCATTTAAAACTATCAACTCGATAAAAAAAATCACTTATTTTAAAAGTGATGAACCAAACAAGGCTCTCCTAAGCTTTGCAATGTTGCCGGTTGGCAGCCGTGCCCCTCCTATCTAATCCTTGTAACAAATTTATTACTATTTTTTGTTTTTATTTTATAAAGGCAAAAAAATTATTACCAAAATTATTTATTATTATAGGAATTATTTATGAAAAAAATTATCTTAGCGAGCATTATGATGCTTGCATCCATATCCGTTAATGCCGCCGACCTTGTTATTGATAATCCATGGGTACGTGCGGCTCCTCAAAATGCTCCTGCCACAGCAGCTTTTATGAAAATTATCAACAATTCAAAAGTTGATAAAAAGCTCGTCAAAGCATCTGTTAGCAACCCTGATAACTACAAAGTTATTGAGTTACATCGCACCTTGAAGCAAGATGGCATGATGAAAATGATTAAACAAGAGTTTATGCCAATCAAAGCAGGTGGTGAATTAGTGTTGCAACCTGGTAGTTGGCACATTATGCTTATCCAGCCAAAAGCCGTGCCAAAAGTGGGTGAATCTGTAAAACTTACCTTAGAATTTGATGACGGTAGCAAACTTGATGTTGAGGCTCCTGTTAAAAAAATGAAAGGCAAAATGAAAGGCATGATGATGAAACACAATATGTCAGGCGAGCATAAAAAAGCTATGCCTATGGAAAAACCTATGAAAAAGTAATTTTTTTGATTGTTCGGCCATAGGTATTTGTTTACCTATGGCTTTATGATTTCTTTAATCTTGGATTCTTGCTATGAAAAAAATATATATATTCTCGTCTTTAATAGTTGCGGTCATAATCTCTGCTGTTATTTTGATGTCAAAATTACCAAGTTTGGAAGTGGCTCGTTTTGTCAGCCCTGCCAAAGATTTGCCTAAATTCCAATTGCAACAAAACGACAAACCATTTAACAATCAATCGTTAAAAAACAAATGGAGTATAATGTTTTTTGGTTATGCTCGTTGCCCTGATGTTTGCCCTACGGAGTTGATGTTTTTAAATAATATATCAGAAAACATTAAAATAAAAATGCCCGATGTTTATTTTGTTAGTGTAGATGCATCAAGAGACACACCTGATATGTTAAATAAATTTACGGCATACTTTAATAAGAATTTTATAGGCATAGGTGGCAAACAAACGGAATCAGATAAATTATCAAGTTTTATGAATGTTATTTATGAAAGAGTTTATCACAAAGACGGTAAACAGGTTATTATTAAAAAAAATGCAACCGTGCCAGATGAGTTAAAAGATTCGTACCTCATCAACCATTCGGCGGATATTTATCTGATCAACCCAGAGGGGAAGTTGCATGCAGTCTTTCCATTGCCCCATAAATTAGATAGTTTTATCTCTGACATTACAAGGGTCGTTAATAACTACAAATAATTATGATTAAAACATTTATACCTGTATTGATTGGCGCTTCTTTTTTGCTGTCATCATGTGATAAAAATCCTGATGCTGAGCTTTTATCTGCGGTCACCGACTGCGAAGTCAATATGCAAAAGTGTACAAAAAAAATAGCAGATGGTGGCGAGATAGAGTTTGAGGTTTTACCTAAAAATTCACCGCAATTAAAGCCGCTTACCTTAACATTAAACACCAAAAATATAGACATACAAGAGGTGTCTGTTATTTTCAAAGGACGCAATATGGAAATGGGGCAATTGCCTACAAAATTAAAAAAAATAAATAATGATAAATTTTCAGGGACGGGGATATTGTCAATCTGCACTCTGTTTAAAATGGACTGGGAGGCTATGGTGCATATCAAAACCGATAAAAAATATTATAAAGTCCCTTTTTATTTTAGCACCTTTAACCTCCCACCTGAACCGTCATTGCAAGCGAAGTAAAGCGAGTGTGCAAAGATGGAGGACAGACCCTTCTTTATCAATTATCAGAGCACCATTTATGCCCCTTTTCATCTGGTTGCAGGGCTATCTTTAAGCTTTTATCATCTGGGAATAAAAATTTTAAATCTGCCATACTGAGAGTTTTTTCTTGTTTGTCATACTCTTGCCAGATTATATCCCAAGCTCTATCATCAAAATCAAAACCTATTGGTAAAATGCAAACTAAGTCTTGGTTTATATCGGTTATGACTTTGGGGTCTTGTAATTTTACCATTAAATTTTACGAACCGCACCTTCTGCCGCCGAGGTGACAAATTTAGCATATATCTGCAAAGCACGGCTTATTATTCTTTTTCTGGTTTTTGGTTGATAGGCTGTTATGTTATCTGCTCTTTGTTGTAATTCATCATCACTTATTTTAAGATTTATTGTTCTTTGTGGGATATTGATATTTATTTTATCGCCATTTTCTATTAAAGCTATCGCACCACCTGATGCCGCCTCTGGAGATATATGTCCTATGGATAAACCTGCGGTGCCACCTGAAAACCTGCCATCTGTAATAAGTGCACAACTTTTGCCTAAACCCTTTGCTTTGAGGTAGGTGGTAGGGTATAACATTTCTTGCATTCCAGGACCGCCCTTTGGTCCCTCATAACGGATTACAACGACAGATTGCGACTTGATTTTATCAGATAAAATTGCCTCGACTGCTTCATCTTGGCTCTCAAATACAATCGTCTCGCCTGTAAAATTAAAAATACTTTCATCGACTCCTGCGGTTTTAACAACACAACCGTCCTCTGCGATATTGCCAAACAAAACAGCTAGACCACCTTCAATGTTATAGGGGTTTTGTGCTGACCTTATGCAACCGTTTTTTCTATCTAAGTCTAAATTTTCATATTTATTATCACAAGAAAATGCTTGTGTCCCCACAATATTTGAGGGAGCCGCTTTAAAAAAATCACAGGCGATAGAATTTTTATTATCTGTTACGTCCCATTTTCCAATCGCCTCTTTGATTGTATTGCTATGGACTGTTTTTATCTCGTTATGGATTAAGTTGGCTTGATCTAATTGATTTAAAATCGCCATAATGCCACCTGCACGATGCACATCCTGTATGTGGTATTTATTCACAGATGGGGCAACCTTACATAGGTTTGGCACAAGACGCGATAATTCATCAATTCTTGCCATTTTAAAATCAACCTCTGCCTCGGAGGCCGCCGCTAAAAGGTGCAAAATAGTATTGGTCGAGCCTCCCATCGCAATATCAAGACTCATCGCATTATCAAAAGCTTTTTTACAAGCGATATTACGTGGCAAAATGCTATCATCATCTTGTTTGTAATAAATATCACATAATTTAACAATGCGTCGAGCGGCTTTTAAAAATAAATCTTTACGAGTTTTATGAGTTGCCAATAGAGTGCCGTTACCTGGCAATGCCAAACCTAATGCCTCCAACAAACAATTCATAGAGTTCGCCGTAAATAACCCGGAGCAAGAGCCACAAGTAGGGCAAGCATTATGTTCTATGTCATTGATTTCTTTATCGGTGTGTTTGTCATCAACGGCTGCTACCATCGCATCCACCAGATCTAATTTAACAGGTTTATTGTCTATATTAGTCAAGCCTGCCTCCATCGGTCCGCCTGTGATAAATATAGTAGGGATATTCAAACGCAAACTGGCATTTAACATCCCTGGGGTAATTTTATCACAATTGCTAATGCATATTAAGGCATCAGCTTTATGAGCTTGCACCATATATTCCACAGAATCTGCGATAATCTCACGAGATGGCAAAGAATATAACATTCCATCGTGCCCCATCGCAATCCCATCATCAATAGCAATGGTATTAAACTCTTTGGCAACACCGCCTGATTTTTCAATCTCGCGGGCGACCAACTGCCCCATATCTTTGAGGTGAATGTGGCCTGGCACAAATTGAGTGAATGAGTTGACAACAGCAATAATGGGTTTGCTAAAATCATCATCAGTCATACCAGTGGCACGCCAAAGTGCACGAGCGCCTGCCATAGCACGACCTGCGGTTGATATTTTTGAGCGGTATTGAGGCATAGATATAGATACAGTTAGTAAAAAAATAACATTTTACAATAATTTAAATTTAAATATGTATAATATTAGTTTTTTACTATAAAACGATAATCTTATGTTTAGACACTATAAGGAACTTTACCATCAAAAAGTATCCAGCAATCTATCAATCATGGCAGGGCATTATCGTAATAAACCTGTAAATTTAGAATCCCCTGCGATTGATATTATGACTGATTTTAAACTAATAAACCCTATATCTGTTGTGGAAAATATATCTCTTGAAGATGCCAGATTACGAATGAAAGCTGTCAAAGTGCGTCTTATGGTGGTGGTGGATATCTCTTCTAACATTGTGGGAATCGTTACCTCGGTTGATTTGTTTGGTGAAAAACCCGTGCAACTGTCTCAACAAGAAAGAATAGGGTTTTCAGAGCTGAAAGTTCGTCAAATAATGACAAAAACAATAAATATTACAGCCATTGATATTAGTGAGATAAAAAAAGCAAATGTCGGTGACATTATAGCTACTTTGGAGCCATTACATCGTCATCATACCCTTATAACTCAAAGTGACAACAATACAAACGAACAATTTTTAAGAGGCATCATCTCGACAACCCAAATCGCTCGTCAATTAGGATTGGATCCTAAAAAAATAATGTCAAGGGCGACAAGTTTGCAAAAAATTATTGAAGAAAAACTTTAAAATCACCATTTTATGTTTTCATATCCTGCCACCGCTGAGGTTTTAAAAAAACACTATCTATCCGATGCCGACAAAGAAAAGTTAAAAAAAAAGATAAAAAAACTATTAAAAAAAGAAAATGCGACCCTATTATCCCACTATTATGTAAGCTCTGATATTCAACAGATAACCGAAGAAACAGGTGGTATAGTATCTGATTCTTTGGAGATGGCAAAATTTGGATTCAAAAGCGATAGCAATATTTTAATTGTAGCAGGGGTTGCTTTTATGGGTGAGAGCGCCAAGATTCTAAGCCCTCATAAACAAGTTTTGATGCCTACATTAGATGCAATCTGCTCTTTGGATATATCCTGTCCTATTGATGAGTTTTCAAATTTTTGCGATAAATATCCTGGTCGTGAAATTGTAGTTTATGCTAATACTTCGGCTGCTGTCAAAGCCCGTGCAGACTGGGTAGTAACATCTTCAATTGCTTTGGACGTTATAAAATACCTCCACAGCAAAAATAAAAAAATAATATGGGCGCCTGATAAATATTTGGGAGAGTATGTTCACCAAGAATCCAGAGCTGATATGTTGTTATGGGATGGCTCATGCATAGTGCACGAAGAATTCAAATCACACGAGCTAAAAAAATTAAAAATAAAATATCCACAGGCTTTAATCTTGGCTCATCCTGAATCCCCCATGCAAGTTTTATCACAAGCTGACATCATAGGCTCCACCACAACCCTTATAAATGCAGTTAAAGAAAATAACAACAAAGTTTTTATCATAGCTACGGATGATAGAATTTTTTATCAAATGAAAAAATATAGTAAAAATAAAAAACTCATCGCTGCCCCCACAGCAGGAGATGGTGCCACCTGTCACAGTTGTGCCCACTGCCCATGGATGGCAATGAATGATTTGCAAAATCTTTATTATTGCTTAAAAAACAAACAAAATGAAATAAAAATAGACAAAAATATAATTAAACAAGCCCAAAAATCTCTTAAAAAAATGTTAAATTTTTAAAAAATCATTTTTAGTTTTTATGCAAAGGTCTCGTAAAGATTGAAAAGATTTGTTATCATAGTATTTTTTATCAACTCTACAAAGGTTTAAGTCTATGTCTATTGCCCTTACACTTTTTATAATAATCCCTATAATTGAGATCTATTTTTTTATTTTTGTGGGTGAATTAATCGGAGTATGGCCAACTATTGCAATGATAATCCTAACTGCAATAATCGGAGTATCTTTGTTGAAACAACAAGGATTATCTGTTATCAAAAAATTTCAAAATAAATTGCAACAAGGGAAAATACCAACAGCAGAATTAGCCGATGGTATATTTTTAATCATTAGTGCCGCTTTATTGTTGACACCTGGTTTTTTTACAGATAGCATAGGTTTTTTGCTTCTAATCCCTTTTATCCGTGAGTTTATTGCAGAGTTTGGCTTGGCATTATTTATAGATTTTAGTGTATCAGGAGACAAAAAATCGGATACCATTATAGACGGTGAATTTTATGAGATTAATAATGACGATAAAAAAATTAAATGAGACCTTTGGATAATTCAAGTGCTGTTTAGAGAATACAGAAAATAGTGAATTTTTATAGCAAAAATGAGGAAAATGGCAAGTCCTTTGACGAATTTTTGCTATGAAAAGGTGCATTTTGTGTGTTTTATAAATTGTGCTTGAATTATGCAAAGGTCTCAAATAAATAAAACTGCAATATTTAATTGGTTTATTGTTATTGATAGAAATAATTTGCATAAAGAAATTTATTATGTTATTCTATGCACACAGTTTTAAGATAATTGTGTTTTAAAATTGGCAACATAATCTTTATTTTTGTTGTTTTTGTTGAGAATTTTTGTTGTAAAAATTCTTATTTTTTTGTAATCTTAGGAGAATAGTGCTTTATGAAATTTAAAAACTTAACAGGTTTTTTGTTTGCTATTATATCTTTTGGTCTTATTAACGTAGCCTCTGCGTCAGCTTTGGATGATGTTATGAAGGCTCGTGGTTTAACCCAAAAAGATTTATTAGCGGCAGCCAAAACCTATACCCCAACTGCTGGTCGAGACGAATTTATTGTCTTTTCATCAGGCGGACAATCGGGACAAGTAATTGTCTATGGTATCCCATCTATGCGGATTTTAAAGTATATTGCGGTTTTTACCCCAGAACCTTGGCAGGGTTATGGCTTTGATGATGAATCAAAAGCTGTTTTAGCCCAAGGCAAGATTCACGGTAAACAAATCAATTATGGTGATACTCACCATCCAGCATTCACAGAAACCAAGGGTGTTTATGATGGACAGTATGTATTCATCAATGACAAGGCTAACCCTCGTGTAGCTGTGATTGACTTACATGATTTTGAAACCAAACAAATCGTGGTTAATCCTCATTTCAAAAATGAACACGGTGGTGCTTTCGTAACTCCAAATACAGAATATGTAATTGAAGCTGCTCAATATGCTGCCCCTTTTGCTGATAAATTTGTGCCATTAGAGCAATTTAATGACAAATATCGTGGTGGTGTAACTTACTGGAAATTTGATCGCAAAAAAGGTCGTATAGATAAGTCTAAATCTTTTACAGTTGAACTTCCTCCATATAGCCAAGATTTATCAGACGCCGGTAAAGGCCCATCTGATGGCTGGTCTTTTACTAACTCTTTTTGTTCTGAGAGATATGTCGGTGGTATTGAACGTGGTCGTCCTCCATTTGAGGCAGGTTGCTCACAAAAAGATACTGATTTCTTGCAGGTAATTAACTGGAAGAAAGCTGCCGAATTAGTAGCAGGCGGCAAAGCCAAGAAAGTAAATGGCATGGACATGTTATCAATGAAAACTATGGTAGATGCAGGTGCTTTATTTCTCGTGCCAGAGCATAAAAGCCCACACGGTGTTATGATGAATCCTACTGGTAAATTTTTAATTGTATCAGGTAAGCTTGACTCTCATGCGACTGTATATAGCTTTGAAAAAATGATGAAAGCTCATAAAGCTAAGAAATATGAAGGCAAAGATCCATACGGTATTCCAATTGTATCTTTAAAAGACTCGGTTCATGTACAAGTAGAAGTAGGTTTAGGTCCGCTACACACTCAATATGATTCAAAAGAATGTATTGCTTATACCTCTATTTATGTTGACTCAGTTATAACTAAATGGGATTATTGTAAAGGCAAAGTTTTGGATAAACTATCTATCCATTATAATGTCGGACATTTAATGTCAATGGAAGGTGACTCTGTTACTCCTAAGGGTAAATATCTTGTTGCTTTGAATAAATTATCAATTGATAGATTCAACCCTGTAGGTCCTTTGCATCCGCAAAACCACCAGTTAATTGATATCTCAGGTGATAAAATGCAATTGCTATATGATATGCCAGTTCCATTAGGCGAACCTCACTATGCCGCGGCGATTAGTGCTGATAAGTTAAAACCGGCTGTTCGTTATAAGTCTGGTTGGAACAGCAGAACTGATTCAATTTCTCCTTTTAAAACTCGTGCAGGTCGTGAAAAAACTGTTCGTAATTGTGAAGGTGATAAGTGTACAACCGAAGTATGGGGAACTCTTATTCGCTCACACATTACACCAGAGATTATTGAAGCAGAAGCAGGAGATACTGTTATAATCCATTTAACCAACTTAGAGCGTGCGCAGGATGAAACTCACGGTTTCGCTATGTATGGTCAAAATGTGAACTTGTCAGTAGAGCCTGGTAAAACTGTCTCTGCTACATTTGTAGCTGATAGAGAAGGTGTATTTCCATACTATTGCACCGAGTTTTGCTCTGCATTACATTTGGAGATGCAAGGTTATTTATTAGTCAAACCAAAAGGTTATAAAGCAGTTAAAACCAAAATGGTTGAAGGTCAAACCTACACCAAAGCTGATTATGACAAACAGGTTAAGACTAATATTGCAACCCAAGCTGTTATCAATGGTGTGGTTAAATTCATCACTGAGCGCAACTATAAGGATTTTCCTACTGCGGTAGCTTTGGTAGAAGATGCAACCGACCAGTTAGGGTTTGCAGCTACATGGCAGAAAAAATCAGAGGCCTCAGCCAAAGCAAAAGATTGGCAGAATGCAACTTTGCAAGCGGGTCAATGGTGGCAGTATCAGGTTAAAGCTGCGGATATCGGTATCCGTGCTAAATCCTATTTAGAGCAAAACAAAGCTAAGAAAATTAAGAAGTAAAAGCTATTGATTTGTTTCTAAAAACAAAACAAGGTGGGTTTTATTTTATACCCACCTTGCTTTTATCAAAATAACTATTTTTTGTTAAGGTTATTTTGATAAGAGTTTCATCTCTACTCTTATATGTTTTTAACGAAAGAGATTTTTTTTAACTTTAAGGATGTAAAATATGAAAGTAAAAATTACACTTATAGCGACAAGCCTGTTAACATCTGTCGCATTTTCTAATCTTGTCTTAGCTGACGGCGAAAAATTATTTCAAGATAATGTCAATGCTTGTTGGTCTTGTCACGGCAAAGATGCAAAAACTCCAGTTTTACCGATTTATCCAAGTTTAGCGAATCAAAAAAAGGAATACATATCTGCTCAAATGAAAGATATTAAATCTGGTAAAAGAAAGAATGGACACTCTGTTGCGATGCAAAGTTTTATGGGATTATTAGATGACAAACAAATTGATGAGATTGCAGCTTGGATAGCATCTACTGCTCCTGCAAAAACTGCCACTGCTGCTCCAAAAGCAAAAGAAGCATTAACAGGTGGTGCAAAGTTGTTCCAAGAAAAGACTTGTTGGTCTTGTCATGGTAAGGATGCTAAAACTCCAATTTTACCAATCTATCCTAATCTTACAGGGTTAAGCAAAGAGTATATTCTAAATCAAATGAAAGATATAAAGTCTGGCAAAAGAGCAAACGGACAATCCGCTGCTATGAAAGGTGTAATGGGACTTGTTGATGACAAGCAAATAGAGGAGATAGCTACTTGGTTGGCTACTTTAAAATAATTAAATTTTTTAAAAGGTAAATATTATGAAAAAAAATATATCAATAATTTTGTCAGTTTTATTTTTGCTTTCAGTAAGTTCATCGTATGCTGATAAAAGCACTAAACAGGCAACGGATGTAAAAGTTTGGAGCGACACAACTCATTCAGGTGAGACTGATAAAGCTATGCATCTAAAAGCTGATAAAAAAAATGGCATTGAGGTTTATGAAGTATGCTCGGCTTGTCATTTGTTGGAAGGCTGGGGTACAGTAGATGGCACATTTCCGCAACTTGCAGGGCAACATCGCTCGGTCTTAATCAAGCAACTTGCCGATATTAGGGCATTAAATCGCGATAACCCTACGATGTATCCTTTTGCCTTGCCAGAATCTATCGGTGACGAGCAGGCTATGGCAGATGTTACCGACTACATTGCAAAATTAAAAATGAACCCTAATAATCACAAAGGTAAATGGGCCAAAGGCACTCCTGAATTTGTCAAGGGTAAAAAACTTTATGATGATAATTGCACTGAATGTCACGGTAAAGCAGGTGAAGGTGATGCGATTAAATTTTATCCTAAGATTGTCGGACAACATTATAGTTATATGATTCGCCAGTTTGAATGGATTAGAGACGGTAAACGTCGTAATGCAAATCCTGATATGGTTAAACAAATCAAAGGTTTCTCTGATGCAGATATGGCGATGGTTATTAACTATGCCTCGCGCATCCCAGTCCCTAAAAAAGATGTAGCACCAGTAGGATGGCAAAACCCTGATTACGATTAAAAAATCTAATCCTATAAAAAACAAGGGGTTTTTGCCCCTTGTTTTTTTTGTATCTTTATTTTATTCGTAATAAATATTATTTTTAAAATTATACACTATGCTTAAAAAACAAAATATTATTATAGCTTCGCTTGGAACTAGTGCAGTTGCACTCCTATTTTTTATTTTCTTCTCCCCTGTTTGGTGGGTATCCCTAACAGCCCCCCAATATCCAGAAGTAGCTTTTCCTGACGGCATTAAGATTAATTTTCATGTCAATGGAGTATTTAACGGCTGCACTAAGGTTAAATCCGCTGAACTTACCGAAGATGAGGCTTTAAATTGCAAACATGAGATGGATGCTATTAACCATTATGTAGGAATGTATCCAATTGCCGCAGGAGCTCCTGTGGAACGAGCTATGTCTCCTTTTATATTTGCCTTATTGGCGGTTATGATTATAGGCTTTATAATGACCGATAAAAAATATCGAACTATATGGTTAGGGTCGACAGGAAGTTTGATAATTCTGTGGGCAACTATGGTTTTATTCACCGAAGGCGGAGCAGAGATGCAATCTTCACCATATCTCAATGATGTGCAAACTACGATGGATTTGGATGATAATGAAGTGCATCACCTAACAGGATTAGAAGTTATACAAAGAAGTTATGCCGAATCCTTGGCACGATACTTCCCCACAGTTGAAGTAAAGTGTGAAAAATATGAACCTCTAATGAAATATCTAAAATTATATAGCTCACAAAATAAAGAATTTTTAAGCCTTAATGATGTTTTAAGTGCTAATGGGGTGGATAATCCTGCATTAATGGGAGTGTTTAGCAAAACATATAAAAAATTCAAAAATAAAGACAATATAACTACTGATGTAATTCAAAAAGATTTTATGCAAGCCTGTGATAAGTTTGCTCATACAGATTCAATCCCAGATGTCAAACGAGTTGAGATCATCAAAAATGCTACGATTGTCGTTTTTGCAGGATTAGTTTTTGCTATTTTATTGCTTGTTATAGGCGGGCTAAAATATAAACAAATTTACTGGTTGCTTATTATAGTGCCTATGATGTTGCCAGTTTTCTTTGTGGCTGATTATGCCGGTTGGTTATATTGGTTTGGTCATAATTTGTCAGAATTTGGAGCATTTACCGTTAAGCCTTTTATGCCAACAGTTTTTGGGGTTGGTAAAGTAGCCCAGTTTGCCACCTACTCCTATCCGGACTACGGTTTTGGTTTAATAATGTTAGTTGCAGTTTTAACTGCTTTGATGGCATTGTTACGCTATAAAGAAAATCATTAAAAATGAATAGATGGCAGTTTTTTTCTATGGTTATTTTGTGTTTTGTTGTAAACACAACAAATGCAATACAATTACCATCTTTTCAAAAATTGATAGATAATGCACAAAAAGGCGATGTCATAAGCCCTAAGGCGGGTAGATATGCAGGACCTGTTGTTATCACTAAATCTATTACCATTGATGGCAGAAATAAGGTTATAATTGATGGCGGTGGCAAAGGCTCTGTTATTCATATCAAAACAGACGGTGTCACAATCAAAAATATAAGGCTCACTAATTCCGGCGAATCTCATAACGATCTTGACTCGGGGGTTATGGTTCGGGGCAATTTTAATGTCATAAAAAATGTTGTAATTGATGAATGTTTGTTTGGTATTGATTTAGGGCAAGCCAAAAACAACATAATAAAACGCAACAAAATAAGTTCAAAATCAGCAAATAGCCTTGGCATGAAGGGGGATTCCATTCGTCTTTGGTATAGTTTTGATAATCAAATTAAAGACAATATCATAACCGGAGCTCGTGATATGGTGGTATGGTATAGCAAAGGCAATGTAATCTCAGGCAATAAAACCACAGGTGGCAGATATTCCCTGCATTTTATGTATGCTCAAGAAAATTTGGTTGAAAACAATTATTATGTTGGTGGCTCGGTTGGTATTTTTTTAATGTATAGCGATAGTGTCACCATAAAAAATAATTATATAGCAAACTCACAAGGGGTCACAGGGATGGGAATCGGTATCAAAGAAACATCAGATTCCAAAATAATTGGCAATAAAATTTTATATTGTGCCACCGGATTATTCAGCGATAACTCACCCTTCCAACCAGATACATTTAATATCGTCAAAGATAATCTCATAGCCTTCAATGGAGTAGGTTTTTTATTTCACAGCCCATGGTGGGGCAATAAAATTTCAAACAATATTTTTAAATCTAATATTAATCAAGTGATGGTAAATGGCAATGGCGGTGCTACCAAAAATGAATGGGATGGCAATTATTGGGACGACTATCAAGGTTTTGACAACAATAATGACAACATAGGCGATACCCCATATGAGTTATATAGTTATGCTGATAGAATATGGGCAGATGTGCCAATGGCAAAATTTTTCAAAGCAACTCCGGTATTAGAGGTTTTAGATTTTTTGGAGAGATTGGCACCATTTTCAGAGCCACGATTATTATTAAGAGATAAAAAACCTTTTAAGAAAGACAAAACAAAATTATGAGTGATAAAAAACTAAACCGAGCAGAGAAGGCAAGACGAGAGTTTTTAAGAACAACAGTTTTGGCAACTTCGGTAACGGGCATATCTTTGGCAGCTTTAATCCCCACTCTAACTAATTCAGCTCCAAGGCTTCGCCCACCTGGGGCTTTGGATGAAAAATTATATCTGGCAAGTTGTATAAAATGTGGTCAATGTGTCCAAGTTTGTCCGGTAGAGGCAATATTTCTGGGAGATATTTTTGACGGACAAGGATCAGGCGTTCCATATATTGATGCTCGTGTTCAGGCTTGTGACTTCTCTTGTGATGGTTTGCAATGTGTGTTAGCTTGTCCTACGGGTTCTTTAACTCACGATTTAAACTATGTGCCAGATACTAGAATGGGCTTGGCAAGATTATCAAGCCCTAAAACCTGTCTTGCTGTAGCAGGAAAAGGTTTTAAGGGTAAAATCAGAGAGGAAGGTTATAGTGGCAAATTAAGATTTGATGAAATTGATCGCTGGAATCCTTTGGAAATAAATAGTCAAGATTATGATTTAGAAATTTGTGATTTATGTGTGCGTTTGTGTCCGCTTGAAATTCGTCGTTTGCAATGTGAGGCAGGCAAACCACCACAAAATGATAAAAATCAATGTCCGCCATATAAAGCTATAGAATTAGTAAAAAAAGATAACAACAGATATGTGCCAACAGTTCTACAAGGTTGTGTTGGTTGTGGTGTGTGTGAGATGGTATGTCCATTGCCGGAGCCTGCTATTGTTATTGATGAAAGAGTAGAATGGAGCGAGAAATGAGCGATAAAAAACAAAAAAAACCAGGTTTTTTTTATTGTGTAGGTTTGATGCTCGGCAAGTCTGTCAGCAAAACCTTAAAAAATGATATCAGTGAGAGAGTAATCCAGATATATGAAAACAAACCCAAAGGTGCAGAGGTCATTAAACTCTTAAAGGCTGAAAAAGCCAAAGAAAAAAATCGCAAGAATAAAAACAAATGGCGAAACCGCCGTTGGGGGACTTTATTATTTATAAATCTATTGTTTGTGGTCTCTTATTTTTTTGATATGAGTGTCTTAGAGGGTGCATTAACTGCATCCAGATTTATGGGTTTTCATATGGCAGATTTAAACTCCGCTTTACAAATAACTCTTGCCTCAAAAATGATTTTAATAAACTTAGTCATAGGTTTTGTCACAGTTTTAATAATGTGGATAATCTTTGGCGGGCGAACTTTTTGCTCGTGGGTATGTCCCTATCATCTGATAGCCGAATTTGCTGAGTTTATTCATCTTAAATTAGCCCAAAAAGGAATAGTATCAGACCATGCTTTTAACCGCAAGGTTCGCACTGTTTTTTATATCGTATTTTTGTTATTAGCATTTTTAACAGGTTATACCGTGTTTGAGGTCATATCACCGACTGGAATTTTAAGCCGTGCTTTGATTTATGGACCTACTTTTGTATTGTTATGGGTTGTCTTTCTATTGATGATTGAGATTTTATATTCTCGTAGAATGTGGTGTCGGTATGTTTGCCCGATTGGTTTAACTTATGGTTTTGTAGGGATTTTTTCAATTTTTCGGGTAAATTACAATATCAATGATTGCCTGCACGAGGGAGACTGTCGCAAGGTGTGTCTTGTGCCTCACGTATTAGAGTGGACAATTAAAAATCGCAGTTTTAACGAAAACCAAGAATTGGGTCCTGACTGCACTCGCTGCGGTGCTTGTGTGGATATATGCCCGACTAATAGCCTCACTTTTAAATTTAAAGGTATTAGTCGTGAAAAATATCCCTGTAATGATCCGGAGCCTAAAAATAATAAGCAAAAAATAAAAGTTGATAAAAAATAAATGACAAAATAACAATTAAAAAAGAAATAACAGAAACAACAACAATAATAATTGATAAAAAACTATGATAGAAATTAAAAAATTAGTAAAATCTTTTAAAAAAAATAAAATTTTAAAAGAACTTGATTTGTCCATAAAAAAAGGTGAAAAAATCGCCTTAATTGGTTCAAATGGTGCAGGCAAAACAACCTTGATTCGTTGTATTTTAGGAGAATATACCTATGATGGTGAGGTATCAATTGATAAAAAACACCCAAGACACCATCGCACAGATGTATTAAAAAATATCGGTTTTGTGCCACAACTGCCACCACCTTTGAAAATGCCAGTAGGTTCATTGATTGAATTTTCAGCCAAAATATCTCAAACAAAAGAGAGCCATATAATAAAAATAGCAAAAGATTTAGGTTTAGATGTTTTGCCAATAAAAAAACAGCCGTTTTTCAAATTATCAGGCGGACAAAAACAAAAACTATTAATAGCCATAGCACTTGGCAGAGATTGTCCGATTTTAATTATGGATGAGCCTGCGGCAAACTTAGACCCACAAGCCAGAGCAGTCCTGTTTAAAATCTTAGCTCAAAAACCACAAGACACAATAATGTTAATATCATCTCATCGTTTGGATGAGGTCGCCTCCTTAGTAAATAGAGTAATTGAATTAGATCAAGGGATAATTATATTAGATGATATGGTATCAGATAATGTAGATATGGCACAAAAACTATTATGCACTTTGACTTTTAATAAAAAAACAGATAGTTTTGCTAAAAATTTGATTGACTGGAATTTAAAAAAATCACAAGATGGAATAACTTTTAAAGGAGAGATAGCAGGGGCAGATAGGTTAAAATTTTTAAGCCTTGTGTCGCGTTATGCATCAAGTCTCAAAGAAATACAACTCACAGAAAAATGAAACGAATTTTTATAATCTTATCGGCATTTTTTTTGCTCTCTTGTAGTGAGGTGCCAGAGTCAGGACCCGTGGAGGTAAAGTGGGATAGAGATATTTGTGTCCGTTGTAAAATGGCACTATCAGACCACTACCATTCAGCCCAAATTAGAATATCAAAACACAAAGTCCATAAATTTGATGATATAGGGGATGCTGTTTTATGGTTACAGGAAAATAAAAAAATTAAAAGTAATCCTAATTTTGAAATATGGGTCAATGATCACGAAACAGCAAAATGGATAGATGCAAAAAAAGCATTTTATATCAAAGAAAACCATACCCCAATGGAGTTTGGGTTTAGTGCAAGCACAAAAGAGACTAAAAACACAATAAATTATCAAAAAATGATAGAAGGTATAATCGCCAAAGAGGCTTATAACTTAAAAAGAGCAAGAGAAGAATATCAAAAAAGGCAAAAACTTTTAAAGGACAAAAAATAATGAAACAACTTATCCAAACCTGTTTGTTAGATATAAATGAATCAATCCGAGCTAAATGGTTCTTGGTTTATTCTTTGGTGTTCGGTGGCTTAATGGTTATGTTATTTGCTTTTGGGTTGACCGAATCAAGAGTTACAGGTTTTACCGGTCTTTCAAGATTACTGATTACATATATTCAACTTTCAATGGCAATTATGCCAATTTTTGTGTTAATTAGCACGGTGCGATCTTTGGCAGGGGACAAAGAAGCCGGAGTTTTTGAATATTTATTGTCGCTTCCGGTGTCACTTTCGGCTTGGTTTTGGGGCAAGATGATCGGGCGTTTTTTTACAGTTTTTATCCCAGTATTTGTCGCTATGTTGCCAGTTATAATTATCGGTGGGATTAGCGGTTATGACATTCCGTGGAAAATCTTTTTTTTCTACACGTCTTTTTTAATCTCACTTAGTTGGTGTTTTTTAGGCTTGAGTATGTTAATCTCAACTCTTGCTAAATCTGTTGATGTCGCCCAGGGGTTCGCTTTTTTCTTATGGTTATTGTTGCTATTATTATTAGATTTAATCTTCTTAGGTTTGATAATGCAACAAACCTCAATGCCAAATACCGTTATAACCATTGCACTTTTAAATCCATTGCAAGTTTTCAGAACCGCCTCAATGATGCTTTTTGACTCACAGCTTGTTTTGATAGGTCCTGCGGCTTTTTTAATCTTAGATACCTTCGGTAATACAATGTATCTCATTTGGGCGATAGTATATCCATTTATCTTAGGCACAATTTCTGCTGTAATAGGGTATATCACCTTCAAACGAGGCGACTTGTTATAAGACACAACTACACCAAAAACACTATATAAGTTTTGCAGTGAAAATTGATTTTGTATTATAATAACAATTTTTTACTATAAATAATTATGAATAAAATAATATTGGCTTTAATGCTGTTTTTTCCTTTGGTTGCATGTTCTTGTGAAGAAAACCCATGCAATAAAAACTCTAATCTTGTTTTAAACAAAATAGATTATAAAAATCTAAACAAAAAACAGCAAGAAAATTATAATTTCTATAAAGTTGCTAATTTGTTGGCTAACTATGGTTACATCTCAACTCGCCTTAATGATGACTGGAATGGGGCTGATTTTCTTGCAATTCACATAAACGGTGATGCTCTTAAAGTTCAACAAAAAGCAAGAATTTCCATTGCTAAAAAATACATGGGTAAAAATTTATATATTGTTTTTCCAGATCAGTTCAATAACTGGTATTTGCTTTTGCATGATGATTTGGTTGATTTGTGGGAGCAAACAAACAAATACATAAGAAAAAGCGGAACTTGGTTAAAAAAAGGAAAGTATAGTCAAGGAACAGTAAGCAAAAAACTAATCAAATTACTTAAAAAATTTAAACTTTAACAAAATAAAAATAACATTTTTTAGCTTCGTTTATCAAGCAAAAAAGGACTCCCGTCATTGCGAGGCGGACGGTAAATAAAAAGGAACACAGAGCAATTAACCGCCGTGGCAATTTCGTGGCAGAGCCGTTTTCTTGTTGAATTCCGTTTCAGTTGAGGAGATTGCCGCGGCGGTTTAATTACCTGATTTTACATCATTTTTCGTCCGCCTCGCAATGACGGAGTCTATTTTTTACAACAAATATGTTAATAGATATTGGAGCAAATTTAACCCACAAAAGTTTCGATAAAGATTTAACAAATGTCATAAATGAGGCAGAAAAATCTGGAGTAAAAAAAATAATAATAACCGGAGCGGATAGGGATAGCAATAAACAGGCATTAAAAATATGCGATGAATATCCGTTATCACAATTATATGTTACCGCAGGTTGTCATCCGCATTATGCCAAAGATTTTAAATCGTCAGACATAAAAACAATTAAAGACAATATCAATAATCCCCACTTAAAAGCCATCGGCGAGTGCGGTTTGGATTATTTTCGTAATTTTTCTCCCAGACAAAAACAAATAGATTGTTTTAAAATGTTTTTAGAGTTGTCTTGTGAATTGCAAAAACCGCTATTTTTACACCAACGAGATTCATTTGATGATTTTATAAAAATTATTGAGCCATACTTAAAAGATATCCCAAAATATGTTGTGCATTGTTGGACAGGAGCAAAAGATGAGTTGGAAGTTTTGATAAAAAAAGATGCTTATATTGGAATTACCGGCTGGGTTTGTGATGAAAAAAGGGGAGAGCATTTGCACGAGCAGTTAAAAATTATCCCAAATAATAGACTTATGATCGAAACTGATAGCCCATATTTAACCCCCAAAACTTTAAAAAATAAAAATCATCGTAATGTTCCTGCAAATTTACCTCATATTGCCAAATATATCGCAAAAATTACCAATAAAACCTATGATCAAATATGCCAACAAACAACAAATACGGCAATAAATTTTTTTGGTTTATAGAGATTTTTGCATAAATTAATCACTGTTTATAGGATGTAAAAAACATTAGTTTTGTTGTGAGTTAGTTAAGAGTTTGGCTTGCTCTTTGATGGTAGGGTCCGATACGGCTCTTAGGATAAAAAAATCATAAGCAGCCCGGAAGTATTTTTGTTTTAGAATGCTTTTGATGTTATTACTGTTGCAATGGCTCATTTTGTGTTGCAAATACCAAATCTCTTTTATCATACTGATAAAAAACTTCGGCACAGAACAGATTTTATTTTGTGCTTTAAAGATATGATAAACTATGTCATCTACTTTTTCATAATGGGTGGCAGTCCCTTTATAATTTTTAAGTTGCAATTCAAAATGATGAAATAAAAAAACTGCCATTAAAAACCCTGCACTCAATGGTAAGTTATTTTTAAAACGATTATCGCTATTTTCCAAGGCATTGACAATAAATAAATTATTTTTTATATTTTGAGAATATTTAAAGAGATATATCAAGCAATTATAATCTTTTAATTTTTGATATGATTTTAAGGCATGCCCGGTATGAAAAAACTTTTTATACTCTTCAAAAAGACGAGCTGCTGGAATATTTTCTAAGAGTTTTTTATTATTTTGAATGTCTTGGTGAAACTCATCGTTAATATAAAAATCTAATTTTGCCATAAATCTCATTGCTCTTAACATTCGCACTGGATCCTCTATAATTCTGTCTTTATTTTTGCCGATAAGTTTGATTTGTTTTTTTTCTAAGTCTTGTATTGCTTCCATATTATCAATTAATTTTTTGCGAACCGGATCATAATACAGGCTATTGATGGTAAAATCTCGTCTGTGAGCATCTTCATCAAGACTGCCAAAGCTATTGTCACGAGTTATTCTGCCGTTTTTATCTGTTTGTTTATGATCCCCTCTGAAAGTTGCTACCTCAATCAACTCATTTCTATAACGGATATGGGCTAAGCGAAATCTTTTGCCGATTAAGATACATTTTCTTTGAAATATTTTTTTTATCTGCTCGGGATAGGCATCGGTGGCAATGTCAAAATCTTTTGGCTTTAAATCTAATAGAATGTCGCGAATGCTACCACCGACTATGAAAGCAAAAAATCCGTGTTGCTGTAATATTTGGCAAGTATTGATAGCATTTTTTGAAAGTAATTTGTGGTTTATTTTTTTCATTTTTTTAAAAAAGAGATAGTGTTATAAGCCCTAATAAAGTTATGATAACAATTTTTAAAAACTGGTTATGTTTATTTTGTAACCGAAGGATGATTTTATCCGTTGCTGAATAATTTTTATTGTCAATATTTGTTAATTTATCAAACAAAATCGGCATTTTTTCAATCAAGTTATTGAGATGTTTTTGAGGAGAGTTTTGCTCCTTTACATATTTTTCTAAAAAAGGTTTGGCAGTATCCCACAGGTCTAATTTTGGGTATATTTGTTTGCCAAGAGCCTCTATATTTAACAGGGTTTTTTGTAATAACAATAATTGAGGTTGCACCTGCATATCAAAGTTACGGGCGACAATAAAAAGGTTTACCAGCACCAAACCAAAAGAAATATCAGATAGTGGTTTAGCAAATATTGGCTCACAAACAGATCTTATCGCCGTTTCAAAATCCTGGGGGTTGCTATCTTTTTTTATCCAACCAGATTTAATATAAAGTTCTGCTATTTTTTTATAATCTTTGTTAAAAAATGCTAATAAATTCAAGGCAAGATATTGTTGATCGGCAGGGCTAAGACTTGCCATAATGCCAAAATCTACGGCTATGTATGATGGCTTATCGGCACAGTTTTTGGCAACAAATACATTGCCAGGGTGCATATCAGCATGAAAAAAATTATGTTCAAAAACCTGGGTAAAAAAAACCTCTACCCCTCGTTTGGCAAGTAATTTTAAATTATAGTTTTGTTGCTGTAAAGACTTTAAATCATTAACATTAAAACCATCGATTTTTTCAATTACCATCACATTTTTTTTAACATAATCCCAGTAGATTTTAGGAACATAAAGAGATGGATTGTTATTAAAGTTTTCTTTTAATTTGTCAGCATTGGCGGCATCCAACCTCAAATCTAATTCTTTGTAGATTGTTTTTTCAAATTCTGCGACAACTTCCAGAGGTTTGATTCTGTTGCCATCAATTAAAAATTTTTCAAAAAAAGAGGATAGGTGTCGCATAACTTTTATATCTTGCTTGATTGTTTTTTTAATTCCTGGGCGAATAATTTTGACAACTACATCATAACTCCCACTATTATTATTTTTTAATTTTGCTTGATAGACTTGGGCTACCGAGGCGGATGCCATAGGTTTTTTATCAAATTCTAAAAAAATATCATCTAATTTTTTACCATATGATTTTTCAATAATATCAATAGCATTGTCGGTAGAAAATGGTCGGACATTATCTTGTAAGCGACTTAACTGTAATATTATATCAGCTGGTAACATATCGCAGCGAATTGATAAAATTTGTCCGAATTTAATAAAAACAGGACCTAATTCTTCACAAATATTAAAAAGTTTTTCACCAACTGGTAGTTTTTTATTTTTATTATTAAACCAAGTTGCAGGCTGGGTTTTAAAAAATATTTTCAATGGTAGCGATTTTATATGATGCAGAATATAGTCATCCAAACCATACTTTAAAATGGTGCTATTTATTTGATATAGTCTTTTAATGATTCTCATTTATTGGCCTATAATTTATAACCTATGATGATAATTTTTTTAAATTTTGCTTTGAGCCTATATCAGAGCGATATTCCAAATCATCAGAAAAATTATTTTTTATGACTTTGTTTATTTTGTCAGATGCATCAGATGGCACGGAAGCAGTATTGATAAGCGCTAAGATTCGTGAGCTTTTGAGAGTTTTTATTTTACCGTTATGGCGATAACAAGCACCATATAAAATATCAACTCCTGCTTTTGAAATTTTATCATCATCTATAATAAATTCCATCGAATCAAAGCTTTTTAGCGGATATTCTTTTGCCACAAGATATTTTACCACTGATGCTTTTTTGATAAATTTAACAGGATTTTTATCTAAGGTTTTCTCATATAAACTGACAATAAAATCTGCAAACGAGCCATCAATTATCTTTAAAATATTCAAAGCCTCAGGATCACCAAAACGAGAGTTATACTCCATAAAAAATATGCCATCTTTATTTTTAAAAAAACCACCATTTAAAACTCCGCTATAATTCAAGCCATCTTTTTTCATTTGTTTGATTATTTTTGTCATAATATTTTGACAAATTTTTATATCAGAAGATATTAAAAAAGGCAACAATCCATCAGCCTGAGTAAAACACCCCATTCCACCTGTGCCTGCTCCTTTATCATTTTCATATCTATATGGATAATCATAGGTAGCAGGTGATATTTGTAGAGAATCACCATCAGTAAGCCCCATAATTGTAAACTCAAAACCGCTAATTTTTTCCATCAATAAAACTTTTTCAGCAGGTTTTAAGTCTAATAATTCTGTGGCATATTTTAAAACATCGCTAAAATCAGGCAGATGGTCTGGCATAACTTTTACGCCCTTACCACCTGTTAGCCCCTGTGGTTTGACAACTATCTGTTTGTTTTTTTGAATAAACTCATCAATGGCAGGTTGAATTTGGGATTTTTTTGAGATTATTTTATAAAACGGAGTATGCTCGGGACAAACCCTATTCATATATTCAATTGAATATATTTTATCCCATTCAATCCGTGTTGCATCGGCTGTGCCGCCGACAGCTTTTATGTTGTGTTTTAATAATTCATCCACCACACCACAAGCAAGTGGATCATCAGCACTTACAAAAACATAATCAGCCCGGCATTCAATAGCAAATAATCGCACCGCCGCCGGGTTTTTAACATCAGCTATTTTATAAGAACCACCTGTTTTTTCAACACATTCAATAATAGTCGGATTCATATGAGGTAAAATCGCACAAACAATACTATCCTCCATCAAGCGATTGACAAATGCTGCCTCACGCCCACCACCACCGACAATTAAAAATTTATTTTTCATATATTTATTTATACCCTAAATGAATTGCTACTATGCCACCTGTTAAATTATTATAGGTGCACTTTTTAAAACCTGCATCCAAGATCATCTGCTTTAATTTATCTTGATCAGGATGTTTGCGAATTGATTCTGCCAAATATCTATAAGAGTCCTCATCGTGGGTAACAAGTTTGCCAATTTTAGGGATAACATGAAAAGAATAAGCATCATATAATTTATCAAAGCCTGGCACTATAGGATGAGAAAACTCCAATATCAATAACCTGCCACCTGGTTTTATTATTTTATACATAGAATTTAAAGCTTGTTGTTTGTCGGTAACATTCCGCAAACCAAACCCCACACTCACACAATCAAAATAATTATCACAAAATGGCATATTCTCGGCGTTTGCTTGCACCAGAGGCACATTGCAAACACCACTATTTATCAAGCGATTTCTGCCCTCTTGCAACATCGCATTATTAATATCAGATAAAATAACCTCGCCTGTTTCACCTACTCTTTTGGTAAAACCTATCGCCAAGTCCCCTGTGCCACCTGCAACATCCAAAACCTTGTCGCCTAATTTGGTGCAACTTTGTTTTAAAGCAAAAGACTTCCATAATCGATGAATTCCAAACGACATCAGATCATTCATAACATCATATTTGCTCGCCACAGAATCAAAAACATCACGAACCAAGTTTTCTTTGTCGCTACTTTCAACATTTTTATAACCAAAATGAGTTTTCATATTTATAATTTTCCTAAACACAATAGAATAAAACTCTCATATTGTATATTTTTTTTAGAAACGCAGTTGATAAAAATCTGATTTACATTAAAAGAGACCTTTGCATAATTCAAGCACAATTTATAAAACACACAAAATGCACCTTTTCATAGCAAAAATTCGTCAAAGGACTTGCCATTTTCCTCATTTTTGCTATAAAAATGCACTATTTTCTGT